>WNFJ01579375.1_pt2 | contig 21495 bp, 27 predicted proteins | sample 5400461 | NCBI WGS metagenome assembly WNFJ01 (sample SAMN13153349, study PRJNA577476) | soil metagenome | isolation source: 115 cm saprolite on Douglas fir-dominated hillslope | place: USA:California | collected 2013-09-17
GGGGAAACAATTCGTCCTTATCGACGAGTTCCAGCCGGGTAAAGGCGTAATCGCGGCGCAAGAAGTTCAGTGTGGATTCGAGCAGGTACCCGTTGAGATTAGTTCCGGTATCAATCTTGTGCACGCGTCCCCACACCAGCGAGGTCGCCCAATTGCCCGCGACCAGCGGACGGTTGTATCCCAGCGATGCCGTCTGCCGCAATTGGCTTCCTGGCTCCAGCGCTTCAGGATGTTCCAGCCGTGCAACGCTGTATTGCGCGGTCCAGTCGCGAGTGGGCGCGACGCTAGCCCGCGCCGACCAGGAGTCCAGCGGCGCAAACTGAATGCTCCAGCGCTGTTCATTGGGCTCGCGCGCGTTGAATGCCGAAGCCTCCAGTTTGACGCGGTCGATCACAAATCCGGTTGTGACCACGCCAAAGCTGGTGTGCGTGGAATCTTGCAGATGATGGCCGAGCGGCGCCAGCGGCAGCTCGGAAGCCGACGTGCGATGGATGTAGGCAACCGGTCCCAGAGCCGGCTCCGCGGCCGGCCCGCCGTACAATTCCCACGAGACTTTTTCGGAAAGGGGGAGCGTGTACAACGCCGAGAGTTCCGCGAACACGTTGTGCGGATGTTGGTGATCGACCAGCATCGCTCCGTGGTAAGTCTCTCCCGTCTGAAACAGCTCGGGGAATCCTGGATGCGGCGACGTGAGCGACTCCGCCGAAAGCATCTCACGAAACAAAAGTGTTGCGCGCCCAAGCGGATGCCGTTCCATCAGCATTCCCACATTTACCGATTCCGCTTTACCCGCGCCCCGTGGTCCGCCTTGCTGGTTGTAATCTACGAAAATCTGACCATGCGCCATCAGTTCCCAGCCGCCGCGCATCAGCATCCACTCGCGCGCCGGCACGGAAACCGGCTCCCATGCGGTTCCCGACCCGGCATGCGGCGAAGGCAATTGCGAAGTCTCATTTTTCTCCATGTCCATCCCGCTCATGGAGTTCTCCTGCGCCGAGGCGCGGCACAACAACATGGCAACCACAACCGAGCACACAACAAGCGAACACAAGCCAACTCTGGCCACGAGAAACCTCCCTCTCAAAAAGAAAACTGCCTGGGGACACGCGGGATGAGCGCATGCCAACGAAAGGAGAGAGGTTGGTATCAGATTCTAAGAATGGAAACGGAGGGTGGGCCGCCGGAAGACTCAAATGCGGTGGGAGATGGGGAACGGAAGGTCGCGACTGCCACGGCGTGGATCGCGCAGGCCGCCGCCACCGCTTGCAGCGTGGGACGGGGCAAAAAAACGCGATTCAGCAGAGCGGTGCGATGACCACTGGCGCAGCAGCGATAATCGGCGGGCGGCGCATGAGACGGGACTCGGCCATGGTGACATCCGGCCACCGGGGCAGGCGCCGCAGCGACAGACAGCACATGCATCCCTGCCGCACCGGCGACGACCGTGGCACTCAATAACAGAATTGCGACGATTTGAACGAGGGGCCGGGACACAACTATGTTCCTGTGATTTTCACGCGCAACTCTTCCGGCAAGCGTTCCCGAATCTCCTGCGGCAGCCGGTCATGCACGCGGCGCGCGCCTTCCCGGGCCACATCCAGAACCGTAACCGGCGCGGGGGTGGCCACCGCCACCACCAGCCAGATGAGCGCCGACAGCGCAAAGCCCGCCAACGCCGCGATCTCGAGCCAGAAGGCGTGCCGCGGACCGAAGTGGCGGATCACTCCAAAGGCGAGAAGAAAGACGAAGCCCGAAACCGAAGCCAGAGCGATCAAGCCTACGTCGACGATGCGGTGAATGCGCTGCCGCCCGCGGCAGTGTTCGCACTCCACGAAGTGGCTTTCGTAGTCACCACGCATCTCCACCGCCAGCCCGGAAATGTCGTATCTCCAGCCCGCCAGAATCTTGCCTACAATCGGATCCATGCACTGCTGACTCATAAAGGACTACAGCCGTGGCCTATATCTGAATGGGCGGCAACACCTCGGACTGCACCGCCACCAGCACCCGGTTCTGAAACAAGCCACCCCGCTCGGCCAGCGCTTTTTCCGCTTCTCTCCGTGCTATCTCTGGGTGATTGTTCTGTTGAGAGAGATGCGCCAGCACTACAAACGCTGCACCATTATCATAGTCCCCGGTAAAGAAATCCGCGAGTTTCTCGTTCGACAGGTGCCCCGTGGGACTTCCGACCCGCTGTTTCACCGACCATGGGTAGGGCCCCGATCGCAACAACTCAACGCCATGATTTGATTCCACCACCAGAATGTCGGAGCCGCGTAATTGGTCGCGTACGTTGGCCAGCAAGCGACCGAGGTCCGTTGCAAATCCTACCTTGATGCCCTCGGATCGAAACGTGAAACCAACTGGATCCGCTGCATCGTGAGGAATCGTGAAGGGGGTTACATCGCACTTGGAAGGCGTAGCCAGATCTGAACTCCTCCAACTTTTCGATCTTTGGCCGCTCGCCGTTTAGACTACGAAGAGTCTTGGCCCATGCCCGGTGCGTTTTCTCGCTCATGAAAACCGGGATACGCAGCTTCTTTGCCAGCGTTGCCAGCCCGTACACGTGGTCGGTATGCTCGTGCGTAATCAGAATCGCGGAAAGCGATTGCGGATCTTCCCCGAGCGACTTCATGCGCTTGAAAGTTTCGCGGCACGAAATGCCGGCGTCGACGAGGATTTTTGTCCGCGAGCTGGCCACGAACGCACAATTCCCTTTGCTGCCGCTGGCCAGCATCGAAACCGTTACACACATGCTAGGGAGCATACGCGTCTCCCCTGTGAATTGGGAGTAACTTTTCCGTTATCCGATACCTTGGGGTGGCCGGGGATGGAGGTTTGGGAGTCAGGTCTTAGCCATCCAATCCTCCACGCGCTTCAGGGCTAATACCTAGGACCCAGCACCTAAGACCCGCTACCTCACTTCCCCTGCCGCAAATTCTCAATTACCCCACGCAGCAGCGATCCGCCGTAAGCCCCCGCAATCCCCGGCAGCGATGCCAGAAACGATCCATAGAGCTGCGCCCGCGTCGGCTTGACCGTCAGAATCAGACAAGCTGCGACCTCCGTTAAAGGAACAAACAGTCCCAGGACTACGACCCACCGCCATGGCCAGCGCGGCCGCAACAGTCCCAACAGCATGCACGCCAACAGCACCAGCAGAGCGGTGAAAAGCAGGTCATTGATTGCGGCGTCCAGCCATCCCGTGCCAATACCCGCTAGCGCGGCCAGGAAATAGAACGGCGCATCGCTCGTCTGCGGCGCATCTGTCTCAGTCGTCATTGCTGATTGTTGATGGATGATTGCAAACCGAAGACGCGCTCGCCCGAAATGTATTTTTCAACCAGCAATGCTCAATACTTATAAAACCCGCGCCCGCTCTTCCTGCCCAGCCAGCCCGCATCCACCATCTTGATCAGCAGCGGACACGGCCGGTACTTCGGATCACCCAATCCCTCCTGCATCACGCGCATAATATCCAGGCAAACATCGAGCCCAATAAAATCCGCCAGCGTCAGCGGCCCCATGGGATGCGCCATGCCCAGTTTGAACACCTCATCGACAGCCTCCGCTGTGGCCACGCCCTCCATCACCGCATACATGGCCTCATTCAGCAGCGGCATCAGCACCCGGTTCGAAACGAATCCTGGCGCGTCGTTTACCTCGACCGGTGTCTTGTCGAGCTTCACCGCCAAGTCTCGCACTGTGGCAAAAGTCTCTTCCGACGTAGCCAGCCCGCGAATCACCTCGACCAACTTCATCACCGGCACGGGATTAAAGAAGTGCATGCCAATCACTTTGTCGGGCCGCTTAGTCAAAGCCGCAAGTTTCGTGATCGAGATTGACGAAGTATTCGATGCCAGGATTACTTCCGGCCGCGCCAGGCGGTCGAGATCGCGAAAAATCTCTGTCTTGATCTCAAACTTCTCGGTGGCGGCCTCCACGATGAAATCGCAGTTCGCGAGCTCGGCGCGGTCGGTTACGGGCTCGATCTTCTTCAGTGCGGATGCTTTGTCTTCCGCCGTGATCTTGTTTTTCGCCACTTCGCGATCCAGATTCTTGGTGATGGTGGCGATCCCACGCTCCAGAAACCGCTGCTCCACATCGCACAAAACCACCGAATATCCACCGCGCGCGAATACGTGGGCGATGCCGTTGCCCATGGTCCCGGCGCCGATTACCCCAACGTGCTTGATGTCCATGAAGTCAGCCTCTCCTACAGGCGACGGTTGCCGAATGAAAACGTTCGAGTCTATCATCCGCTTTGTCGAGATGGAACTCAGCGGCTGGCACGAAGAACTTTCTGAATGGGGCAGGGTTGGTAGAATTATCTGTAGAGAGGTTGCTTGCAACGTCTCTTCCGGCAGCGCCGGGGTCGCGATACCCGAAGAACCTGTGCCACGGGCTGAGACGCGGCAAGCTACCTCTTACGACGGCTTTTCACGGGAAATGGGCGGAACGCTCCGCTATCCGGCTTAGTATTTGGCAGGCTCTCATGAGAAACACCGGGCACCTTCTCCCTTGTGTTGCGCTGATCGTCCTTGCGATTTCCATGATGGACTGCGGCAGTTCCAATCGCCAGCTTCAGTCCGTCACCATCAGCCCAAATACCGCGAACAGTCAGGCGCAATTCACGGCCACAGGTTCGTACAGCGATGGAAGCAAGGTCACGTCCCTTCCCGCGCTTTGGTTCCCGCTTAGGCCGTGGTACAACGCAGCCAATCCGGTGCAATTCTTTACTCTGGACGCGACCGGCGGCGCGTCGTGCAATGGGAACGCAGGCACGTTCAACGTCGTTGCAACCGCACCGACCGATCCCGGCTTTCCCTTGTCACAGATGAGTTCGACCACTCCGCAGGTTTCAGGAACGGCGCAATTGACCTGCCCGTAAACCGCCCTTGTCTGAAGGCGTCGCAGAGCCCTCAAATTTCTCTTTCTCTCGCGCGAAAAACTTTCTGTATGGGGTGGGGTTCGTAGATACTGTGTTAGTGGATCAGCGGAGCAAATACTACGCTCCGCGCACCCGCGTTCGGAGGTTCCCATGAAACCCGGGCCCCTTCTCCCTTGCTCTATGCTGGTTCTGATTGCCCTCACCCTGTTGGCCTGCGGCAGCTCAAATCGCCAGATTCAATCCCTCAGCGTTAGCCCCGCCGCTGGCGTAACTCAGGTTCAATTCACCGCCGTCGGCACGTTTATGGGTTCGAGCGAGACTGCGGCGGTGAACGCCATGTGGTGGACAACTCAGCTTTGGACCTACCCGCCGACTCCGTTTTTTATCACGGTGAGCAGCAGTGGGCTGGCACAATGCCAAACACTGGCCCCCGCTGGGACATACATGATCTGGGCGGTTGCCCCGGTAGATCCGACCGTGCCCCTGTCGAAAATGACCATGACAACGAAGCAGGTCTCCGCCACTGCGCAAATCACGTGCCCGTAGAAAGTGTTCGCCGCGGTCGCCGGATACGTAATCGCGATTTCACAAAACATCGGCGGCAGCGTGCTGGGCGCTACACCGCAACGGAGTTGGCGAGTTCATTGCAAATGTCGTGAATGATTTCTTGCCTGATTTCGTATTCGAAAATTTCGGTATCAGTGGCCGCGCCAAAGCTTCGTGATTCCAGAACTTCGGTTTGCTGCTTGAACAGGTGATCCAGCTCCGCTCGCAGTTCGTCGATGCGACAGTTTTCCATGGCAGCGTCCTTTCTGGCGAAGGGGCTTCCTTGGATCTGCGAACAGTTTGGCAGCAATCCGCCTTCTGTACCATACCGCACACACCTTACACCCGCTTCCGCGGTTCGGCGGCGTGGCAGGGCTATCAAGGCCGATAACTCATGCAGGAGCACCGCTACACTTGCCGACACTACCGTGATTTCACCGGGCGAGGGTTGGAAACTGTCCTAGTCCGAGTGGGAGCTCCCGCCATCGGTGCTGATGGGGTTTTTAAGCCAGGGAGCGAAACGAATATCGGACCCACCGGCCGACGTGCATCCGGGGCGTCTTGGGCCATGCGGGCATCCCAATAATTTTGTGTCGCGTCGATGCTGCCGGTGCAGATGGTCGCGCCATCAAAGGCACAGACGTCAATCGAGGTGTGGTAGCGGCCCATGGCGAAAGCGAAGTAGTCGTTGTACCGGTATCGCAGCAGCAACCTTTCGATATCGGCGCTGATGGTGTTGTCGCTGTTAGCGATGAAAAGCACTTCTCCGAGCAGGGAAACTTTTTCGGAGAGGCGCGAGGTCATGAAAATGTCGAGGTTTCCGATGTTGAATGTGTTGGAGGAGACCTCCGGAGCGTCGGTAGCGTGGAAGCCCACGTTACCAAACACGTTCAGGGTTAGGCGGTCATTGACCGCGCGAACCGGAGGGGTCTCGGCCACGGGCGTGGGCTCCGGCGCCACAACAGGGGCTGCGGATGTTGCAGATTGCGATGTGAGACGCTGGACTTCCTTTTCCAGTTCTTCGATGCGCTGTAGAAGTTGCCGATTGATTTCCGCCTGATCTGCCGGGGGCGGTGGGGTCTGCTGGGCTGAGGACGAAACTTCCAGCGCCAGGAACAAGGCCAGGCAGCAGGCGTGGAGGGGATGGATTGCCAAGGAGACTTTTTTCATAGTTGTTCCATGGGCGCCTAAGGTTCTCAGGGCCTGCGCGTGGACGGAGCACTCAGTTACCTTCGGCGCATTGTTTGCAAAGCTTTAGGGATGTGCTCTTGTACTTCGGGGGCTTGCAGATCGTGAAAAGATGTCGGTGATCGCAGTGCGGGGAGCACTGCGCCACGCAAAATCAAGATCTCCCACTACTCGCAAAACGGGGGCTGGTCGCGTGGCCCATCCTCGCGGTGAAAGTATCCTGCCAGGTAGACTAGAAATCGGAGGGTGCCCAGCATTAATCCGCCTCACCCTTTGCGCCCTTCCAGCCTTCCCGCACAATGAAGGGAACCAGGCAAAGCGCGGCAACAGGGTCGGCCCATGCCATGTGCCAAATCGCGTTTACTGCTAATCCTGCCAAAGCGATCACCGAAAGATAGCCACAGACCGCTGACTCAGCCGCATCTGCTCTAAGTGCTGCGCTACCCGTCACCGCCGATAGCCGCCGTTTCTCTTTAGCAAGCCACGGCATGAAGATTGCGGCCACGATCAACACTGAAATCCCAAGATAACTTTGCTTTGGTTCTGCGTGACCAAACAGCGTCACGGCGGACTCGGCAATCACACACGCTGCCAACGCGAAAAGCAAGAAGCCGGAGATGCGAGCCGCGCGCGACTCTGCTTGATCGTGACCTGCGGGAACCTGAAACCGGCGTCGCACCACCAACGCCGAGATAAGTTCAATCGCGCTGTCACCACCAAAGGCAAGAAGTGCGGGGCTGCGGGCCATCCAGGCTGCTCCCAACGCCACAGTTGCTTCCACACTCATCCAGATGAGCGTTAGGTTCTGGATCCGAATAACGCGCTGCAAGATTTCCGGTGGGATGGTCTTCTCTTCCTCAGACATAAGCGATCGAGCGGTCAGCGCTCCTTAGAGGAGCGGCTTTACCTTCAACTCGATGCTATCAGTGTATTCAAACCCGATAATCTTCTCTCGCAGCACTCCCTGGCGGTCATAGAGCAGCGTGGTCGGCAAGCCTTCAATGCCGCCAAACTTCCGCTTCACGTCATCCACCGCGACCGCCAGCGGATAGCGCACTCCCATGCTTTTCGCGAACAGGACTGGGTCTTCCGTATCCTGCATGGTGTCGAATTTGAAGCCGACGACCGCTAACCCCCGAGATCCGTAGCGGTCCAGAAGTTTCTGATAGCCGGGCATCTCTTTTTTGCAGGGTTGACACCAGGTGGCCCAAAAATCAATGAGCACCACCTTGCCGCGAAGGCTGGCCGAAGAGATCTCGCGGCCTTGCAAGTCTTTCACAAAGAACTCGGGCAGCCGCGAACCGATCTCACCCGCCGCAATGACATTTTCTCCGGGCGAAGGCGGACTCGCCGAATGCCGGTTACATCCGGCGAGTCCAATTGAAACCAGGCTCACAAGTAACAAAGGTTTTCTCAGCATCTATTCCTTCTTTTGCACTTCCAGAATGAGCAGCTTCAGCGGAGCCGAAAGGTCCGCTTTCTTTTTTCCTGCTGGCTTCTTGTACAACTGGCCGCGTACGGTGACCACGGTTTGCGTCCCCGCAAGCGATTCCAGTCCTTTCGACAATTCATTGGGTGCGAACGCGAATGACCGATTCGGTTCGACTTGCAGAGCAAGGCTGCCCGAAGAGTCTTTCACGATTTTTCCGCGTGCGGTTATATCCATCTCCGCAGCGGTCACACCGCTGTCGTGTGTCGCCTTCAGAAGTTGAGCGGGATCAATTTGCCCATCTTCCTTGGGGATGACATCGACTTTTCCATCCAGCAAACTAACTTCTACTGTTTGAACGCCAGCCTGGCGTCCCAGGTGCTGTTTCACACCGTAAGCTCAAAAATTTCAAGTCATGCCTTCGACGCGCATTTCTATATGCTTGACTTGCGCGCGAGCCACGGGCACAACCACTATCGAACCGAGCAGAACAAGTAGCGCGACTCTTCTTCCTGTATTCATCGTTTCTCCTTCCTTAAAGGTGTAGCCGAAATTGTTGGGTGATGCCGAAACTGACATGCCGGCGGACGGGCATGAACGATGCTCCGGTGGAATGCGCGACGTCCCAATCCATCCCCAGCCAGACGTGCAGTCCGGGGCGCACGCCCGCGTAGGTTGTGATTCCCGCCAGCAAAAGATCGCCGCCGCTCCCGCGCTGAGTGAGCCCTGCGATGCGGTCATTTTGAGATCGCATCCAAGTGAGCACCGGGCCGATGAACCATTCGCGGGTTACGTTCTTCGACTCGTAGGGCCGGTAGGAGAGCCAGAAGCGAGATCCCAGATCGCTGCCAAGGCGAGTTGCTTGTGTTCCCTGCGAGCGCAAGAGCGAATGAAAGTCCTCATCGGCGACCAGGCGCTTGAGGTTGAAAAGCCCGGTGTAAGTCCAATTCGCCGCAAGGAACAAGTCGGTAGCTCCAGAGCCGGGCTGCAAACTTGCTGGCAGCCGACTGCCTGTTCCGTCAGTCAAGTTTGTGCGTCCCGTGGGAAACTTGGGGCCGAGCGTCACCGATGCCTGGGTAGTCCCTCGCGGTGAATCTCGCCTGTAGAAGCGGTATTTTACGAGCACCATTGAGTCCCCAAGGCCAGTTCCCCGAGCGCTTCCTGTGCCCTGCATCTCAAAGTGATTTGTCACCACCGGAACCAGCACGGCCAGATCAAAATCGCGGTAGAACCCCCACGTGAAATTGAAATCGCCCTCGTGCGAGAACGTAGGACGAGCAGTCAAAGGAATGCCGCCCGCTACTGCCGGCACGAGGGCGCGCGTGGTGAAGATGGAGTTGTAGGATATAAATGCGCCGCCGGGAAACAATGGCGGGGCCGTTTCCGGGGCCGGCCCTTGCCCTCTGGCTGTTGCCGCACCCAGGAGTAAGGTCGATGCCAAACTCAAGCCGCTCCAGTACCTAAAACCATTTCGAAATCTCACGAGGTTCTCCCTCCAGCAAAAACTAAAGACAACCATTCCAGGCACACAAATCCGTGAAGCCGGAAAACGACTGGAGGTCAGACTAGATGCGAAGAGGCCGGCAAGCCGGAGAGTAGGAAATGGGCGGGGCGTGGCATTGCGGTGCGAGGCTTCGAGCAGAGAAATCTAAGCCAAGGCATTGGCCTGACGCTGAAGCAACCGCGAACGCAACTGGGAAGGCCGTGATGCCATGCACGGATGCGACCTGCACAAAAGGCCCGTGCGTGGATGGCATGGTCTTGCAGCAATCCTGACCGTGGTGACCATGCGACGAGCAATGCATCGCATTGCAGCACTGCATCGCCTGTTCTGGCGTCGCCGCGGCACTGCAGTCGAATGCGTACGCTGCGAGAGCGGCTGCGAGTAACGTCCGAAGAATTGGCTTGGCCAAACCCATCTCTGACTAGAGTAGACGCACAATATTTTCGGGTCAAGCGTTTGCATCCGAAGTCAACATCCCCGCATAAACGCATAAGCAACCCGAAAATTAGGTAGCGGCTTAGTTTAAAAAATGCTTATGTGGGGAGAGCCGACCTCGGCTGTCCGTCGAGCGAAGCTCGACGATTTCTCCGTCACACCCGGCACACTGTGCCGAAAATTACTCTCCCTTGACATCGCCGTGACAACTGCAAATCGACAATACCTAATATTTCTAGCCGACGGTTTTTATCTGCAAGTTAGCCGCGAGGGGGAATCCATGAAGGCGATTTGCATACTTGCAGCTCTTTTTGTGATCGTGAATCTTTCCGCGCCCGCTGTTCACGCGCAAAGCTCCGCGGATTCGGCGGCGGCTCCATCCTCTATCTTCACGGTGGTGCCGACGCCCAACGGGCATCCAAGGCCTTACCAGAATGATTTGCATTCCGTCTCTGCATCGTCTGCGTCTGATATTTGGGCGGTGGGGCAGACTGCGATTCATTTTGACGGCAGCAACTGGAAGGCGTTCTCCGTCCCCGGCATTCATGGCGACAACACCAGCCGGCTGGGCGGGGTGATGGATTTCGCTCCCAACAATGTGTGGACGGTGGGCCTTATCAATATTGGGCTAGGTAATACAAATCAAGTGATCGAACACTTCAACGGCACCAAGTGGAGCATTTCTCCCGGGCCTAAGCTCCTGCCCAGCGACCAGCCCGCGCTGGAATCGGTTACGGCACTCTCGCCGAGCGATATGTGGACGGCGGGCTTTATCCTGACTAATAATGGTCAATCTTTGTTTCCTCTGTTCGAACACTACGATGGGACCTCCTGGACGGCATTTGAGACGACATTCGGGAACGGCACCATGTTTGGCGTGTCGGCGGACGCGACCAATGATGTGTGGGCGGTTGGAACCGTGGCCCAGTTTCAAACCTTCGTCGAACATTATGACGGCAATACGTGGAGCGTGTTTCCCAGTCCGAACCCAGGGTTGGGATTCAACGTGCTGTTTGGCGTGGTGGCGCTGGCGCCGGACAATGTTTGGGCCGCGGGCTACTTTACCGAGCAGGTGAACTCAACCAGGCCGGCGAAAACGCTGATCGAACACTGGGACGGCGCCAGTTGGAAGATTGTGCCCAGCCCCAATATCGGCCCGCATAGCGTGTATCAGTCCAACCAGCTGTATGGGATCACGGCCGTCTCGGCCGATGACGTCTGGGCTTTCGGTTCGTTCTTCGCCGCCGATGGCTCGGGTCAGCAGTCAACTCTGGTGCTTCACTGGGACGGCACCAGTTGGAAGATTGTGCCCAGCCCTAATCCGGTGAACAGTAGTTTTCGAGCGGATATCCTGTTCGGAGGAACGGTCATTCCGACGGGCGATCTTTGGATTGTGGGTAATGAATTTGGGAGGACGCTCGCCATCAACGCAACTGGACAGTAGAGGGAGTTTTCCCCGCGCGGCGCACGGACCTCATCATGGGCGCTTGACAATCGCTTCGGAGCGCAGCTTTTCCCACACTTTGCGCACCTGCTCTTGCGTGCGATCAAGCGAGCCGGAGTTGTCGATTACGTAGTCGGCGGCCTCTGTCTTTTCTGCGTCAGGCAGTTGCGCGGCCATGCGGCGGGCGACTTCTTTGCGGGCGGCGTCCAGGTCTAACTTCTGGCGTGCGGCGAAGCGGGCGATGCGTTGCTGGTCGGTGCAGGTGACTACGATCAGGCGGTCGAAGCGCTTCGCCACGCCCGCTTCGAGAATGAGCGCGGCTTCCACGATGGCGACCGCATGATGCCCCTGCCTTCCGACATCTTCCATCCACTCTTCCTGGCGGCGAATCACCGCGGGATGCACGATGCGATTCAGTTCGTCGATGCGGGATGGGCCTGCGGCTTTGCCGAAGGCAGCCTCCGCCAGCTTGGCGCGGTTCACGCTGCCGTCGGGATTAAGAATCGCGCTGCCGAAATGGCGCACCACTTCGTCGTACACCGACTGGCCGGGCAGCATGAGTTGATGGGCGATGTCGTCCGCCTGGACGAGATGCGCGCCAAGTGCGACCAGCATCTCGCCGACTACGGATTTGCCCGACGCGATTCCGCCGGTGAGCCCGACTTTCAGCATAGTTCAGTGGGCAGTGATCAGTGGCCAGTGGCCAGTAATAAGTGTTTCGTCATCACGAGATTCTGGTGGACTTCCCACAAAGGCTGAGGTGGCTCACTAGCCACTGGTCACTGGCCACTGGTCACTGCCCCCACTGGCCACTGCTCACCGGCCACTGACCACTGCCCCCTCCGCATCTTCGCTGCTTTCACCGTGTTATACATCAGCATCGCAATGGTCAGCGGACCGACTCCGCCCGGGACGGGGGTCAGCGCTCCCGCCACTTCGGCCACTTCGGGATGCACATCGCCGACCAGCGTCGATCCCTTCGCGCGGAACGCGTCCTCGCGCTTTCCATTTTTATACAGCCTGCCGCCGAAGAGGCGCTGAAAGACTGCGGGATCGGTCACTTTGTTCATGCCGACATCGATCACGGTGGCGCCGGGTTTCACGAAATCGCGCGTGATCATTCCGGCGCGCCCGATCGCCGCGATAAGAATGTCGGCGCGGCGGCAGACTTCGGGAAGGTCTCGAGTTTTTGAATGGCACACAGTGACCGTGGCGTTGGTGTTGAGCAACAGCATGGCGACCGGCTTGCCTACGATGTCGCTGCGTCCCACGATGACGGCTTCTTGCCCGGCGATGGAAATATTGCTGCGATTCAGTATCTCCATCACTCCGGCTGGCGTGCATGGCACTAGGCCCGCGCGCTGCGTCGAAAGGAAGCCCACATTGACGGGATGGAAGCCGTCTGCGTCTTTAGCGGGATCGACCGCCATCAGCACTTTCTTTGAGTCCACTTGCGCGGGCAGCGGCAACTGCACCAGGATGCCGTCAATCTCGTCGCGGCGGTTCAGCTCTTCGATTACCGCGAGCAGGTCAGCGGTAGTCGCAGTCTCGGGCGGCGTGTGTTGTTCGCTGTGCAGGCCAACTTCCTTGCTGGCTTTCACTTTGCCGCGCACGTAAATTTCCGACGCCGGGTTGTGGCCCACCAGCACCACGGCCAGGCCCGGACGCACTCCGGCGGCAGCCATGGCTTTCACCTCCGCCGCCACTTCGCTGCGGATGTCGTTCGCCATCTTGGTACCGTCGAGGATTCTGGCGGTCATAATTTCGCTTCGCTTGAGATTCTATCGCATGGCGGCGGGACGGGAACGCTTACCACCGAGTCCCAGAGAAATACCCTGATCCTGTTTTTCTCTGTGACTTTGCGGTGAATGTTTTTTGCATTCGTGGCGTACAATGGCGTTGCATGATCGCCAAAGACTTGCTTGAAATTCTCGTGTGCCCGGCCTGCAAGCAGGCACTCGAGTACCGGCAGAATCCCGAGAGCTTGAAGTGCACGCAGTGCCACCGGGTATACGCGGTTAAGGACGACATTCCCATTATGCTGGTGGATGAGGCAACCATCGAGAGCTAATTTTCGGCTGCCCTGAATCCTGGTTCGAGTTCTGCTCTACCCGCCTTGCCCGCTATTTGGTTTCCGCGTCTGGAATGCCCATGTGGCGACAGCCGCCTCAGCCTGCCCCTGAGCGAAGTCGAAGGGTCTGTCCGGTCGAGCGCAGCTCGACCGGTTCCTCTTTATCAAGGCCGGACCAACTGAATCACGACTTGCCGTTTACAAACCTTGACACTTGCCGTGCCGTCTCCTCCCAGAGGCCGCTGACCTCTGCCCGTCCCAAAGCGACACTCCGTGTCATTTTTTGGGACAGGTGGGCCTTGCCAACCCCGCTGTGACCGCAGCGTGTCCTTCCGGGGGTTGCCTGCAACTTCTGATATTCACAGGGGTTTATGAATCTAAACGAGCCTGGTTTCCGTATATGGAACTCACAGTCAGGCGCGGCAGTCGAATTGCATGCAACTTGTATAGCTGCCGATGAGTCTAATAAGGACAAAGAAGGTCGGAGTCGGAGGTGATGACGGCCATGTTTGATAACGCAATGAACGATGGGGTGCCTAACGATGCGCTCCCTAACGATAAAGACAGATTCACGGCGACCGAACTGGCGGCCTTGCGCAGCGATCTGCTGCAGGGCGGCATGATCGATTCTTACGAGGCCGCCGAACTGTTGCAGATTTTCCTGATGGGCCGTGGATACGGGGTTTCCCCCAAGGCGGCTCTCGACGCAGCCAGCCGGGTAGAAATGGCAGGGTGCGCAATGCCAGTCCTGCAGCATGAACTGGAGAATCTCGCGCTGGTCATGTAGCAGTCGCCGTGTGGGACGGTGCCCCCGGCGCAAAGTGGGGAATGAGATTCAGCTCGAACTGAGACTTTCGGCGGTGAGACGAAGTTCGAGGCAAGCGGCGAGACCTTCAAGATTTTGACATTCTGGGCCGGCGGTCGAAACAAGATTGACCGGTCCAGTTCCACGCAAAGAAAGCCGGGCCAACCAGCCCGGCTTTGTGGTTTTTGGGCCTCCCCGTTTTAACCTCAGTCGCGATCAGGGCCTACCCACATCTTCTTTGAAGCAGTATGTGTTCAGATCCTCAAGGCATAAACGCTCCGCGTAAAAATTAGTTCACGCCGTTGGCGAACCGCGGAATGCGTGTATTATGAGTGCGACATTTCAGACTACCCTGCGATGGCCGATAGAAGACCGGCACAGGCATCCGTGACGCCCGTCATGGTACAGGAAAGAGTCTCATGACCCAAGACTTTGCATGGGAATTTGGCGAAGCTTCCAAGGCAGGTGACCTTGAGAAGCTGCAGGAACTGCTGGCGGAGCATCCGGGCCTGATCCGTGCCCAGCTTATCCTAGAGCGCACGCCCCTGCATGAAGAAGTGCAACAAGGCCGCAAGCAAGCGGTTGATCTTCTGTTGGCGGCAGGCGCCGACGTGAATGCGAAGGACAGGTACGGGAAGACGCCGCTGCACCACGCTGCCAGGTTGGGCCGCACTGACATAGTAGAAGCTCTTCTGCAGAACGGCGCGAAGGTGAGTGCCTCCGACGAGGACTGGTCGACTCCACTGCACGAAGCGGCGATGAAGGATCACACGGACTTAGCCAGCTTGCTGATTTCGCGCGGGGCGAAAGTCGACGTAAGAAAACGTGACGATAGGACGCCGCTGAATCTGGCGGTAAGTTGCGCGCATCGCGACATGGTAGAGCTTTTGTTGGCCAACAAAGCGGATCCCAACTTCAACCAGGAATATCACAAACAGCCGCTGCGGGATGCGATCGACTATCCCGAGATCGCGGAACTGCTGCTGGCTCATGGAGCCGACATCAATGCGGTCGTCGATGGCGACGGCGGAACCCTGCTGCACCAGGCGGCCCTGATAGCCGACCTCGAAAGCGCCACATTTCTGCTTGACCACAACGCAGTCGTGGGGAGGCGCGACATCTATGCGCGGACTCCACTCCATGTGGCTGCGGCGCAAGGCCACATGGAACTGGTGAAACTTTTGCTCTCGCGCGACGCGGATGCCGCCGCGGAGACGAAGTCGCCGGAGCGCGCTACTCCTGGCATGTTAGCCGAAAAAAAAGGTCATGCGGAAGTCGCGAATCTTCTGCGCCAAAGCGAGGAACGTCAGGCCGAAAAACTACAGGCACAGACAAACGCGCTGCTCCACGAGGTTGCCGACAAGTAGCCGGCTATCACCCGAGACTCTTCGTCTACTGCGTTCAGTGCGACGAGGTTGGCGGAGTGCAGCGGTGCGTCGTTTCTTCCGCATCCGGATCGATGTTGTCGGAGTTGTGCGCGAAGCACCACGGAACCAGCCAGGGCGGATAGCGCTGCCGAACCTCCTCTGGTACACCATCTTCCTTGATTTCCTGGAACTCGAATTGAATCTTTCCTTCCCGATTTGCCGTCGCCAGCAGGTATCCGTAGACATCGGTTTTCGCGCTGGGTACATTTTGAGGCAGTCGGTAGCGCACTGCTCCGGCCGTGCCCACAATCCAACCCGGCAAGCGCTCATCCGGCGGATGATTATCGAACAGCCCACTCATGTAAAAGTGCGAATGGCTGGCCAGCACATAGACGGGCTTTTTACCTTGAAGGTCCAACAGCGCGCGGTAAACATGTTTGCCGCTCGTGCAGCTATCCACTTTCCTGGGGTCGTCACACATGGCGTGCGCACTCGCTATGCTATCCGGAAGGGCTTCGTGCATTCCCACCACTACGCTGAGGATGGTGTTGTCCGTTTGATCTCTCTGCGAGATGCGATCGAACCACTCCAGCTGGTCTTTGGAGAAGCTGTTAGAGGCGTTATCCAGATTGATGAAGTCCACGCCCCCCTGCACCCAATGGTAGTAAGGCTTGGGCGCGGCCGGGTCTTTCTCCCCGTCCCGTTGACGCTGAGAGCTCAGGACCGGAGAACTGAGCCATTCGGAAAACTGGACGGTGAATTTGGTCTCGTCCTTCGGCGGAATGACTTCGTGGTTGCCGATGCCGACATAAAATGGCATACCTCCGAATGGGGCAATCTGGTTTTCGATGAAGTCGCTCCAGGCGCGGCGATGATAAGCCCCGCAGCTCAGTATCTGGCCATTCTTGGCGGAGGCCGCTTCCATATCCTCATCGGTCTTATAAATGGCGCGCAGGTCACCCAAATGCCAATAGAAACTTGGCGCGTAACGGGCGCTGTCGGCGGCAATGGAAGGCATCACAACATCGCCGCAGTTGCGGGAGTCACCGGAGACGATGAAGCGCCATGTGCCCTGTGCCGCCGGTACAGGGCGCGAAATAATACCGGCCGCTCTTGGCTGGATCGCGTCCGCAATAACGTCTCGATATTTCCACGCAATCCCCGCCACAGCCATATTGACCAGCAGCAGGACGAGTCCTATTTTTTTGTTGCTTGTCAGCATGAACACCATCAAGGTACTAACGACGAATCAAGCGTGCTTCGACTCGTGACCTTCGTCCTCCAAATACACATTGAACGCTAGAAAGTCCCGCCAAACTGCGGTTGCGAAACTCTCTGCAAACGATTTGTATGCGCCATAGAAACGAAGGCAAGCCACGGAGCCGCTCGCCGCGGCCAGCAGGAGCGCAACGCAATGTCTCGGCGTAACGCCATAGCTCAGGCCCAGCGCGTATCCTACCGTCAACAGCGCGAGGGGCATCAAGGCAAACAGAGAACTGCGCTCCATGAACCATCCTTCGGCCTTGGTTGTGCTGTCTTGCGATAGCCATACGGCTAAGGAGGTGAGGAGCGAAACAGTCATCACTATCCCGAAGGCGACTAACACGATCGCGGGCCGCGTCCGATAAATGCTGGCCGCGCAGCCAATCCAGTAAGCGGCGCCCCACGCCATCGCGACCGCTAACCCGCGAGTCAGTGCGTACATGCCTTGATACTGCTCCGCATAGCTTCCCGTCTTTTCTCTGTTAAGCACACTCCGCGCCAGAAAGAAAGCGTGGTTTCGCATCGCGTCAATCTCTTTGCTTGCGGGTTGGTCGACGCGCAGATCCATTCCAAATTTCCGTTGAATGATCTCGGCGATCTTCGTTCTCATTGTCTCCGGCATCGAACCCGCATCCAGCGCGGCATCCGAGGGGAAACGATTGTCGCGAGTAACTTTGGACTTCAGCCCGGTTGCCCCAAATGTCTGCAGGAAGTGCCCCAACAAGTAAGCAAAAGCCAAAACAATGATTGCCGATCCCCAATCGTGGGCTGGCCAGGACCGCTTGACCAAGCCGAAGGGCAGCCATAGCACTCCCAGCAGCGCCAGGCCCGGCAGGAAGTAGCCGTAAATATCGTAAAAATTGAACTTGTCGATCAAGCTGTTACCCCTTCCCTAGGCGCACGCATTCGCATTTCGGAAACCAGGCGATTCACTACCCGCTCCACCTGGCCCGCTTGTTCCAGGGGAAGGACCAGCGCTCCTACCCTCTGATGCCCGCCTCCGCCAAACTCTTCGAGAATTTTTCCCAGCGGAACACTCTCGAAGTCCACCCATGGGTTTCGCATTGCGGTCACCTTCACTCCGTCGGCGGAGCGCACAATTCCAATGGAATAGCGCGCTTCCGGAAAGAAGTGGTAAGGGACGTATCGGCTGATGATTTCATCCTCGCTTGCTGGAACGTCGAAAACGGCAACCGCGGCGTCCCGCAACGTTACCTGACCTTCCACGCTTTTCAGCCCCGCTGCGATTCGCCGCCGCACTTCATCGAATCTTGTCCTTACCGGCTCCAGTTGCGCAACTCGGCCTAAGTCCCCGGCCCGCAACTCTTTCAGAAGAAAACGGGAATAGTCCAGGCCGTTGTGCAACATCAGGCTTCGGCTGATTCGCAACGCGGGCGCATCTCCGGAAATTGCCTCGCTCACGGAGGAATAGTTAGCCGAGTCGATCTTCTCAGCCCAACCGGCCATCTCTTCGTAGCGGGCGGCGTTTGCTATGCGGGCATGGAGATGTTCCCATAACATGCCGGCACAAGATCTGGCGCTTTCATCAAAGAACAGACAATCCCTGGTTTTGCGTTGTTCAAAATTGGTTTTGCGGTCTTCAAAATCTTTCCTGGCGTTTTTAGTAATGAAGGTTGTGGGGTGGTGATCGGCCCAGAAAATTGCTTGCGGATGATACAGAAAATCAACCACGGCGGTAGGGCCGCTGAAGTTGTTGGAAAGCCAGGACCGGCGCATGTCGTAATTAGCCGGACAAAATCGCTCAATTTGCCAGTCTTCGCATTGCTCCAGAAACACCCATGCGAGAACTCCAGAAACCAGTCCGTCAAAGCACGGATCGTGGAAATACAGGGTTGCATCTTTCACCGGCCCGCGCTCTCCAGACATGGAGACTCGAGGGCCCGGGGACACAACAGAACGATCTGACGGTTTCCTGGACAATGGTGCCTCTCGAAGGCCGCTCCCCAACGATATGGTACAACGCTCGCAGGCCAGGGGTCTTAAGGTTTTTCGGTAGTCTCTCAGTTTGAATTTTGTCTGGCGAGGTCAATGCGCTTGTAACAGTCATCGCAAACCCACCCCCCAGTTTTCTTGGCGCAAAGAAAGCCGGGCCAACCAGCCCGGCTTTGTGGTTTTCGGGAATAGGCCCGGGGAGCGCAGAGCTGCGCCCCAGTTCGGAAGACAAGACTAAATTGCCCCGCCCTGTCTCTGGAGGAGCGTAGAGACAGGGACAGGGGCACTGCCGCGCACGGGATGGAGGAAAGCTAGCCCCCCTTTTCGTTCAAGTGTTCTAGTTGAGTGGAAAGAAGAAGAAGGTTCCGTAAAGGTTGTCCTCGTAAAGACCAAACTCAGTGGATTTGGTGTAGACGGGATTACAGGTCGAACCGGAAACAACACAAGGTGGTCCCGTGATCGATGCGGTCGCGGTCTGTGTGTTCGAGCTCGTCAAATAACGATCCCACATATTCGTCCACGTCACGGTGTTGGACTGGCTCTCAGTTGTTCCAAAACTGTATTTGAAGTTCGAGCCGATTGACCCGCCGCCGCCGAACGTAGTTTCCCACGCAAACGTTTGTGCATAGACGTAGCTTGCGCCGGTACCTTGGGTTGAGCTCTGCGTGTATGTATCCGTGTAGGTTTGCGTGATGGGTTGGCCGCCCACCGGAGCTTGCAGGTAGACCAGGTTTTGATTGAGGGGAGTCTGAGTGAAGCGCGTGCCGTCCACTGTCGTGGGGCAAGCGGACGGCAGCTTTGTACACTGCCAGTATGGATCCGATTGAACGATCGTCAGGTAGTCATTGGACGTTCCCGTTGAGGTCAAAGCGGGACCTTGCCCTGAGGGCCAAGTTTCGACAGCTGCCCAGGCACGCAGCAGGGGCTTCGCCTGATCGGTAGTCATCGCTATATCGCCATTTAGCCAACCGACATATACGGGGTAGACTTCCATATTTGGCTGGTCAAGCGTGCTGAAGCCGTATCCGTCCCACTCCACACTCGTGATGGTGTATGCGGTGTTCTCATACAGGGTAAACAACTGCACCGGATTCAGCCATAGCCAGATGATATCGTAATCGTGATTAAGCCCGACGTAGGGGTTGGAGGGTCCCGGCGTCTGATCTGACAGTGATGTTGACTTGCTGATAGTGTCGGAAGATGAGGTAAAGGAGGCTTGTGTATAAGCTGTAGTGCTCGTACTGCTCGTTCCGGCGGACCAGCCGAGAAAGGTTGCGCCAATGGTGGTCTTGATGCTTTGCTGGTACATGCTTGAAAATGTGGACTTGGTGTCGATCGTGCTGCTCAGGGTTGTACTGCTGGCATAGTTCACAAAGCTCGACGGACCCGGCGGCGCATACGTAACGCCGAGAATCACGTACTTGGGATTAATATAACCATGGGGATGAAACCCAGTTACTACCCCATCCGAGCTAGTCGTGGTATCGAAAACAACGTCCAACTGGGTCGACTTCAGCGTGGCCACCCCGCCGATGCCACTTCCGTAGCAATCGTTCTCAATGAAATTGCCCGTTCCCGAAAGGGTGGTAACCGCACCGTTGGCATCCTTGTAGGAAAAGCCAGTGTCTTTGTAAGTGGTCTTGTTGGCGTAGCCACCTGTGACGCAATGCACTTGTACTATTGTGATTGTCTGGGTGAACGTCAGCGTCCCAGTACCTGCGGGATCGATGATCGTAGATGCCAATGCTACGGTGACTGTAAATGCAAGCAGGGTTGCAAGGCGAATACAGAACTGCACGCTACGTCGGAGTGAAGAACTCATAATGTTGCCTCCTCAGATTGCTGGTGGTGTGCTTTCAACCTTGAAAAACGAATGGTCGGCGGCGACCCGACGGGCCGGGCTTGGACATGGCGTGACTAGGCGCACAATACGCAAGACAAACCTGTCTGAATAGGTCCGCGTTCAGGGGTCACTTATGTAGGGGGTCCCGCTCTCGGAGGGTTATCGGGAAAGGCCCGCGCGCGATGAAGGACTAAGCCATTGCGGGGTCCATGGGCTCAAGATCAACTCATGTGCTGGAAGCTACGAGTTTCACAGCATCGTGTCAAGCATGGTTATGGTCGGAGATACTACTAACTGGAGTATATGAAATTAGACTCATTAGCTTAGAGAGAGAGCACTTACGGAATCCGAACTGCCGGCACAAGGGTCCTTCTGATTGTTGGAGGCATTCTGCGGCGTTCTGAACAAGTCTTGGGACCACATATTGGACCAACTGCAACACTCCAATTTACGAAAGCCGAACGCATTGTTTTCCACAGATTTATTTTCTTCAGTGGAGTAGAGACTGGTTCCACTGACTGCTCCTTCGGCTTCACTCTGTCGAAACTCCAGTTGCGCATCCACTATTTTCAATAGGATACGATGCCGCGAGTTTCATGCGTCACGCCGCAGTTAGTGCGTCGAGATCAAAATCCCTGGGCCAAAGGCCCATGAACACTCTCCAGAAACTCAAGGTGTAACCTCCGCCATGGGAATGAGTTGGAGGTTGAGGGCGGCGGCTTGTTTTGTGAGCCAGAACAGTTGTCGTTGGCGGTG
>WNFJ01296326.1_pt1 | contig 21485 bp, 19 predicted proteins | sample 5400461 | NCBI WGS metagenome assembly WNFJ01 (sample SAMN13153349, study PRJNA577476) | soil metagenome | isolation source: 115 cm saprolite on Douglas fir-dominated hillslope | place: USA:California | collected 2013-09-17
CATCGAATGAGATGTTTCCGGCGTCCGGCTTTTCCAGCCCGGCGATGAGGCGCAACAATGTCGTCTTGCCCGCTCCGGTCGGCCCGAGCAGAACCATGAATTCGCCGTTCGGCACGGTGAGACTGATATCCCTGTTCGCCTCGACGTCACCGAAGCGCTTGGTCACGCGATCCACGACGACTTCAGCCATCGGCAGACTCCTCGAACAACCGGCTCTTGAGCGCGCTTCCCGATACGGCATCGAACACCACGAGACGTTCCGAGTCGAAGTTGAGCCCGACGGCCTCGCGGACTTGGACGCGTTGACGCGAAGGAATGCGGGCCTTCAACTGCCCGTGTTTCGTGTTGACCGTCACGATCTGCATCGTACCCATGTACTCGACGCCGAACACTTCACCGCGGATTTCGCCCGCATCGCTGATGGTCACGTGCTCCGGGCGGACGCCGAGCGCCAGCTCGCCTTCCGCGACCGCCTGCCGCAGCGTGGGAACTCGAATCGCCGCGCCGTTCAATTGGACGCTCCTTTGCCCTTGCGCGAGACTGGACTTGAAGCGCAGAAAATTCATGGGCGGACTGCCGATGAATCCGGCGACGTGCATGGCGCTCGGCCGGTCGTAGATGTCCTGAGGGCTGCCGATCTGGACGACCACCCCGTGGTTCATCACGGCGATGCGATCTGCCATCGCCATGGCCTCCGTTTGATCATGCGTCACGTAGACCGTCGTCGCCCGAATGCGATCGTGCAAGGCGTGCAGCTCGACACACATTAAATGACGAAACTCGGCGTCCAGCGCGCCCAGCGGTTCGTCCATCATGCAAGCCTTGGCGCGCCGGACAAGTGCGCGGCCGAGCGCGACGCGCTGGCTGTCGCCGCCGGACAGGCCTGACACGGAACGCTCCAACAAGTCCCGCCGCTTGGTTTCCGCACGCTGCACGCTCTGGCATTTGAGCGGGAACGCAATGTTCTCCCGCACCGTCATGCGCGGATACAGCGCGAACAATTGAAATACGAAGCCGATATCGCGCTGGGAGGCCCGCTTGTAGGTCACATCCTCGCCGTCAAGCAGGATCTTACCCTCCGTCGGCAGCTCGAGGCCGGCGATCATTCGCAAGGTCGTGGTCTTGCCGCAGCCCGAGGGGCCGAGCAGCACGAAGAACTCCCCGTCGCGTATGGTAAAGCTGGACTCGCGCACGGCCGTGAAATCGCCGAAACGCTTCTGGACATTTTGTAAGTCGATCTCGGCCACGGCTACTCCGGAAAGTGGCTGGTGACGACGAATGCGACGCTGCCGGCCAAAATGACCAAAAACGAGTACGTGTACAGCCCGAGCGCAAACGGCTGCACCAGCATGAGGATGCCCGCGACGATGACCACGGTCGAGGCCGTCTCCCAGGGAGCTCGGCGGAACATTCTGCGTGCGCCGCTGCGGCCGGTGCCGCCGTTGCCCGTGCCCGTGCCGATCGTACCGCTCATTTGCGCACCGCTCCGAAAGTGATGCCGCGCAGCAGGTGCTTGCGCAGCAGAATCGTGAAACACAGAATGGGCACCACGAACAGGGTCGTGGCCGCGGCGACCGCCGGCCAGTCCTGTCCGCCCTCGCCGATGATGAAGGGTATGAAGGGCGGCATGGTCTGCGCCGTGCCGCTCGTGAGCAGCACGGCGAATGCATATTCATTCCAGGCGAAGATGAGGCAGAACACGGAGGTCGCTGCGATACCGGTCGCCGCCTGCGGCAATACCGTCTTGATGAACGCCTGGATACGGGTATAGCCGTCGACCAGCGCGGCCTCTTCGTACTCGCGTGGGATTTCGTCGATGAACCCTTTCAAGAGCCAGACCGCCAGCGACACGTTCACGGCCGTATACAACAAGATCATTCCCAGTGCCGTATCGATCAGTCCGAGCTGGCGGTACATGAGGTAGATGGGAATCGCCACCGCGATCGGCGGCATGAAGCGCGTCGACAAGATGAAGAACAGCAGGTCGTCCTTGGCCGGCACTTTGAAGCGCGAGAAGGCATAGGCCGCGAGCGTACCGAGGAACGTCGAGAGAAAAGTAGATCCAAAGCCGATGACCAGGGAATTGACGAGCCGACCCGGCGTCTTCGAGGCTCCTGCGATGACCATGCCGTGAGAGCGGGCCAACCGGTCGCAGCGGCCGGTCGGAGGCGGCAGGTGCGCGATGTAGTCCGGGTCCTGCCGCGAACGAAATGTGAAGAGGTTGCAGTAGCCTTCCACCGTGGGCTCCGAGAGGATCTTCGGCGGATAGGCGACCGAGTCGCCCGGCGTCTTGAAGCTGGTCAGAAATATCCACAACAGCGGCGTGATGGTGATCAGCGCATACAGCACCACGGCGGCACCCGAGAGCGCGCGCGCGAGGGCAGAGGCGCTTACGACGCTGTGCGCGCTGGAGTTGCCCGTCATCGCTGCTTCACCTTATTCAGTACCTTGATGTAGATGTTGGCGGCACCAAAAACGGTCAGAAACAGAATGATCGCCAGCGCAGACGACCAGCCTGTCTGCCATTTCTCGAACGCGGCACGCTTGAGCGTAATGGATACGGTCTCGGTAAGGGAACCGGGACCACCGTTCGTCAACAAGTTCACCATGTCGAACATCTTGAAATTCTCGATGCCGCGGAAGAGCACCGCCAGCATCAGGAACGGCATCACCATCGGAAGGGTCACGGAGCGGAACCGCCGCCAGGCGGAAGCGCGGTCGACTTCCGCGGCTTCGTAGATGTAGTCCGGAATCGAGCGCAGACCCGCCAGGCAAATCAGCATCACATAAGGGGTCCACATCCACACGTCGACGAGCACGATGGTCCATGGCGCGAGCTTCACGTCGCCGATCATCTGGAACGAAGCCGGGTCTACCCCCGAGAAGAAGCTGACAACGTAGTTGAAGAGCCCGCTCTGCGGTTGGAACAAGAACGTCCAGAAATTTCCGACGACCGCGGGGGAAAGCATCATCGGCAGAAGAATGATCGTGGTCCAGAAGCTGTGGCCGCGGAACTTCCGGTTGATCAGCAACGCCAGTCCAAAACCCAGGACCACTTCAATGAATATGGACCAGAAGACGAAGTGCGCCGTCGTCTGCATCGCTTCCCAGATGTCCGAGTCGGTGAGAATGTCGACATAGTTGTCGATGCCAACGGATCTATATTTCATCCAGCCCATGTTCGCCTTGTAATTGGTCAGCGACATGCGGATGGTCCAGATCAACGGGAAGATGTTGATCGCCAGCAGCAGGAGGAGCGTCGGGCTGATGAACAGCCAGGAGATCGCGCGATCGGACATGCCGCCCGACCTGGTCGTCAAACCAGGCCGGGCGGAGGTTGGGGCAGAGACATCGATCACTTTATTTCTTACAGCTTGCCCGCATCCTTGAAATCCCGGGTCCAGTCCTTGGTGAGACCATTGAGCGCGTCCTGCGCGGAGCCCTTGTCGGCGACCACGTAGTCATGAATGCGCTTCTGCATGTCGAGCAGTAGCGTCGCATAGATGGGCTCGGCCCAGAAGTCCTTCACCATGTTCATCGAAACGAGGAAGTCGCCGGCAAACGGCGCGCTGCCCGGGAAGCTCGGGTCGTTCAACACGGCCTTCAGGCAGGAGTAGCCGCCGAGCGACCACCACTTCTTCTGCACGGCCGGCTGCGCGAACCATTTCATATACTGCAACGCCTCCGCGCGATTGTCCGAGTAGGACACGACCGAAAGACCCTGACCACCGAGCTGAGTGTAGTGCCCGTCGGGTCCGGACGGATTGACGAAGAATCCGATCTTGTCCGCCCCCATCGCCTTGTAGAGGCCCGGAAAGAACGCGAACCAGTTCATTTGCATCGCAACCTGACCCGACTTGAACGCGTCCAACCCTTCGGACATGTACGCGTTGGTCATACCGGGGGCAGTGCAGCACTTGAAGATCTCCTTGTAGATTTCCAGTCCCTTGACCGCACCCGCGGAGTTCACGAATCCGTTCATCTCATACGGCTTCTTCGGGTTGTCGTAATCGAAGCCGTAGTCGTACATGACGTTGGTCACCCCCATGGTGATACCTTCGGAGCCCCGCTCCGTGAAGATATAGGCACCATAGACCTTCTTGCCGTCAATGACGCGGTTCTGGAAGAATTTCGCCACCTGCATGAACTCGTCCCAGGTCTTCGGCGGCGCGAGCTCGCGCCCGTACTTGGTCTTGAACTCTTGGCGCAACTCGGGCTTGGCGAACCAGTCCTTACGGTACGTCCAGCCCACCGCGTCACCCATCGCCGGCAGCGCCCAGTAATTCGGCGAGTGCTTCGGCCACTCGGAGTAACCGAGCACGGTCGGCTGAGCAAAGTCGCTCATTTTGATGCCGTTCTTGTCGAAAAACTCATTTAGTTTAACGTAGTGGCCGTTCTCGGCCGAGCCGCCGATCCACTGGCTGTCGCCGACGATCAGGTCGCACAGCTTGCTGTGGGAGTTGAGCTCGTTGAGGAAGCGATCGGCATAGCTCGTCCAGGGGACGAACTCGAATTTCATTTCGACACCGGACTGCTTGGTGAAGTCCTTCGACAACTCGACCAAGGCGTTCGCCGGGTCCCAAGCCGCCCAGCACAATGTTAGTGTTTTGGCCTGCACGGCCGTACCAGCCAGGCCCAAGGCGGTTCCCAGTACCGCGGTACAGAGCGATCGACTTAGAGTCTTCATAGGTGTTCCCCGTAGTGATTTGTGCGAATTAGAAATCGAACCAGCCGCCGACCGAGAACATGCTGTACTTGTTATCCGGGACCCCGAGAGTTTTGCCTTCGAAGTAGTCGTATTCGACTACCAGCGTCAGCTGCTTGGTGATCTTGTGATGCCAGTAGGCCATGTCCAGGTTGGTCTTGATGTCGTGGAAGCCCGCGGTCGCATCAGCGTCCTGCCTGCCCTGGCCCGCGCTGACGCCGACCAGGGCATTGCCCATCGTATAGTCCGCCTCGGCGTACCACTGCTTGGCGCTTGCCGCCCTGCAAGACGTCGCGGCCGCGGTGGTGGACGTGATGATCGTCGTGCCCGTCGTGGAGGTGGTATAGCAGCTAACTGCCCCATTGCCGGCACCATACCCGAAGCCGCCCACGAAGCCGCCGCCGCCCCACACAGACGAATTGCCGCCGCCAAAGCCCTTCGTCCTGGTATATGAACCGGTCAAACCCAAGCCGCCGACGTCGACGTGGACTCCGCCGTTGCCTCCGGAAATCGTCGAGGACGGACCGCTCGCCAGGCCGTTGAGTGACTGATACGCGCCGCCGACCCACAGCTTGAATCCGCCGCCCGTGAACTTGCTGGCGTACGTCCCTTCCGCTTCCACGCGGGGCGTGTGCACAGTGAATTCACCCCCAACATTAGTGGGATCGAACAAACCGACGCGGAGCGAGAAGCCGCCCAAGTCCGGTGTGTCGTACTCGATCTTCGAGTTGAACGCCGTCCAGTGATAACCCGTACCGATGCGCCCGCACGTTCCGCCGTTCCAATTGGCGGGCGTGCCGCACAGCTCGCCCAAGCCGATGCCGCTGCCGACGTCGTTGAGGATGGCTTGGCTGTCGAAAATCCCCCAGCCGCGGCCGATCGCGATGGTTCCGAACGCACCGCTGATGTCGGCCTCCAGTACGCGGACGTCGACATCGAGGTTGCGGTTGCCGTTCGTGGAGCCAAATCCATCGGCGTTGGTGCCGGTGATGTTCGTCGCGTACTGGAAATTCCCGGAAACCGTGATGCCGTTGAATTCGGGCGCCTTGAAATGCGCGTTGAATTTACTCGGATTCCAACCGGACGTGACGCGCGTATCCGTCACGTTCGAAGATGTTCCATCCAGTGTGCTCGCATTTGCGGAGATCAGATGCGCGCTGATGTTGCCGTCGAAGCTCGCGCTCCAGCCGTTCGAGGAAGTCACCTCGACCGCCTGAGCCATGCTGACCGGCAGGCTGATGGCCACTGCGCTCGCAATCCCTATCCATGTTGCTTTTCGATGAGTCTGAATCATAACTGCCCTCTCCCACTGTTATTGAGATTCAACGTGACAGCGAGCGCACCGTCTTGAATGGGCGGCGTCGCACTCGCGCGAGACTCGAAACTTGAGCGCTCAACAGGTAGCGTGATATTGCGGAGCGCTGCTGCGCACGTGCCGCAGATGCCTCCACCGCGTCGGCCGGCAACCGCTCTCACGTCTAGCGAGACCATGTCGATGTGAGCCCCCCTGACTCTCTCCTTTGTTTCCGCAAACCCGCCGGCCTGAACCCCGCAGTGTTTAGGAATTTACTTTAGTAAATGTTTACAACGCATTTACTAAAATGTCAAGCTCTGTCCTATTGGCATGCGACCTCCTGCCGCATATACTGCAGTCGCATCGATTTATAAGGGGATATAGATCTTTCCGTTCGTCAGGCGCTGGCTCATCGCGCCGCCGGACGGCCCGCGGATTCGTAGTTTAGCTAGCGTTTTACTAAACAGTTTCGTGCGTCAACGCACCTACGGAGACTTTCCAATGAACGGCAAACTAATCGTCGACTGCTGTGATTCTGCGTACGCGGCGCTGATCCGGCATACCGACGAGATCGCGGAGCTCGACCAACAGATCGGCGACGGCGATCACATTTACAACCTGATTCGGGGACTGGAAGCGCTGCGCGCAATGCGCGCGCAGATCGAGGCGGCAGAGCTGGGGCAGGCACTGCAGCTTGCGGCGGCCAAGGTGCTCTCCACGGTCGGCGGATCATCGGGTCCTCTGCTGGCTTCGTTGCTGATGGGCATGTCTCGGACGGCGCCGCGGGAGTGCACCGCTGCCGACGTTGCCAAGATGTATGCTGCGGGCGTCGAAGCCATGCAGCATCGCGGCAAGACGGGCAAGGGCAGCAAGACCATGATGGATGTGTTGATTCCCGTGGCGGAACGTTTCCATGAGCTGGTCGACCGGGAGTCGGGCGTTGACGAGATCCTTTGCGAGCTGCCCAAGGAGGCCGAGCGGGGAATGCTGTCCACGCGCGAGATGCTGGCACTCAAAGGACGCGCCTCCTTCCTCGGAGAACGATCCCAGGGGCACATTGACCCCGGTGCCCGATCGAGCCAGGTCATCATCACGGCGCTATGCGCGCAGCTTGCAGAATCACGCGAGCGAGGGCGATGCCATGAAGAAATTTCTTAATGTCGTAGAGGATTTCCTGGGCGAGAGCCTTGCGGGCTTCGCGGCTGCGCATGGCGATCTGGTGGTGCTGCACACCGATCCCTTGTTCATTCGGCGCCGGAATCTACGGCCCGGCAAAGTGGCGCTGATCTCCGGGGGCGGCTCCGGTCATGAGCCGCTGCATACCGGCTTCATCGGGCACGGCATGCTCGATGCGGCTTGCCCCGGACAGGTGTTCACCTCCCCCACGCCGGATCAGATGGTCGCCGCCGCCGAGGCGGTGGACACCGGCGGCGGAGTGCTGTTCGTCGTCAAGAACTACTCCGGCGATGTCATGAATTTCGAGATGGCCGCGGAGATCAGCGGCCGCAAGAATGCAGCGGTGCTCGTCAATGACGATGTGGCGGTAGATGACTCTAGTTTCACCACCGGCCGCCGCGGTGTCGCCGGCACCGTCATTGTGGAGAAGGTAATCGGCAGTCTCGCCGAGTCGGGCGGCGATTTGGAGGCATGCAAGATCTTCGGCGACCGCGTGACGAAGCGAACAGCCTCCATGGGCGTTGCGCTCACCAGCTGCACCGTGCCGCAGGCCGGCCGTCCGACGCTTAACTTGGGCGAGGACGAATTGGAGATGGGCGTCGGCATCCACGGCGAAGCGGGCCGGCGTCGCAGCAGAATGATGCCTGCGGACTCGATCGCCGCGGAGCTGCTGGATGCAATCCTGGTGAATCTGAAGCCGCGCAAGGGATCCGACGTTCTGCTGCTGGTGAACGGGCTGGGCGGAACTCCTCTGGCCGAGCTGTACGTCTTGTGTAATGCGGCGCACCACCGCTTGAGCGGCAACGGTCTGCAAGTTCAGCGCACCCTGGTCGGCAACTTTACGACCTCGTTGGAAATGGCGGGCGCGTCGCTCACGGTTTGTCTGCTGGATGAGGAGATCCTGAGGCACTGGGATAGCCCGGTAAACACGCCGGCATTGCGTTGGCGCATTTAGCGATGAATGGTAGTGAACATATGGATGGACCCATGGATATGAAGCGCTCGGCTCTGAGTTTTCCGCGGACTGATCCGACGCCGATATTCGACGCGTTTCGCGGCAATTTCTCCACGGAGCTGCTGACCGCAGCCGTGGCGTACTTCAATGTTTTTGAACAACTTCGAGACGGACCGCGCTCCTTCGAAGCTCTGCGCGCCCGATGCGGCCTCGCCGAGCGGGCCGCCGTCGTGCTGTTTACGGTATTGCGCGCGCTGAATCTGCTGGCCCGCAATGCCGGCGGCGAGTTGGAGCTCACCGCGCAATCGCGCGAACATCTAATTCCGGGCGCACCCTTTGACGTCAGCGGCTACATCGGTCTGGCGGCAGAAAGCCCGGGCGTGAAAGACATGGTCGAACGGCTGCGCACGAACACACCGGCCGGTGCGGCCGATGCGAACAAGGGAGCAGCGTTCATCTATCGCGAGGGTATCGAATCCGCGATGGAGACCGAGGCGAGTGCGCGGCATCTGACGATGATGCTTGCAGGCCGCGCCAGGAATTGCGCCCCGGCGCTGGCGCACAGCGTACCCTTGAGCGCTGCACGACGACTGCTCGACGTGGGTGGCGGCACCGGAATCTACAGTATCGCCTGCCTGCAGAAGAATCCCCTTCTGCGCGCGGTGGTTTGGGACCGGCCGGAGGTCTTGAAAGTCGGAGCCGAGATGGCCGGCGACTACGGCGTCGGCGGCCGGCTCGAATGCTGCGCCGGGGATATGTTCGTGGACCCGTTCCCCGCCGGCTGCGACGTCATTTTGTTGTCCAACATTCTCCACGACTGGGACGTGCCGCAGTGCCGCGCGCTGCTGGAGCGTTGCGCCGCCGCGCTGCCCACCGGAGGCCGTGTGCTCGTCCATGATGCGTTCATTGACGATGATATGGACGGGCCCTTGGCTGTGGCGCTGTATTCGGGGGCGCTTTTCTATCTCACTGAGGGCCGCGCCTACAGCGCCGCCGAGTATCGTATGTGGCTGAGCGAAGTGGGCCTGGTGACCGGCGAGATAGTGCCGACACTGGTTCACTGCGGGGTGCTGCCTGCGGCCAAGTGAGCGAAATTTGGCAAACATGGGTCGAATAATCAGCCTCTCGGGCCGCCGGAATCGGTCGGCGTGAAAGGTCAAACTGAACTTCAGGAGATCTGACGTGCAACACACCCCAGCGACGAGTATCAACGGCCGCTCACTCCCCCCAATACTGTGTCTGTGTCTGGGATTTGTTCAAGCCGCGGCGGCGAACTCGAACAAGTCCATCGAAATATGGAAAAGCCTGGACGAATTCGTGGTGCTCGCGCCCCAGGATGCGCTTGCCGGCGATGCGACCCCTCGCAACGACCAACCCATCGTCATCGAGCCGGCCAAACTGGCCGCGGCGTTGGCCAAGCTGCGGGTGCATGAAGGTAAAGGAGTACCAGAAACCATTCCAGTCTTTGAAAGCGACGCCGCCCGACGATTGGCAGGTCCGCTCAGCACCGCACTCGAGCGAGCAACGGCGGATCAAGATGTTCTGTTCGCCATCGACATGTCGCAGAGGGCCGCCCTGCTAGGATCCAAACCGGTATCGGTGGCCGGACGCGCGTTCTACCAGAACCAGCGTCTGCAGCTCATCATCGGCGAGCTCCACGTCAGCACGATACCCCCGGAATACAAGAACTACCCGATCGGTTATCCCAAACCCGACCGGCGCCTGCACCCGCACCAAACGGGCGAACGCGCAAAAGAGGCGCACTACGACCCCGCCGCTGCCTTCGAGACCGGCGATGACGTGAGCCTGTCCGTGCAGCACGGCAAGGTGCGCTCCGATTGGCTCGTGCTGAATGTCGGCGCACTCGCGGCCGGAGAGCTGCCGGCGGCAGCTCCCACGACGGTATCCATGGGCAATGCCACGACGCCGAGCGCGGGCGCAGCGAAGCCCTCCGGCAGCGCCTCGCCGTCGATCGAGGAGCGCCTATTGCGCCTCAAGCGCCTGCGCGAGCAGGACTTGATTACCGACGAAGAATACAAGCGCAAACGCAACGAGATTCTTGACCAACTTTGATCCCTGCCCAGTAAGTCGGTTCGCGACCGCGGGGGCGTTTACGCGGAAACGCCCCGCGAAGCGGAGCCGGCCTGCTCAGGCAGTGTCAGCGCTCGAATTTCGTCGACAGAATGATCGACGATGTGGTCCGCTCGACGCCGTCCAACGCGCCGATACGATCGATGACTTGGTCCATCTCGGCGACCGATGCGGTGGCCGCGACGGCGATGAGATCCACGTCGCCGCTCACCGAATGCAGCACGCGCACTTGGGGAATGGCGCGCAGCGCCGCGCTGACCGCGCGCGCTTCCTTCGGACCTACTTTGATCATGACGTGCGCGCGTACGGCGCCAAGGCCATGTTCAGGCGCCATCAGGGCGGTATAGCCCACGATGATCCCGTGCTTCTCCAGCCGTTCGATGCGGCTCTGCACGCTGGTGCGCGAGCGCCCGACCAATCGGGCCAATTGCGCAGTTGAGGCGCGGCCGTTTTCCCGCAAGGCCAGAACCAGCTTTTCGTCTATGGCGTCCATTCGTCTACCGTGTGGATCGGCACTTCGCCGTCTTTTTCCTACGTAATGACGTAAATATACCGTAAAAACGTCTGAAACGACCCTACCATTCGCAGGGTTTCCCATCAAGAATGGCGCCCAATACTGGGAGGCGACATGAAAGACATCGTTATCGTAGGCGCGGGCAAAATCGGCTCCATGATCGCGGAACTGCTGGGCGGGTCCGGCGATTACTCGGTGACGGTCGTTGACCGCTCGCAGCACCAGCTGGAGCGCCTGGAGACGGCGGCGCCCATCGCCAAAATCGCCGCCGACATCACACAGGGCGACGCCTTGCGCAAGATACTGACCGGCAAGTTCGCCGTGTTGAGCGCCGCGCCCTATCACGCCACCCGCACCATCGCCGAGGCGGCCAAGGCGGCCGGCGCGCACTACCTCGATCTGACCGAGGACGTTGCGAGCACCCGCGCCGTAAAGCAGTTGGCCGAAGGCGCCCGCACTGCGTTCATTCCACAATGCGGATTGGCCCCCGGGTTCATCACCATCGTGGCCAGCGACCTGGCCTCGCGCTTCGACCAGCTGCAGGACGTTCGCATGCGCGTCGGCGCCTTGCCGAAATTTCCGTCCAATGCCCTCAACTACAACCTGACCTGGAGCACGGACGGCGTCATCAACGAGTACTGCGAACCCTCTCGAGGAACTGGAAGAGTTCTCTCTCGACGGCATTCTGTACGAGGCATTCAACACCTCAGGCGGCCTCGGTACTCTTTGCGAAACCCTCGCCGGCAGGGTGCGCAACCTCAACTACCGCACGATCCGTTATCCCGGCCACGCAGCGATCATGAAGGCGCTGCTCAACGACCTGCGGCTGCGCGATCGCCGCGAACTCCTGAAGGACATTCTGGAGAATGCCGTGCCCGTCACTCTGCAGGATGTCGTGATCGTGTTCGTTACGGTAAGCGGCCTGCGCGGCGGTCAGCTGATGCAGGAGACCTATGCCAACAAGATCTATGCGGCGCCGCTGGGCGGCCGCGTCCGCAGCGCCATTCAGATCACCACGGCGGGCGGCATTTGCGCCGTGCTCGACATGCTGAGCGCAGGCGAGCTGCCGCAGTCCGGGCTCATCCGTCAAGAAGACATCAAGCTGCCGGCGTTCCTCGCGAATCGCTTCGGCCGATGCTACGAGCTCGCGGTGCCGGCCGCCGCCAACGCCGCCTGATCACGATCCTTTAAACGCGGCTCCCTGACGAACGCCTCGATGTCGGCCAGCGTCGGCGCGCGGCTGCGCGCCAACAAGCTCAACGCCGCCACCGTGTCGCCGTGCAGGAGCTTTGGATACAGTTTCAACGTCACGGGCACGCCGTGGGCGCGCAGAGCCGCCGCCAGATTGCTCGAATTCTTCGGCCGCACGGTTTCGTCCATCAGCCCATGCACCAGCAGCATGGGCGGCGCACCGGACCGCACGAAGTTGATGGGCTGCGAGTCCGGATAATTCTGCGGCGGACCGAACATGTCTTGAACATCCGGCTCGAGCAGCGGGAGGAAATCGTAAGCTCCCGATAAGCCGATCACGCCGGCAATGGGCGGTCCGGGCCGGCCTGCGGCGGCAAAATACCGCGGGTCGAGCGCCACCAGAGCCGCCATGTGAGCACCCGCCGAGTGGCCCATCAAGTACAGCCTGCTCGCGTCCGCGCGGAACTCACCCGCGTGCGTTGCCGCCCACTCACCCGCGCGCGCGGCGTCGTCCATGAAACCCGGCATTTTGACGTTCGGGTAATGCCGGTAATTCGGCAGCACGGCCACATAGCCCAACTCGGCCAAGGCAGCGCCGACAAACCGATAGTCGGCCTTGTCGCCGAATCTCCAACGGCCGCCATGCCAGAAGACAATCAGCGGCCGTGGTCCCGCAGATGCCTGATCCGGGACGTACACGTCCAGGCGCTGCTGCGAATCGGTGCCGTACGAGATATTGGAGTGACGCTGGTAGGCGCCAAAGGCGGCCGGCACATTGGCGGCCATGAACGCAACTCGTCCGCAGCCGGCTGCCAGCATGGCCCCCAATCCCGTCAGCGCGGTGCGACGCGACACGCGGGCCGGCCTATCGGCAGACATAGGTGATCTTGCCCTGCAAATCGAGGACCCCGTGGCGAATCAACCAGTCCCGCGAATCCTCGGCGTCCGCGGCAAACCAAGCCGCAGCCAGCCCAAGCCTGAAGGTGTAGCCCCAGTCATCCATATCGCGGCACATGCGCTCCCGGCCCACGTTCGGCAGCGACTCCGCCAGAACCACCTGCAGATAGCACACCGCACTTTCTTCCGCGTCGTCTCCGCCCGCATCCGTATCCAATCCGGCGCGCCGTTCCGGAGTCATGCAGATGAAATGCGCGCTCTCGTGCAGCACCGAGTGCAGCGGCGTATCGAGCCGCGCGAAGATCTTCGCACCGATCAGGCCCGCCTCGCGCTCGCCCCAATAGGACCCCGGGATGACCTCCTCGGGCGCCACCAACCGCAATTCCAGACCGTAGCGATTCAAGAGCAGCTCAAGACTCAGCCGATCGATGGCATTGACCAGGAGCACGCCGCTACCGCGCCTATCCCTTACTTCAAGCTCGTGAGCCGTCGCATCGCAATGGATACCAGGTCGCGCGCCATCTGCTGTCGCAGGATATCGGCCTCGTGCTCCTTTGCCAGCAGTATGTTCTCCTGGAAGCTATAGTCCTTCGACAGGCTGATGGTCTGCGGCGCCAGCAACTCCTTGTCGGTGCCCTGAACGGTGAAAGTGACCGTGTACGTCAGTTCGTATTCGGTCGGAATATTCTGCGCCGACACCGAGAGAGTGCGCTGCACGACCACATCCTTGGTCACGTCGATGGTCGCGGTGGAGTTCGCACGCACGAGCTGCAGTGTGGCTCCCGAATTCTTCAGCTGATGCTCGAACTCGCGCGAGAAGTCGGTATAAGGATCCTTGAGCGACAGATAGGGGCGCGCCAGAACGCCCGGCAGAGAATCGCTGCCCGCCAGCCGAAAGCCGCAGGCCGTCAACGCCAGCATCGCGCCGAACGCCGCAACTGTGCGCAGCCTCTGGCGCCGGCGGCACGTGCTGCGCACGCGGTACATGCGGCGGACGCGGGTCATGCAGCGAATTTCGACGTTGTGCGAATTCCCCCGGCGACTGTTCACGATGGCCATGGTGCGATTACACCACGATGTTGACCAGCTTACCCGGCACGATGATGACTTTGCGCACCGCGGACGTCCCGATGAACTTTTGCACATGGAGGTCGGCGAGCGCCGCCGCCCGCACCGTGCCCTCATCGGCGCCGACGGCGACGGAGATGTGGCCGCGCAGCTTGCCATTGACCTGCACGACCATGGCAATCGACGACGTTTGCAGTGCGGCAGCATCGACGGGCGTCCAGGGTTCATCGATCAGTGCCGTTTCATGGCCCAAGGCGCGCCACATGGCATGAGTCGCATGCGGGATGATGGGCGAGAGCCCGAGCACCGCGATTTCCAGGGCCTCCTGCATCACGCTGCGGTCCTGCGGAGAGCTCTGCGGAAACTTCGCCAGTGCGTTCAACATCTCCATTGCCGCGGCAATCGCGGTATTGAAGGTCCGGCGGCGCCCGATATCGTCGGTGATCTTCGCCAAGGTGTGGTGCGCCTGCCGTCGAATCCCCCGCTGCGCATCGTTCAGAGCCGCGGTATCGAGCGCCGCGGGCGTACCCTGCGACACGTGGTCATGCACCGCTTTCCACAGACGCTTGATGAATCGATAGGCGCCCTGCACCCCCTCATCCGACCACTCCAGGGTTTGCTCGGGCGGCGCGGCGAACATGGTGAACAAACGCGCGGTATCGGCGCCGAATTCGTCCACCAGCGCCTGCGGATCGACGCCGTTGTTCTTCGACTTCGACATGGTGACGACGCCGCCCGATTCGACTTCTTCACCGTCGGAGCGCAGCACGGCAATGCGTCGCTGAGCCGTTTCGTCGAGCCGAATCTCGACCTCGGAGGGATTGAAGTATTCCACCCGGCCCGCGTCCGGTTTGCGGAAAAATACCTCGTTCAGCACCATGCCCTGCGTGAACAGGTTCGCGAACGGTTCCTTGAATGCAACCGCGCCCAATTCGCGCATGACGCGGGTCCAAAAGCGCGAGTACAGGAGGTGCAGTATGGCGTGCTCGATGCCGCCGATGTATTGATCCACGGGCGCCCAATACTGAACTCGCGAATCGAGCACGGCCTTGTCATTGTCGGGACAGGCGAAACGCAGGAAGTACCAAGAGGAGTCCACGAAGGTGTCCATGGTATCGGTCTCGCGCCGCGCATCTGCGCCGCATTGCGGGCAGGCAACGGCGAGAAAGGCTGCGTCCTTGAGCAGCGGATTGCCGCTGCCGTCGGGCACGAGATTGGTCGGCAATATCACCGGCAGCTGCTCGTCCGGCACCGGCACGGCGCCGCAGGCTTGGCAGTGAATCATCGGAATCGGACAGCCCCAATATCGCTGCCTCGAGATCCCCCAATCGCGCAGGCGCCAGGTGGTTTGCTTTTCACCCAACCTCGAGCGGCTCAAGTCCGACGCGATGGCATCGACGGCGGCCTGAAATTCCAAACCGTCATAGGGTCCCGAATTGATGCAGCGGCCATGTTCGGCATACCAAGGCCGCCACTCTTCAGTGGAATATTCGCGGCCGCCCACGTCGATGACGGATTTGATCGGCAAATGATATTTTTTCGCGAATTCGAAGTCCCGCTCATCGTGCGCGGGCACCCCCATCACCGCGCCCTCGCCGTAGCTCATGAGCACGTAGTTGCCGACCCATAACGGTATGGCCTCGCCGCTGATGGGATGGCGCACGGTGAGGCCGGTGGGCATGCCCTTCTTCTCTTGAGTCGCGAGTTCCGATTCGATGGCCGGACCGCGCTTGCATTCCTCGATGAACGCCGCGAGTTTGGGCTGGCCGCGTGCGGCATGGGCCGCGAGCGGATGTTCCGCCGCCACCGCGCAGAAGGTCACTCCCATGAGCGTATCCGCCCGCGTGGTAAACGCATGCAGCACGCCGGGACCGCCGATGTCGTACGGAAATCCCAGCCTCACGCCCACGCTCTTGCCGATCCAATTGGCCTGCATGGCGCGCACGCGCTCCGGCCACCCCGGCATGTCCTTCAAGGCATCGAGCAAATCCTCGGCATAAGCCGTGATCTTGAGGTAGTACATCGGAATTTCGCGCTTCTCGACGGGCGCGCCGGTGCGCCAGCCGCGGCCATCGATCACCTGCTCGTTGGCGAGCACGGTCTTATCGACGGGATCCCAATTGACCATCCCTGTCTTCTGGTAGGCAACGCCCATTTCCAGCATGCGTAGAAACAACCATTGGTTCCAACGGTAGTACTCCGGAGTGCAGGTGGTCAGTTCCCGGCTCCAATCCAGGGCGAACCCCAGAGATTTGAGCTGCGCCTTCATGTGGGCGATATTGTCGAAGGTCCACTTCGCGGGCGGCACCTTGTTCGCCATGGCCGCATTCTCGGCGGGCAATCCGAAAGCATCCCAACCCATGGGCTGCAGCACGTTTCTGCCGTTCATGCGCATGAATCGCGACAGCACGTCGCCGATGGTGTAATTGCGCACATGTCCCATGTGCAAGCGGCCGCTTGGATAGGGGAACATGGATAGGCAATAATACTTCGCGCGGGTGCTGTCTTCCTTGGCCTCGAAGCAGCGCTCGCGATCCCAATACTGTTGTGCTTCCGCCTCGACAGCGGCGGGGTCGTATCTTTCTTGCATGATTGGGCCTCAGAATACCCGACGGCCCGATGGCCGTGAACTCAATTGACCCTGGATTAAGCATGCTTAAGCTCAATTTCTATGGCGCGCTTGGTCTCGCCACCCTAAGCGGCTGTCTATGGTTCCTGGCGGTCACACCCTTCGATCTCTATGGCCTCGCCTGGGTCGCCGCGGTACCCATGCTGCTCGCCGTCGACCGGGCGCCCTCCTTCAGGCGGGCCCTCCTCCTCGGCTGGTGGGCCGGCGTCGTCGAAACGGGGGGCGGCTTTTACTGGCTGATCGAGGTGATGCAGCGCTTCGCGGACTTCCCCTGGTGGGCCGCGGCGCTGGTATTCCTGGTGTTCTGCGCGGCGCGCGCCATCATTTTCCTGCTGTTCACCGCTATCGTCTGCGGCATTCGCAGGCGGCGCCGCGTGCCCATGACCCTCCTCGCGCCCCTTGTCATGGTCAGCTGCGAGCTCTTGGTACCGCAATTGTTTCCTTGCGGCCAGTGGATCTCCCAAGCCTGGCAGCCCCTCGTCATTCAGATCGCCGAGATCACGGGACCTCTCGGGGTGACCGCCCTGCTGATGCTGGTCAACGGCGCGCTCTATGATTTGGCGGTGGAGGGCCGCGCCGCTCGCTATCCCGCGTTGGCGGCGGCGGCGCTGGTGACGGCGGCGCTCATCTTCGGGGCGGTGCGCATGCGCCAAGTGGACGACATCGCGGCCCGGGCGCCGCGATTGAAGGTCGGACTGGTGCAGCCGAATTTCGCCTACACCGTGGATGGCGAGTTCTCTCGTGACGAGGCCGTTCGCCAGTTGACCGCCCTGCAAGCCGAGTCCCGCCGTCTGCAACAAGCCGGCGCGCAACTCGTGGTGTGGAGCGAGGGGAGTTATCCCGTGGCGCTGCCGCGAGATTTCGCCGCCGATCTTCAGCCCGAGTCCTTGGGGATGATCCGCCGCGGTTTCAGCATCCCGGTCGTCGTCGGTGCCGAAATGGTCGACCCAGCCCACGACGATGCGTTCAACTCGGCCATTCTGCTCGACGGCGACGGACGGGCGGCGGGGCACTACGACAAGGTGCGGCTGCTGGCCTTCGGCGAGTACATTCCCGGCATCGACACCTTTCCCTGGCTGCGGAAGTTGCTGCCGTCCGGCACCGGTCGATTCACCGCGGGCGAGGGGCCGGGCGTGCTGACTCTGCGGGAACCCGGGAGTCTGGAGTGGCGGCTCGGGCCGGTGATCTGCTACGAAGACATATTGCAGGGATTTTTGCGCGGCGTCGGGCAGCTGCATCCCAATCTTCTCGTCAATCTGACCAGCGACTCATGGTTCGGTGCCGAGACTGAGCCATGGGAACACCTGGCGCTGGCGGTATTCGGCAGTGTGGAGCTGCGCGTGAGCATGGTGCGCGCCGTCAACTCCGGCGTTTCCGCGCTCATCGATCCCAACGGCCGCCTGGTGCAGAAAACCTACGCCAACGACCCTTATCGCAACCCGCGCAGCGAGGACGGCGTCGTGGTCACGGTGCCCTGGATGCCGGGCGGGCATACGGTGTACGTGGCTGTGGGCAATCTGTTCGCCTACCTCTGCGTCGGGGCCACGCTGATTCTGATCGGCGCGGCCGCGAGGCGTAACGAGTCGCGGGCGTGATCGACGGCTTGACCTCAAGGGGTCTTTCGAGCCCTCAGGCGCGCAGTTTCCGCCCACGCTTCCGCCGCGTCCGCCCGAACGCGCGTCACTTCAACCTCCAACGACTTGACTTGTTCAGCCAGCGCGCGCTGGGTTGCCGCATCCTCTTTCGCGCGTGCTTTCAAGGCCGTCAGTTCCGTTATCACCGTCTCCAGACTCTTCCGCTGGACGCCATATCGCATCGCGCTCTGAAAGAGTCGCCATACGACTGTGAAACCGAGGACTAAAGATCCGCCCATTAATGCAGCCTCTTTGGACACAGGTGATTTCGTTATCAGAAACGCAGCCAGTAAACCGGCGAGAACCAACACGGAGATGATCCCGCTGATGATCTCTAGATTCCTATTGGCAGCGTACGTGCGTGCCATGTCGCGTTCAATAATGGCCTCACTGGAAATATCTTCCCCCTGCAAGAATTTTTTATACTGCCGGTCGGTTAGAGGTTCCGGTGATGCGCGTACAACGCTGTCCCATGAACGAAGGAGCTGCTCCGGGGCGAGATTTGGGGCAGAAACGTCCGGTAAAGGAATGCCTTCGTTAGCGCTCATTATATCGGCAACCGTCGTAGGGTCCATTTGCGCAAGCGCCCAGACACGACGCGATAGAATTTCTAAGGTAACTTCCTCGGCAGGCGTTCCGCGTCCTTCGCGTTCGCTCCCATCATCTAAGGAAACCGCGTATTTCATATGAGCCTCACAGAGTCCTGTTCTGTTTTAGTCCATTTACCAGTTGTTTGGCAATCGTCGAAGTGGCGTAGAAGTGACGGCCGTCGCTTAATGAACCGCTTGGGAGCGGAAATCCGTGGCTCACATTGAGTAAGTTACACTTCTTTAAGTAATAGTCAAAAAGACGCTGGCCTCCTCGACGGTCGGCGTGTAGCCACATACGCCCTCGATACCCAAGAGTCATACTGGTGATGAGCGCTGTATCAATCAAGATTGAGCCTAGCGAGGGCGCCGCAAACACACCAAGTTCATGGAGAACTTTCTTTGGGGCGGACGCTATGAACCATGTAAAGGTGCTTTGGCCCTTCCGTGGTGTCGGAAGCAACCACGGATAACTCTCAATGAGTAGAATCATGGCCGCAGGAATGGCCTTGGGCTCATCCTCGATCTTGGGCGGTCCTTCCCACGGCTCTTGCCATATAAGATCGCGTTGCAAAAGAACCGTCAGGGCCCTACATCGTCTCTTGATCAGAGATTGGGCGAGAGGCAAAAGAACGCGGATTCGTGGCCAACTCCAATGATGATCGACGCGCGAAGGTTTCTTACCCTCACGCCGCTCTTGATTGCCGATTGTCCGAATTGCCGGCTGAATTACGGCGTCCCAATAAAAAGCATGTTCCGGGGTCATGTTAACAATTGCAATCTCGACCCACGTGGAGGAGCTAGGATCCCAAACGCGCTTTGCATACTCGAGAGGCACGGTGTCACGTATCCTATCCTGTCTTAAGCGCCGCGAATGGCGCCGCCGCAGCCTCCTGACGGTATCGTATAGCCCTAGATCTGCATATCGCAAAGACCTCATTATGGTATCCGGATCCCAATAAAATGTTGTTCGCGGCAGCGCCAGGCCCCGCGAGCGCGCGTTACCGTGCATGGCGTACGACACGATGGCGCACTGCACCGAGGGCGTACCCCGGTTTTCCAGTTTGTCGTTCAATTTTGGCCTGCGGCAGGGCCGGCCGGCTATAGGCCAACCGGACGATGCGGCGGCTTCTGGACCTGAAACCACCCCCTCCGACGCTCGAGGGAATAAATCCTTCAGTGTCGAAGTCTTCCTCATACGCGATGCGACTCAGGCGCACTTCACGCTCGACCGATTCACGCAAACGCAATGGAGGGAGAAACCTATGCTGCGATTCTGGACCTCGCTCGCACTAATGTGCGCCGCGCCACTTGTTTACAGCGCTTCTTCGTACGCTGACTCTCCGGTGGGGTCGGCCGATGAGGTAATACAATGGAACAAGACCCTTCTGACGATCGTCCGCACGCCCGGAGCGCAACCGGCAACCGTACATCCGACACGTAGTTTCGCGATCATGCACGCTGCGGTTTACGACGCGGTGAACGCGATCGACGCAACCCACGAGCCCTACCTCGTGCGCGTCGAACATGTATCTCGGCACGCCTCGCAAGAAGCGGCGGCCTCGGCCGCGGCCCACGAGACGCTCATCGCGCTGTATCCGACGTTTCAAACGACGCTCGACCAGCAATACGACCAATCGCTGGCACAAATCCCGGACGGTGCGGACAAAACCACCGGCATCGACGTCGGAAAGGCGGTTGCGCTGGCCACCCTGGCTCTGCGAAGCGACGATGGGTCCGCCGCGGCGCCGATTCCCTTTGTCTTCGGCAACGCCCCCGGAGACTATCAGTCCACACCGCCCAATTTCCCGAAGCAACCCGCGTTCACGCATTGGTCTCGAGTAACTCCTTTCGCGCTCGAGCGCGCGAACCAATTCCGCCTTGGACCGCCTCCGGCACTGACCAGCGCCGAGTACACCGCCGTCTTCAACGAAGTGAAGTCGCTGGGCATCGCCAACAGCACCGCGGCTACGGCAGATCAAGCGCTCATCGGCCGCTTCTGGAACGGAGCGATTCAGAACTACTGGAACGAGATCACCCAGACGGCGGTTCAGGCGCATCACCTGACGACGGCACAGAGCGCCCGTGTGTTCGCGCTGCTCAATCTCACCCTTGCAGATGAAGTGATCGCCTTTTACGACACCAAGTACACGTACAATCTGTGGCGGCCGGTGACTGCGATTCGAGCCGCCGCCGCGGACGGCAACCCCGACACGGCGGCGGATCCAACTTGGCTTCCGCAAGCGGGTAAGACCGCCGCCGATCCGTCGTACCCGGGCGCACATGCCACGATCAGCGCCGGTGCCGCGTTCGTGCTGCGCTCCGTGTTCGGCAACAAGCCGTTCCATTTGAACGTCACTTCCGAAGTGCTTCCCGGGGTCATCCGCTCCTTCGACAGCTTTGCGGGCGCTAAGAATGAGGCCTCCTTGAGCCGTATCTACGCGGGCCAGCATTTTCGCTCGGATGAGAATGCCGGCGAAAAACTCGGCAGCGCAGTGGCCGACTTCGTCGTCGACAACTTCTTGACGCGCGTCAACCGAGACGGTGAAGCAGACGAGGGACGCGCCGACTGATGGAGCGTCAGCGCCCAGGTGGGGACAACGAAATCACTTCGGTACTACCACCTCGGGCGCGGCCGCGACCCGCATCCCGATGGCAAACCACAGCAGCATCATTGTAGCAGTCGCCAGAAGCCAGGATTTCCAAGTCGTCGTGGAAATGCGCGCTGCGAAGTCACTCGTCTC
>WNFJ01746913.1_pt1 | contig 21477 bp, 19 predicted proteins | sample 5400461 | NCBI WGS metagenome assembly WNFJ01 (sample SAMN13153349, study PRJNA577476) | soil metagenome | isolation source: 115 cm saprolite on Douglas fir-dominated hillslope | place: USA:California | collected 2013-09-17
CTCGCCAGTGCTATGCAGTACTCTACTCGTTGAGAGCAAAGTGATGGCAAGTAATAGTCTGCTCAACACCAGAGAGGCTGCTCGATTCCTTCGGGTCAGCGAAGCCTCGATTCGCCGCTGGAGCGACGCGGGATTGCTGGTCGCACAGCGAGTGGGCCGTCGCCGGGAGCGGCGCTTTGCCGAGGACGACCTGCGCCGCTTCCTCGAGAAGACCCCGGGCGGTGCGCGTGGGACCGCCCCCGAGGTCACCACTGTGAACGTGGGTGGCGCGGCGGTTCCGCTCAGGACTCACCTCGCCCCGATCTACAGCTCTGATCTCGGCCAGCTCCGCCTCTCGATTCCATTCCTGGCCGACGGGCTGCGGGCCGCGCAGCCCTGCTACCTCGTGGTCTCCGGCGTACCGCTCGACCGCTACGTGGACGCTTTGACCGGCGAGGGCATCGATGTTGGTGCGGCCGTCAACGGTGGCCGGCTGACCATCATTCCTGGGCCGGGGTCCACTGTCGCGGAAGCCATCTCCAACTGGGAGCGCCTTTTCGGGAAGGCTCTCGCCGGCGGTCCAACCGTGCTTCGGGTCGTGGGCGAGATGGTCTGCGAGCGTTCGGTGTTCGGGTCGGAGGCCGCGATGATGGCCTACGAGGAGGCCTACGAGCTGATGGCGAAGCGCTTCCCGGTGGTGACGCTTTGCCAGTACGACGCTCGCGAGTTCGATGGGGAAATCATGCTGCGGGCCCTCAAGTCCCACCCCGACATGTTCGAGCAGCACATGGGTGGGTTCCTGAACTAGGAGTAATGGCTGATGTCCTCAAGGTTCAAGTGGTGAACGCAGCAAGTCCTAGTGCCGGCGCCTCGCAACCGTCGGGGATCCCCCCTTCAAACAGTGTCGACTTCCTGTCCCTGCTGAGCGCCGCCAATCGCCGGCGAGTCCTGCAGGGCTCAAAGCGAGTCGTGCATCCGGCGGGTACGATCGCGGCCCGGCCAAGCGGGCCAGCAATGAGCTACGTCATCGAAAGCGGATTGGCCAGAGCGTTCTGGAGCCTACCCGATGGGAGGCAGACCACCATCGCAATCGTCCGGCCCAACGAGCTCGTAGGTTCAACTGCTGCGGTGGGCTGGGTGCCGTGGATTTTTATGCAGCTCATCACAGAATCCACGTTGCTGACTCTCGACACCCGGGAGCTCCGCATGCTGGCGTCGACCGAGGTCGAGGTGGCTTTGGCGATCTCGAAGCACCTGGCCTCGCGAATCCGAGACGCATACAGGCTGATCGCCGTACGCTCGCTGGGCAACATCCGGGAGCGAGTGGCTTATGACCTGCTGGACCGGGCCGCACAGTCGCAGCTCGTGGTTGGGCGGCTCGAGGTCATAGCCACGCAGGCTGATCTTGCCGATTCGATCGGGTCATCACGCGAGGTGATGAGCCGAGCCCTGAGAGACCTGCGCGCCGAAGGGATTGTCGAAACCGCGCCCGGGTTGATCCGTGTCCTTGACCCTGAACGCCTAGCGATGATCGTCAGGGCGTTCGTGATTTAAGTCACAACTGCGACGCAGGTCACGGTGAATTCGAGGCCAACTTGACTAGCTTCTCCGAAGTGTCCACCGCCTTCGGCCGAAATTCGTCGGTGTTCCGCGCATGAGCCAACCCCCGATCAGTCCCGTTCGGGTGCTCGTGGTGCAGGACCATCCCCTTCTCGCATCCGCGATCGCACGCGTGCTGGAGAGCGAAGAAGACGTGATCGTGGTCGGCATCGCACGGCGCGGTGACGAGGCCGCAACCCTGGCAGCTGAGCACAACCCGTCGGTCGTGCTGATGGACTTCAGGCTTCCCGACCTGAGCGGGCCGGCCGCCGCCGCAAAGATCCGTACCGCCGTGCCGGCTGCGGCGATCGTCTTCCACAGCGCTGAGGAATCTGAGGATGCTTTGCTCGACGCCATCGACGCCGGAGCCATCGCGTATCTGACCAAATCGGCGACCGCCGACCAGATCATCGAAGCGGTTCGCAAGGCATCCATCGGAGAGGTCCTGATCCCGGTGGGTCTGTTCGCCAAGGCGATCGCCCGCCAGCGACGGGTGGGCAACGAGAAGCAGGCTCGGGAGAAACTCCTGGCGGAGTTCACGCCGCGGGAGCTTGACGTGCTCCGGCTGCTGGCGGACGGCCACGATACGCAGGAGCTGGCCAGGCTTCTCGGCATCGCGCCACACACAGTCGAGTGGCACGTGACGCACGTGATCGAAAAGCTGCGCGTGCATTCCAAGCTCCAGGCGGTGATCGCGGCCGCCCGACTCGGCCTGATCGAGCTCTAGAGGCGCGGCCGAAAACCTCGACGAGAGATTCGGCGATCCAGGTGGCCCAGATCCCGGAGATGGGTCGCATGGGCGCCGAAGATCCGTCGACCGAAACCGCCGGCCAGTAGCCTGGCTACCGAAAAAACACGAATAGGCACAGCTCCAGATTTCGGTTAGTGTTCGTTGCGGCCCCGAGGGACACGTTCGACGGAGTCGGATTTGGTCGCAAGACTGGAACCGAAGTCGGAGAGGCGATCCGTTGGGGTCATTTGTTTTCTGCCGATTTGCGCGTTCGCGCAAGAGGGACACAATCGATCTGCGAGTCCATCGTGAGATCTCACTCGCCCGGCGTTGATCGTCGGCGCGCGACGGCACACATCTCTATTGCGAACAGGTCGCAGCCGCGTTGGATCCCAGGCCCAAGCCGAGAGCTACCTGGCTAGTGGAATAGCGACAGACCGATCGGCGTTTTGATCGGCTAAGCTACCTTGACAGTGCGTAGATCTATGGCTCGCGACATCTGCCTCACTCGGCGACGAGCGATCGACTACGTCCTCTGCGCCAGCTGCTTCTGTAGCTAGCCGACCTCTCTGACGGGGCCTCTTGGCCCCTTCCGCGCCCGTGGGCGCGTTGTTGTCGGCACCAGCTAATTCTCCGGAGGCGCATCCATTTGTCGAATCTCGCGAACCTCTCACCCCTCGACGACATGTCGGGAAATGAGACGGTCAAAGCCACGAGCAACCACCTTCGAGGGCTCATCAAAGAGGAGCTGCTCGAGGACACGCCCGCGTTCGGCGACGCCTCGGAGACACTGCTCAAGTTTCACGGCATCTACCAGCAGGACGATCGCGACCGCCGCAAGGAGGCGCGCGCGAAGGGCCTGGACAAGCACCACCAGCTGATGATCAGAACCCGCATCCCTGGCGGCGTCGTGTCTGCCGATGCCTACATCGCACACGACGAGATCAGCCGGAAGTGGGCCAACGGGACGCTTCGCGTCACCACGCGGCAGGACTTCCAGCTCCACGGAGTCCTCAAGGGCGACATCAAGAAATCGATTCGCGCCATCAACGAAGCCCTGCTTACGACGCTGGGCGGTTGCGGCGACGTGGAGCGCAACATCATGTGCTGCCCGGAGCCGGTGGCGGATCATTTTCACGACGAGGTGAACCGCGCGATAAGCGCGATGGTGGCCGAGCTCACGCCGCGCACTCGCGCTTATCACGAGATCTGGCTCGACGGCGAGGTGGTGAAGACCTCGGAGCCTGAGGTTGAGCCTCTCTATCGCGAGCAGTACCTGCCGCGCAAGTTCAAGACCACCGTCGCGCTCGACGGCGATAACTGCGTCGACGTCTACGCGCACGACCTCTCACTGGTCGCGATGCGCTCGGCCGAAGGAACGCTGCGCGGGTTCAACGCGCTGGTCGGCGGCGGCCTGGGGCGCACCCACAACAAGCCCGAGACATTCGTGGCGGCTGCGCTGCCGCTCTGCTTCGTGGAGGCCGACCAGGTCGTCGAGCTCGCGCGCGAGGTTGTCGCTGTTCAGCGCGACTATGGCGACCGGAGCAACCGGCGGCACGCAAGGCTCAAGTACACGATCGCCGACCGCGGGCTCGACTGGTTCCGCGACGAGGTGCAGAGTCGCGTGACCTTCAAGCTCCAACCGGCGGAGAAGCTGTCCTGGAAGCCGGTCGACGACCACCTGGGGTGGCACGAGCAGGGCGATGGCCGACTCTACGTGGGCATTTTCATCGAGAACGGCCGCATCGCCGACGTCGACCAGGTGAGATCGCGGACCGGGCTGCGCAAGCTCGTCGACGAGCTGCGCCCGAACGTCCGGCTGACCGCACAGCAGAACGTCATCCTCGCGGACATCGACCCGGCGGACCGCCCTCGCGTGGAGCAGCTGATGGCGGAGCATGGAATGGCCGCGGTCGAATCGATCCCTCACGCGATACGCAATTCGATGGCGTGCCCAGCCATCCCTACGTGTGGGCTGGCGGTGGCAGAAGCCGAGCGGGCGCTGCCGGGCCTGATCCGGACTCTAGCGACCATGCTCGACGAGCTCGGCCTCGCGGGCGAGCGAATCAGCTTCCGCATGAGCGGATGCCCCAACGGCTGCTCGCGGCCGTACCTCGGTGACGTCGGGTTTGTCGGCACGACGCTCGGCAAGTACGACGTGATGCTGGCGGGCGATTTCAACGGCACGCGCCTGAACCGCGTCTACTCGGCGAACGTGCCGATCGCGGGCATTCCCGACTTACTCCGTCCGATTTTCATGGCGTTTCGCGCCGACCGCCGTGCGGACGAAGGGTTCGGCGACTGGGTCGATCGCGCGGGCTTCGAGGCCCTCCGCGCTCGCACCTCGAGCGAGGTCATGTCGTGATCGCGCCAGCCGAAATCTCTGCCGGAGCAGCACCTGAAACCGTTTTGCGATGGGCCTACGAAACATTTCCGCGAATGGCGATCGTCGCCAGCTTCCAGGCCGAGTCATCCGTGCTGATCGACATGGCCTCCCGCATTCGACCCGACGCCGATGTCATCACGCTCGACACCGGCCGTCTGCCACAACAGACCTACGACATGATCGATCGCGTCCGCGACCGGTACGGGATCGACGTCCAGGTCGTCTCACCTGACGCGGCGGACCTGCAGGAGATGGTCGGAAGCCACGGGGCGAACCTCTTCCTCAGGTCGGTGGAGATGCGCCGCCTGTGCTGCGACGTTCGTAAGTCGAGGCCGCTGGCGCGCGCCCTGGCCGGTTACGACGCGTGGGTGACGGGCCTGCGCAGGCAGCAGGCGCCAACCCGTGCGCAAACGGCGGTCGTCGCGGCGGATCCAGAGCACACAGGCCTGACCAAGGTCGCGCCACTTGCGTCCTGGACGCACGACCAGGTCTGGGACTACATCCGCGAGAACGACCTGCCGTACCACTCGCTCTACGACTCCGGGTATACCTCGATAGGCTGCGAGCCCTGCACGCGTGCCACGACAGCCGGCGAGGACGAGCGCGCGGGGCGCTGGTGGTGGGAGCAGAACGAGGTCAAGGAATGCGGCCTCCACTGGTCGGCGCCAACTGCGAGCGCATCGTGACCAAAGTGCTCGAGCTTTCGGAAAAGCATTCGCTCAGCGTCGAGGCGCTGACGATGACCTACCCTCACGGCGATCGTCTCCTTGTCGCCTTGCAAGGCGTGAGTCTCGAGGTCAAGCGTGGCGAGTTCGTCTGCATCGTGGGAGCCTCTGGCTCGGGAAAGAGCACGCTGCTCAACCTGCTCGCCGGCCTCGAGCAACCCACTCGCGGCCGGGCCCACGCCCATGGCCACGTAGCCCTCATCTTCCAGGAGGCGGCTCTTCTCCCGTGGCTCACCGCGGCGGGCAACGTCGAGCTGGCGCTCGAGCTCCGTGGCGTCCGGAACCCGGAGCGCTCGAGGATCGCCGGCGAGCTGCTGCGCCGCGTCCATCTCGACGGCTGGGAGAGGCGCCGGCCGCATGAGCTGTCGGGCGGCATGAAGCAGCGCGTCGCGCTCGCACGGGCCCTCGCCCAGGACGCCGACGTGCTCCTGATGGATGAGCCTTTCGCCGCCCTGGATGCCATCACCCGCGACCTGCTCCACGAGGAGCTCGAGCGGCTGTGGAGCCAGAACGGCCTGACCATCCTGTTCGTCACGCACAACGCCCGGGAGGCGGTGCGGCTCGGTGATCGCGTGCTGGTTTTCACGAGCCGGCCTGGGCGGGTCGGGCACGAGGTGGTCGTCGACCTTCCAAGGCCGCGCAGCCTCGATTCGCCAGATCTCGCAGTGATCGCGGGCCGGATCACCGACAGGCTGAAGCAAGAGATGAGGCTCAGTGGCTGAGCTGGCCCGCGATCTCGAGACGCGCGAAGTCGTGGACCTCTCTCCGCGTCCGACTCGCGCCCGTCAACTCCGGTTCTGGTCTGCGCTCTGGCCCCAGCTGGTGGCGCTGCTCGTGGCGGTGGCGGTGTGGCAGGTGGTCGCCTGGTCGGGCCAGCTCCCCGGCCCCTGGCCGGTCTTTCACCGCCTGCTCAACGACCTGACCAGCGTCAACTTCTATGTCGGAGTCGCGATCACGCTTCTGCGCGCGGGCATCGGATACGGGATCGCGGTCGTTGCCGGCACGGCGGTTGGACTTCTGGTCGCCCGAGTCACATTTCTGCGCAGGGCGCTCGGGTCGGCCCTTCTCGGCCTGCAGTCCATGCCGTCGATCTCGTGGTTCCCGCTCGCCATCCTTCTCTTCCAGCGCAGCGAGCCGGCGATCATCCTGGTGGTCCTGCTCGGCGCGGCGCCCGCGATCGCGAATGGTCTTTTGAGCGGAGTCGATCACGTCGAGCCCCTTCTCGTTCGCGTCGGCCGGGTCATGGGCGCTCGCGGTCTCGGCCTCTACCGTCACGTGATCCTGCCCGCCGCGCTGCCGTCGTTCGTCGGCGGCCTGAAACAGGGCTGGGCTTTCGCGTGGCGCAGCCTGATGGCCGGCGAGCTCATCCTCCACGCATTCGCCGGTCAGCAGCGTTCGTTGGGACAGCAGCTGAGGTCCGCTCAGGATCTCTCGGACTACCAGCAGCTCATTGCATTGATGATCGTGATCTTCGTCATCGGGGTGCTCGTCGACAGCGGATTCGGAGTCCTCGACCGCGAGATCAGGCGGCGATGGGGTCTCGTGGGAGTAGAGGCGTGAGCAAGGGATTCGTCGTTTGGTTCACCGGACTGTCCGGCGCCGGCAAGTCGACCATCGCCAACGCGCTGAAAGCCGAGTTCGAGCTGCGTGGGCGCCACGTCGAGCTGCTCGACGGCGACGAGGTCCGTACCCACCTCTCGAAGGGCTTGGGTTTCTCGAAGGAAGACCGCGACACCAACATCAGGCGCATCGGCTACGTGGCGCGGCTGGTGGCGCGCAGCGGCGGCGTCGCCATCACGGCGGCGATCTCTCCCTATCGCGAGGTGCGCGACGAAATCCGCGCCCAGACTCCTGGATTCGTGGAGGTGTTCGCGCGGGCGCCGCTCGACACTCTGGTCGAACGCGACGTCAAGGGCCTCTACAAGAGAGCCATCGCCGGCGAGATCGCGAACTTCACGGGTGTGAGCGATCCGTACGAAGAGCCCCTGCACGCCGAGGTCGTGTGCGACACATCGCGCGAATCGCTGGACCAATCGCTGTCGAAGGTGATCGCCGCGCTCGAGCGACTCGGCCATCTCGACCGCGAGGTGGGGGAGAGACTGCCCGACGGCGACGAGCTCAGCGCCCTCCGCGCCGAGGCCCGGGCGCTGCCCCGACTCGAGGTCGGCCAGCGCGAGCTTTCGGACCTGTTCATGCTCGCGACCGGCGGACTCTCGCCTCTAGCCTCCTTCATGGACGAGCGCGATTACCAGTCTGTGATCGAGACCGGCCGCCTCGCGGGCGGGCAGCCTTTCACGATCCCGATCGTGCTCCGAGCAGATTCCGCGCCGAGCACCGAACGAATCGCACTTTTCATCGGCGACCAGCCCGCCGGCATCCTGGACGTGACTTCGGTCTTCAAAACGTCGCCTGACGCGGAAGCCAAGGGCGTCTACGGGACCACGGACCTCGCCCACCCCGGCGTGCGTGTGCTCCAGGACTCGGGTCGGTGGGCGCTGGCCGGCACGGTGACCGCCCTCGCACGTCCCACGTCCGGGTTCCCCGAGTACGACCTCACCCCGATGCAGGTCCGCGCCGTGAAAGCCGCCCGCGGTTGGAAGACCATGGTCGGGTTCCAGACCCGCAACCCGGTGCATCGCGCGCACGAGTACCTGCAAAAAGTTGCGCTCGAAATCGTCGACGGGCTGCTCCTGCATCCCCTGGTGGGCGAGACCAAGAGCGACGACATCCCGGCCTCGGTCCGGATGAGCTGCTACGAGGAGCTGCTCCGCGGCTACTTCCCGGCGGATCGGGTGCTGCTCGCCACCAACCCGGCGTGGATGCGCTACGCCGGTCCCAGGGAGGCGGTCTTCCACGCGATTGTCCGGCGCAACTACGGCTGCACGCATTTCATCGTCGGTCGCGACCACGCCGGAGTCGGCAGCTACTACGACACGTACGCGGCCCATCGCATCTTCGACCAGTACGCACCAGGCGAGCTGGGAATCGAGATCCTGCGCTTCGAGCACACCTTCTACTGCTCGGCGTGCGGAGGCATGGCATCGACCAGGACGTGCCCGCACCCGGCAGACGTTCATCGCACCTTGAGCGGAACCGCCGTGCGCAAGCTGCTCGCCGAAGGCCATGACCTGCCGGTGGAGTTCACGCGGCCCGAGGTCGCTCGCGTTCTGCTTGAGGCGGCGAAAGAAGAGGCCACGGTGTGAGGTACTACCCCGTCTTTCTTGACCTTGCAGGCCAGCCGTGCACCGTCCTCGGTGATGGGACGTTCGCTGTCGAGAAGGCCGCCGCCCTGCGTGAGGCGGGAGCGAATGTGCGTGTGATCGCATCGCGGGACTACAGGCCCGGCGCCCTCGCCGGCGCGCGACTCGTGATCGATGCCAGCGAAGACCATGAGGTCAACCGGCTCAGCTGGATGGAGGCCGAGGCCGCCGGGATCCTGATCAACGTGGTCGACCGGCCCGCGCAGTGCCGCTTCATCGCGCCCGCCATCGTGAACCGCGACCCGCTGTTGATTGCGATCTCGACCTCTGGGGAGAGCCCCTTCCTCGCATCGATGCTGCGCGCTCGCATCGAGCGCTGGCTCGGCCACGAGTGGAGCCCGTTCGTCGCGCTGGTCGGGGAGGTGCGGAGGCGGCTGCGCAAGCAAGGACTGCCGATCGCGGAACAGACACGCGTGTACCGGCGGCTGCTCAACTCGGATGTCCGTTCCCTTCTGCGTGGCAGGAGAACTCCTGAAGCCAACCGGCTTGCCGCCGGTATAGCCGCCGCTCTGGGCGATGGTGCCGGGCGTGTTGCGCTGGTCGGCGCGGGGCCCGGCGACCCGGACCTTTTGACCGTGAAGGCGCGCGAGCTCCTCGCCGACGCGGATTACGTCCTGCACGACGCGCTCATCGCGCCGGAGACCCTGGCCCTGTGCGGTCCGGACACGCGCCTCGAAAACGTCGGAAAGAGGGGAGGCCGCGCCAGCACCCGGCAGGTGAGCATCAACGCGCGGCTGATCGAGCTCGCGCGCGCCGGGCACCACGTGGCGCGGCTCAAGGGCGGCGACCCGTTCGTGTTCGGCCGAGGAGGAGAGGAGCTCGACGCGCTGCGCCGAGCAGGTATCGACGTCGTGATCGTGCCCGGTGTCTCGTCAGCGCTGGCCGCGCCCGCGGCGGCGGGGATTCCGGTCACCAAGCGCGGCGTTGCTTCATCAGTCGCGATCACGACCGCGCAGGGCGGCGGCTCAATCGATCGGTTGGCGGACCTGGCGCGCTCCGCTGACACGCTCGTGGTGCTGATGGCGCTCGGGGAGCTGTCCGAGGTCGCGGCGGCAGTTGCTGGGGCTGTGGGCGGTTCTCGTCCGGCCGCTGTGATCAGCAACGCCACGCTGCCGAACCAGCGCAGCGTCAGCGGGACTCTCGATCGCATCGCCCTCCTTGCGAGTGAGGCGGCGATCGAGGCTCCGGCGACGCTGGTCGTTGGGGACGTGGTGGCGGTCGAGCAGGTGGTGGGTCTCGAGCGCCTCCAGGTCGCGCTCTAAATAGAAGAGGCCGGGACCGCATCGGTCCCGGCCCATCAATTGCGTTTGCGTCAGGCGTGCGTTGGCGTTGGCATCCCTGCCGGCGGCGCGTGGCTGGCGGGAGCGTCCGAGTAGGCCGCCGCGGGAGGCACCGGCATGAGCTCGTAGGCCGCGTCGCCGTGAACCGCCTCGTCGCCGATCTCCAGCTGCTTGTCTGTGAGCCGGAGCGGGATGAAAATCGATATCAGCTTCAGGATCGCGAAGGTCATGACGCCGTCCCAGATCAGGATGAAAACCAGCCCGATCACCTGGGCGTAGAACTGCTGTGGATTGCCGAAGAACAGCCCGGTGGCTGCGATCGAGGCGGTCTTGCCCGTCCCTGGGTAGACCACCACGTTGGGGTCGGCCAGCAAGCCGACCATCAGCCCTCCGACCGCGCCCGCGATCAGATGCGTGTGCATGACGCCGAGGGTGTCGTCGATGCGGTTGAACGGAGGCAGCTTGACCAGGTAGTTGAAGGTGAAGAACGGAATCACGCCCGCCGCGATGCCGATCGCGAAGGCGCCGTAACCGTCCACGTAACCGGCGGCGGGCGTGATGCCGACCAGGCCGGCAATCATGCCGTTGACCAGCCCACCGACGGTGACCCGGCCGACGATGAAGACGTCCAGGAACATCCAGGCGATCATCGCCGTGGCCGCCGCGAGGTTCGTGTTGAGGATGGCGGCGGAGGCGTCGGCGCCGGCGAAGTACGGGTCGCCCCCGTTGAAACCGTTCCAGCCCAGCCAGAGCAAGCCGGCACCTGTGATCACAGCGATCAGGTTGCTCGGCCGGTTGTTCTCGCGGTCGGTGAGCAGCCGCGGGCCTATCACGGAAGCCGCCACGAGGCCCGAAACTCCAGCCGCGACGTGGATTACATAGCCTCCCGAGAAGTCAAGCGCGCCCGCCCCGGCGTACTTGCTGAGCCATGAAGGGAAAGCCCCTATCCAGCCGCCGCCCCAGATGCTGAAGGCGTTGACCGAATAGACGACAGTGATCCAGATCGGAACGAAGAGCATCCACGCCTTGAAGCTCGTGCGGCCGAGGATCGAACCGGCCAGCAGGATGACCGTGATGGCCGCGAACACGAACTGGAAGTAGGCGAGGGCCGAGAGAGGGAATTTGAGGTCGGGGATCGCGCCGACCAGCAGCGGGATCACGGCCTGTCCCTGTAGGTCGGTCGGAGAAAGGATCGTTCCGGGCGTGCCGATGAAATGCAGCACGTCTGTCAGGGGCGCTCCGAAGGACATCTTGTAGGCCCAGAAGGTCCAGACGACGAGGGTCGCGCCGAATGCATAAAGGACCATGAGTGCGGAGTTGAGCGCCCACTTGCGCTTCATCAGTCCGGAGTAGAGAATCGCCAGGCCCGGAACGCTCATCAGCCCGACGAGCGTTGCGGCGACCAGCTGCCAGGCCGTGTGGCCTGGGTCCAGCCACGTCGGCGTGGGCACGATATCCAGATAAATAGAAAGACTCAAAGTGCTTCTCCTCCCAAGACTTGGTCAAGATTTCGCTCGCGATTTCACACGAGCTTTGCGGTTCGCTTGAGAAAGCAGCCTAGTTTTGGCCAAGGGTCGCCTCCTACGGTGGTTCAGACCGGAAAGACCCCCGGGTTTATCAGGTGCTTGACACAAGGTGAGAGCGGCCAAGACTGTTATGCCATCACGCTGACGGCGGAGAAAGGCCGGCCTTAGAGTGCGTTGAATGTGGCCGACGCAGGTCTCCGGATCAAGCCCACCCAGGCGGTGGTCGGACCGCGGTCTGGCTTCCCGGGTGCTCGCCATTCTCGGGATCGCCGCGCTGCTCGTCGGTGCGTCGATCGCGACCTGGCTTTCGATTCGGGGCGGGCAGCCAGCCACGCCTCCTCTGTACGGCGCGGCGCGGCCGGGGCCCGCGGCGCTGTGGACGTGGGACGGAACGACGTACTCGATGCATTCGGTGCCGGCCATAGGCCCCTCAAGTAACTACGCGGACATGGCTTACGACCGGACGCATACCGTGATGGTGATCTGGGATCACGGGTGCACAAGCCTTGTGATGGGATTCCAGGGCGGATGCGTGGCGCACGTGAACAACACTTGGACGTGGGATGGCAACGCATGGACAGTGCACCAAACGCGATCGAGTCCGACGGCGGCAGGCCAGGGCGCAATGCTGTTCGACAGCCGGCTCGGGCAGGTCGTCTATGTCAACGGCGCGGGCCACGCGTGGGCCTGGGACGGTTCCGGCTGGGGGCAGCTGGCGCTACCCAGCGGCCCCAGCATTCCGATCCCGGGTTCGGGGACCCAAATATTGACGTTCGTGGCCGGTTATGACGAAGGCCGCGACCTCTTGGCTTTTGTGCTTTCCAGCACCACCTGGTTGTGGGATGGCAGTAGCTGGAAAGTGGTGCCGGGCGGAATCGACTCCGGCGAGGCCCGCGCCGACGCCCACCTTGTGTACGACAAGGCCCACCAGCAGCTGGTCTACATAGGCAGCCGCGCCACGTGGACCTGGAACGGCTCGCGCTGGCAGCGGCACGCTCAGCCGGAGATCTCGGCGGGAACGACGGGGTACGACGAGACGAGCGCCCGCGTCATGCTCGTTCAGCAGGAGAGCTCGGCTTGCGATCGAACCGCCTGCCACACGACAACATGGGCATGGGACTCGACCGCCTGGGCCCAGGTACCGGTGCCGAAGGGTCCGGTCCTTCCGCTGACGCGCTCCGGCGCGTTCGGCGTGCCCATGGCCTTTGACGAGGCTCGCGGTGTGATGGTCCTTTTCGCCAGCGCCGCCTGATTCCCGGTCTGCGGGGATTCGATTTCTCCATCCGGTACTGATGGCCCCGCCGGCGGGGAAGTGTCTTGTGGTGGTTTTCGTGTCCCTCAGACCTCATTTGAGGAAAGACAACGTGTGGTTCACACAATTTCAAATGACGTAACTTCGTGTTATCGTCACGCCCATGAAATTTCTCGTTTCCGTCCCACTAGAGATCGATAGACCGCTTTCCGAGTCGGATCCCGATGTTCGTTCGATCACGCGCGTTCCTGGTTTCATCCGCCTCGAGCAGGCGACCGGGCATGACTACCGCTACACCCTGACCTTCGAAGTCGAGGCAGGGTCCAGGCGAGACGCCATGGACGCCGGCGACGAGCTCATGGTTGAATTCGAGAACGCACTCAGCGCCTACCACCCCAGGGAGCTCGCCGAGGTCACGGCCGAAGCCAGCTAACCGCCGGGCGTCCGATCGACTGAAACGCGTCAGCGTCCCGGTGAGCGCTGGCGCGTCTCTCATTTTTGAGAGCCGTGCACATCGCACGGCGACCGCCAACCAGCCCATGTGGCGGGCGCACGTAGTTCGGAATGGGGCAGGTGCGGCATTCCTTTACCGACATGCGCTGGCCGATCGACGACCGCACCGACCATGACCTGGCCGGCCGCCTTTTCGGTTTGGGCGTCCGCAGGCAGGTGCGGGAACGGCTGCTGCTCGAGCGCAGCATCGCCAGGAGTCACGGGTTCGCGTGCTTCGCCGACTACTTCATGGCCCGCCGGGAGCGGGGCTGGGGATTGGACCGCCTGGCGCGCGAGACGGGACAAACCAGGGACTGGGTGCGCGGGGTCATGCGCCGTTACGGTGCGGGCGGTTCCGGCGGCAGCGCCGGCGGCATTAGTTAGAGAGCGGCGGGCTTCAGCCCGGTCAGGGCCCAGGTCGTCGCCGAGGCGACTGAGTCGAACGTCCTCATCGACAGCCCGTGGCTGTCCATCGCACTTGCCGCGTCGTCGTAGGCCATCTTGCCGAGCCCGGCCGACGCAGTCACGATCGCCATGCGTTTCAAGCCTGCGTCCACGGCGTGTGGCAGCCAGACCTCCCTGGCCCACTTCTCGTCTTCAGCGAGCACAACCTTCGCCTTCCGCGCATCGCTGACGTAGCCGACGATGTGCCGTTCGCGGATGGCGCGGACTCCGGTCAACAGAGCGGATCGAAATTCGACGCTGGTGGCGAACCCCTTCCATTCGGCGTAGAGGATCTGAGGGATGCTGCGCCAGCGGATCGTGAGGTACGGCGCGTCGAGGTATACCTCGTCGCCCGGCTTTGCGATCGTCATGCCCAAGGTATACGCGACGCCGACCTGGATGTCGTCGGCAAATGTCACAGTCCAGCGCCATGGGAAACCAGTGGTCGTGCTCCCCACGAACGCACTGCTAGGCCAGCAGGTTGCGTTCGAAGAAATCGATGGTCCGGTCATGCACGAGCTGCGCGGCGTCGCGACCCGTGAACCCATGTCCCTCACCTGCGAAGGTCACGTACTCGACCGTGCGGCCCAGCTCACGCAGCCGGCCAACGATCTGATCGGACTCCTCCCGCGGGATGCGCGGATCGTTGTCCCCCTGGAACACCAACAGCGGGCAACGCACGTTGTCGACGTAGGTGATCGGCGAGCGTTCGATCAGCTTTTCGCGATCGGTCTCGAGGTCGCCGATCCAGAGTCGATTCCAGCGGCGCCAGTTCGGAGGATCGTTTTCGAGCATCGTCACGAGGTTGCACGGCCCGAACAGCTCGACCGCGCACCGCCAGTACCCGGGCAGGCGCGTAACGCAGGTCAAGGTGGCGAAGCCGCCGTATGAACCGCCCCAAACCCCTAACCGGTCGAGGTCGAACTCGGGCTGTTCGCGCATCCACTGCGCGATCGACCGAAAGTCGGCGAGGTCGATCCCGCCCCAGTCGCGGTGGATTCGAGTCTGCCAGGTCTTCCCGTAGCCGGTGCTGCCGTGAACATTCGGCACGACGATCGTCACACCACGGCTGAGCAGCTCGAGCAGCACCGGGAACGCGAGCACGGGTCGAGACTGGCCCTCGGGGCCTCCGTGGATGACAAGCAGCGCGGGTCCGCACGCCGCCTTGCCGGCGGGCCGCCAGACGTAGGCTGGAATGGCGCCCTCGGTGCCGGGGATGCGGATCGCCTCGGGGCGCCCGGCGTAGGCAGGAGCCGCGTCGCCCGTGGTCAAGATCCGGCCTTCTCCCGTACGCAGGTCAACGATGCGAATTTCCTGCGGGCCGTCCACCGGCGACAAGGTGTAAGCCGCCCTGGCCCCGTCTTGCGAGACCACGAGGTCTCCGACCCATCCGCCGGTCTCGCGCTCGCCAGCGGGGTTGTCGCCGAACCGCCACCTGAGGCGGGAATAGCCGTTCTCGTTGACGCTCCACGCAACGCCCCGCCCGTCGGCCGACGTCGCGGCGAGCTCGACGTCCCAATTGGGCTGATCGAAGACCTCGCGCGCGCCGGTAGAGACTTCGATGGCCTCGAGGTGGAGGAAGTCGCTTCCGTTGTCGGTGATCGCAAGGACTCTGCCGTCGGCGAGCCACCCCGCGGGAGTGTTCTGCATCTCACCGTTGTGGCTGGTCAGGTCCGCCACCTCGCCAGATGCAACCTCGATCGCGAGCAGGTCCTGGTCGGTGTTCTGCGCGACGCGCATGGCGCAAAGCCACCGACCGTCGGGCGACCAACCGCCGGCGACATGCCATGCCGGATCGGCCACGAGCAGTCGCTGCTCCTTGCTCTGTGCATCCAGCACCGCGATGTCGACGTCGGCCTCCTCGCGTGCGTTTGTGCTGATCGCCACCGACTTCCCATCGGGCGCCACGGCGTTCCGTGACATGTGATGCTGCACGCGATCACCGTCGCTTACCGCGAAGTCCTCGATCCGGCCGTCGGGATGGCGCACGAAGACCTGCCACCTCTCAGTGCCGCCTTGGTCCGCCGAGTAGTACAGATCGCCGGAGCTCGACCACGCGAGCCCATGAAGGACGTAGCCATCCATCGCGATCGAGGTTCGTGGCGCACCCCCGGCAACGGGGATCTCGCACAGCACCGCTGGACCATCCTTTGGCGAGACGAAGGCAAGGGTCGACCCGTCAGGGGAGAACGCCAGTGCGGAGGGCCCGGAGTACCGGCGCGTGGTGTGAGGAAACGAGTAAACCAGCGGGCGTGGCGCGCGCCGCTTGGTGGTGGCTTGCTCCGCTGCGCTCACTTACAAGACAAGACGATACCCCGCCTACGGCCCGGCGTAGATCACCGCTTCGAAGCGCGCCATCGCGATCGCCAGACCCACGAGAAAGCCTCCGATCGCGACCATCGGCGACGACGCGCCCATGAGGGACGCGGGTTGCACCAAACCGCGTCCCTTGAGAACGGCGATGCTGCCCGTGATCAATCCGGCCAGGGGTATGACCAGGCCGACCACGGGGAGCAATGCCGTCTCGGTGAGCCACTGCAGCTGCGTCTCGGTGCCGAGGTCGATGAAAGCCCACACGAAGACAGTCGCGGCCAGGCAACCGGCCGCCAGCCATTCGAGTCGGGAGATCGGGGCCGCTGTCTGGGCGTTTCGCATTTGCAGGGCGCAGCGTGCAGCCGAGGCGGTCTCACATTCAGTCTCAGACCAGTCTCAAATTGACGGCTCAACTCAGGCTGGTGGCAGTATCTTTGCCCCGGGGAAGGAGTGGGCGAGAAGTGAGTGACGTCCGCCGGCCGTTCGGCGACCCTCGCGCGGTCGACGCGGTGGTCGTCTTCTTGATGGCCTGCTTCGTTTTCAGCGCCTACCTCGACGCATACGCGACAGTGAAGGTGCCCGGCACCGTCATCCAGGACGCCGCGCACGCCGGCCAGGCGGGGCTCACCGCCTCATGGTTTGTGGCTACGGGATTCCTCTTCTTCCTCTTTGGCCGGGGCCTTCGAGAGGGTAAGCCCTGGAATCGAGCCCTTCCCGATGGCTACACGGGCTCGCTTGCGGCGGCGCTCGTATTCGGGGCGGCTTTGATCACCGACTACAACTGGACATTCGGCCCCAGGAACGCGCTGGGGCTCGACGTACTCTTCACCCCTCCCAACGTCGTCAAGATCGCGGCGGCGGCGGTGATGGTGAGCGGACCGCTGCGTTCGGCGGCGCGGCGTGGCCAGGCCACCGCGGGCGTGATCACGCTTCTGTCAGCGGCGCTGCTCCTGTCGGTCTTCACGTTTGCCACGCAGTTCATCCACCCGCTGATCGACCCATGGTCGTCCAACGACCCGGCTCAGATGCCGGCGCGAGTGGACAGCTGGGTCGCTCAAGACCTCGGTGTATCCGCTTTGCTCGTCCAGTCGACGATCCTGGCGGTCACCGGCCTCGTTTTGAAAAGCACCTTCCGGTTGCGCCCTGGGTCGCTAACCCTCGTTTTCGTGGTCAACGGCCTCTTGGTCGTCGTCACCAAGACGCACTTCTACCTCCTGCCGGCGGCCGTGGCGGCGGGGCTGGCAGGCGACGCGTGGCTGGCCTGGTCGGCACGCCGGGCCGGACGTCCGACCGCATCGCTGTGTGCGGTGATCGCGGGGGCGTTCACCCTGACCTACATGATCGAGATGTTGTTTTTCGTAGGGAGCGCCTGGAGCGGGTCGTTATGGGCGGGCGTAGTGCTGGCCGCGACGATCGTGAGCTGGGCGATCGGCCGTCTGCTGCGGGCGGGCATGCCTAATTCGGCGGCAGCCATCACTCCGCTGCTGGAGGTGGTCCCTGGTAGCTCAGCGGCGCCGCCCGGGGTGCGATGGACCCGTGATCCGGAGAGCACGATCCGCCCGCAGCTGGTGCGGGCAGCGCTCGACGACCTCGGCACCCCGGAGGCCCTCGGACGCAGCCCGCTCGGTCAGCTTCCGGGGGTTTCGCGCGGTGGCTCGGCGGCCGCCGATCTCAGGGCGGTGCTGGTGGACGTGATCGGCGAGCTGGCGACCTCCAGCGGACCGCGCGACGCCGAGGCGGGCAAGCTGCTGCTCGACTACTACGTCAAGCGCGTGGGAAGCCACGAGGTGATCATGGAACGGCTGCACCTGTCACGGCCCACCTTCTATCGGCGCCTGCAGCGGGGATTTGCGCTCGTGGCGGAACGGCTGGACGAGCTGAGCGAGTTCGCCCAGCGCGTCCCGGTGAACGATTAGGCCGACCGCCGATTGGCGGGAGTAGCCTGCTGGACGCGGTACACGATCACGCCGATCATCACCAGCACCACGCCCGCCCAGATCCAGTACGTCACGCGGTGGACGTTCAGGAAGGCTTCCATGCGGGGGCCGTACTTGATCCCGATGACCATGACGATGCCGGCCCAGATCGCGGTCGACACCGCCACGCTGGCCGCGAACACCGGGTACCTCACTCTCAAAACGCCGGCCGCCACAGTGATCGGCACCCTGAAACCTGGGATGTGCCGGCCGAAGATGATCGCGAACACGCCGTAGCGCTTGAACCAGCGTTCGGCCCTGGCCAGCCGCTCAGAGTTGAGATGGACCACTTCGCCCAGGCGGCCCTCGGCGAGCCGGCGGCCGTAGCGCTTCGAGATGAAAAACAGGTTCGTCGCGCCGAGCACGACCACGCCGATGAGGCCAAGCCAGGCGGTCAGCCACGCGGCGAGGTGGCGGGGAACGTGCGCGCCGACGTACATCACGAATACGTCGCCCGGCGCCGGCAGCGGGATCCCCGACTCTTCGATATAGAGAAGGCCGTAGCTGGCGAGGTAGGTGTAGCGATGGAGGATGTGCCTCATCCAGAACACACCCCACTCCACAACGTCCGGAACGTCGCCCTGCAGGATCGCCGATACGACGATGGCGGCGGAGACCAGGATCGCGACGCCCGCGATCCTGACGTTGCGCATGCCGGAGGCGCGCGAAGCCCACGAGCGGAAGCCGGCGGCGTAGGCACTCATTGCGGGTGGGACAGCTCCATGAAGGTCATAACGACGTTAGTGGCATTGTCGGCAGTGCGTATCAAGGAAACGCGCAACCCTGTCGATTTTTGCTTGATCTGAGCCGCTTCCGGGAATAAACAATTGATCGACCGGGCCTATTCGACCCGGCCTTTCAATGGGCTGATAGAAGCCCAATCGAGGCACGGAAATGAGCGCCTTTTTGGTGTTGGTTTTCGATGTTGCAGTGACGGTCCTGGCCCTGGTTGTTTTGCTCGCGGTTGCCAGGTCGTTCATCGTGATCGGGCCCGCGCAGGTCGGGCTGGTCACCAGGAGGCTTTCGTCCCGTCACAACGCGACGGACGACCCGGTTGCATTCGCCGGCGAGGCCGGCTACCAGTCAGACCTTCTGATGCCGGGCGTGCGGTTCAAGCTCTGGCCGACATATTCGGTTGCAAAGTACCCGTGGGTCCAGGTTCCGGCCGGCGAGATCGGCGTCGTCATCTCGCAGATTGGCAAGCCCCTGGCGACTGGCGCGAAGTCGGCTGCGTACCGGCCAGAGTTCGGCAACTTCTCCGACCTGCGCGCGTTTCTCGACAACGGCGGAGAGAAAGGTGTTCAGCGGCCGGTGCTGCCTCCGGGTACGTTGATCCCGGTCCATCCCGTCGCGTTCCTGGTCATCACGGCCAGCAAGGCGTACGGCCTGCCGATCGATAGGCAGCTGCTCGTGCGCGGCCCTCTGAACGCTGAGTCCTTTGGCCTGCTGCCAAAGCAGCTGAAGGTAACCGTCATCGCGCCTGAGGGAGATCAGGACCTTGTTGGAATCGTGACCACCCTGGACGGTGCGCCGCTGCCGCCGGCCGACATAGCCGGCCGGATCGGTGGTTTCGCAGACATCGAGGCGCTCGAGAAGGAAGCGAGCGTGAGTGACTCGGAGCTGATCGAGAGGCTGCTGGGCGCCAAGAACGGCCTTCACAACAACTACCAGGACTTCCAGGCCTTCCTGGACAGCGGCGGCCGGATCGGCCTTCAGCACGATCCCCTGCTGTACGGCGCCTACCTGCTCAACCCGTTCCTGGTTCGGGTCGAACCCGCTCGGATGCTGGTTGTCAACCAGGGCGAGGTCGCGGTGATCAAGAGCTACGTAGGGCTCCCCACCCTCGATACATCGGGTCCGGAATTCAAGTTCGGCTCGATCGTTCAACCGGGCCATCGCGGCATCTGGCGCGAGGCGCTGAGAACGGGTAAGTACCCGTTGAACCCGCGGATCTACGCGGCTGAGAAGGTTCCGACGTTCATCCTGACGTTGAACTGGGCCGAGGCGAGCTCCGTGGCCCACAACCTGGACGCGCAGCTGAGCCCGATCGAAGGCAAGAGCCGCGAGGGCTTCATCTTCACGATCGACCTGCAGGTCCAGATCCACGTGCCCGACACGAAGGCGCCCAAGGTGATCTCGATGGTCGGTTCGATGCAGAACCTCGTGAACGAGGTGCTCCAGGCCGCCGTCGGCAACCACTTCCGAAACACGCTCCAAGGCCTCGAGGCCGTCCGCTTCATCGAGACCCGCGACTCGGTGCAGGCGGCCGCGATGGAGGCGATCTCGCGCTACCTCGCGGCTTACGAGGTGGAAACTCGTGGCGTGTACATCCAGGACGTGACATTCCCTGAGGAACTCGTCGGTGTGCTCACGCGCCGGGAGATCGCCAATCAGGAAAAAGCGACCTACGAGCAGCAGAAGGATGCGCAGACGATCCGCATCGACCTCGAGAAGGCCCGCGGGACGGCCGACATGCAGGCCGCGCTCGCCCAGGCGCAGGTTTCAGTCGACATCAATCGTGCCCGAGCCGACGCCCGCAAGGCGGAGGCCGACGGCGAGGCGGCTTTCGTAGAGCTGACCGGAGCCGCCGAGGGTTCGCGCAGGCGGGCCATCGGTCTTGGCGATGCCGCAGCGACCCAGGCCCTCGGCCTGGCCAGGGCGAAGGGTTACGAAGCCCAGATCCGCAGCCTCGGGGCGGGGCCCACGGCGGCCGTCGCCATCGCGAACGCGGTTTCGGAGGGCAAGATCACGGTCGTGCCGGAGGTCCTGGTGACCGGAGGCGGCGGCGCGATCGAGGGCCTCGCGGCCACCTTCATGCGCACCCTGAACGGCAACCACGGCTCGAACGGGGCCGAGGTGGCCAAGCCCGCGGCGGAGGGCAAGCGCGCGGATTCATGACGTGTCGGGCAGCGCGTGGCGGCGGCTTCCGCCACGCGCCCACCCCAGCCGCTAGAGGCCGTGCGTAGAGGCGCGCTCTAGGAGGGGAGAACCTTGGGGCACGTTGGCACCTCGGCGTTGATCATGTTCGCGTCCGCCTGCAGCGATTGGGCGACGATCGCGAAATGAACGATCCCGGTGTTGACCTCGTCGCTGCTGTTGTCCTGAAACCCGTGAAGCGCAACGCCAATACCGCCGGACATGCCCTGGAGGTCGTTCCGCAGCGCCTTGGTGCCGACCGCGATGCAGTTTGGGATGCCCGCATGGTCGATCACGGACAGGATGTTGAGCATCTGCGTGTTGGTCGCGTTGATCGCGTTGTGGCAGGCAGTTGACAGGTTCGTCGCCGGAGCGCAGGAAGCCTGCACCGGTGGCAGAGTGTTGGCCAGGCTGACGATCGCCGGTCCGACCTCCAGGTTCAGGAAGCGATCGGCCAGCACGTAATCCGAGACGATCGGTCTCGGCGACGCGTGAATCATGGTCACCGTGGGGCCCGCTGGTATCCAGGGCCAGGGGATCGAGATGATGCCGGTCGCGTTCAGCCCCACCACGATGAGGAGCAAGACCACCGCACCGGC
>WNFJ01537046.1_pt1 | contig 21471 bp, 15 predicted proteins | sample 5400461 | NCBI WGS metagenome assembly WNFJ01 (sample SAMN13153349, study PRJNA577476) | soil metagenome | isolation source: 115 cm saprolite on Douglas fir-dominated hillslope | place: USA:California | collected 2013-09-17
TGTCTGCTACCAGTCCGAGAGGACTCGGTGTTCATTTTCAACAGGAACCGCTTTATTGTCAGGATGAACCTCCATTCTCAAAATGAACCAAATCCTACAACAACTTGGGGAATCTGCTTTTCGTTCGAAGATAACTCCAACGGCCTCAACGTCGCTCATAAATGCACGGTTCGTGTACGGTAGCGCACCCGCTTATCGGGCGACGGTCGTGCTAGTCGCAGGTTTGCCCCGGAGATCCAAAGCGTTCCTCTGACATTGTATAAGAGCATTCGGCTGTTAATTTTCAGACGAACCGTTGATTCTGCACCGACAACCCCGAAATCGGCCTCCGAAAACGGGCGGCTTGAAACTGATTGAGTGTTCGAAGGATCTTGTGACCATGTATTATGGGTCAGATGTAGTATTCTCCCGATGCTGTTAACTCAGAGACATCATTCGGCACGACTTGATAGTTGACCGGAGTGGAATATGAAGGCCTTTCCATATCGGGTGCTGTGTGTCATTTTAGGGGCGATGTTCGGCGCGTCGCTCCTGATTTCAAAGGCTAGCGCGCAAGAGAACTCAGGCAGTGATTCCACAAAGAACCTTCCATGCGTGACGGCTTCATCTTCCTGTCCGCTTGATTTCACCGCTATTCCTGATCCGCTCCTGCCTCAGATGACCAACGCCAAGAAGTTGTTCGAAAACGGGGATTTTGCGGGAGCCCAGAAGGTGCTCGAGGCTCTCCGCTTGGTGCAACCAGATAGCCGGACCATTGTCTATGACTTGGCGCTGGTTTGTCTGAAGCAGGGGCAGCGTGACCAAGCTTTGTCGTATCAGCAACAAGCCTTGCGGGGGGCGACACACCCCAACCAACGAAGAGTTCTGGACGAACTAGGACAAGCGATCCTGTACGGCAACGGAGCGAGGGACGAAACCAATCTCGCGATAGTCGACGTTCTGCCTCCGCCCGATGTGACGGGGAAAGACGCAAATATGGGTTCATCGAGGAACCCCTCGGAGCGAGCCGAAACAGAAATCAAGAGTGTCTGTGCCGCCGTGGCGGAAAGACAGACGCAAATGATGCATTCTCCGAGTGGCGTGTTCAATTTGGCCCAATGCGCCGAATACCAAGGCCGCTTGGAAGAAGCCGAAAAACTCTACAATCGATATCTAGAGATGGCTCCGGAAACGCTGGACCGCGACAGCGTGGCACTGCGAGTCAGCGAAATCGATAGCTTCAAGGACGTTGATCCTTCGTCGCCACTGCGAAAGACCTATCACACAGGGGTCAGGGCGCTGATGACCGGTAGATTCACCGTGGCCAATGAATCCTTCATAGCGCTATCTGCAGGTGGTCCAGGGAGCAGGGTTGGATTATTGCAGGCGGCCATGCTGGCGTTGTTCGCTGGGCAGCGGACACAGGCGGATAAGTACTTGGACAGCCTGTTGGGTCAGGAAACGAATACCGACATGCGTGACTACATTGGTCGACTGCTCAAAGCCGAGCAGACCGGCAACGAAGAGTTCTCCGCGGGGATAAAGGAGGTTCTGAAGTTCACCGAGGAGTACGATTTCGTACAAGCTTGGGAAGCGATCCAGAAACCCCTGAGCATTTATCCGTTGTCGCCAGCAGTTAATGCCTTGGCTATTTTCGTCGCTCTGAACACGAACAACTATCCGGCGGCCCGGCGAGCGATGGACAACTTATGGTCGCAGGGCCAGTTGGTTTTTTTCTACGCTTCGGTTGAATCATCAAGCCAGAAAAGCGAATTGGTATATCGGGTGCAGATGTCATCGGACCATCTTGTTTTGGTGCGGGTGCGGGCGGGTGCCAAGTTGGCTGAGTTGGTGCAGGGGATGCAGGAGGGCAAGCCGCAGGACCCAGCGCAGACCGCCGGTTCGGAACAGGTAGAGTTCGCAAGAAAAGAGATCACTAAACTCCACAGCACAGGATCAGACCTAGTGATCGAAACTTCCAAGGGGCAGTGGAGGATCACGCCACTTGTAGCCTTCTTCGCGCCCAAGGAGGGTTGGCCGGCGCGGGCATTTATGAATGACTACGCGGACCTTTTTTCGACATACCTAGGGCTATCCAACGTAGAGCTGGGTGATGAGTCCACCAACTCGGCTGACCGTTGGCGACTGGTTGGCAAGATCGCCCTCGCGGCCCTGGCGGGCTACGCACAAGGAGGTGGTGGTTATCTGAACCTGTTGCATGGAACAGCAAAGACGATTGTTGCGGCTGAGGCAGTAGCTTCCGCCGCGATAGCCGGGACGAAAGAGTATCGGCTTTATGTAGCCACACTGAACAACACTCTCAACCGATTTCTTTTTCGTCCGCTGGTCGCGGGTGGGAGCACTATCACCTTCATGATCCCAGAACGTTCAGACCGGGCATCATCAGATGCCAACTCCACATTAGCGACTAAGACGGGGGCTGAGCTTCTCGTGTGGTATTCCAAATCGAAAACAAAGAAGCAAGAAGGCAGTGCAGGGTTCGCGACGCTTCATCTCGACAAAGACCAGATTAGACTGTTGGATACCGAACCAGTCGGACCGTCTATATCTGTACCTTGTACTGTCGTAGGGGACTCACTTTTCGCAACGGAAACACACACTGAAGCGCGTAATGGGCAGATAAGCTCCACACCGTCGCCGACACCTTGGACCATCGAGTCGACCTATTTCTTGCGGATCGAAAGACCGACCAAAGAAGACTCTGAAATCTTATTGAAATTTCGTTCAAGCCTCTCGCGTGCGCAAGTTCGTATGCTGGTCGAGAGCCACTGTCAAACATTAGGAGTGCGTTTCTTTGAGACAAACTTTGGGCACCATCTCAGCGAAAGCAATTTGCATTCTGTGCCGCCCTGCGAGAACCTCACGAAGCTTACACTTTCGTTCGTAACAGGTGATCGCATATCTGTGCCCATAGGAATTCTAGAACTCCAGACCACTCAGACAAAAAGTCTATCGCATCTGCTTCTGAAACCTAGTTTTCGATCGCCCGCTGTTGAAGGGATGCGGAGGAGAGGGGATGACCGCCAGGTCCTTCAAGGAGATCCGCAACAAGTGACGAAACTCGGTTACAAGCTTGCGCAAGCTTGTGGATTACCGCTATACCGTTCTTCGTGGAATGGCAACATCAAAAATTGAACCTTGCGATTCTTCTTCTGCGTTAAGAAAGTGAGATGAGGCCAACTCCTCAATGCTGTCTCATGGCAAGAATCAACTGCTAGAAGCATGAAAAATACCTCTGCCACTCCGATTTACAGAACGAGGTCGGGACGCGCTCTCTCATGGGTATTCTTGATTCTTGTGCTTACAAGCCCAACTACGAATGCATCTAGAAAAGATGGAAGACAAGTCGGCTACATTGCCGGGACGTTCACGGAAATCCATCTTGGTTGTAAGGGAACACTAGATGCCCGAGATCCCAAAGAACTCCTTATCAAGTGCGGCGGAGAGCGACTTGAAATACCGACCTCTGCAATTGTTCTGTGTCAAATAGTCGAATCTCAACAGGATGCAAGGGACTTAGGCCTTACAGGCACGACTATCACCAACCGAAAGGGCCAGAAATTAGTTTACATCCGCACATTGGCAGACATGAGTAGCAGTAATTGGATCTTGTTAGAGCTGCCTGCGAACTACGCCCGTGATCTGGTTGTATATCTCATCCGGATGAAAGAGGACCGTGATTCTAGAGTTGGCAACAAGCTGGAATAGAGTGGGCGTGACGGTCGCGGCTGTATTGATGCTGGCTGCCCAGATTGCTGCGCCCTGTGCTGCCCAGGTCTTAGAACAGGTGAGCATTGCTCCTGTTGCCCAAGAATATCAACCGATTGTGCTCGCGAACGATGTTGCAGTTCGAATTAAGAGTCCTGGCTCTTTCGTGGCGGTGGACCTCAACAACAACAAGGAACTTTGGATTGGCGGTGGCCTTGGAGGCACCATATTGTCGGGGAGTGAAAATGGAAGTGGTACGCGCTTCGCCGCCTTGTCTTCGGACGGAGTTGTTAGACTCTGGGACTTCACTTCTGGACGGCTGCTTAGAGCAGAACCTCCGGGACAAGATCGTGCCAGGAGTGTCAAGTTGTCCGAAGATGGGGAACGCCTCGTCCTCTTGTTATCCAGTGGCCAGCTAGTTGTCTCCGATTCGACCACCGGTCGCCGACTCACGTCGGTGTCGTGGCCAGGTTTGGCAGCTGGCACGGGAGATATCGGAAGCGTATCGGCTGTCGCTTTTGACGCCAAGGGCACAAGCCTGCTCATCGGAACGACCACAGGCGCCGTCTATGCTTGGACACTGAGAAACAATCGAGTTCATTTTGTTAAGCGAGTTGGACAACAACCAATCACCGCCATAGCGACCGCGGCAACAGGACGGCGGTGGGTTATGGGGGACGCCAGCGGAGTCATCTACATTTCGAATTCGGATCGCGTCGACGGTGCCGACTTTGCGTCGTTCATCTCTATCGAGAAACGTGTGAGCTACCTGGAGCTCGATTCGAGCGGTCAACTACTGCTGGCATGCGTTGAGGAAGTGGGCATCTCCGCGAATGCCGTAGATTTGTCTCGGATGGTCTCCCATGTCGACCATAGTTTGCCATGCGCAGCGCTGGCGAATGAGGGCAAGGATGTTTACGCCAGCGATCACTCAGGTCATTTGAGGCGCTGGAGTATTGCACAGAATAGCAGCACTCTACCCAGCCTCACCCTGAATCCTCCCAACGATTGGAACATTGGTGACCCTAGTGGTCCCATGCAACTGTTCAGCAATCTGCATGGCACCTTGTTCGGACATTTGTGGGTGGTCCGCTTACCTGCTGAGGTTTCGACCGAAGCCCAGGGGAATCGGCCCTACAACTTACCCAAAGAAGGTGTACTAGAAAGTGCTGATGGAACTTTCATACTTAAGTATTCTTCAAAGGCTGGTCTTGTTCTTGCGACCTTGAATAAGCCTGAGCAGCGAGTTCAAGCACCGCGGGACGCACCGGTTACTGCATGCGCGATAGGTAAAGAAAGTCCCGATGTTGCAGTTGGATACGCGGACGGACGTGTAACGAGCTTGCACGACGGTCATGAATACAACTCTATCCAGATCAGTCAATTCCCGATTGTATCTCTTGCTGTTGACTCCGCTTCACAAACAATTGCGATCGCCGACTCCGAAGGTTCTGTTGTGCTTTGGCGACCGACTGATTTAGAGCGTTCCATTCAGCCGATCGTTGTCGTGAAGGAAATCGCAGAAATTAAGTTTTCAATTGGATCCAACCAGCTACTGCTGGTCTATTGTCTCTCCGGACTGAAGTTTGTTGATCTCGGGAAACGGGAAATCTCAGGCGCCCTTTTTGTAACGCCTGACCTTGAATGGGTAGCCATTACCGAGGGCGGTTTTTTTGACGGAACATTTGGTTTTTGGGACTCTGTCAGAATCGGGAATGCCTCACGAGCGGATCCGCAACCACTGAGCGCATTTGCGCGCGATTTCTACCATCCATACTTGCTCAAACTCTTGATGCAAGGCGACAAATTACAGGGACGACTCGATCTCAGGAACGTCGACCGGCAGTCACCGACCGTGCGAATTCAGGCCAACTACGTTCATAATCCATATGGTGCAGACCAAACGGGATGGATTGTCGTTAAGTTAGACGCTGAAGAAGCCCATCCGGGCGGTGGATTGCGTGACCTCAGGTTATTCCGAAACGGAATTCTTCTTCGAGCTTGGCGTGGTGACTTGCCACTCGCAAATGGGCACTTTTCAGCCGAAACGAGCCTCGTGGCTGGATCTGGACCTCAACGGCTCACGACCTATTGTTTCAATGAGCAGGATGTGAAAGGCAAGGACGCCGGCGTCGAGATTCTCGTTCCTCCGACGGCACGATCAGTAAGAACTCTTCATATCCTTGCAATTGGGATCAGTAAATACGAAAGTCCGCTTTTGTCATTGAATTATGCCGACGCCGATGCGGTAGCATTTGGCGATGCACTAGCAAGATCGTTTGATCAACTCGGAACCTTTGATTACATCAAGATTTATCCGTTGACTAACGAGGAGGCCTCAAGGAAAAATGTCCTGCTCTCACTTCGCCGACTATCTGGCGGTTCCCGTCCCCTTATAGACTCTCCGTTAATATCAGTTCTCCACGAAATGCAGGTGCCGGGACCGGAGGATGTTGTTGTTGTTTACTATTCCGGGCACGCAGGCGTCGTGGATAAAGAATTCCGGCTATTTCCATACGATGCCCATTTCTATATCGAAAACGGAGTGATTTCCGTCGACGCACTCAAAGCGACGAGCATTTCAGAAAGTGAGCTGTCTCGAGCTTTGGAACGAATAGATGGCTCCCGCTTCATTTTGGTTGTTGATGCCTGCCAATCTGGTCAACTACTTATGTCCTCTGACCCACGACTTGGTCCCATCAATGCTAAAGGTTTTGCCCAATTGGCTTTTGAAAAAGGTATGGCGACGATCGTTGCGGCAAGGCCTCAGCAGATGGCTCTGGAAGATAACGCGCTTCAGCATGGTCTTCTGACGTATGCGCTGATCAGCACTCTTTCCGACACGGCACCATCCCAACGGCCAGACAAACGAAGACTGACTCTCGGCGAATGGTTTGACGATGCTTCCCGGAGCGTACCTGAGTTATATCGTGAGTTGAGTGGTGTCCGCGGGAGGACAAAATATTCGGAGAAACCAGTAGAGGACCTGGAATCTCAACATCCTATTGTAGTAGTCGGAACGGAAGACAATCGGAATTTCGTAATACACCTCGGTCATGGCGGCGGCAGACCAAATTAGCATAAGCTAAATCACAGTTCAGAATTGGGCTCGGTCCTTGCTGAAGTTGAAGTTTAGACTTCGGGTGACAAATGTCCCGACAGAAGCGGAAGAAAACAAAAGCGCAGACTGACCGAATTGCTCTTTCTGGTCCCCAGTTACTGGAGAGAAAGGTGCAGGTTGGGCGCCGCATCAGACGGAGCTTCTGGACGGGGTTGGCTATCTCCCTCACCCTGGCTGGATGCAACTGGCTCCTGGAAGAGACCGTGCCAATCAGAATGTTCAGGCAGTGGTTCTACGATGTTCTCCAACTCCGACTTGTTTCGGCTCTTGATTCTCGCGATTTGCCAATTGTCGTGCTAGACGTCAGCGAAGTGCCAGTGGCACTAAAAGATGGAAACGCAACGGAAACCATCACACAACGAGGGCCTTTGCGCGAAATAGTGGACGCTGTCTTGGACAAAGGGCCATCTGCTGTGGGAATCGATATAGATTTTTCACCTGATGTAAAGGGTTACGCGGCACCAGACGATGAAAAGTTTCTCGCTCACATTCTCCAAATGAAGAAGGAAAGAGGCGTTCCTATTTACGTCGGAGTGAATGAGTCACTTTCCCTTGGACCAGAGGAGTGGCTTTTGAAACCCGAATATATGAGCTTGGCGGCGTGCGTCGTAATTCCGACCCCGGAGAAGAATGAGTCCACAAGAAGGCTACCCGAGTGGTTGGAATTGCACTACAAGACGCAGGCAGGTGGCGACTACGTTCAGAAGTGCCGTTCGATCGGTGCCGCAATTGCACAAAGGAGTGTTACGAGCGTACCTTTCTGGGCCGCGCCATTCGTGAGAACAACAACGGGCGAGTCTGACAAAGGAGATGATCCACTGCTGTCTCCTCGCGAATTCTTGGTTGATTTCAGCCCCTTAAATGCACTCAGCGACAACTCGCCAAAGGTGCGCGATGCTTCGAGCGTTGGTCCTCTTAATCTCGCTCATAAAGTCGTACTATTGGGCCGCTGCCACCAAGCTAAAGATACCTTCACTGTTCCGGGCAGACCAGAACGGCCGTATCCGGGAGTGTTCCTCCACGCCTGTGCCGCTTACACGCTACTTCAGAAGAAGCCACTGTATTTCTTGACCGGTTTGGGACGTTGGGCTTTGGACTTGCTATTTGCAACATTGGTTTCTGGAAGTGTTCTCCTCATTTGGCGACACCGGAATCGAAAAGTGTTAACTGAAACTGCGCCGCATCAATTGCATTCGGGTTTCACTGTTCTAGTTCTCTTCTTGCTGTTCTTGGGGGCTATTGCTTTCGTGCATTTTTTTCGCTTAATGTGGGACGATTTCTTACTGATGGCGGGTGGCCTAGTATTGCACTCGCCGTTGGAGCGTTATGTCGAGAAGCTCATTTCCTGGTTTGGCCGCTGGATTCCTGCAGGCTAGTGCACGCTGCGTATCGGAGTGCGAAATAGGTTCCATGAAACCGAAACTCTGGTTCGCTGTCATTCTTGTTTGTTTCCTCATTGCTGCGTTGTGCTGTCCGACCGAAGCCCAAGTACGGGGGCCTTCAGACGCTTGGATTCTCGACGTCAAATGCAAGGCGGAACTCACCAGTAATGGTGTAAGCAAACCACTGACCATAGCGAATGTCGGCTTAGGGCTGCAGGCGGGAGACAAGATTCGATGCTTGGGCCAAGGACATTTGCTACTGCAATCAGCGGACGGCGACAAGACAATCACACTCTCGGACCACTGGTTCACAATCGATGCAATTCCCCAGAATCCGCGCTATCCAGAAATCGCTGCTGCACTCAAACGCTACGGGCAACCCGGGGCAGGCCGAAGCGCGGACATACCGGCGACGATTGTATGGCCGACGATGGACAGCGTCGTTACGCCGAAGAATTTTGTCATTCGCTGGCTTTCACTCCAGAACCGCATTCGTTTCACTATCGAAACACAAGGCACGCATCGTGTAGTGTGGGGCCCAACTGAAACAGATGGCTCAACCGGAGAATGGGTACCCGCGGGAGCTCGTTTGGCTCTCTCTAGTTATAAGTCCCAGGGACCAGATGAGAACTTGCTTCTGACTTTAGTCACTTCTGATGGTCACGCTACTGGCGAGAGCCGATTTTCTCTTCTTGATCAGAAGGATGAGAAGAGCCTTCAAGCATCTCTGGGTTTCTGGGACGAATACCATAATCGCCTTGCGAGTCTGCTTGGCCGCAGCTATGTTTTCTCCCGATACCGCCTGTATGAAGAAGCTGCGGGAGAGTATGAAGCTGCGCTTGACGAAGCGCCCGGGAGTCGGTACCTACTTGAGGAGGCCATCCGCGCCGATTATCGTGCAGGAAGACTTAGCAGGATAGAAAAACTACAACAGCAGTTGCTGGCACTCCCTAAGAGCGACTAGGTACTAAAGGACGTAGAGGCGAGCATCCATGCATAAATCCCTGGCCCGGGACGGCAATTCTACAACATGTATTCAGTCTGTCCTTTTTCGGGACAAAGAGGGCCAGAGCGGGGAGCGAAGTTCCTGCCGCATCACAGGTTGGCATCAAACATCAAAACGTATGTTCCAATTTTCTGGATGAGTGCAGTCGTGCGGTCTGACGGAGCCGGCGTCATTCAGGATACCGTGCTTACATGGCTACCAAAAAGGCTCGAGACTTCCATTAGAGTTTGGCGAGCTTCCAGGGACACGGGAAAGAAGGAGCGGAGTTCACCAAGTCAGTGGAATACCGCAAGTCTGCGCGAGCTTGGAACCTATTCTTATGCTGGTTTTTAGATCGCCCTTACTCAAAAGAATTTTTCGTTTGTCGACGGTTTCGACCTCCAAGCCAACCTGCGTCACCGATTCCCGGGGGACACCCATCGTAATCTTAAGGCTCACGATTTTGTCACACGATGGAAACGGTTCTGCTTTGTAAGGAAGAGTTTCATGAAGCTTGCCATGAAACATTGCATGCCACTGCTCTCCTGCAGGACGCGCCACTTCTATAGAGCTTGGTATTCCCACATCGCAATGGGATTCCAAGAGCGTTCGTAAGCGAGAGCGATGGAGATTTGAACTAAATAACAATTGAATTTCTGATTGGGTCTTGGTTGTTCGTTGGATAGTGAGGAGGTATGAAGAGGATATCGTCCATGGGCTTGCTGAGTCAGATGTTTTCAGCTTTCCATCGCGGGCTTCGATATGGATTTCTGTTGCGAAAAGAGAACGCGCTATGACGGAGCAGGCCACAGTCATAGCCGGTGCAGCCTGTGAGATGTTTTGTAGTCGAACCTCGTCTTTTTCTAATTGAAGGGTCGCGAATCCCGCGCTGGCTTTCTCCTTTTTGGTCTTCGTTTTCTTGTACTCAATGACAAGCTGATTGACAAGCCCGGGTTTTGCAGCAGAGAAAGAAGTGGAACTGGCCGAGTTTGGCGAGACCATGAAATTAAGGCTGCCTCCGCTCGGCACAAGAGGCCTGAACAGGAATCGATTCAGGGTGTTATTCATAGTGGCCTGATACAGGTGATATTCGTTCATCGCAGCTAGTGCCGCCGATGCACTGGCCGTCACGGCCACCACGGTCTTTCCTGTTCCACGCATCACGTTGAGATAACCACCACCCCCTTGAGCATAGCCGGCGAGGGCCGCAAGAGCGATCTTGCCGGTCAAACGCCAACGGTCAGCCGCGTTGGTGGACTCCTCACCAAGCTCCACGTTCGACAGCCCCAGGTACGATGAAAAAATGTCCGCGTAGTCGTTCATGAAGGCCCTGGCCGGCCATCCTTCCTTGGGTGGAAGAAACGCCACTTGCGGAAAGACCTTCCATTCTCCTTTAGGAGTTTCCACCACTAAGCCGCCCCCCGTGTTGCGTACTCTGCAGATTTCACCTTTCGGAAACTCGATGATTTGCGCCGACTTTGCTGGTGCGGCACTGCTGGGTTCGCCTTCTTCCATGCCCTGTAATAGATCTGTCGTTTTCGCTCCGACTTGAGCGCGCGCCAGTGTGACCTTGTCAGGGAAAATCTGCACACGATAAAGCAGTGTGCCTTTCTCATTCGGCGATTCAACGGCCCCGTAAAAAAAGACTGGACGGCTCTGGTACCACAAGATGTCCATCGAGCGTCGCGCAGCAGGATAGTTGTTTGTATTCAGAGCTATGTACGCGGCCAGACTGTTGGCCGCCGGCGACAGCGGATAGATTGACAGCGGCTTCTCAATCGCTGCTGCCGCCTCCAAAAAGTCGTAAGCCTCAGTGAATTTAAGTACTTCATCCATTGCTTTTGAGAATTCAGTATTGTCATGCTCCTCGTTTCTCAGAAGCTGACCGATATAATCCCGCATGTTGGTGTTGGTTTCCTGAGTCAGCAGATTCCCAAAGTATTGCCGGGCTTTCTCCCGCCGCCCTGCCAGCATCGAGATCATGCCAACTTGTAACCATCCCACCTTCCCGGCGGGGCCACTGAGCGCAAGTCCTTGAAACGCTGAATTGGCCACATTAAAAGCCCCCGTCATCAATCCTTTGACTCCGGTCTGATATTGCCTCCGCTCCGGTGAAGATGGGTCGCTATCCTTAAAGACCCCAATTTCAACCAGTCTAAGCGCCACACTATCTCGATCCAATGCTTCCGGAGCCATTGCCAGGTACTGGTCGTACAGTCGGGCAGAATCCTCCAGACGGCCCTCGTATTCAGCGCACTGGGCTAAGTTGAAAACTCCACTTGGAGATTCTGAGATGTGTTCACGGCTCTTCAGTGCAGAACAAACCGTTTGAATTTCCGTATCCGTTCGCTCTACGGGGTTCCTTGATGAGCCCGGCCCCATATCCGTAGATCGTTTGCCTAGAGAGTTTAAAGTAGGAAGCACTTCCTCCAACGACAGGCTTGTCTTGTCTTTGCTTGCACTGCCGTACAAAATCTCCCGCTCCAGTTGGTCCAGAACCATACGCTGGTACGGGTGGGTTACGCCGCGCGATGCCCGATGCTGATAGACCAGTGCCTCGTCACGTTGCCCCTGTTTTAAGTGGGTCAAGGCGAGATCGTAAAGAATGATCTTGCTCTCAGGCTGGGCCACCAAAATCTTCTCCAGCATGGATTGCGATCCCGCAAAGTCCCCTGCGTCAAACAGTTTCCGGGCCTCGACCAATCCACTCTCGAGCGTTTCCGGCAATCCCTCAAGCTCAAGCGGACAAGGAGACGAAGCCGCAACGCATGGTGGCTGATCCTTAAATCCGGTCAGCGGTTCCCGAGTGTCGGCCTCACTTTGACAAAACGCAACGGGAACTGTCGTTGCGGTACCAAGAACTAAGATGCCCATGAGAATCCAGTTCATTACGCGCCTCTGCGGCCAAACTGGTGAAACCTATGCGTGGTCGAACGTAGATGGTCTATCCTTTCTTATATGCTACTGTCGCGCGCCCCGCTTTGAAAGATGCTTTTGAGAATGCCGGTGCGGCCCCTCAGTACAGCGAACAATTTAGCTCTTGGTGCCGCTCCAGAACTTGTCGCACGCGAACTCATTCGGCAGAGAACCGAAACGTGCTCGCAATGACCACGAACATGAGAGTTCGCTCGCCGACTCAGAAAGCACTCGTAGGCAACGGTTAGTAAAACCGTTGTCCTGACAAATCCGCAAGCTGTACAACTAGTGTGCAACCAGACAAGTCCTAACGACGCGCGCGAGTTCAACCCCCAGGTGCAATGAATTGGACCTGCTCAGCCGGGCAAAGGTAAATCGCGAGCGAGTTTAGCGGGTCTTCATGACCGATACGTTCAATTCTCCCGTGTTGTCTTCGAATCCGTCGGGCATGTCGTTGATGGTCGCGAACAGACACGGATGAGGTACCTTGCTGTCGGATGAGCGCTCGTAGATGCACACCGAGCCGATGACGAACACGGTGCCGTCAGCGAGTCCCATGTTGCTGCCACCGAACTTGCCGATCAGAGCGCCAATGGGCGCTTGGGGGAAGATGCAGCGGTCGGATTTGATGGGTGACGCCGCGTGTCCATCACCCGAGCAATGGGCCTCGAACTTATCGGAATACGCCCATTTCCCGGTAGACACAATCTTGAGTTTCTTGAAGTCCGGCAGATCTTCGCAGACGAGCGTCCAAACGCCTTCCGGTCTAGCGGGGACTTTCACTTCCCCGAGTGCTTCCCAGATGTTTGACGGCATGGCGATGTTCCTCCCACTGAGATTACCGGCCCAATAAAAAGATTCGAACCGGTTCAGACGCAGGACTGTGCCCTAGTTCTGTTTCCGTGACCTTGGTGATCTTGAGTGCAACTACGCATTTTTTGGTCTGAGAAGAATCGCAGAGCAGCGCAGCAATCTCCGCAGGCCTCGATGTCGGCGTACATTCCTTTTTCGATTCCGTCGGGTTCGCACAGTAGGAAAGATCGACGGGAACCCCCGCGTCGAGGAGAGAAAGAGGAATCTGTTGATTGGAGAGGTCCAGGAAGTAGTAGACCATTTGAGACGTAGCGTCGAGCTCAGGGCCTGTTCCAGTATCGCTTACTGAGACGGGATCGCCTTTTTGTTTCTTCGCCGTAAGATAACGTCCGATGAATGCGCTCTTTTTCGGCAGAAGGGGCACGTCTTCCTTGGGCAGTGGATCGGGGTTCCGGAGATCGTCGGCATCCAGAAGGTGGTTCTGAGGAAGGGCACGAGACGCTTGGTAGGAGGGGTGGTGACGGGGTTTTGGAGGAAGCGGTGACGAAGCCGACCAGCGGAGGTAGAGAACGGCGACGCCGATGAGAACGGCGAGGGCCTGACAAAAAAGCAGCCATACAGACGGGCGTAAGCTCATGGGGTTTTCGACGGATGGGCAAACGTTAGATTCTTGTCGTGATTGTCATAGCCCATGCGATTGCCGAGCAGGGTCCAGAGTCCCCGCTCATCTTCGGCCTTGGCAGGCAGAGGAATGTGAAGCTGGCCAAGCAACTGCATGCGGAACATGTCGACCGAACTGCGCAGCAGGTCGGCAAATGCGCGTTGGTTCTGCAGCGCGAGACCGTAGAACGCCGCTGCTATCCAGGGTCCCACGATGACTAGGGAAAGAAACTGCCCGTAGCCGCGCGCTATCCACAACAGAGTAATCGTCCAGATCAAGCAGAAAATGGTCGTCAGCCAGAACATGGAAACGAGAAAATCGAGTTGGGTTTTCGCGTCTTGGAGCACGGCGTAGAACTTTTCGTCCTGCTGGAGGACTTTTTGCAGACGGGACCAGAGGACATCGAGGTTCAGGCCATATCGCGACTCCGCATAGTAACGGGCCGCCAGTGCCGTATTGCCCATCGCGGTCGGCGCCACATCGTCTTGGGCGTAGTCGAACTGGAGTTGGTTGTAGAGCTCGACGCTTTCCGCTTGCACCCGGTTATCGAGATACTTCCAGACTCGAAAGAAATCTTGCTGGGCGCGGTCGAGTTTCTCAGAAGCAGCACGATCCGGCGAATTGGGATCGAGGATGTCGGCGTCAGCCGACTCAAGGGCAACTTCAAGCTCTTTTGAAGCGCGCTCGAGTTCTTGGCTCGAAATGTCCTTAGCGTCGGCTCTTTTCTTGAGCAATTCCCCGACAGAGTTTGCGGCCTTTATGGCCAGACCGAAGTCAGACTTGTGCGCTCCCCGGTTGCGCGCTTCGATGAGCCGGCCCCCCATTTGATTGAAGCGATCGAGGTCTCGGTGATTCGATTTCGCTTCGCCGAATCGCTTCTGGATGGAGTCCATCCTCCGAATGTGGCGGCCTTGTCCCCATTGCGCGAAACGCTTCGGCCAGTGGCGGCCTTCCAAAAGCTCCCGCAAGGTTAGGTTGAGCGGCGAAAAGACATACGCGGCGACGGCGAGAAACGACAGCACGACAACCATGAGAACGGCTTTTGACCCTAAACTCGGATCGTATTGGGCTTTCGCGAAAGCACGGAAGGAGGCGCTCGTTGTATAGAGCATGAACCCGTTCGCAGTCGCAAAAATGAGCATAGGGAAAAAGCTCGAAATAACGAAGCTTTTCGACAACAACGTGGATAACTTTTCAAGAACGGTTCCAAACATGGGCCACCCCTAGCCGTCGCAGGTGATCTTCTTACCGCAATGGGGGCAGTCGTCGCCGGTGCTGACTGCCGTTGGAAATTCATCGTGCTGACGCGGGCCCGTGCAATGGCAATTCGGCGGGGCGGAGCGTAGGGTGACAAAGAACTGCCTCCCGGGAACGGCGATCGTCACTTGGCTCGTCGAAGAGCTGAGGACCAGGAACTCTCTCCCGGAAGCTCTTGCCAACGATTTTTTCATGTACGCGGCGAGCGAAGGCGCTCCGGAACGCTTCGGAGGCGGCTCGGAACGTGCCGTCACACTTTTGTATTTGGGTTGTAGATCGTTGACAGACTTCAGCTCCTCGGAGAGACCGGCGCGGACTTCGGTCACCGTGTACAACACGTAGTGCGCTCCTTTTTTGACAACCAGTCCCGAACGCTGGTGCTTTTTCATCTTAGTCAGCGCAGTTCGAAGTGAAGAGCCATGATGGATGACTGGGAGATCGATGGTTTGCGCCATGCGTTTGTACCCTTCGTTTAGATTTTGCAGTAGATCGGATGGCCGTCGAACGGACATGAATCCCCGGTTTGAACCGAGGGAGGAGGAAAGGGGTGTTTCCGTGGCCCGGTGCAATAGCAATCGGCCGGACCTGACTTGATTTCATCGAACAGGGATTGTGAAATCACTGCTAGCGTCCCTGCGCCGCTTTCCGGAAGTTCACGAACTAAGGCCAGAGACACGTTGCGTGTGCTGAGCTCGCGAAAAACCTCACCCGGGGCTGCGTTGTTATTGAGGTCCACATCAGCTAAGTTCACGAGTCTAAGGGCACCGAGTCTTGAAGCGGCGATCATCTCGCCGATGGATGATGTCTTTTCCGATCTTGCACGATAGAGATCCACGGCATGGAGCAGCTGAGGCGATCGATCGGGACCGGCGACAATCAGTGCCGATCGGCGCATTCGCGTAAGCGCCTGGATGGCCGTACTGACCGTCTGCGTTGGGTCTAATACGGGTACATCGAGAAGCAAAGGTAACGGTTCTGGTTCGGGCGGCATGGAATCCCTCATTTAGTAAAGATCGGAATGTCGTAACAGCCACACGTGGATGCAAATCCGATACACTCACCGCAGGTGCCTCCTGCGGAGGGCGAATCGGCTGCTATAGGCAAACAGTCTTGGTTATCCAGTTGCCCTCGGCGTCCTGATAGGTGATATCGTGCGGGCTCGTGCCAGGAGGACAGACGCCAGTCCCGGTAGTAGCAGTTCCGCTCGCCGTCGGAATGAGGCCTGCCGGCATGCCGGGCCAATCATGCTGTTCAAACAATTTCGTGAGCCCGTCACGCAGGCCCTTGGGAGGGCGATTTTTCGGTGCCATTTATTTAGCTCCATTATTCTTGCAATCGACACAGGAAATCTGAACTTTGACTGTTGTCAAGACCTTTCCGTCCTTGTCGAGAACGCTCAGATCGATACTGCCCGCTTTCACCGTCAAGTCCCGGGTTACTTCAACACTGATCGACTTTGGTTTGTCGCCGGGCTTCGCGGGCTTGCCCGGGCGGAAATTTAGTTTTTGCTGGTTGGCCTCGACCGAAGCCACCTTAGAGACATCCTCCACGGGAACGTCCACCCAGGAGGAGTCGTATTGGTTCAAGGTGATTGGTTTCGTATCTGTGGATGTTTGGGATTTTGGCACATCAAGAGCCCAGGTGGCTCCTGCCGGAGAGACGAGCACGATCTTATCGAGGATGGCTTCCGGCATGGTCACGGCGACGGCGTGACTGGAGATCGCCGTCGACACTTTCTCGTCCCCGGCCCGGCACGCAGAGGAAGCTAGAAGCACAGGTTTATCCCCGGCCAAAAGCTTCCAACAATACGTTCCAGCGGCCACAGTCTGTGATTGGAGCGGATTGCGAGGATCCAAAGTGAAACCCAAAAGATCTTTCGTGGCGACAACGATCGACTTATTGCTGAGCCGAGTGACCTGAAACGCGGATGCAGGGTCGTAGTAGTGTTTCGTCGCGGTCCACGTGTCGGGGAAGAAAGGCCAGAATACTCTTGCGACGGCGGTTCCGGTGGTGACGTACGCGTCGGGCACCGTCGCCTGAAGTATGACGTGCGGCTCCGCGGCATCGAGAACATTGTTGGAGTTGAAGTCGGCGAGCGAGTAAGGCAGCGCCACGGTATTTCCGTTTAAGGTGAGTATGGGGCTTACGGAGACACCATCTAAGGTTTTTGGGAGATCGGAAAGCCGTAGCGGAAGTGGTGCACCATTCGCGTTTGTCCGGCGATTCCGCAGGTGGATTTCAACGCTTCTTGAGCCCGAGAGCGATGGACCGATGATGAGTTGCTCGATCTCGATACCGTCCGCGGGATTTGCGGTAGGCGGGAGAATTAGGGGCACCGCCCCGCCATAGCGGCCAATGATGGCGCCCGGTCCGGAAGCCAGGGCGTCCAGGGTGATCGTCAAATCGAATGCTTCATTCGATTTCAGGATCAGCCCATCGGCCGGGGTGCTGTAGGCTTTGTCTCCGATGACGACTTGTGTGCCGGTGAAGAAATTCAAGCCCTGAGCGCTGACCAAAGCCGATTTAGAGCCAACGGGCATCCAGAATGCTTTCTCAAGCTGAGGTTTGAGCCTAGCCTGGTAGTTTCCAGTCGGACGGACCTCGACCTCCCCGTAGTTATTTCGGTTTTCGTAGCGGGCCTCGAACAGTTCAGGTTTGGAAAGATGCAGCGACAATCCGTAGCCGACGCGGGCGGCGAGATTCGCGTCGCGCTCTTCAAAGGAAGTGGCAGTACCTGCATGATATTTCTTCCAATATGTACGAACCGACGCGTCGAGCTTCGGCCCGGGACACTGCTGAAGCGCTTTCGGATCGGCCGGAGAAGTTGAATCTGCCACGCACCGGTCCGCTGCCGAGAGTGCGACAATCGCGAAAAGTTGCCGAAGGCCGGGGGAGACAGAGCGGCGACCGAGGACGGGCCGAAACACCCAGCCAAAAACAATTTTGTTCGGGTCACCCGGCACCATTCGTTCATAGGAGACTGTATCGTTGTCGCGATACAGGTAGAAGACTTGGCTTCGCTTTCGCTGGTTGTAACCGACTTGAACGATCTTCGCAACTGCGGCACCGGCGAACGCATGGGACTTGGAACTTAGTGCAGCCGCGTTGTACGTCTTTTCCTGAGGCATGAGTGACACAAGTGAAAGAGGAGTGCTTAGTTGAGATTGCTTTGCCCCATCCCCGGACGCATAAGTCGAGCCTGTGCCCCCAGATGCCAGCGTGAGCGTGATTTCGACAACGGCAACGGCATCGTTGGCGGTGCGCGGAGGGTCTATCGTGACATTAAACCCAAGCACGGCTTGCAATCGAGGTTCGTCGCCCTGCAGCCGGTCCGATAGCGATCGTTCGAGGAGCATCCGAAGATTAAAAATCTGGTAGGACAGATTCACCTGGTCACTCAAGAGATCAGAAGCATTCTCACCGTAGTTCGGCGCGAAGCCGCTGAACGAGGGAGTTGTGTCGAGCGAGGGAGGCTGCGGGGTTAGCGTGTCGCGATTTGTGGTGGTCGTGGTTTTGGCCGTGTTGGGTAGAGGGTTGCCGGCCGCGCTTACATTTCCAGAAGTTGTGTCGACCTCCTGCTTCATTCCAGGTATGGGGAGAGTGGTAACACTGACGTTCGAAGTCGACTCGGTTGACTGAAACCCCTGCACCGTCGTGAATGCGGTGGCGAGCGATTTCTGGTCGACAAACTGGAGACTGCGAAGGCTGTCGCTCAAACTCTCGAGCATGAGCGTAAGGGTTCGGTTATCAAAAACCTTCGGACGTCCGACGCTAATCCCGTTTGGGCAGTGTTCTGTGTCCGAGGCATTCTTGGGGCAAGGAGTTGGCGCATTCTGAGCCCGGCATGCAGGGGCGAGGATGCAAGAAAGCCCCAGTAGCGACAACAAAGGAAGGACCGAACAAAGGGCTGGCCGACGAACTCTCTCTAAAGGAAAATACGCGTGGTCGTACGATGCTAGGGATGGGATGGGCATTTCACGTCCAATCCGGCGGAGGGTGGTCCGCGCGGCTTACTGCGTATATCACGTTTATGGGTCATTACTCAACTTAATATGCAGCGATTAGATACGTGGCTCAGGGAGGTGGTCTGCCGACAAAACTTACGACACCTCCTTTGGAAGCTTTGGAAGCAGGTGCTGCTACCACCCCGTACAGCTCGAGCCGTCCCCGTCCCGGCTCGTGTGATACGAACACAAGATCGTTACGCAATGTCGCTCGGTCAACTCCGTAGTGATCCGCTCGCGGAGGTTCAGGCTCGAACGACTTCCGCTCGCGCAAAAGGAAGTCCGAGCGGGATTCGCGTAGGCATAGATACTCGGAAGTCTGCTTGAGGCATTCCCCATCGTTTCGAGTGTGGAACGCCGGTCTAATTCTGCATGTGTCGTGATATAAGGTCCCTAGTTTTACCATCCATCGTCGAGTGAGTTATTTGTCGGCGGTGGAGGCGTCCAGTTTATCGTGAACGTCTGGCGGCAAGCAGGGCACAACACTGATTGAAGTTGGCTGTAGATGTTAAATCGTATTTGACAGTTCTGATGCGGGCATTGCACCGGACACCCTGAAGGTCTTCTCTGGAGCATGGCTCCTCCCGCGATAGCCCCTACTCCAATACCCGGGCCGCCAGAAATCAGACCTCCGATTAGACCTCCGAGAATTACTCCTGCCAGAGCCGGGCTTGGATCGTACGAGTTAACAAGGTTTTTGATGGCGGTGAGTTGTTCTTGGCAAGTAGGATCGTAAAGAACATAGTCCGTAAGGTACGGAACCGGGAAATGTACTGGAGCCTGCCATTGCTCGTAAACCCAAACGGGCTTTTTCATCGCGCACGCCAATCCGACTTCGTAAGACACCCAGTTCTGTGTGTACGCTGTGGCGTTGAGATGGGGACTCAGTAACAGAAATACGGCGCTGGATTCTTGTACGTCCTTTGCGATCTTTGCCCACGGCGGGACTACGTATGTATCGAATTCCTCAAGAACGGCGCGTATCGTGGTTTGAGCAAAGGCTCGGCAAAAGGCGTTGATGGTCGCTTCGTCTCTCTTACTGTGCGAAATGAAAATGCTCGCCACGCGTGGATTCCTCTGTCGATGCCGATCATCCTAACTGAGAGCTTCGATGAGTGGCCTTCCTTAGCGTTTTTGTGCAGGACCGCGATCTAATTATTGTTTTTGAATATACTCTAGTTAATTTTTGTGTGCCAAGGCTTAGACGCACAAGACGGGGCGATGCCTATTAAGTTCAGTGAGCGCTGGAGTTGGCTTTCCAACTGCTTATTCAGAGATGTAAGATCGTGTTCGTAGAACTCACGTCCCCCCTTGATCGAGAGGCCCTGCAGAGTCTCGGACTTCGCAACGTCGATTTTGTTCTCTCGCAGGAAGGCTTTCGCCAGTTCTAAGTGCATTTTCTGTCGGACAATCCTGGGCAGATTCTTATCTGACGACTCATGTGCCATCATCTCGGCCTGCTGGTAGTAATGTCTGCCTGCTACAATATCGCCTTCCCAGAGATGCAGAAGTCCCCATGTTGCTGTGAGTGCGACCGTATCAACCAATCGGAGTTCCTTGGTGCTCTGTAAAGACGACAGAATTCTGCGTGCCTCGATTGGCCGTCCATGCATGAGAAGGACATAAGCGAGATTATTGACCAGGCCAGGAAACTGAGGATACCGAGTGACTCCCTCGAACAAAACTTTTTCGGCAGCCTCAAAGTCAGCTCTAACGTCGGTGAGGAACCAGCCGAGTTCGGCGTATGAACCGGCGCTCGCATTTCCTGTGGCGAGTTCCTTATACAGTAAATCTATAGCTTCTTCGAAGCGATTCTCTTCGGATAGAACATAAGCTTGCACCTCTGGTGTGCTATGACTGTCAGGGAAAATTTCTGTGCATTTCTCGAGAATTTGCCAAGCTTGGGCAAACTGGCGCTTTCTCGTGTAGAACCTTGCAAGATTATGGTATGGAACCGGATCGAATGCCGGATCAACTGCAATTGAACGGTTAAACCACTGAGCAGCCGTTTCACTATCATCCTGGCGGTCAAAACAGTAGCCAATATTATTCAGCACCTTTGCCTTGTGCTTTCGGTCGTCTTCGTCATCGCCCTGAAGCTGACGAAGCGCAGTCGTAAGTTGCAGTCGCGCTGCTGAATATTGTTTTAATTGAGAATGGGCGTCAGACAGGATTTCGCGTGCAGCGATATCATTTGGCTGTCGCTCTAAATAAGCTGCCAGCAGTTCAACCAGACTACTGGTGTGGCCCTGCTGCAAAAGGACGTTGGCTAGTGCATGTACGGCATCCTTCATCTCAGGCGCTAACGTGAGGGCTGTCTTAAATGAACGGACTGCGCTCTTCACATCGTCCGCCATAACGTAAGCAACTCCGAGTGCTTGATAAATCGCGGGCGAACGCACTTCGGTTCTAGCTGCAAATCTAAGATGTCTTATTGCTTCGTGAGACTTCCGAAGCGTTAGCAGCGAGATAGCCATCAGATAGCGTGGAAATACCGCCTCAGCGTCAATCTGAATAGCTTTATCAAGAATTTCAGTTGCCTCTTGAATTCTGCGGGTTCGCAGAAATATATAAGCGAGATTCACCAGAGGTGACAACTCTTTTGGATATACAGTGGACAACTG
>WNFJ01613348.1_pt3 | contig 21466 bp, 21 predicted proteins | sample 5400461 | NCBI WGS metagenome assembly WNFJ01 (sample SAMN13153349, study PRJNA577476) | soil metagenome | isolation source: 115 cm saprolite on Douglas fir-dominated hillslope | place: USA:California | collected 2013-09-17
CTCGCATCTTCGCGACTATGCCCGCTGAGTCAATACTTCCGAACTCGATGCCTTCATCGACGTCTCTGAAGGAAGTCAGTGGATGGACGACTTCCTGGACCCGAGTCTCCATCGTGCGACCGATAAGACCGATCACATCGTCGAAGGCTGAGATGGCACGGCTCTTGGCGTTGGCGACTTGCGCCGGCGACGCCGGTGGCCGCACCACATCTACGCCAATGATCTCCAGGATGGCATCCCTCAACGAATCCACCTCGATGCTCGGACCATTCGGCCCCGGCTTCATGCCCAGTGCAACCTGAAGAGTCGGCACGTTGTCCAACGGCTTCGCAATCTGCGATCCGAACAGCTCAGGTGTCAATGCGGACAGAAGCAGGCCGACTAACAAGCCTGGCACTGTCTTTGAAGCCGCATATGATGCAAACCGATTGACTGCAACCGCTTCAATGAGTCGCTCCATGTGTTCGTGCATCGTCGTGAAGAATTCGTATTGGGATCTTTCACGGGGATCACGTCCGTTGAAGCACGCTAATACGATGCCCGGATGGGACCGCCCACACCGGCTGGATGCCTGCACATACTCGGCGTAATGAGAAGGCATCCCACAAACGGTCATCATGTTGATTCGTTCGAGATCGACACCGTGGCTTATGAGGCTGGTGGCTACGACAACGTCAAGACGGGCCGCACCAGTGTCGGCGATCTCTCGCTCTATCCGGTCAATGACGGCCCCAACGTCGTCTATGGTCTGGTCCCCGGTTAGCAGTTCGGCCGAAAGCGGCCCCAGCCCTGCTGCTTGAAACGATCCTTCGAGCCTTCCAAGCTTCTCAACGAGACTTCCACCCGTCGCCTTCCTGTTTACGTAACAAACGGCAAGGTCGTGCAGCCGCAAGATCGACTGGATCTCTCCATCGTCTGCGTTGATTGCCATGTGGGATGCCGCGATAGATGGATTTGCCAGCAAACGGCGGACTTCGCTGAGATAGAGGCTGAGGGCACGAATGGCGGGCTCTTCAATTCCACGAACGTGACTAAGGACACCGATGTAGAAGCGCCGATGTAATAGCGGTTTGCTGGTGGCGTAGAAGGACTCGCCCTGCTCCCACGATGGCTGCGGATACCGCCTCGCCCGGCAGAGGTAGATGTGAAAGGCCTGAACGTCATATGCCTCGATCGTGGCCGTAGCTGCCAGGACCTTCGGCGGGAGGTAGGCTCGGGCGCCGAGATACCTGATCAGTCCCTCATAGTGCCCATTGAAGACACCTAATTCGGCCCGCAGGAGGTGGAACTCATCTTGGATCAATAGAGCGGGCCCCGGATCCTTGACGGGGTTGAGCTTGGTGAGCTTTGACTTGCTGCGTTTGCATGATGCATCCCAGCGCTCGATGCATTCGTCCAAGGAGGAGTATCCGTGCTCCGGGCATTCCTGCGTAACGCCGCGCATTAGATGCGCAAAGTTGCGATTGCTCCCCGCAATAGCTAGCTTGTCGACAGTTCCGACGAGCACCGAGGGCAGGTATCGGTAGATCTCGTTGTCCACTACGTATATCGGCAGTGACCCTCGAGCGCGACCTAACGACGCCGACGCATTGGAAAAGCAAGTGGCATTGGTGCAGACGTGAGCCAGCCGCCAAGAGGTGATGTCGGTTCGAATCTCAACCCGCTGGTCGCAGAATGGGCACTGACGGATTAAGCGCACGCTTTCGCGCAGGCTCAGATTGGTGTGATACGCGTGCATCGTCGCCTCGTCTACGCGGTTGGGGGTGTTTGTATCCCCCACGTAGTAGCCAATCGCGAAGGGATCCCCGACGCAGAGCCTCGGCACTTCCGAGCGCAGTTCATCAAGTATTGCGATCACCCTCGCGAGGCGGTCGAGTTGCTGTAGAGAGAGCATCCGCAGGGGAAAGCGCATCCAAGCCGTAACTCCCCGGGTCTTGCCCCGAAGACGGTCGTAGAGCAATGCCACTGAAATAAGGCCTAGGTACGCTTCGGTCTTGCCGCCGCCGGTTGGAAACCACAAGATCCCGACCTCGTCCAAAGACTCCTTTAGCTTCAGGGCGTATTCGTCCCGGGAATCCTTCGGCAGCTCGCGAACCGCCAGGCACGCAAGCTGAGAACAAATGAATCCGATCTGAAACAGTCGCCACGCCTTGACTCGTCCGCCACTGCGCTTCGCCAATCGCGCGAACGCTTGGTTCATCAACTGGAATGCATCCAGAAGCCGAGAATCCCGCTTTAGTACCTCGAGTCCGAGGCGAAAAGCCGCAACTTCATCGGCAAACCCATTTCGGTCGGAGGTACAAGCAGCGACCTCATCGGGCGAAAAACGGATTGTCGCCTCGGTTTTGAGGAAGGCGTCCCACGATCCAACGTAGCTATCCATCTCGCGTCCGATTCGGCCGAGCTCAGCAAGCGCCGTCGGTCCGGAGAGCGTATCGAAGTCAACTTGCAGTGAGTCTCGCGTCCGGTAATACGGTTGCCTATGAACCGGAAGCGTTTCGGTGGCCAGAGCATTAAGACCAATCGATTCGGCGACACAGTTGATGCCCTTCGCCGGCATTTGAGGATTCGCCCGGTAGTCTTTAGGAGCAAGCAAGAAGTCGAACGGCACTACGTCGGCGCCTTTCGCTTCAATCTGCATGCCAGAGTCGAAGAGGGATCGTTCCTCCAAACCCGCGTCTACCTTCGCCATGTAACCGTCAGGGGTTCCGTTGACTAATAGAGCTCGAATCCGAAGAAGCCCAGCAACAGATGGATCTGGTTCGGACGCCACCTCGATTCGAGCGTTCCAAGGCGGGGGCTCAACGGGTATTCCCCTCTTGCCGGCAAGAGCCGCCTCATACGATCGCGGAGAACTAAGGACCGCAGAATCGCCCAATACGCGTTCTCGACTCTCGATGGGACCCAGGTGGACCCACCGCGCTGGGTCACCCTGCACCGAGGCTTTTGCCGCGTCGACGGCAGCGGCTATGGCATCGTCGCCGATTGTTTGAAAGGTCTTGGTGGAGGTGGCCAACTTCACCGTTTGGGCGGGGATGATGACTTCGTAGCGACGCCACACCCGCGGAAGGATGACCCGTCCACGTTCGCCATCAGAAATAGTCTGGGCAGGAGTTTCGTCCGGTGCCGGCGCAGGGGCCGTTGTAGAAGCTAAGGGACCGGGGTTTTGAATGATCTCATCAACCGCTACGCCCTCGGTCTCAGGCGGGTCGTCCACCGTCTCTTCGCCTTGATCGGTGTCGTCCTTGGCATCTGGGCCTTTGGATCCCGTATTTGCGCCCATGGCTTGGGGGTAACTTGGAAATACGGGGTAGTAGACCGCGAAACGCGCACTAATTAGCACCGTGACTTCTTGTGACTGAGGTGCCGGCCGTAGGCGCAGATCCAACCCTAGAGAGGTGCCCCCCGGCGCGTCGCCGGCAGTGCCATGTGCCGCGTTCGTCTTGTCCGTTTCTCGCGCAGGCTGAAGGACGCCTGCAAACAGTGTGCGAACTGGGATTTGGTCAACCAGGTCAGCGCCGTCCCGTCCCGAGAGACCGTCGGTTACATGAGATACAAGATGTTCAACAAGCCGACGTTCGGCATCTTCTCCGATCACCTAATCTGTCGTCCTGAACCGATCGGTGAACGGGGCGGGGACGCGACGGACGGTCTGGTCCACCGCGATTACCTCTGCAAGGTCGATGCTATCAAGCAACTCATCCAGCGGAAGCCCCAGTGAATCATCGAGGTTGTCGGGGTCAGCTCGGCCTCCAACTTGCTTGTGCTGAAACGATTTGCGGATTGCTGAACTCAATCGGCGCCCGATGCCCTGATGGATTCCGCGGATTCTTCTGAATGCGGCGTCAAACTCCTTCGCCCTCGTCACCAAGGGATCGGAACCCGAGATCCGCCCAACTGCGACTATTGATGATTGCTTCTCCGGGCCAATTACCCAGTCAGAAACCCACCCGCGCACCGCGACTTCGGACTCGATCACCGCGCCTGCCCGCTGTAGGTCCACCAGGATTCGGCTGTAGTCGACGCGATGGCCATCCGGGTAGGTGCCTGCGATTCTCAGCAGCGCCGCCCGCCATGTAGCCCTGTAGGCGGCGAGATATTGCAGCTCGGGTTGATCCTCGGCAAGTTCGACGATCCGGTCGAAAATACTGCTTCTCCGCCCGTCATCCATACGAAGCAGCACATCGCGCGGTCTGAGTTCGCTTGGAATCACACGTAGAACGTCCTTCGAGCCTGGACGAACAAATTCCACCACCGCAGAGATTGGCAGCCAGATGTAGCCAAGCCCACGCGCCCGACTGGTGACTTGTACGCGTATTGACTCAATATCGTCTGCATCTCCGATTGCGGAGAGGTCGTCAAGATCTGCCACAGCTGTGTCCTCGTCCACCGTGTCCTCCGGCCACTCGATGGCCGCAGGGCCGGGCGGTCTGCGAGAGGAGTCCTCGTCCTGGGCAGCTTGGAGTGCTGCCTTGAGATCCGAAAGTCCAGTTGCAATTGTTCGAGGTCGGTGTGACTCTTCTGGAGTCGCAATCGGTATGGGGCGGACAAGACTTAGCTCCGCAGCTGCACTCTCAGTTCCGGGCTCCCGATGCGCATGACTCTTTGGTGCCACGGTTTCGACCGTGACAGCCCGGCTGTGCGCCCTAGCTGTACGTCTAGCTGCGTCGTATGCATCACCAAGCTGACGGACCACCAGGTCGCTCTCCATCTGGTATGTCAGGAAGAGCACACGATCCGCCAGGGCAGCCCCAGCGATCCATGCATACCTTCTCGGAAAGGCACCGTTGACGATAGCTAAGTCAAATCTCTGCTGAGCCAAGGCCGCGTATCTCGGGCATCCGCAGACCTCGATCTGGTCCTTTACCGGCAGCAAGATCGGCTCTCCAATCTCAATCCAGGACCTGACGGCCCGCTCCATAACGTCGTCGCGCGTGAGCAGAAGAGCGCGCTCGGCGGATCTGGGTCCGAGTGACGGGTCAGTAAGCACCTTCCGCAGGAGGTCGGCCCTGGGGTTTGCCTTTCCGATTAATGAGTACGCCTCATCGAAGTACATACGGAGCGTCTGGATGGCAGGACCCAAGTCGACATCGAATCGGTTGCGGGCACCGAGGTAGCTGATCATTCTGCGAATCGTTAGTCGTCCAAGTGCGCGGGCCGCCTCCTCATACCATGGAAGCGGGACGGGCAATTGCTGCAGTACAGCAAGAAGCCACCGGGCGCGCCGCAAGTCGGGGGCATCTCTATTCCCGAACTGCTGATTGAATTCTGCGATTTGAGCTAAGACTGTTTCTGCCGAGGAGGGGCCCGGCACTTGCTTGATCTCGTGTGCTCTCGCCAGATAGGCATTGACGGGTTCCAAGTTCCAATCAATGGCGGATAGCGGTTTCGCAGCGCGAGGCTTAAGTACGCGCTCTTGGCACGTCTTGACTGCACCGTGATCCATCGGGAAATCGATGTACTTTGCGGTCCGAAGGCTGGCCGAGGTATCGACGTCTCCTAGCGTGTAGACAGCAAGCACTCCGGCGCTCGCGCTGATGTTTGCAGCCCAGGCGCTCAAAGCTGCGGATCTCTTGGACCACCTTGAGTAGCGCAGGTCCAGCACGATCAACGACGGGTTGAAATCGATGCTCGATGGAAGTGCTAGGTGAGGAAGGAAGAAGCAGACACCTCCGGCCCGTTGGTTGCGAGCATTTAGACGCACCCGCGTACCGTCAGGGCGCATTCGGCTGCCCGGATGAACCAGGTCAAGCGGCTCTGCGCCAACGTGGAGCGCGCTGTACCGACTACGCAAGTCAAGGTCCGGACTGATCAAAAGAATGCCGGCCCCGCGATCACCAGTTCGAGGTAAGTCTTCGACAGTTCCCGCTAAGACCGCCGAGGCAGCGAAGAGCAGTGGAAGATGCTTTGCTGCGGGAGGGAGTCCAATCGCAATGCGCCTGTGTGACCTACGGAGCCGATCAGCAAGAGCTACGAGATATAGCGTGGCTGGATCAAACTGCGGCCTAGACTTCCCCCCGCTTGTGTCTTTAAGAGTCAAGCCCGCAGGACCCAGTAAGGCCAAAGCGCCTAGATCATTCCTAACTAAACGAGCCAATCCGTCAACCCAAGCGGGAGCTGCACTAGTGGCGTCATAGGGGGCGAAGTTGGCGTTAAGGCGGAGACGCGCCACTAGAGCCGATTGGTCGGACTCGGCGCCCATCCTCGCTGTCTGGACGCTGCGTTTCACTATTCAGGCACGAGAGAAGCGGCCGACCGATTCTTCCGCGTAATTCTCGTCAGCCTCTATGGAAAGCCACCGTCTCCCTAGCGCTTGTGCGACAGAGCCCGTTGTATTGCTGCCGGCAAACGGATCCAGCACCAAGTCATTCTTCAAAGTCAAGAATTTGATGAAGAACTCTGGCAGCCCTGCCTGCATTCGTGCGGGATGAGGCCGGAGATGGTTAGCTCGACAGTATTGGTGATACCGATCGTTGGAAATTGTGTTGGTCAGAGATAGGACGTTTGAAGGTATCGCTCCTCCGTGATCCTTGAGGAAGGAAGCCGGGCCGATGTTGTGTTCGGATGGCCGTTTTCCCGGGTTATAGTCCTGCTCGTCTAGTAGCTTCAGCATTGAGGCACTGTACGGGCGCAGCACCGCCTTGTTGTCTGCTCGCGGGTACTCGGTCGGTGACATCCACCAGACGTGGGTGAACGAGTCCTTAACGCGGATTCTCTCCCTATTCACCCATTGCACCGGGCTGGGCAATCGCGCTGGGTTGTGGCAAATGAATTGCTGGCAGAGGTGGAACTCGCCGGCATCCATGAATGCAAGAAGAGCCCGGAGCGCAAGTGTTGACATAGTTGGACTTCCTGGATTCCACGAATTACCCAGCTCCAGAACTATCGAGCCATCTGTCGTCAGGTACTCCCGGAGCAAGATTGCGAACGAAGCCAGCCATTCCACATAGGAGTCGCCACTGAGATTTCCGTACTTCTTTTTCCTGTTCAACGGGAACGGAGGCGATGTGAATACAAGTTGAACCTGACCCTTGCGCGCGGACAATCGCTTGCCCGTAAGGGCCGATTCGGCCGTCCCGGCAATCATTTCGCCCCACCGGGTCTTGTAGGCGACGCGGGGCCGAGCCCTCGCTACAGGGGGAGCAACTGCGGTGGCCACCGGTGGATACTACAGCCGCCACCTTCGATGTCCCAAACGCTACTACCGTCGGCCGTGCGAACATGGCGCACTCAGCCGTCGAGGCATCGGCGCTGGATTCTCAGCAGCCCGGCCTCGTCCTGGCTGGGTTCAAGGGCGCCATTGCCTTTGCTTCCACATCCGAATTGCGCGGCCGACATATTCGGTCGAGTTGACGAACGGCGGATTGCGGACGTGCGGGCTCAGGCAAGGTGCCCCTAGTCTGCTTACTGGTGGGCCGGATATTCGATTGTGAAAGTGCGGTAAGAACGACCGGCTCAAACGTCCAGGGCGTGGTCCTTCTGCAACTCTGCAGCCCTAGCGGGCTGGCCGCTTTCGAGGTAGGCGGCGAGGAGCTTTCGAGCTAGGTCCTCTCGGTCAGGCTGCCTCTCGAGTGCCTGCTCCAGTAGTGGTATCGCCTTCCGTGGCTGCTGCCGGGCCATGTGGTTTGAAGCGAGGGCGCCCATCAGGTCGATCCTGGCTGTCTCTGCCAGTTCACGAAGACTGCGCACGTACTCATGCGCCGCGCCGCGACCGCCATTAGTTTCCGCCTCGATCTGATCCCATCCCGGAAGGAATTCACCCTCGGTCTCGTCGAGCATCCGATGCGCCTCAGCAATAAGGTCGCCGGCGAGCATTCCGTGTTTGTCTGTGCACAGCCTGGCCACTTCCTGCAGTCGAACCATGTCGATGCTGGAGTTGCTGAGGTCAATGCCGATTTCGTTGCGGTTGACCACCAAACGCGAAGACAGGGCCGTCGGCAGGTCCCGCTTCAACATGTCGTCGATTCGGTTCCGCAGTCGCTTGTTTTGCTTGGTCGGCGAAAGACCAGGCGAGACCTCGTCTGCAAAGACGATGCGTTTGACGCGGCCGTCAGGCTCGAGTAACGCACGCACGAACAAGTACAGCCATATGAACGCGAGCACCTTCTTGGCCATCAAAGCCGGTCCGTGATCCTGGCTTGCTTGCAACAGCTGCAGCCTTCCGAAGGTCCGAATCCGAAGATGGCCTGGGTCGGCAACTGCGGAAGAACCAGCCTCAGCATCGGAATCGTCTTGGACTTCCTCGTCGTCAGCATCCGATCCGGCTTCGACCGGCTCTGCTGCGCCCTCGCCGTTCGACCTTGCGCTCGTCTGCGCCAGCGCCTGGCGTTCCAACCACCACTTGACGCTTATCAGAGGTCTGGGCTCGACCTTCGCCACACGGGCCTTGACAGCCGGCAATGGCAACTCGCGGCTCTTCAGGCGGTCGTGGAGTTGAGTCTCAGTCATCGCACCCTTCAGGTGCGCCGCGAGCAAAGCCTTCGGGCTCTCCTGCCAGAGGCTCAGTCGTTCAACGCGAAGCTGGGCAGATCGTTGCTCAGCAACCCTGCAGGCCAGATACAAGGGCACTCCGAGTTCGAACACGTCGGCAGCGTCCGCGAGCGACTTCCGAACACCTTCCGGCGGCTTTCGATGAGTCCAAGAGGGAGGTTCGAACAGCCACCTGCGTCGACCGGCTTGTAGATGCGAGAACCGCTTGAGCAAGTGATCGAGGCCACGTTTGGGCACTAATAGAAGGACGAGGACGATGACCGCTCCCGCCTCAAAGCCGGCGATCAGCTCATGCGGCATGGGTCTCGTCCTTCGCGGCAAGGTCGGGGACAAGCCGTCGTGCGATCTCAGTGATCGCGCCGCCCGCTCGAGACTCGGGGTGCAGGACCCATGGGAGCTCCAATGCATTGCCTCGAGATACGTCCTCGGGTATCAGCGCCACGTTGGCGAATGCGGCGGCCAGCAGTCCTGGAATCTCGGTCCCTGCGCTGACTCGGTTGACCACGAGGGCGAAGCGCGAGTCGAGTCCGTATTGCCACGAGGTGTCCGACCAAGGAACAGCGGCCCGGGCGGATTCAGCCGTCGACAGTCCGATCAGTAGCGACACTTCGCTCGCATCGAACGCGGAGTCGGTAAGCCAACGATCGCCGGGAGGGCAGTCGATCAGGATCAGGTCATAGAACTGCCGGAGGGCCGAAATCAGTAGCCGAAGGCGATGGCCGTCGAGGGCGCCATCCGATACGCAGAGAACTTCGCAACCTGAAGGATGTCGCTCGGCGAGCTCAATGACGTCCTCGCCCACCGTCGCCAGGCGGCTTCGGCAGTAGTCGGTGAACGGTCTTGGATCCAGACCGACGGTGTTCGTGACAGGGCCGCTTCTTAGAACGCAGACCGGGCGGGGACGACGCCCGTCAACGAGTCCAACGGTAGCAACCTCCACAGCGAGGTTGAATGCGATCGACGTACAGCCTGCCTGGCCTTCGAGGCCGTGAACCGAGATGATCGCCGGCTTTCGGCGGCATTGCGGGACCATCGGTTGTGGAACGACGGGTTCCGGCACGGCTGCATCAGCAGACAGCGACATCGGCCGGGGAAAAGCAAATTCGATCCCTACTGCCGCGCCGATGAGCAGGAGTGACAGAACGACAGCTGGAAGCCAAGCGAAGGCGAGCCCCTCATCCAGGAGCGGCACGCGCATTGAAAGCAACGCGGTGATGATCACGACGACACCGCCTAGCGCGACGGCGGTGCTGAGGCGGATGGTACGCATCGTCCTACTGCCCATAGGAAAAGATCGCGCTCCTAGATTCGCTCAGAGTCGCCGTGCCGAGCACCATAAGCTGAACGGAGATTCTTCCCGTGACCGTGACACGGGGACCGCTGACGATCACGATCCACGATTGAATGCCCGGGAGGGAAGCGGCCTTCATCGCCCCGTCGACAACCGCCTTCGCAGCGACCGGATCGAGCCTGACAGTCTGGCCGTTGCTACTCCGGTAGGCTGCAATGTCGATCGATGACGCTCCATCTTCTGCCGACGCCTGCAGAGTCTCACCCAGCTGCGCATAACTCGAATCGACAAGTGCCGTATCGATGACGAAGACCGATAGCGGCAAGAACAAAAACGCCATCACCAGCGCGGACATGACAAGCACCTGACCCTTCTGTGCCTCGCGCGTCACGGTGTCCTGCTCCGATACGGTTCGATGAGCGCGTGAGCCTGCCAGGTCAGCGCAACCCTTCCGCCGAGCAGCTGCGAGATCCCAGGAAACGCAGTCAGGTTCACATATCCCCGGGCCGTCACCGTCAACGTCGATCCGCGCTGGAACGAGCCGATATCGATGGTCACTTGCAAGTTCTCGACCTGCGTTCCCTGGATTGCTTCTGCGGCTGCGGCCTGGCCGTACTGCTGAGCCGCAGCTGCGCTCGGCGCACGCGCAGCCGCGAAGGCGGCCTGCGTCGCGGCAGACCGAATTGCCATGTCTTCCCCGACGATCTGACCAACAGCCAGAAGACCGAACGCGAACAGCATCAGCACGAACGCACTCAACCCCCACTCCACTAGCGCCTGGCCTGATTGCCTGTTCATGACGATCCCGGCTGGAACTGCTCGATCGTGTGGACCGAACGAGCCTCCACGGGCAGGCGGGTGAAGGGCGGGAAAGGAATCGGCAGGATCGCAGGCGCATAAGTGCTCGCGGTGACGACGATCAGGTTGCCCTCCCGCGTGACGGTCACCTCGACCGGCTGCGCGCCCGGCTCCAGTTTTGCCCACAGCGTCTGTGTTTCGAGCTGACCGTCGCCAGGCTGGTGTCCGACCAAACTGGCCTGATAAGCGCCCTCTCGAGCCGCCAGCTCGAGACTCGAGCGGTAGTTGAGGAAGATCGCAATCTGCGCGGTGACGACTACGAGCAGCATGAGGAGGCCGACCGTAAGAGAGAACTCGATCAGTGCCTGTCCCCGCTCGTTCACAGCCGTGCCAGAGTGCCCATGAGCGGCGTGAACACTAGGAACATCACGAGCACCAACAGCGGAAGCACAAAGAAGATCAGCGTGGGCACGGTCATCAAGACTGGAGCTCGCGTGATCCGCTCGCGATAAGCAGCGTGCCAGGAAGTGCGTGCTCGCTGGGCGAAATCCATCAGCAGGGAGGACATTCCAGTCCCGTAGCGATGACCGACGCGGAGGCTGTCCGCGAGCCGGTGCATGTCCTCGATCGCATATCGGTCCGCGACTTCGTCTACGGCGGATTCAAAATCGATGCGCCGGACCTCTTTCCGGCGCAAGGCCTCACGCAGCAATTCGGCGGCGGGATCGGCATAAGTGCCGACCGCGGCAGCCAGCGCCTGCTCCGCATTGGCCGAACCGCTGTCCAGCAGCACACGTGCGCCTGTCAGCAGCCGCGGTACGTCCTTGCGGATCGCGGCGCGGATGCTGGCTACTTCAAACCTCCACCTCAACCACAGAGCGATCGCGGCAGCAGCTGCCACTGCCAGTGCAATGAGTGGCGAAACAACCGCGAACTGGGTAGTTCCACTTGCGATCGTGCCCAAGGTAGCGATGACGAGCACTCCGGCTGCGGTACTGCCAGCGACAACCGCCAAGCGACGGAAGGCGACCGCATGCGAAGCCGGCGCGCTTGAACTTGCGAGGTTCAATAGCGCCAGGTCTTGATCCGGCAGAATCCTGACCCCTGCCAGGGACCCCTGACGAACCAGGGCGAGTCGGCGCGACTGCCTCGTCGCCTCGTGCGCACGCTGGAACGACCGCCGGTGCACGATCCACTCCTCGGCGGTCATTCGCCGCGGCCAGGCTATGAACAGCCACGAAACAGTGACGCCAGTCAGGACTGACAGCGCCAGCGCTCCAATCAGCGAAGGTGTCACGGCAGAGCCTCGCGCAATCTCAAGCGGCTCTCGCGCGGAGGCAGCGACATCCGCTGGAGGATCCCATAGCCAAGCGCCATCCAGCCGATGGCGAGTCCGAACACAACCTCACCCGCTGGAGATCGAAAAGGCGCTAGCAACGATGGCGCGAGCAGCTGCAGTGTGACCAGGAACACCAGCGGCAGCAGCGCAAGCAGGACCACCGAGGCTTCGATGCCAGAGCGCAATGCCTTCGCCTCCCGCTGAAGTTGCAGCGTCTCCGACCAGTCGCTGACTACTGCCTCGAGTGCCGGGACGAGCTTGCCACCCTGCCTCCAGTGCAGCGTCAGCGCAAGCACCACGTCGTCGAACAAGGGATCGGCGAGGCGCTCGCGTATTCTCTCGAGTTCGCGAACGAAGGCCTCGCCCGCCGGGCCGCTGCCAGCGGCTAAGACGATTTCCTTGAACAGAGGCCGGACTTCGAAGGGACCTCCATCCGCCAGCGCCTCGAGCATGGCCGTCGCGTTGCCGGATCGCGACATAACGGCGATGCCGTGACGCAATGCCTCAACAAGCGCTTCCTGGCGGCGAGCCTCAGATGTCCGCCGCCTGAACTCAAGCCCCGTCCCGATCAGGTGGTACACGACAAGAAAAGCGATCAGGCCCAGGACCGGCAGGCCAAACCATTCCCAGGCGATAGCTGAGGCCGCGATGGCGAGTCCTATGCGAGCCGAAATCCAGGCGGGGACTGGTATTGACTCCAGACCTGCTTGTGCGAGAGCGATCCGCACAGATTCCGGCCGGATAAACCCGCCGATCCTGCGATTCATGCGTCCGGCAGTCGCAGTCAGCTCGTTGGCCGCCATGATCGCCACACCGCCGAAGGCGATGGTCAGGCCGACAATGACCAGGACGGTTCTAAGACTCGGCATTCCCGAGCACCTCGCGAACTACGTCGTCGGGATTGATACCGGCTGCCAGCAACTTTTTCCAGATCTTGTCTGGCATATGCGCCACCGCTTCGCGTCGCCATTCCCAGGAGTCGTCGAGGACGCGATAGCTGGCGATGTGGGAAACAATCGTGGCGCCCAGATCGTTCTCTCGGTTTTCGGCGACAAAGGCGAGTGAGGCAAGACGCCGAAGTTCCTTGTCGGCACGGTGGAACGCACTCAGATGCACGATAAGGTCGACGCCGGCACCGATCATTCGGCGCACGACGTGAGGAGCAAGGTTCCTGTCAGCCGACATCGCCAGCACCTCCAACCGATCGAGCGCCGTTTGCGGATTGCTGGCGTGAAGCGTGGTCAGGCTTCCGTCGTGGCCACTGGACATGGCGTGGATCATGTCGAGCGCCTCGATGCCCCGGACTTCACCGACGATGATCCGCTTCGGCCGCTGGCGCAACGCGGCACGTTGAAACAGGTCCTGCATCGTGACGCGGCCGGCGCCCTCGACGTTCGCGTCACGTTCCTCGAGGCTGAAGAACTGCGGGCGGAGCTCATGAAGCCAGAGCTCCGTCTCGGTCTCCAGTACACAGGTGCGCTCGTCCTCGGGGATCATCAGCGCAAGCACGCGCGCCAGCGTCGTCTTGCCCGTTCCTGTTGGCCCACTGAGGATGATGTTCAGCCGTGCCCTCACGGCAGCTTCCAGGAGCGGCACGGCACGAGAAGGGATCGTTCCTGACCGCACCAAGTCGGCCAAGCTGAGGAAGCGGCGTAGCTGTTGTTTTCGAATGGTTACGACGAGCGGCTTCGCGATAGGTGGAAGCACCGCGTTAAGCCGACTGCCATCGCGCATCGTGACCGTGACCATCGGGCTCGATACGTCGAACCGTCGCCCCGATTGCTCAGCGTAGAAGCGGACGACGCTGATGAGTTCGTCCTCGGACTCGAATAATGGCGGCAACAGCTCGCGATGGTCGCCGTATTCCAGATAGGCGTGGTCGAGGCCGTTCATGTGGATGTCTTCAACGCCTTCCTTAGCCAGCAACTCGCCCAGAGGCCCCAGGGCGCTGTGCTGGATGTAAAGGCGTTGCCGAATTTCCCACAGCTGGACCTGGGAGAGCTGCGGTAACGTCGAAGAACGCGCCGTGGCAGCGTGGTAATCGCGCACAGCTTTGTCGGCCAAACCGAAGATCGCCCTGTCGTCCGAGAACTGCGGTTTCGGATCCTTGCGCTCGCGCAGCAGGTCTTCGAGACTCTTCTGGAATGCCGGAAGGATGTAGGTCTCGGCCTGCCTTACCTCGTCTGTTGTGGCTTCGAGAATCTGCATGTCACCGCCTCTCCACCGCGGTGAGACCCACTGGAGTCAACCACTCGCTCAATACGTCGAAGGCGCGGCGCGCCGTGAGCGCCTGTGCTCCGTGATGTTTCTCGTAGCGGGGATCGGCTGTGTGGATCTCCGCCATGTTCAGCGCATCCACGGAATGCTGCAGGTCGACCCGCGTCCAGTAGTCCGTCGTCTCCGGAAGAGTGCCGCCCGTCGAGAGCCCGTACTCGTCCGCCGCGTAGCGCTCGAAGCCGGTGAACGCGCGCCCGTTGTGGCGATTGACTACCAACGCCGCCTTCTTGAGCCACGCCGCGTCTTCCCTTTCGGCCTCCCAGTAGCGACGTTCAAGGGCGGCTGTACCGCGCGCCGTGGGGGTTACAACCCACAGCAACCTGTCCAGTTCGACGGCCGCCGTCAGCGTCGGCATCCGGCCGAGGTCGATCACGACATGCTCGAAGTGTCGCGACGCTGCGTCGATCAGCCCTGACAGGAAATGCGGTGTGATGCGATCGACGTCGTCCCGGCGGTTGATCCCTGGCAGCACCGCGATGCGATCTCGTACGCCGGTGTGCTGCTCGAGCTCGTCACGCTCGACCGGTGCCAATTGCGCCTTGTAGGCGAGATCGAAGATGCCGACCTCGGGATCAACATCGAGGATGGTCGCGATCTCGGGGTTATCGAGGTCGAGATCGATCAGCAGCGTCCGCGCTTTCGCAGCCATCACGGCCGCCAGCCCGATGGCTACCGTGGTTGCCCCATCGGCGCGTGCCGAGAAGACACCGAGAACTGTCATCCGGATGCCCCACCCGCAGGGATTCCTTGCTGTATGTCTCCGGGTTGCATCGTCGCGAGGACGATCCCGCCGTGGTCTGCGTACCAGACGACCTGTGGAAGGAGCTTCGTGGGGATCCAGAGCTCGGCGGACCCCTGCCCGGCTTGGAGGACGCGAACGTCCTGCATGTAGACGATGTCGACAGGTGCGCCATTTTGAGCGGTGGCACTAACCAGGAGAAGGACGTGATCGCCAGGCTTGAGGTCCGCCGGCATGATGCGGATCGGCAGTTGTGCTCTGACCATTCCGCCGGTCGACTGTTGTGACACGACCCCGGCTGGAATCAGGTCGCCCGCCGGCACGTCCAGTGCCGCCGTCTGCCCGATGATCCGCGAGCGGTCCGTATCGCGAATCAGCGTCGCCAGGACACCTGGGTCCTGCGTCCGGATTAGCGATGTCGTGAGCTCGTCGGCGGTGATGCTGTCGCCGGCCTGAATCGCCCTGGCCGCCCGGAGCACAGAGACCATCTGGTTGACGTCGGCGCCCGGGCCGAGAACGACAAGCGAGTAGGCCGCGAGGGCCAGGCCGACGATTAACCCCAGCAGCGCGCCTAGGCGCCATCGACGCTGCACGGTTCCGGCCACCAGACGAAGAGGTCTCGATTCGGCTCTCGCGCTCATTGCCCTGCTACCGCCTCCGGTTGCAACTGATAGACGACGTACTGCTGGCTGATCGGACGTGTCTTGACGCCGAGCGTCGTCCACGGTCCGCCATTGACCGAGTAGGTCACGAGAAATCGAAGGATCGCGATCACCGTGTAACCGTTCGTCACGCGATACGTGTCCGTCTGGTACAGGTGTTGGATATCGCTCTGTCTCGGGTATGCCTGACCGAGGTCGAGTGAGTCATAACCCAGGCCGTCTCCGAACTCCCAGCTGATGCCCTCCAGCCGGGCTCGCACCCGCACAGTGAGCGGGCCTGAAGACGCGACAGCGTCTTGCATCGATGCGCTTCCGCTGAGCCAGAACCATGAGGGCAAGCCGGTCAGGCCAGCGCTTGGATTGATCCCCAGCCTCAGAACTGGCCATGGCTGCCGCGAGCTCGCGTCGTCCGCAAGTGCGATTTCCGGAGTTGTCGGAGGAAGCAGGCTGTCGGTCGGGTTGGGGACGCAAACGAGACCGAGGGAATTGCCGTTGGAGTCATAGACGTAGTAACCGGTCTGAGCGGCGGGGCACGCCGACGTAGGGAGTTGAGCGCAGGGGTTGCTGATCACGCCGCTGCTCTGGGTGGTCGGACACGAGGCTGGAACCGAGTTGCCGGGAATCGGGCGGTAGACATAGCTCGGGGCGGTAGAGGTCGTGCCTGAACCGGTCGGTTGGGTGGACGCCGTGGCGGTAATGCCATTTGGGTCGTAGCCGGCGGATCCCTGGCTCACCACCGGTCCCTTGCTCACCGGTCCGACGTTGACCGTTCCCCCGTCGTTGCCCGGGTCCTCTGCCGATGCGGCGACGGGCATGAGGACCAACGCGGCAAGAGTTGCCAAAGCCGAGCACAGAAGCCGGCGCGCCTTCACGAGGAAACAGTCTCCGAATGAACTTCAGCGTCGGTAATCAGGTACCGGCCGCCGACAGACACCATCCAGAACTTGTCGTCAAAGTGGATCGTGTATTGCCGGATGAGCTGCCCATTGGAGGCGCTCGTCAGAGTTGTGCGTGAGGTGCCGACTTCCTCGACGCACCACGTGACCGAGGCATCGTTCGGGTCCGCGAGCTTGCCGACGCGAACCGAAGTCAGCTGATTCGTAAAGTCCTCGAGGACTCCAGCCGCGTGGTTCTGTGCAAGCGCGGCACGGAGCTTGACCAACCTGTTTCCGGTATCAGCTCCGTCGAGCTGGCTTCCATCCGCCGCCCGATAAGCCCTTAGCTCGATCTGCCCGTCTGCAACCAGATCGCCCTTGACCTTGGCGGCTTCGGCGGCGTTGACAACGTCGCCGCGGTCGGTCGGATTGAAAGGGTTCTGGTAGTACCCCGCGGGAGGCCAGGGATGTAGAAGTGGGATGTTGACGTAACGAAGGTCACCCACGTGACCGGTTGCCCCGAGGACGGCAACCGTCCCAAGTATCAGAACGACGACGGCGGCCGCCAGTCCGGTCCGGGCCCAGCTCCCTAGGACCGCGTTTCTCATAGCAAAGCCTCGCGCCCTGGCGGGTCTGGTGAGCACGGCTTCAACCTGCCCCTAAGCCTTTAGCGGCATCTTAACGCCGCCAGGCGATCTTTCACGGGTCGACCTGGCGTCGAACCGTTTCGTCGTAGAGCATCGCCGACGGTGACTGCCGCGATCCTCATCACAGCCTCAAGGATTCCTCAACTTTTCTTGAGGTTCGAACGCCCGGATGGCCCGATCGGTGCGTCGGCCACGTCGTGCCATGGGCCGGGAAGCTACAGGCAGGGCGACTTCCAAACGACTTCTCGGGCGACTTCTCGGGCGACTTTTCGGCCCCACTTGGTGCGCTTCGGGCTTCGATGCTGAATTCAGCGAGAGACGCCCGAAGACGCAAACGACTTCCAAACGACTTCCGTACGCCCTGCGCGCACCACCGAATGCCCAGGTCGGCTGCCTAGCCCTGGAAGTCGTTTGGAAGTCGCCCCCCGTATACGGTCGGGCCAATCCATCGGAAGGAGGCTTGGCCATGATGCTGTTCACCGAGCAGATCCAGATAGCGTTCGCGGAAGCCACCCGATCCGGAATCCTTCCCGGCGTGGCGAACTTACCTGAACGACTGCGTGACTTCGAAGCAGATGGATGTGAGCTGGACAAGCTTTGGGCGGAGCTGCTGAAGCACTATCAGAGCGGTCCGCGACAGGCCTGGGCCACTGTGCTGCTCGAAGCCATGCGCCCGGATCTGGCCGCCGCAGTCGCCGCAGTGCCCGCCTTCCCGCCGGTGATAACTCGGGAAGACTTTGCTCAGCAACTCATGACCAATGTACTGGTGGCTGCCCTGGATAGTCCCGCCGATCGAGCCCGCTGGACTCCGAACCGGCTCATATCGAGGGCCTCTCAGAACACCCAAAAATGGCTCGCGCGTGAGATCCGCGGATTCGCCAGGCGTGCCGGATACATCGACGAGAAGGCAACCGCCAAATCGAGCTTGGGGCTGCTCGGCCTTCTCGTCGAATTGGAGATGTCAAGCAATCCATCGGTGGGCATGGTCGTCCTCTATAGGGAGGAAGTCCTGGGCGACTCGCTTGCCGAGATCGCGGCCGAATGCGGGTTGTCCGAGAACGCCCTGCGCCATCGGCGCCGGCGAGCTGTCGAACGCATTCGCCGCGAGCTCGACGCGGCCTGATGCTGGACCCCAGCTGTTCTGCCTATCGTGTTCTATCGGTGGCTGCTTATGACAAGCACGACGATGGCGATCAGGCCACCGGCCAGCCCCAACGCTCCTCCGATCAGACCGAAGCGATACTGGACCCGCCACAGGTTGGGCGGTGGCGGCGGTTCAGGTGGCGGCCTGGGCGTAGCGGGCTTGCTGCCTGTAACTCACAAGGACATGCCAAGCCACTCGTGGCGCGATGATTACGACGACCAGTCCCAGTAGGACTACAGCGAGCCACAGCAGATCGCCCAGCGCCATAACGCCGATACCCTATCTCTACGACGGTCGACTTGGATCCCAAAAAACGGTCGGGTTAGCCCGACTCGTAAGTTGTGCCTCCGCTGCTCGCTAACGTAGCGCAGTCCACACGAAATAGCCGATCACGCCTATGACGACCGTACCTACTGCTGAAAACACGAATAGGCGTTGCGGATTCGCGACTGGGCCCCGAGCGGCACCAGGGTATTTTCTGTTGACCTCACGGAGAGACAGCACATCGTCAAAGCTACCGACTAACGGGACCGACAGAGCCCCTGCAATGGCGGCCCCATCGTATGCAACACCCAAGGCGAATAGACTCCGGTTTGCGGCGTCTACTCCGATTACCGCCTGCTTGGGTGGGCCTTCAAACGGCCTGACTCCGATCCGGATGAGTCTCGAGACATCGCCCCGAACGATAACGGTCGTGGAATTACGCCAGTCTGTGACTCGGAGGTGCTCCGCAGTCAAAGCAATCGAGGAGTTCGTGAGATAGAGCCAAATCCATCCGACCGTCACTGCCCCCAGAATCGCGACCAGCAGCAAACCGATAGGCAGCTCCCACGATGAGGTTGCTAGACGACTAAGCACAACAAGGAGGACCGCCATCGGTACCCCGATGAAGAGCACTCTGCGAGCGCTCTCACGGTCCATGCCGCCCACCGTGGTCACTGTAGGGCGGAAGCTAGCCACAACGGGGCCATAGTCACCCACGTTCCGATCTAGGCTAACCCAGCGGCGGCTCCTCGCCTAACGGATCGCTTGTCGTCCAGTCGGAGGCTCATCCCTGTCGTCGCTCGGCGGGACTGCAACGGTCTTGTTGCAGAAGTCGTCATCACAAACCTCGATTCCAACTTCTTGCGCCAACCTGCGCGGTCCATGCGGTGGCGATTGGCGGAGCCGCCTCCTGTCGAGGGTAGCCGCCCATTCGCTGCGATCGCCGCCAGCGCGCAGCACGAGAGAAACGACGGAGGCAAGGCGACAAAGGAGGCTGACTGAGCTCTCAGCTCTGTTTGTCGTTCGTTCTTGGCTGGTGCAGAACGCTATGAATTGAAGTCGCGTATTGGCGCCCGTCGATCTCGCTGGTCTTCCAAGCGCATCGACACCTACGACAGAAGCTCCAGCCTCCCGGACTCCGAATTGCGTCAGTGAGCGTGCCTGGGCAGCCGGCGCAAGCGCAACGGCCTCCGGCTAGTAGCGCGCTAGCGTTGGCATTGTCGAACACGCGTTCGGCATCCTAGCGCAACCAATCCGGCGGCGGTCCCTGCCGGAATACGGAAGTCGCACAGAAGTCGTTCGGAAGTCGTTTGCCCGCGGCCGATTTCGCCCCCATCGATATGGATTGTTTGGGCATGAAGAGCCACAACCATGCCCGCTACAGCGCATCGGGCCTCGCGGCGACTGCGAGCGCGATTCTGCTGACTGTCCTCCTCGCCGTCCCGGCATACGCCGCGTCCGACCTCAACTCCGTCATCGACTCGGTGCGTGACTGGGTCGCTGGACTGCTCATAGCCCTCGCGACACTCTTCCTCACCGTCGGCGGCGTCCGATACCTCACCGCCCAGGGCAATCCTCGGGCGGTTGAAGAGGCGAAAGCCGGGATCAAGGCAGCGCTGATCGGTTACGCGCTTGCGGCGCTTGCACCGACGCTGGTCTCGATTTTTCAGAAGGTGCTGCGCACCTGATGGACATCACCTCTCAGGTCATCGATGCCATCAACGGTTGGCTACAGAGCCTGGCCACGCACCTCCTGCAGCCAGCACTTGCGGCGGCGGGCCAGCTCCTGTTTCAGACGCCGACTTACGACTCGATCCCGGAGGTCGGCCGCGCATGGGCGCTGGTTCGGGATGTAACCGATGGCCTGTTCGTCCTCGCGCTACTCGCCGCCGGAGTCATGGTCATGGCATCCGCGACGGTCGAGTCGAGGTACTCGGCAAAAGCTCTCATCCCGAGGATCGTCTTGGCGGCAATCGCCGCCAACGCAAGCCTTGCTCTCTGCGGCGGGTTGATCAAGCTCGACAACGCCCTGGTCAGCGGAGTGGTTGGCCCGGATCCTGGAAATACCGCGTTCCACCAACTGGCCAGCATGGTCCAGGGCCCCAATGCGGCGGACCAGGTCGTCGGCAGCTTGGTTGGACTGGCAGCTGCCGTACTCGCGATCCTGCTTGTCGCTCTCTACATCGGCCGCGATGTCGTGCTGCTGGTGGCGACGGTGCTGTCGCCACTCGCTCTGGTCACGTACGCGCTCCCGCAGACAGACGAGGTCGCGCGGATCTGGTGGCGTGTCTTCAGTGCCCTCCTTTTCGTCCAGGTGATCGAGGCCGTCCTAGTCGAGGTGGGCGTCGAGCTGCTACGCCACACCGCCTGGCTCGGAGGTCCGATGTCCGACCTGACCTCGGGACTCGTCCTCATCACGCTGCTCTACCTCCTGTTCAAGCTCCCGTTCGCCGCCTACCACTGGGCGTTCCGCCATCCCTTGAGCCGCAGCCCGGTAGTCCAGACCGCGATCACCACAGCCAAGTTGGCTGCAGCGGCGGTGGCTTGACGTGGAACCGGTGAAGGTGCCGCAGAACCTGGAACTCGAGGACGTGATCGCCTGGGGGCTCGGGGCGGTTGATCTGATGTGCGTCGCGACAGGCGCCGCAGCTGGATGGTGGCTATACGAATTGCTCCCCGGCGACCTCGACATTCGGATCGGAGCCGCAGTCCCCCTCGTGGTCGTCGGTCTCGGTCTCGGCGTCATTCGATTCGGGGACCGGACGCTGCGCGACTGGGTCTCGCTCGTGGTGCAGTACGCCAGGCGACCGCGCCGGCTGCTCGCAGGAGGCGGGCGATGATCGGACTGCGGTCGAGGCGCGCCACGGAGCTGCTCCCGGTCCAGTCCGTCAAAAACGGAACTCTGATTCTCAGAGAGGGATCGCTGAGGGCAGTCCTCGA
>WNFJ01049364.1_pt1 | contig 21461 bp, 18 predicted proteins | sample 5400461 | NCBI WGS metagenome assembly WNFJ01 (sample SAMN13153349, study PRJNA577476) | soil metagenome | isolation source: 115 cm saprolite on Douglas fir-dominated hillslope | place: USA:California | collected 2013-09-17
CCTGGCCACCTCCCCGCGTAAATCAGTCACAAACTTCGATCGTGGTACGCGAAAGGGGCAGTCTATGAAGTCATCTTTGACAAGGTTTGGCATTTTGGTGTTGTTCTGCACGCTCCTGTTGTCGCTAGGGATTCTGTTCGCGAACAGCGCGGCCTGGGGGCAGGAAGCATCGGCCAAGATCGTCGGGACGATCACAGATCCCAACGCAGGGGTAATCGCCGGGGTAAAGATCACCGTAACAAACACTGCTACACAGGTTAGCCGCGAGACTGCCACTGATCCGCAGGGGTTCTTTCAGGTGTTGTCGCTGCCGATCGGGACTTACCGAATCTCGGCGGAGCATGAAGGCTTCCGCAAGGCGACCGTGGACAGCCCGGCGCTGCAAATCAACCAGGTGCTCCGCGTTGATATTCAGATGGAGCTTGGCGCTTCCAGCGAAACCGTCGAGGTGTCGGCGCTGGTGTCCGGCGTGGAGACGGTGAACGCCACGCTCGGGCAGTCGGTGACCTCGCGACCACTGGTGAATACCCCCCTCAACGGACGAAATGTGCTTTCGCTGGCCTTGCTTCAGCCGGGGGTTGTGGAAGTAAACCCTGATTCGGGTGCCGCGGGCACCTTTGGAATCGCGGGTGGGCGCTCGGACTCCGTGACATATCTGCTGGACGGAGGAATCAACAACAACTTGCTGAGCAACGGAGTCGTGCTCAACCCGAATCCAGACACGATCGCCGAGTTCCGCATTCTAACGAGCAACTATTCGGCGGAGTATGGGCGCAATGCCGGCGGCATTGTGAGCGTTGTGACGAAATCAGGTACCAACAGTTTTCACGGGAGCGCCTTTGAATTCCTCCGCAATGATGCTCTCAATGCGAACACTTTTTTCCGCAATCGCAATGGACTACCCAGAGAAATATTAAAGCGTAATCAGTTTGGTTTCACGGTAGGCGGGCCGATTGAAATTCCCAAGGTGATTCACGGCAGGGACCGTTTTTTCTTCTTCGTCGGTTACCAGGGGCAGCGGCTAGTGCAGCAGCAGTCGACCGCGACCATCAACGTATTTACGCCGGCAGAGCTCAGCGGTGATTTCTCGCTTTCCAACGCAACGCGCACCGGCCCAGATCCCGGGGTGGCTTGTTTCCTATCCGGTTTCTTCCCAAATGGAACCGGGTGCGCAAAAGATGCAAAGGGGAACCCGATCCAGGGCACTCCGCATCCGTTTTTCCAGTCTGACTCTAGCAAAGCTCTGATGGCCATCATTGACCCAGCGAAAATCAACATTGTGTCACAAAATTATATCAAACAGGGGCTGATCCCAACGTCGCCCACAGGCCAGTCTATTTTTACCGGCGGCGCCCAGGACAACAACGATGAATTGACCGGCAAGTTTGACTTCACGATTAGTCCAAAGGATAGACTGGCAGTCACTCTCGGATCTTTGCGCAATCCAAGATTGATTCCATTTACTGCTGAATCGAATGTGCCGGGTTTTCCGGTCACGACGACCAATCATCGCTATTTCGCGAACATCGCTTACACGCGGATCTTCTCCGCCAATGTGCTGAATGAATTTCGGTTTACCACGCAGCGGAACAATAGCTTCCAAAGTGTTCCAGCTCGCCAGTTGCCAAAGCCAAACGACCTCGGCATCGGGATCATTTCGGATAACCCCACAGGCCCGACGCAATTGCAATTTCGGGACAAGCAGATGACCCTGGGCTTCAGCAGAGGCGGTCCCACAACCCTCATCGACAACACCTTCAGTTTTTCGGATACGCTTTCCTGGACGCGCGGCAAGCACGCTATGAAATTTGGCGGCACGTTCGTGCCCTATCAGGACAACACAGTCTACGACTTCTTCATCAACGGCCGTTTTCGATTTACAAGTAGCCGGTTTACGGGCAATAACTTCGCAGATTTTTTCATCGGCACTCCCAGGACCTACCTGCAATTCCCCGAAGCACCTTCCAATATTCGTACCAGAGCGACTTACGGTTTTGCCCAGGACGAATGGCACTTGCTTAGAAACTTCACGGTGACGCTCGGTCTCCGCTATGAGTACAGCCAGCCGAAGCTGGACACCCAGGGCCGCTCGTTTTCCCTGCTGCTGGGTCAGCAGTCAACCCGCTTCAAGAACGCCCCGCTCGGTTTGGTCTTCCCGGGCGATGTCCAGGCTCCCGTCGGCTCCAATTTTTCAGACAAGGATGACTGGGCGCCCCGCATCGGTTTTGCCTGGGATCCGAAGGGGAGCGGCAAAACAAGCATTCGAGGTGGTTTCGGGGTTTTCTACGACATCCTGAAGGGAGAGGATAATCTGCAATTTAACGGGCAGGCCCCCTTCTTCGGATTTGCCGGCTTTGGTTTCCCAGCGTTGCGACGGAACCCCACAGCGCCAGTGACTTACCTGACAGATCCGTTTGGGTCCGTTGGTGTGCCCAACTCCTTCCCCTCGAAACCGCCTGCACCGGATGTCAATTTCGGTGCGGCAGGGTTCCTGCCTGTGGGCGACGGTGGGGTCTACTTTGTCGACAACAATCTGCGCACGCCTTACACCTACCAGTACAATCTCAGCATCCAGCGCGAGGTAGTCCGAGACATGGTCTTCGAAGCGTCCTACGTCGGGAGCTCCTCGCACAAACTGACCTCTTTGGTGGATGCGAATCCGTTTATTCTCAAGGACCCCGCCGTTCACCGGCTCTTCAATGCCCAGCCGGGCGTTGCAAATGACACCTACAGTTTTCTTGACCAGTTTCGCAACGTTGTCACGGCGAGTTTCAACAGCATGGAATTGAGCATTCAGAAGCGGGTTTCGCGAAATCGGTTCTTTGGGACCAGTTTCTTCACCTTGGCCTATACTTACGGGCATTCCATCGACGATGCCTCCGGTTTCCGTGAACGCAACAGCATCGTCCCTTATTATAACCCCAGGCAATTTCGCGCCTCGTCGGATTTCGACGTTCGTCACCGCATCACATTCAGCGGGGGCTGGGACCTGCCCTTCGACCGGGCGTGGTCATCCGGGCCCAAGCGGCTAACGAACGGGTGGAGTGTGTACCCAATCGTAACCTACCGTACCGGGTTCCCGCTGGACGTCTTTGCGGGTGGCGACTTCTTCGATGACATGGACGCTCCGGGGCCCTCCGGTGCCGGCGACGGCGGCCAAGTCCGCGCCAATCTGGTCGGCAATTCCGTAGTGATTCTGGACCCAAAGACCTCACAAACTTTTAAGAACCGGGCGGGAAATTTCTGGTTTAACCCAGCCAACTTTAATGTGGATGGGTTGGATCCACTCGGGACTGCGGCACTGCTGAACCCGGCGCTTAGCACCTATGGGACACTGCCGCGGAACTTCTTCCGTGCACCAAGTCGCGTCAATTTCGACTTCGCGGTCGCCAAGTCGACGCAAATCATCGGGGAGCGGCTTGGCATGGAATTCCGGGCGGAGTTCTTCAACATTTTCAATCACGCGGAGTTCGGGTCGCCGAATACGACTAGGACTAGTAGTCAATTCGGTCAGATCAGCACCACTGCCGATCCGCGCATCATTCAGTTCGCGATTCGGCTGACGTATTAGGTTCAAGCTGAAAAACGACAAGGACTCAAGTTGAGGGCCCTCGCGAGAGCAGGGCCCTCTTTTTGCGTCCGTGAGCAACCCCGCCGATAAGGCATTGTTTCGATTTGGTCCCTTTAGGGTTTGAGAGACGGAATCAGCCGCAGGCGCGAGAGCCGCGGGTCGAGGGGCGGCGGACAGTGTCCCCACGAACTTTGCTGGGAAGAGCTGTCGGAATTGTGTGGCAGCGGGCTTAGGGTCCCCGGGTGCAGAGATTCCGAAACCTCGGAGAAATCCGCAAGGCGCTGCTGGCCAACAAAGACCGGTATAACCAACAGCGGCTGATTGTAGGCAACGGATTTCGATTACGCCGGCAGGTCCGTCAGGACTTTCTGGCCCACGACGAGGAGCTATGTTAATCTGGTTGTCCGGCTTGGGATGTAGGCATGGGCCCGAGCGTATCGGTCGGGGCGTAGCGCAGCCTGGCTAGCGCGCCTGGTTCGGGACCAGGAGGTCGATGGTTCAAATCCATTCGCCCCGACCAATTTTTTCAACGACCTACGCGCGCCTCCTGGATTTTCGTCTACAGCACTGTAGATGATTTTGTAGCTGCGCAATCCCAATGCAACTTCCGGGTGCCCTCTCTAAAGGAAAATCCAACTCACTTGTATAGATGCGCATAGGGAATGTTAGGCAGGAACGGTGATCGTTTTCGTCAGGAATCGGCGCATGTGCCCGGCGGTGTTTTGAAAACGCTTAGGATGCTAGAAGCTAGGACCGACGGCACGCTTCCTTAGCATCAGCGAATCGCACCGCTTAGCCCAAAAAGGACAGCAGTCGGAACTGCCACAAATGCCACCTCATACCCGAGAATTGCGAGAACAACTATCCAGGGCCTGCGATCAAATAGGAGGTAAATGACCCCTACAATTAAGGCGCCTGGCAGGCCGAGGAGCAATGCAGCGACGAAAGAATTAGGAAAAATACCGATGACGTAGGAGAGAAGAATTGGCGCAAAAAGCAAGCCACTTCCAGAGAGGATCCCGGCAATGATAGATGGAACGAGGCGGAGAAAACTTTTCATGGATGAGGCGGAAAACCAGGTGCGTGGCGACTTTGTGTCCACCGCACTTTGAAACAACTTAAACTAATTATAAGACGGTAGCGGGAAGCCGTCAAAATCGCCTACTGTGAACAGCCTCTAGACGAAATGTGATATGGCCGACGCACCTCCGAGAGTCGTGGACATCAAACAGGATAAAAGAACCGCAAACCTTCGGAATTCCAGGGCTTTATGGGAGGCCATTGATAAAACCAGTGATCGCCGTCAACAACCCGCCGATTTCCGGAGGAAATGGCGGATTAGAGAGAGAAGGTAAACCTGTCCAGTTTCCACAAAACACCGGCGTACTTTTCCAACTGTCGATGTGGGCATACCGTATTGGCGCCTGCCGGTCTATCCACCGATCAGTCGGCGGATTATTAATAGTTCCGTAAAAGGCTGCACTTTGCTCGCAGACCAGCCGAAATGTTGTTGGAACCGTTATTCGTCACGTAGGCGAATTGGCCTGTGGGATCCACCGTCACCGAGGTGGGACCCGTTCCTGCCTGGAAGGGCGAGCCGGGAACCGTCGTCAGCGCCCCCGTGGTCCCGTTGATGCTGTACGCCGAAACGGTGTTGGAAGAGACATTCGCCACGAAGGCGAATTGGCCTGTGGGATCCACCGTCACCGAGTAAGGACCTGATCCCACCGGGAAGGGCGAGCCGGGAACCGTCGTCAGCGCCCCCGTGGTCCCGTTAATGCTGTACGCCGAAACGGTGTTGGAAGAGACATTCGCCACGAAGGCGAATTGGCCTGTGGGATCCACCGTGACCGAGATAGGATTCGATCCAGTCGGGAAGGGCGAGCCGGGAACCGGCGTCAGTGCCCCGGTCGTCCCGTCGATAGCGTAGGCCCAAACGTTGTTGGAACCGTAATCTGCCACGTAGGCGAACTGGCCCGTGGGGTTCACTGTCAACGAGCGAGGACTCGATCCAGTCGGGAAGGGCGAGCCGGCAACCGGCATCAGCGCCCCGGTGATGCCGTCAATGGTGTACGCCGAAACGTTGTCGGAACCGGCATTCGCCACGTAGGCGAATTGGCCTGCGGCGTCCACCGTCACCGAGTAAGGACCTGATCCCGCCGGGAAGGGCGAGCCGGGAACCGGCGTCAGCGCCCCCGTGGTCCCGTTGATGGAGTAAGCGGAAACGTTGTTGGAACCTTTATTCGTCACGAAGGCGAACGGGCCTGTGGGATCCACCGTGACCGAGGTGGGACCCGTTCCTGCCTGGAAGGACGAGCCGGCCACCGGCGTCAGCGCTCCGGTGGTCCCGTCAATCGTGTACGCCGAAACGTTGTTGGAACCGTAATCTGCCACGTATGCGAACCTCGCGGTCTGGCCCCACAGAGTTGTCCCTGCTCCTGCCATCGCCATCAACTCAACGCAGCCAAAAAACAACATTTTCGCGACCATCAGCCACCTCCTTCCGGTAACCGAGCGGCCCTCGACGGGTCTGTGAATGCGTTGTCACCCGCGCTGAATGGTGAGCCTGAAATCGGTTCAGGGCGCCGGTTGTCTGGTTTATGGCATAGGCAGAGATGCCGCTCGAATTGTCGTTCGATACGTAGGCAAAGCGCGCAGGCTGGCCTTGAGCCCAAAGGGGGGCAACGGATCCCGCTAGGATCACGTTCAAGGGGAAAACAAGGAATAGGCCAATGCTTCTGGTTCGACTCAGTAGAAACTGTTTCATGGACCGCGCTGATGGGCAGCTATCAGGCTCCTCCTTGCATCGATCGGGTCCGACCTGGGTCTTGATGGGAAGAACGGAAGAATATTAACTGCGCGGATAGTACTCTTCGTTGGGCGAAGAGTCAACGTAGGCACGCAGGTTCTGCAATTCAGGCATTAGGGGGCAGAAGCGAGCGCTTTGCAAGCAGGGGGTCGCCGGTTCGATCCCGGTCACGTCCACCAATCTTTTCTCCGACTTATGCGATGATTCCGACCATCTTGCACTCTCGTATCAGTCCCCGACTAAGCACTTCCTAACGGCCCTGTGGCACAAGGTTTATGCTTGTTTCCCGCAACACGGAATACTCGCGCCTGCTTCCGCAAAATACTTCATCCAGAATTCACGGGCGCAAATCCAGTCGCTCCTTTTTCTCTCCGCAGAATCAACGCCCAGTGCGTAGACATCCGCGTTCCTCAAGTTACACAGGAGTCCTCGCGTTTTGGTCTTATTTTATTATCCCGGGAGCGCAGCGGACATGTATGCCCCTGGTGCAACACCAGGTGGTCTAGGCGCTTGGCCTGGACAATCAACCTTTAGATTCAAGAGTTTCTGAGGTTGGGGCAAGAAGCCCCGCCGATGTTGTAGACAATTGTGTGGCTGTGAAATCCTCTAAGTTCAACACGTTTCAACACCCTTTGGTTTTTTTGATGCTGAATCTAAAGGACTTCCGAGAGGGCCGCCAGGTAGATCACCTGGTCCCGAACCAGATTCCATGCCTTTTTAAAGTCTATGGATTCTTGCTGATTCTAAGTGATTGGTATTGAATCGTTTGCGGCACGCTTGTTTAAGTTGATTGAAACGTGTGAAAGTTGGATGCTTTCGCAGCTACAAAATCATCTACACTTTGGAAACGAAGCATCTCATCGCCATTTCACATTCGAGTGTTTTTTCTCGGCCCCGTTTTGAGTTTTGGCGAATGACAGCTCCCCGAACAGGTTGGCGCTTTGGTTGTAGCCTTCATCAGAGATGCGCAACCGGCCCCGACTGAGAAGGACATTAACCGGGTTGATGGATATCAGCGAGAGTCTCCTGCGCAACCTTCATGTAATGCCTACATTGTAGTTCTCAATAATTTCGCCCGGTGTCAGCACTCGCGGGTAAATCGCTACTTCATCCAGGCCACCATTCAGCGTAAAACTCAAGTTATCTCGCGTCCCCAGGCGGAGAGGCGCGGTTCCGTGAGCCGGCACGATGTTGTACGTGCTGTACAATGTGCCGCTCGACGGCGGCCCCTGTCGGTGCATGCCATCCCGGTAGATGTGGACGCCTGCCGGAGGGAGTGCGTCTTTATCTCCAGGTTCATAGACCGCCACAATGTGCATCCATACTCCTGGCACTAATGCGTCCTGAAAATACGCCCCCGCACCTTCGCCGCCCTGCGGGTTCCCCGGATTCCAGATGTAGGCAGAGATGCGATTGGGACGGGACGCGTCCTGGCTATAAAAGCGCATGGCCCATTCGAACTGCGCCGGCATCCCTTTGCCCAGCCAGTGAATATAGGGGTCTGATGTTTGTCCGGGGAAGATGAGGACGTCGGGCCTCATCCAGACTTCGACGGTCAGTCCCAACCCGCTTGTCGGTTGACTGAATGCGTTACTATCGGGATCCGCGACTTCGACGAAATCTCCCGAATCGAATCCGTTAAGCCCGATCGCCGTGTCTGGATCGTTCGTGATCGCGCCCGGCTGTCCGAACGCCGGATTGCCGAAGTAAGTTCCGTCATAGCCGTTGCCCGACGCGTCGAAAGCGGTCGGCCCGGTGGCTTCCCCCAAGCGCCAATAACCGATCGGCCCTTTGGCCAACACGACGCTGCTGTACTGGTCGCTGGCTCTAACGGTTCTTACCAGCGGCCCACGCATGATACTGGCCAGCCCAGCTCCGCCCGCGGCTGCCATCTTGAAGAATTGACGACGACTTGTAGTCATGTCTCCTCATTCCTGGGCTCATTCCAAACACGTTTTGCATTTTGGCGAAAGCTCATGAGTTTTTTGGTAGGGACAGATCGACCTACTAGGGAAAGGGCCTTGCCTCGCTCGGGCTTTGTGGGAGCCGATGACTTGGGTTGTGGGCCTTTGCGAGGCGTTGGCGGAGCTTTTACTTCTAATGGCCACTTATGTCAACGAAATAATTAATACTGGACGGCGTACTGAGAGAGGAAAATGAGGCGCGATCAATCAGGCAGGAGCTATCTTCGAGTCGCAGAATAATCAGAGCATCAACAATAAACGGGGCGCGGCGTCCAGTTTTAACAATGCGGGGACGTTCAAGAAATCAGCGGGCACGGGCACAACCACGGTTGGCGTAGTGTTCAACAGTAGCGGCAGCGTGCAGGCCGGCTTCGTGGCGTTCGCGCCTAGTGAAGGAGTCCGCGTTGCGAAGGACGTCGAAACTATTTAGATCAACTTTCGACTTCTTGGACTTTGCCCCGTGTTGTCGCTTGCATGAAACGGTTATATAGTCTGCAAACACTTTGCCTTCCATTCCGGAGACGGTTCGGTGCTTTCCCAAGGGGAAAGAGATATGAGGGCTTGCTTCCTAGCTTATAAGTTTTATGAAACTGCGCCTTCGCTTATGCAATTTGCGACCACGCTGGCAAGGCGAGGCGATATCGTCGATGTTCTTGCCCTAAGGCGAAAGGGTCAGGCAAGAAATGAAATCCTTGATGGCGTCAACGTTCACAGGATCCAGATAAGAACAGTCAACGAGCAGCGGAGATTAATCTACCTCTTCAGAATACTGCGATTCTTTTTTGTTTCGGCCCTGGTGCTCATGCGAAGACATCTATCGCAGCCGTATCAGTTGGTACACATTCAATCGGTACCTGATTTCCTCGTGTTCGGAGCAGCGTTGGCCAAGTTGACCAGGGCAGCGATCATTTTGGATATGGTGGACATCGTGCCCGAGTTCTATGCATCTAAGTTCAATGCCGGGCCGGGGTCTATTGGTGTCAGGCTTTTGCTGCTGATCGAGAAATGGAGTGTTGCATTCTCGAATCATGTCATTGTTCCCAACGGACTGTGGTATCAACGTCTTCTGACCCGTTCGGTCCGTCCCGAGAAATGTTCGTTAGTTCGTTATTTACCTGACCCTCAAATATTTTTCCCCCGCCCCAAGCGGGAAACAGACAAGAGATTTCTTATCGTGTACCCCGGAACGCTCAACTGGCATCAAGGATTGGACATTGCAATCAAGGCATTCGCGAAGGTTCTGAATCAGATCCCGGAAGCGGAATTCCACATCTACGGCGAAGGTCCGGCTAAACCTCATCTTCTTCGGCTAACGAAACTGCTTAACTTGGACGGCAAGGTAAGATTCGAAGAAATGGTGCCCAAAACTAAACTCCCGGAACTAATTGCCGGCTACGATTTGGCTGTGGTGCCGAAACGTGCCTCGTCATCGTTTGGGAATGAGGCCGAGAGTACGAAGATCCTCGAATTTATGGCAGTCGGCGTTCCAGTGATCGTAGCGAGGACCAGGATAGACGCTTACTATCACAGCGAAAAGACAGTGAAATTCTTCGAATCCGAGAACGAAACGGACCTGGCCAACTGCGTACTTTTGTTGAGACGAAATCATGACCTCAGACACCAGATGGTTGCAAATGCGGTCGAGTACTTCCAAGAGAATAACTGGGAAGCGGTGAAGCCAAGGTACTTGTCGTTAGTGGATCACTTGGTGGCGGAACGATCCCACAGTTGAGCGCTTGATGGATCAGATCAAGTGATGCCATAAGAGCGGGTCAGCCAATCGCGCATTTACACTACTCAGACTCTCACCACTTCGCGCGTCCCAGCGTCGGCGCTATATAGCGCGGCAGCGAAGTACCAGAATCAGCCCAGAGCTTTGATTAGAACTTAGACGGTCAGCGATCGCGACGAGTGTGATGGCGATCGGCGAAAGGATCGTGGCTAGCGTTCTAGGTAAGTTGGCGTAAAACAGTAAATGGAAGGATGCCCGCGAGTTACCGATCCATCTTGACGCTGTAGCCTCAAACCCGGCCCGCGCGAGGAGTTGTCGAATTGCATCTTCCGTGTAGAACTTACACACAGAGTTCCGATGAGCATGCGTTCTTCGATCCGTCTGAGTGATCCGTGGGGACGAAAAGGAGTCAACGCTGAGGGCTAGAATCGCTCCCTCACACAGAACTCTCCGCATTTGTCGGAGCGCCGAAAGATCATCTTCAAAGTGCTCCAAAGCAGAAATTGAGATCACCTTATCAAATGACCCATCGGGCCAGGGAAGATGCTCTGCTGGTGTGACTCGGTACTCTTTGACGGGCATAAACTCCCGTGCCATCTCTATTGATTCGGGATTTATATCGCAGCCGCTCAAAATGGCCCCGCTCTTGTTCGCAAGGCGCCTGGTCCAATAGCCGTCTCCACAGCCGACATCGAGAATGCGATCACCTGGCTGGGCGTTCAGGTAATCACATAGAATTGAAAACTCGCGCAAGCGTGAAAAACTCTTCCATGCTCCGACGGGGACAAATACCCGGCGTTTTCCTAGACGAATAATCATATATTCAGCGATATCGCGAGTGAATCTGATTGTGGCTGCGCGGCTCAACCAAGAACCGGTCACACGCTAGGATCCCACCGATGTCCGCTAGTGCCTGAACCGAAGCTGGCCAAATGCCTCTTCGACGGCGGTTCGCAATGTCTGGAAGGTGTATTGTCCTTCTACCCTTTTTCGCGCAGCCCGCCCAAGTGTTTTACGCCGCACAGGATCTGCTACCAGGGCCAACACAGCATCGGCAAAGGCTAACGGTTCGTCAGCCAGAAGAATTTCGTCTTCCTCGCGAAAATCTAGTCCTTCTGCTCCCACCCGGGTAGAAACTACAGCTTTGGCCATAGCCGCTGCCTCTAGAATCTTCCAGCGAGTTCCACCGCCGATTCGCAGTGGGACCACTGAAACCGTGGCCTTGGCAATTACCGGCCGCATATCAGAAACCGTCCCAACAAATGTCACGTTTGGATTCCCGGTGAAGCGCTTCCTAAAGTCCGCAGGAGGATTCCTTCCAGCGACCAAAAAACGAACATCGGGAGCTTTCCGAAGGATAATTGGGAGGATTTCTTTAATGAAATACTCGACTGCATCACGATTGGGATACCAATCCATGCCCCCGTGATAGATGATCGTAACGGGGTCGCCTTCCTCTCTGATCATGTAGTCACCGATTTCGAGGCCGGCGGGAACAACGACGATCGGGAGGCCCGGGCATAAAGATTGCAGCAGCTTTCGGTCATTCTCCGAGCAGGCCGTCGCAATTGCGGATCTCTGGCATGCCCACTGTTCCCAGCGTCTCAGCTTTTTCGCTTCCAACCAAGCATATAAGAGCTTTGCGGGATTTCGCTCGAACGATAGGTAACGTTGGAGGATAATGTGCTCAATATTATGCGTGATGAGAACGATGGGCAATGAGATCGGGGAGAGATTAATTAAGCTGAAAACAGGGTCGCACACGACCGCATCAAAAGTGTCCCTCGCCAAGTAATCCTGAATGTGTCTGCGAAGGACCGGGGAGGCGTAGCGCAAAACGGCATACGGTTCGGGAGAGAACAGCGCGCGCAGACGGTTAAAGTAATCTCCCGGAGAAGTCTGTCTTCTTTCGACAAACGGCACGAGAGTGATTCTTCGACAAACCTGTTTCATCGTTGTGTAATGCTCGTTGACTTCAAGCGGCTGCTGCAATGTAGTCAGTAGAGTGAGTTCGTGCCCACAAGCGACCAGCGCTCGCAGCATCGCCCACGTGAGCATTCTTCCACCATTATTGGGTGGCAGAGGGAAATCGAAGGAGAGATAGAGTAAGCGCATGGTTGCTCAAGATCACGCTGTCCATTTCCCCCGTCATGGATCTGAGCCAAGTCAAATTACTTACCCATGTGGTGCGGGGTCGAAGACTTATTCTTTATCATATGCCAAGTAATCTCTGCGAGCGAAGGATTCACAGGGACCGTGTAGCTGCGAATAGACATGCCGGACAGGTGGGACATTCTCAGTGCCTACAGCAGGAGGTTCGGCAGGAAGAATCCAGTCTGCGAGCAGATCCCAGGCGCGAAACAGGGGAGCGCACGCTTCTGGGAAGGAAGGCTTACCCATGTATTAGTCAAGAGAGATCCCTTTACAGGTTTGGATGGCTGAGCGAGTTCGTGAACTCGCTCAGCGTGAGTTTTGCCCTCCACCGCGAGATGCGACTGATCCTCGTTGTATTCTCTTTCCCAACGTTCTGAAAGAACATTGACGAATACCCCTGTTGCAACACCAGGTGGTCTAGGCGCTTGGCCTGGACAATCAACCTTTAGATTCAAGAGTTTCTGAGGTTGGGGCAAGAAGCCCCGCCCATGTTGTAGGCAATTGTGTGGCTGTGAAATCCTCTAAGTTCAACACGTTTCAACACCCTTCGGTTTTTTTTTTGATGCTGAATCTAAAGGACTTCCGAGAGGGCCGCCAGGTAGATCACCTGGTCCCGAACCAGATTCCATGCCTTTATTGAAATCTACGGATTCTTGTTGATTCTAAGTGTTTGGTATTGAAACGTTTGCGGCAGGCTTTTTGAAGTTGATTGAAAGCTGTGGAAGTTGAGTGCTTTCGCAGCTACAAAATCATCTACACTCCGAAAACGAGGCATCTCATGGGCATTTCGCATTCAAATGTTTTTCTCGTTTCCGTTTTGAGTTTGCCAAATGACAGAGGCCTCCCAATACTGATTATGTGCCCGTTCTGTGGCCTCCAAGAAATGATCCACGGTTTAGCGTAAGTCGCGACTACGCAGTCCACATCTTTAGTTCTTCTCCCGTGTGGCGGGAGGCGGGGACGGCCCGGCGGTAGTCGTCACCGACTTAGGACTTGGTCCCGCAGGGAATGGTGAGCCGGCGACCCGTGTCAACGCCCCGGTGGTTCCGTCGATGCGGAAAGCCGCAACGTCCTGGGAACTGCCATTCGCCACATAGACGAATTGGCCCGTGGGGTCCACCGTCACCGAGAGAGGACCAATTCCAGCAAAGAAGGGCGAGCCAGCAACCGGCGTCAGCGCCCCGGTCGTCCCGTCAATGACGTATGCCGAAACGTTAGCGGACCGGGCATTTGCCACGTAGGCGAATTGGCCTGTGGGGTCCACCGTCACTGAGAAAGGAACCCGATCAGCCGGGAAGGGCGAGCCGGCAACCGGCGTGAGCGCCCCGGTCGTCCCATCAATGACGTATGCCGAAACGTTCCCCTCTGCATTCGCCACATAGGCGAATTGGCCCGTGGGGTTCACTGTCAACGAGCGAGGACTCGATCCAGTCGGGAAGGGCGAGCCGGCAACCGGCATCAGCGCCCCGGTGATGCCGTCAATGGTGTACGCCGAAACGTTGTCGGAACCGGCATTCGCCACGTAGGCGAATTGGCCCGTGGGGTCCACCGACACCGACCAAGGCCCCAATCCCGTCGGGAAGGGCGAGCCGGCCACCGGCGTCAGCGCCCCCGTGGTCCCGTTGATGGTGTAGGCCGAAACGTTCCAGGAACCGTAATTCGCCACGTAGACGAATCGGCCCGTGGGGTCCACCGTCACCGACTCAGGAAATTGCCCAACCGGGAAGGGCGAGCCGGGAACCGGCGTCAGCATCCCGGTAGTCCCGTCGATGGAGAACGCCGAAACGTCCCCGCAATCGATACAACCGCCATTCGCCACGTAGACGAATCGGCCCGTGGGGTCCACCGTCACCGACTGAGGAGCGCGGGTCTGGATCTGCGGGGGGACAACCGGCGTCAGTCTTCCCGTGGTCCCGTCAATGGTGTACATCGAAACACTGCCGAAACCGATGCCGCCGCAGGCAGTTCCGCAGTTCGCGACATAGGCGAAGCCCACAGTTTGGCCCCGCAGAGTTGTCCCTGCTCCGACCAACACCATTAACACGATGCAGTAAATCGGAGCCGCAAACTTACTAGGAAGTCTCATACCTCTCCTTGTCCGACCTGATGCGCGATATTTTCAGTCTGTGGGAAGATCACTGGGGACGTAACCGGCTACATATATATCAGTCTTGCTGAAGCTGTCAACCGTGAGATGCTGCGCGCACCCCACGAACCGGGGCGGGTCGGCTCCTGCATTGTCGGTTTCGAGGCCTGCTCAGCGTTGTAGGGTCGAGGAATGGCTGCCATACTCCGTAGGTCCGATCTATCCGGTGCTCCCCGTTTCCTCTGGGTTGGGATAGAGCTGTCCCTCAGAATTTCGTTCCAATTGAGACCCTCGATCATTATTCTCATGTCCGTAGGACTGATCCCGGTCGGACTCATCGCCCGTCGCTGCTGCTCACGATGCTGACTGGGTTAGAACCCCGGATGGGAATGCCCGTGACGGTCTGGCCCTTCAGGACACCTGCCGTGTCGCCCGTTTGAAACGCGACTTCCTGAGTATAGAAACGGCATACGAGGTCAGGGAGGCCGTCACCGTTCACATCTTGGCTGTCGGGATTGCAGGAAACCAGACTCCGCTCGTCGCCTGTGCTGCCAAAAGTCAGCGACGTCCTGTCCACTTGGGTTGTGGCGTCGAAGATGGGGCTGGAGAGAATCGCAACGCGGATTTCCCCGCCGCGTCAGGAAGACCGCATCTCCAGTTCGCCGACTTTAAAATCCCGTATACCCGGAGCGTTCCGGCGAAGGCGCGAACTCAAATGAGCCGTTTTGATTCACGCTCACAGTAAGGCCAAAAGACGTACATGCGTTGCGATTTCCCTCGAATCCCCTGGATCTCCTGACGCCGGGTTTTCTCTTCTTCTCTTTGCTCCGAAGCGGCATCTTCCGCGCGGAACAAATACTCGAAAGGCAAGTACTAGCGTTAAAATATTACTTGACATCACGCTGCCGCACTCGTTGGCCGTGGATGCGGCCAACGTGTATCTCTACATAGGTAATGAGGGGTCGCGCGACGTCACCGCTATGCTTATTGACGCAGGCACGGGCGTACTTTCTTCTGCGGGCAACACGCGTGCCCACGGACCAGCCTTCTCCGAGGCTTTGCTCGGAGGAACGACGGTGGCGAATGCCACGCCAACGCTGGCCTACACAGCGAACTCCGTCTCGAATGACGTTTCCGCCTACACCATCACCGCGGCAACTGGCGCGCTCACTGCGGTGGGCGGCTCTCCATTCCCCACGGGCGCCCTGGGGCCGCAGGCAGTAGCCATCGATCCGCTAAGCCGGTTCTTATTTGCGGCGGACAATGGATCGAATGACTTGGCCGCGTTCACAATTGATCCGGCAACAGGAATCCTCGGAACTGTTGCAGGCTCGCCGTTCCCAGCCGGGACAGCGCCTCGATCGTTGACGGCGGAAATCTCGGGGCAGTTCCTCTACGTCGTGAATGCCACTTCTGGCGACATTTATGCGTTCAGATTTGATCCGATCGCCGGAACGTTGACGCCCATCGGTTCGCCGGTTGCGGCGGGGACGAGTCCTTCGGGGGTGACCACTGACCCGACGGGGCGGTTCCTGTATGTGACCAACCGCGGGTCGAACAATATTTCGGCCTTCAGCATCAATTCAGGCACAGGCGCGCTGACGATCCCACCACGGGCTCCATAACCCAAGTGACTGGGTCGCCGTTCGCAGCAGGCACTAACCCGTTTGGGGTCGCCACCACTGGAACTATTCAGTAGGGGTTGTGATCCAACTCGGCACGAGCGCCGTCGTCGCCACGGTGCTGGTGCAGCAGGCCTCATCGGGGTGGCCATCAACTCGTTTAGGCCAGAGGCCTCGCGCTCGCATTGGCGGCAGAGTTCCATCCAGCGACCGAGCCCGCGCCGTTATGCAAGCAGGGATTCTTGCACTCCGGCATCAGCTCTTGAGCTCTTGGGTCCTACAGCGTGCGAGCCACAGCATAGGTTGCTCTTCAGTTGGGCTGGGTGAACCTAACTGACCCTCTGGTGCAACACCAGAGGGTCTACTCCGCAGATTCCTTTATCCAATCCTTTAGATTCAAGAAGTTCTACGGATTGAGCCACGCATTCAGTAAGCACTCTAGGCAATTTTGTAGCTGCCGAATCCTCAAGATTCAATAGGTTTCAAGTCTCTCGGTTTTATTGCTGCTGAATATAAAGGACTTCCAAGAGGGATGCCGGGTTAGAGCACCTGGTCCCGAACCCGATTCCGCCAGTTGGTGAAGTCTGTTGAATTTTGCGCAAAATAACTGATTTGGATCGAACGGTTTGGTGGCCCTGTTCGAAAGTTATGGAATTTTGTCGCGTTGTGAGGCCTTGACCGCTACAAAATCGTCTACAGCTCCGAACGCCCTATTTGCTCTGGCTTGGGACAGTGGTGGCCGGAGGGGTGGCCGCATCACCTTTTTGACAACTCGCGGGTGGGGAATTTAGACTTAAAGTGGGTTCTCTCCAAGGCAAGACTGCCTCCAACGACTTTTATGTCAAAACATGTCTTAGCAGCCGTCACCATTGCCACACTGACCGCGGCTGGATTGATTCTATTTTTTGGACAACGATTTGGGATTTCACTGCGGTCGACCGGGGGAGCGCCACCGGCTCCTTCGGCGTCTTCTTCGATTCAGCCTTCAAAAACGCCCTCGGATACGCAAATATATCGAAATGAGGAATCCGGCTTCACGTTGACATGTCCTTCCGCTTTCAAAATCGAGGTGCGTTCCTCCGCCAACTCTCGATACGAAAAGAATTTTCGTTTCACGACAGGAACCTCAACTGTTCCGCTCATACTGCAAATCACGGATTTGGACAAGTACTTGCCATTGACGAACACGCCGACTGTTCCTGAGTACGTTCGATCGCTGAACGGCCTTGAACATTTCAAGAAAGCAATCGTCGGTGAAAAGGACGCATATGAGTACCTGGCCTGTGGAAGTGCTGCATGCAGTCAGGAGGTGATGTTCATCCACAACGACAAACAATTTCAGTTTTCGATCGAATACGAAGCCTACTTTCCGGATGAGCAGATCAATGGAAACGTCAATCCCCAATCGATTAGCTATGAAAGTGCTCCGAGCTCTATCCAACAGATAATAGAGTCCCTAGAGTTCCTACCTGGAAGCTGAGCCTTGTAAAGAACCTCTTCGGGTCGTCAATCACTTACGACCACGATGGTGGCTCTACCTGCGATGTTGGTGCCGTCTTTCAACTGCCCTCGAAGCGTTGCCGATGCATCTCCTAGTTGGAACGATGCGGCTTGCGAGTCGAAGTGGCATACGAGGTCCAAGATGCCGTCACCGTTTACATCTTGGCCATTGGAGTTACAGATTAGAAGACTTTTCTCAGTTCCCGTCGATCCGAAGGTCAATGAACTAATCTGAACCGATGTTGGAGCGTTGAACTTGGAAGTAGAGAGAATAGCCACAGGTATGCTGCCATGGGCACTCAAACTGATTGGGCTTGGCGCACTACCAGGCTTAATTAGGATTTGCACCGAAGTGAAATGGAGAGCAGCCAGAGACTGCACCGCCGCTTGCGTGTAAATCACCACATCGGGGTCGGGGTCCGTTGCGAGTCCATGCAAGGCGGTAAGTGCGGCTGCAGTACCGATATCGGCGAGTACTGCAGCAGCCAAAATGCGGTGCGTGGAATCGCCTGCCGACGCCCACGAGAGCGCTAAGGAGAGTCCCGCAGTCGGGTTCTGTCCGCTGATTCGAAGAGCCTTGTCGTATTGGATCTGCGCGATATCAACCTGTATTGTCCCCGGCGAGGTAGCTTGCAGATGAGTCAGCGCCTGCAGCAGGCTCGGAAGGATCATACTTTGATAGTACGCTGTGAACTGGCTTGACGCGTCGACAAGCAGAAGCCCATTCCAACCGTAAATCGCTGTCCAAGTCGCTTGAGGCGTCGCCGCGCCAAGGTAGGGCGTGAGGGCGGTCGGCACCAACAGCTCCTCGCGTCCATCGCCCTTGAGGTCTGCGTAAGTCCCTTGCAGTGTCTGGACGCCGAGCGTCTCGATCTGCTGAACTTCGAAATTATTGCTTTGCCGACGCACAATGACGAACGTGTTAAATAGCTGACGGCCACTGAAATCCACGGAAGCAAGGAGTTCAAGTTGACCGTCAGCGTCCAAATCCGCGAACGTGAAATCGGCGACTGTAATTGGGGCCAATGCCCCTGTTATGGTCGTCAGGAACGTGCCGATTTGTTGGGTCGTCCATGTCGTTGAGGCCACATTTGGGGGCGTATCGCTCCAACTGTAGCTTTGGGGTGTTTGGCCGAAAACTGCAAAAGGCGTAAACAACGACAGCCCTAGCGCTATTGTGCTGACAAAGTGTCTGACGCTCATAGTCCTACCTCAAATGGCCAAAAACGTAGTTCGTATAGGCAACCCCCTGGGGGTTCCCGCTACTGTTCACTGCCCAATCCCATCCGCCGGACGCTGTTTTGACTGGCGCGTAATACTGCTGTGATAGCTTCGGAAGTGCGCCTGCCCCATAAAGGCACACAGCCACGTGTTCAAGCTCTACTGCAGTTAACTGTCTGAGGCCCGGATGGCCCTTTATGATCAAACTGGTCAAATGCTGTGCGAGCGGGACTTTGGCAGACAGGAAGAAGTGGGTTCCGTCGGCGGTATTGGCCGTCCAATCCCAGGCATCCGCCTGCGTGGTAGGCATCTGCATCAATCCGATGTGACTACCTCCATCCGGGCTCTCGGTGGGCCACAGCGCAGACACACTAAAAAGAGAACGCGTAATAAACTGTCGATACGAGCTCTCACGGACTGCAATTCCTGTCATCAAATTGGGGGTTGCTCCCCCGTAAAGGTTGACTAGGCGCATTGTAATGTCAGCATCTGGAATTCCTATACCCACGACGTAAATGGTGATCGGTGGTGCAGATTGTGGATTGCTGCCATTTTCTTTCGCCTGTATGGTTACCTTCCCACCAATACTCGTATACGTCTCGTTGTGAGTGGTCGTTGTAGAGTCTGTTGTGAAATTGCGGAGATCCTGGAAGCTACCGCGCCCCCCACTAGTCGCATAGTTCAGCTGTGCAGTCCACTGAACTGTTGCTGATGCGGCTATCGGCCCGGCTTGGAATGTAATCGGGGAAGTAGCGGTGTAAGTCGAATCTGTCAGCGAGAATTTTGCGTTATCTGTCGGCATAATGATTGCAAAGCCGCCGGTGAACGAAACGAAGTCCACGCAATAAAACGTGCCAGTAAACACAGCCTGCGTAATCACAAAACTTGGATTGAGATTCAGCGCCGCATGCGGACTACCGCCGCCATATGAGACTGTCTGGGTTTGACCATTCGCTGCGTATCCCGTCAATGTGGTAGGGCCATCAGCTATGCTCGAACTGAATGCAACCACAGGAGAGCTGAAAGTGAGGGTGATACTTCCATTGAATTGATCTGACGCTCCCGTCGGTCCCGGACAAAGGTAATCAGGGCCTGGGATTGCGCCGCCTGTTATACGCGCTTGCGGTCCGCCGGCTTCAGAGCTCAAAAAAATGACGCCGAGATTCTGGTATTGACTTGTAACAAGGGTTCCGTCTGGTAAGCCGCCGAAATTGATAGTGGTTTGGCATTTGGCTCGGGGGGTACCTAGCCCAAGAAGAAAAAGAAGTACTGCAATCGCCCCGACTGGACGATTGCTTCTCATTTTGGGAAGCAAGGAGGCCTCCTCACCTGTAATCTGAGCAATCCTGTAACCGGGGCCGACCAGGGTAGGGCGTTGCCTTATGCGAACTTGGACATTTCTACTTCTTCGGATAGACAGATGTCAAATTAAATATACATGAATAGCCTATTACCCGCGCGTGGAAGATGGGGCGGCCAAGGGGCAGGAACTTATTGACTTTGCTTGAATCAGGCGTTCGGATCGGCGCTACCGGCGGTTCTATTGCAGGAGGCTTGCCTTCATTTCCCGCATCACGGAATACTCGCGTGATTTTGCGCCAGCTTATCCTTCAACCTGGTTAATGTCCTGCTCAGTCGAGCACGGGTGCGCACCTCTGATGAAGGCTGCAACCAAAGCGCCGACCTGTTCGGGAAGCTGTCATTCGCCAAAACTCAATACGGGCCAAGAAAAAACACTCGAATGTGAAATGGCGATGAGATGCCTCGTTTCCAAAGTGTAGATGATTTTGTAGCTGCGAAAGCACCCAACTTCCACACCTTTCAATCAACTTAAACAAGCGTGCCGCAAACGATTCAATACCAATCACTTAGAATCAGCAAGAATCCATAGACTTCAATAAGGCATGGAATCTGGTTCGGGACCAGGAGGTCGATGGTTCAAATCCATTCGCCCCGACCACTTTTTTCAAGCATTTACACGGTGATTTCTGGTTTTTCGTCTACAGCACTGCAGATGATTTTGTAGGCGATGGATTCCGCAAGGTTCACCACATCAGGATTTTGTTTCAATTCGCATGACTTGCCATGGCTTTCGGCAGACGGTCCTACATCCAGGCGACCATGAATTACGAAAATCGAAGGGCGTAGCCGTCTTTCAAAGTCGCCAATCGCCATAGAACAATGGTGACGTTCTATCCCGCCGTTGATTCGCGCTAAGGTCAAATTGCGGGTGAGGTACCCGCTCCTTTTAGCGACTTCATGTCGATAACAAATCGATAACGGACGTCGCTCCTGACGACTCGTTCGTAGGCTTCGTTGACTTTTTGAATCGGGATGAGTTCGATGTCGCAGGCGATGGTGAGCTTCGCGCAGAAATCCAGCATGTCCTGAGTCTCTTTGATCCCGCCAATCATCGACCCGGCGATGCTGCGTCTCTGCTCGATCAACGGGAACAGAAGTATTCAATCGATGTGCCACTTGCCAGACACGGGCGGCCCCCCGAAGGGGCCACCTCTGCCGGCTTGCTAGATGGTGCAGACGCCGTTAGAACGTAAACTTCGCGATGACTTGCACAATCCTGGCGTCCACCGCAGCTGCCGCAAACGAGCCATACGGCGACGTAGGCGGGTTCACAGTCGACTGAATTGTGCCTAGCACGGTGGCGGGGGCCCTGAGGTTGGCAACGGGATTGGCGAAGTTAGTGTGGTTTAGAACGTTGTACGCGTTCGCCCCAATCATGAACCCGTAGCGCTCGCGGAATTGGAAGTGCTTCCTCAGGCTTAGGTCGGTGTTGAAATAGCC
>WNFJ01659764.1_pt2 | contig 21456 bp, 23 predicted proteins | sample 5400461 | NCBI WGS metagenome assembly WNFJ01 (sample SAMN13153349, study PRJNA577476) | soil metagenome | isolation source: 115 cm saprolite on Douglas fir-dominated hillslope | place: USA:California | collected 2013-09-17
AGCAGTGAACGCGGGATCGCTCTTCATCGCCCTGCTTCTCGCCGGACCGGTGCAGCCGGCCATGGGCAATCGCCCCGCCCCGCCGCGCCCCGGCCTCTCCTGGGCCGACGCCGACGTGCTGGCCAAGGTGGTCGAGGAGGTGGAGGCCGCGCTCAAGGCGGGCAAGCCGGCAAGGAAGCAGACGGTGGTGGTGACGGAAAGCCAGCTCAACTCGTACCTCAACCTGACCCTGGGGCCGAACCTGCCGACCGGGGTTTCGGACGTGTCGGTGCAGCTCGCCGACAACGGACTCGTCGCCCGGGCCAGGGTGGACCTCGACCGCGTCCCCTTGAAGCGCCCGAGCGAGGGAGCCTGGAGTCTCTACAGCCTCCTCTCCGGCGTCGTGCCCATCGAGATCTCGGGCCGACTGGAGGGCCGGGACGGAATGGGCACGATCGACCTCAAGGAAGCGCGCCTCGGGGGCTGGCCCGTGCCCTCGACCCTCGTGGGCCAGCTCGTCAGCAGCTCGACCAGGAGCCCCGCGAACCCCCAGGGATTCGACCTCCGAGCCCCCTTCCCCCTGCCCTTCGCGATGAGGCGAGTCCGCTTCGAGCCCGGGCGAGCGGTCGTGGATTTCTAGGACCCGCCCCTTCCTCCCCTCGTGGGATGATCGGCGGGCAGCCATGGACCTCCACGCATCGGTCCAGTACGTGAAGGGCGTCGGCCCGCAGCGGGCGGGAGCCCTGGAGAAGCTGGGCATCCGCACGGCCGAGGACCTGCTTCTCCACCTGCCCATGCGCTACGAGGACCGGCGCAGCTTCGCCCGGGTGGCCGAGCTGCGGCCGGGCATGAGGGTGTCGGTGGCGGGGGAGATCGCGGTGGCGGGTCTGCGCCGGGGGCGCCGCATGACCCTCTACGAGATCCGCCTCGACGACGGAAGCGGGCGCCTGAAAGCCCTCTGGTTCAACCAGCCCTTCCTGGTCGAGGTCCTGCCCCGGGGGACGCGGGTGGTGCTCTATGGGGCGGTGGAGCGCGACGCCTACGGCTCGCGCCAGCTCGTCATGACCTCCCCGCAGTACGAGGTGGTGGAGGCGGACGATGCCACGGGGATCCACGCCGGCCGCATCGTCCCCGTCTACGAGAAGCTCGGCCCCCTCACCGTCAAGCCGCTGCGGCGCGTCCTCCGCCACCTCGCGGAGCAGGTGCCGGAGACCACCGAGGACCCGCTGCCCGCCCCCGTGCGCGAGCGGCTGGGGGTGATCGGGCGGGGGGCCGCGCTGCGCGGCGTGCACCTCGCGGGGGAGTGCGAGCTCGACCTCCTGAACCGCTCCCGCAGCCCCGCCCATCTCCGCCTGATCCTGGAGGAGTTCTTCCTCTTCCAGCTCGGCCTCGCGCGACGACGGCGGGGCGCCCGGGACGGGCGCAAGGGGGTGGCCTTCGCGATAACGGACGCGACCCGCGAAGTGGTCAAACGCGTCCTGCCCTTCCCCCTCACGGGAGCGCAGAAGCGCGTCCTTCGCGAGATCGCCGACGACATGCGTTCGCCCCATCCCATGAACCGCCTGATCCAGGGGGACGTGGGCTCGGGGAAGACCATGGTGGCGCTCCTCTCGATGATCGTCGCCCTCGAGAACGGGGCCCAGGCCGCGTTCATGGCCCCCACCGAAATCCTGGCCGAGCAGCACTACCTGACCTTCCGTCGCTTGCTCGCCCGCTGCCCGTACCGGGTCGAGCTCCTGACCTCGACCCTGAAGGGCAGGGACCGCGCGGCCGCCCTGGCACGGCTCGCGGCGGGGGAGGCGCAGATCGCGGTGGGGACGCACGCGCTCATCCAGGAGGGCGTGGCCTTCCGCCGTCTCGGCCTGGCGGTGGTGGACGAGCAGCACCGCTTCGGGGTGCTGCAGCGCGAGGACCTGCGGCGCAAGGGCTATGAGGTGGACGTGCTCGTGATGACCGCCACCCCCATCCCGCGCACCCTCGCCCTCACGGCCTACGGGGACCTGGACGTGTCCGTGGTGGACGAGAAGCCCCCGGGGCGGACTCCCGTGCGCACCCTGGTCCGCCCCGCCTCCGACCGGCGCGAGATCCTCGACCTGGTGCGTCGCGAGGTGGCGTCGGGCCGGCAGGCCTACGTGGTCTACCCCCTGGTCGAGGAGTCGGAGAAGCTCGAGGATGTGAAGGCGGCCACGGAGGCGGCCTCGGAGTGGCAGGCGGCCCTCCCCGGGATGAGGGTCGGCCTCCTGCATGGCCGGCTGAAGGGCGCGGAGAAGGAAGCGGTGATGGGCGCGTTCACGAGGGGAGAGATACAGGTGCTGGTGGCCACCACCGTGGTGGAGGTGGGGGTCGACGTCCCCAACGCGACCGCGATGGTGATCGAGCACGCGGAGCGCTACGGCCTGGCCCAGCTCCACCAGCTCCGGGGCCGGGTCGGTCGGGGGGGCGCCGCCTCGACCTGCGTGCTGCTCACCTACGGCCGGCTCTCCGAGGTGGCGCGGGCGCGCCTCGACGTGATGTCCGCCACCGAGGACGGCTTCGTGATCGCGGAGAAGGACCTGGAGATCCGCGGCCCCGGCGACTTCTTCGGCACCCGGCAGTGGGGGATGCCCGCCTTCCGCGTAGGCCACCTCATCCGAGACCGCGAGCTGCTCGAGCGCGCGCGGGCCGAGGCCTTCCGCTGGGTCGAGGAGCCCTCGGCCGAGGGCGCGGCGTCCCTACGTGCCTTCCTCGAGAAAGGCGGATGGGAGCGGCGGTTCGGACTGGCCCGGGTGGGCTGAAGGGGGCCCGATGTCCCGGATCATCGCGGGCCGCGGCAAGGGGCGGCGGCTCGCCATCCCCAAGGGCCTGGACACGCGTCCCACCGGAGGCCGGGTCAAGCAGACGCTCTTCGACATCCTGGCCCCCGAACTTCCCGGCTGCCGCTTCCTGGACGCCTTCGCGGGCGCGGGCGGGATCGGGCTCGAGGCCCTCTCGCGCGGGGCGGCCGCGGTCGTGCTCGTGGACACGAGCGCTCCCGCGGTGGCCGCGATCAAGGAGAACCTCCGTGCCCTGGGGGACCTCGGGGGCTCGACCCAGGTCTTCCGTCAGGACGCGAGGGTGGCCCTCCCCGCCCTCGCGGAGGCCGGCCATCGCTTCGGCGTGGTCTACCTTGACCCGCCCTACGCGAGCGATCTCTACGAGCCGCTCCTCGCGGAGGCCGGAGCCGCCCTCGCCGAGGGCGGCGTGGTGGTGTCCGAGCACTTCCACAAGCGCGCCCTCCCGGAGACAATAGGGCGCCTCGTCCGGGCCCGCTCGGTCCGGGTGGGAGACCACCGACTCACGTTCTACCGGCGCCGCGATCCGGGGACGTCTCGTTAGCCCCGCGAGGAGGCAGGAGTGAACCAACGACGTGACGCGGTCGCCATCTTCCCGGGCTCCTTCGATCCCATCACCAACGGCCACCTCGACATCGTCACCCGGGGCCTCTCGATCTTCCGGGAGGTCCTGATCGCGATCCTGGTGAACCCGGACAAGCGCCCGCTCTTCACGGTCGAGGAGCGGGTGGAGATCATCCGCAAGGTCTTCCGGGGCAACCGCCGGGTCCGGGTGGCCACGTTCTCGGGGCTGCTCGTGGACTACGCCGAGGAGGTGGGGGCGTCGGTGATCATCCGCGGCCTGCGCGCCATCTCCGACTTCGAGTACGAGTTCCAGATGGCCCTCATGAACCGGCGCCTCGACCCGCACATCGAGACCGTCTTCATGATGCCGGCCGAGAGCTACTCCTACGTCTCCTCGCGGCTGGTAAAGGAGGTGTTCCAGCTGGGCGGCCGGGTGACCGACCTCGTCCCCCCGGTGGTGGAGCGCCGGCTGCGCGAGAAGTACGGGGCGCGGGGCGGGCGCGCCGCGGGGGAGGCGGTGTGACGAGGGCCCGGAGGAAGGCACGCCCGCCGACCCTCCTGGCCCGGCGCGTGCTGCGCCTCGAGGTTTCGCCCACGGTGGCCATGGCCGCGCGGGCCACGGCGCTGCGGGGCCGGGGCGTCCACGTCTACGACTTCAGCGTGGGCGAGCCGGATCAGGATACGCCCCCGCACGTGGCCGCCGCGGGGGTGGCGGCCATAGAGGCCGGGCGGACGCGCTACGCGCCCGCCCCCGGCCTCCCCGAGCTGCGGGCCGCCGTGGCCGCGCGCTACCGTCAGGACTTCCAGGTGGCCTTCGCGCCCGAGGAAGTCGCGATCACCGTCGGCGGCAAGCAGGCGCTCTACTTGGCCGGCCAGGCCCTCCTCGACGCCGGTGACGAAGTGATCGTGCCGTCGCCCTGCTGGCCGACCTTCACGGAGGCGGTGCGCCTGGCCGGGGGTCGGCCGGTGCTGGCGCCGACCCGCGAAGCCGACGGCTTCGCCGTGACCGCCCGTCTTCTCGCCAAGGCGGTGGGCCCGCGCACGCGGGCGGTGATCCTGAACAGCCCCTGCAACCCCACGGGGGCCGTGGTCGAGGCCGAGGAGCTGCTCGCCATCGGCCGAATCGCTCGCCGGCGGGGTTTCACCCTCGTCTACGACGACACCTACGCCCAGCTCGTCTATGCCCGTCCGGGCGACTGGGGGCTGCAAGCGCTGCGCGACCTCCTGGGCGAGCGCCTGGTGATCGTGGGGACGGCCTCGAAGAGCTACTGCATGACGGGCTGGCGCATCGGCTGGGTGCTGGGACCGCGCGCGGTCGTGGACGCGTGCGCCGCCCTCGCCTCTCACAGCACCCAGAGCCCGGCCACGTTCGCACAGCTCGGAGCCGTGACCGCCCTAAATGGCCCCCAGGATTTCGTGGGGGAGCTGCTCGCGGAGTACCGTCGGCGGCGTGACTTCGTCCAGACCGCCCTCCTCGCGATTCCCGGCCTGACCTGCGCCGCTCCGCAGGGCGGCTTCTACGCCTTCCCGAACGTGAGCCGATACTTGAGCCGCGAGGTCCCGACCACCCTCGAGCTGGGGGGCCGGCTGCTCGAGGACAAGCACGTGGCGGTGGTGCCGGGCGAGGGCTTCGCCGCGCCCGGGTATCTGAGGATCTCCTTCGCACGTCCGCTGGACGAGCTGCGCGAGGGAGTGCGGCGCATCGCGGAGGTCCTCGTCGGGCGGGGGGGACCGGGGAAGCCGTGACTCCCTTGGACCTGGAGCCGGGGGCGGCGGTGGTCCTCTACCTCCACACCCCGCGAGAGAAGCTGTGGGGCGTCCTGCTGAGGCTGGAGCCGGCGGGAATCGTGATCCGCGGCCTGGACCTGTCCGTCTTCGACGACTGGGTGGGCCAGGAGCAACGCGGCGAGGAGGGGATCGGCCTTTCGACCCTGTTCTACCCGATGACGCGCGTCGAGCGGATGGAGCGCGACGAGACCGCCGGTCCCCTCGAGAGCCTCAGTGACCGCTTCGCGCGGCAGGTCGGCCGGAGCGTGTTCGAGGTGATGGGTTTGAAGTAGAGGAAAGGGGTCCGACTCCAGCACCCCCGGCCTCGATGGTGATCGGCTTGAAGGGAGCGAGCGCCGAATTCATTTCGGCGCGAGCGAGTTTGGGGGGGCGTTCGACGCCCGCCCCCCCTCGGAACTTCTCGACTAATTCCCGAAAAATGCCCCGTTGAGGGGACCGATCGGAGCCAGGAACGTGGGCGCGAACAGGAACAGGTCGCCGTTCTCACCGATCCGCCTCCGGTACCCGACCGCGACCCCGCCCCGCCGGTACCCGTAACCGTGGCTCCAGAACGGGGCGTACCCGTAGGGCGTGGTCTGCCGCGAGCGATAGAAGCCCGCGATCGGGTAGCGACTGTCGGAGGCGAGCCCGAAGTAGTCGCCGCCCCCCTGGTTCGAACGGTAGAAGGAGGCGATGTCGTAGGGGTTCTCGAGGACCTTGATCTTGCGGACCGGCTGGGGCCGGGCCTCCTCGTCCTCCGCCTCCTGCGCCCGGGCGATGCCGCCCGCCAGGCTCAGGACCAGAACCGCGAACGCCAGCTTCTTCAACATGTTCCTTATCCCCTTCCCTTGCCACCCTATACGTAACGCAGCCGGAGGGGGCTGTGACGATTGTTACAAGCCGAAGGGCCTCCCGGCAAGGGCTTTTTTCCGCTAACCTGAGACACATGGGACGGATATACCTCGACCACCACGCCACGACGCCCGTCGATCCCGCGGTGGTGGCGGCCATGCTGCCGTACTTCACCGAGCACTTCGGGAATCCCTCCGGCAGGTCTCACGCGTTCGCCGCCGAGGCGCACCGGGCGGTGGAAGAGGCCCGCGCGCAGCTGGCGGCTCTCATCGGGGCGCGACCGGAGGAGGTGGTCTTCACCTCCGGGGCGACGGAGGCCGACAACCTGGCCCTGCGCGGGGCCGCGCGGTCGCTCGCCGCGCGCGGGAAGCACGTGGTGACGAGCGTTCTCGAGCACCCCGCCGTCCTCGAGCCCGCCCGCACCCTCGAACGGGAGGGCTTTGCCGTCACCCGTATCGCGGTGGGGGGGGACGGGATCGTCGATCCCGACGACGTACGCAAGGTGCTTCGCCCCGACACCGTGCTCGTCTCCCTCATGGCCGCCAACAACGAGATCGGAACCCTGCAGCCGGTGGGCGAGGTGGGGGCGCTGTGCCGCGCACGCGGCATCGTCTTCCATACCGACGCCGTCCAGGCGCTGGGGCGGGTGCCGGTCTCCGCGGACGCCTGGGCGGCCGACCTGATCAGCCTCTCTGCCCACAAGATGTATGGTCCGAAGGGAATCGGCGCCCTCTACGTACGCCGCGGCCGGCGTCCTCCACTCCGGCTGTCCCCGCAGATGGAGGGCGGCGGCCAGGAGCACGGTCTGCGCTCGGGCACTCTCAACGTTCCGGGGATCGTCGGCTTCGGCGAGGCGGCCCGTCGATCCCAAGAGTCGCTCCGGGCCGGGGAAGGGGAGCACATCCGCGGTCTCCGCGACCGGCTGCTTGCCGCCCTGCGCGCGCAGATCACCGGCTTCGAGGTGAACGGCGCCCTGGAGAGCCGCCTCCCGGGCAACCTGAACGTCTCCATCGAGGGAATTTCCGCGGAGACCGTGCTCCTCTCGCTGGGCGACGACATCGCGCTCTCCTCCGGCGCGGCGTGCGCCGAGGCGGGAGGCAAGGGCTCGCACGTGTTGCGCGCGCTCGGCCTCTCCGACGCGCGCGTGTACTCTGCGATCCGGATCGGAATCGGACGCTACAATACCGAGGGGGAGCTCGACGAGGTCGCGCGACGGCTTGCGGAGGCGGTCGTCGCCGCGCGCAGCCGAGCCGCGCACGCGCGCGCGTGATGGGGAGCCCCCTGCGTGCGCGAAGTTGACGCGGGGCCGCTCTTCACTCCCCATAACGCAAATCGCGTGCCTCCGTCACGCTGCTGTCACAGAGTGCACATTGCTCCAAGGTGCCATGATTCAAATACTTAACGATTGGATCGACGGCGCTTTCCACAGGTTTTTCCACAGATTCTGTGGAAGCCCGTGGGAGGCCGCGCGGCTCTTCACGCCCGGACCGACGCCCCTGCACCCGCGCGTCCAGGAGGCGCTCTCGCGTCCCATTCCGCATCATCGCAGCGAGGAGTTCCGCGCGTGCTTCCGCGAGTGCCGGACCGAGCTGCAGAAATTCCTGAAGACGTCTGGTGATGTGCTAACCCTCACCTGCTCGGGCTCGGGGGCGATGGAAGCGGCGGTGGTGAACACGGTCGCGCCCGGTGAGCCGCTGCTCGCGCTCGTGGCCGGCCATTTCGGCCGGCGGTGGGCCGATATCGGCAAAGCGCACGGACGGGACGCGCGAACCCTCGAGGCGCCCTGGGGTGAGGCGGTCCCGCCCGCGGACGTCGCGCGGGCCCTCGATCGCGATCCGGCGATCCGCGCCGTCTTCGTCCAGCACTCCGAGTCCTCGACGGGGGCCCGGCACGACGTGGAGGCCCTCGCCGCGCTCATCCGCGATCGGCCGGGGACCCTCCTGGTCGTGGATGCGATCTCGGGGGCGGGGGCCATGCCGCTCCACACCGAGGCCTGGGGGGTGGACCTCGTGGTCGTGGGCAGCCAGAAGGCGCTCTCCCTTCCGCCGGGGCTCGCCTTCCTGGCGGTCAGCGCTAAGGCGTGGAGCCGGATCGAGGGCTGCCCCTCCCCGCGCTTCTACTTCGACCTGCTGCGCGAGCGGAAGGGTCAGGGCGAGGGCAGCTCTGCCTTCACCCCGGGCATCGCCCACGTGGTGGCGCTCCGGGCCGCGCTTCAGGTCGTCGCCGAGCTCGGGGGCGTGGACGCTCTGGTGGCGAACGCGGCCACGCTCGCCGGCATGACGCGCGCGGCCGCCCGCGCTCTCGGCCTCCCCCTCCTGTCGCCCGGCCACGCGGGCGACGCCCTGACCGCCCTTCGGCCGCCCCCAGGGATCGAAGCCCGCGAAATCGTGCAGTCCCTCAAGGCCGACTTCGCCGCCACGGTGGCGGGGGGCCAGGGTCCCCTCGCGGGCAAGATCTTCCGCATCGCCCACCTCGGCTACTACGATGCCATCGACATCCTGGGCCTGCTCGGGGCGCTTGAGGTCGTTCTCGGGCGCCTCGGGCACCGGTTCGTCCCCGGCTCGGGGGGGGCGGCGGCCCAGGAAGCGTTGTCGGGGCGAATCGGGGGATAATCGCCGTCTTCGTCGCGCGGCCCGGGAGTCGCCGACCTGCGTGGGTCTCATGCCGTTCCTCGATCTGGCGAGGTCTTGAGTTGAGCTACAAGGTGCTGGTGCTCGAGGGAATCACCGACCGCGGCCTCCAGGTCCTGCGCTCCGAGGGATGGTCCGTGGACATCCAGAAGGCCCTTCCCCCGGCCGAGCTTTGCAGGATCGTCCCCCCCTACCACGCGATCACCATCCGCAGCGGCAGCCAGATCACCGCCGAGGTGCTCGAGGCGGCAAAGAGCCTCAAGGTCATCGGCCGTCCGGGAGTGGGGGTCGACAACGTGGACCTGGCCGCGGCCACCCGCCGCGGGGTCATCGTGATGAACTCGCCGGGCGGCAACCTCGTGTCCACCGCCGAGCTGGCCTTGGCCCTGCTCCTGTCCCTCGCCCGCAACATCCCCGCCGCCGACGCTTCGATCAAGTCCGAGAAGTGGGACCGCAAGTCGTTCGCGGGGGTCGAGCTTCAGGGCAAGCGGCTCGGCGTCATCGGCCTCGGGCGCATCGGGCGCGAGGTGGCGGCGCGCTGCCGGGCCTTCGGCATGGAGGTCGAGGCCTTCGACCCCTTCGTGGCCCCCGCGGTGGCCGAGGCCCTCCAGGTCAAGCTGCGCACCTTCGACGAGATCCTCCAGGGCTGCGACTTCCTGACCCTCCACACCACCCTGACCCAAGAGAGCCGTCACCTCCTGGGCAAGGAGGCGTTCGCGAAGGTGAAGCCGGGGGTGCGCATCGTGAACGCGGCCCGCGGAGAGCTGATCGACGAGCAGGCGCTCCTCGCCGCCCTGGAGAGCGGCCGGGTGGCGGGGGCCGCCCTCGACGTCCACGCCAGCGAGCCCCCAAAGGACTGGCGGCTGGCCCGGCACCCTCGGGTGGTGGCCACCCCTCACATCGGAGCCGCCACCGCCGAGGCCCAGGAGCGCGTGGGGACCGACATCGCGCTCCAGGTGCGCGACTACCTGAAGGGGGGAGTGATCCAGCAGGCGGTGAACTTCTTCTCCCTCTCCGGCGATCTCTACGACCAGGTGCGGCCCGCCATGGACCTGGCGGAGCGGCTGGGCCTCTTCCTGGGCCAGGTGTGCCGGGGCTCCCTGGAGCGCATCGAGCTCGGCGTCTACGGCGACCTGCGCGAGGTGGACCTGAAGCCCATCCTCTCCGCGGCCGTGAACGGCATCTTGCGCCCCGGGATGGGGCAGGGGGTGACGATCGTCAACGCCCTCTCCATCGCCAAGGACCGCAGGATCGAGATCCTGGAGTCCACCTCCTCGGCCAGCGTGGCCTTCGCCAACCTGTTGGCCCTGCGCCTCAAGACCGGGCAGGACGACCTGTCGGTGGCGGGGACGCTCTTCGGGCGGAACCACATGCGTCTGGTCGACGTGGACGGGGTGGAGGTGGATACCATCCCCCAGGGCAACCTCCTGCTCGTGAAGAACGAGGACACCCCGGGCATCGTGGGGAAGGTGGGGTCGCTCCTCGGCGCCCACGGGATCAACATCGCCCGCATGGGCCTGGGCCGCAAGCCGGGGAGCGGGCGGGCGGTTATGCTCATCGAGATCGACAACGAGGCTCCTCCCGATGTCCTCGAGGAGCTCCCCCGGATCCCCGGGGTGCGCGAGGCGCGCTTTCTGAAGCTGGGGTAGGGCTCAGGGAGCGGGCTCGGTCCGGGCCTTGGTGAGGATCTCCAGCGACCGCTCGCCGAAGTACCTGACGACCAGCCGGCTCCAGCTCGCGCTGCGGCGCAGGTCGGAGAGGTAGTCGTCGAGGGCTTGCCGGAGACGCGAGTCTCCCCTGCGCATCCCGTAGGCCAGCGAGCCCGGAGGGCCGAGGAACACGCCCAGCTCCAGCTCCGGATCCTCGCGCTGGGCGGCGATCGCGTTCTCGATCCCCAGGACCACCGCGCCCACCCTCCCCGCCTTCAGGGCGGCGGGAAGGGTTCCCGTGGGGAGCGATTCGTCCACGTTCGCCGAAGGGACGCCCGCCGCCGCCACCGCCTCCGCCATGCTCGTGCCCTTGACCGTCCCCACTCTCTCCGCCCGGAGCTGCTCAAGGGTGGCGATGGCCCGGTGGGGGCGCCGGGTCAGCACGACGTGGCGGGTGGGGAAGACCTCGGCCGTGAAGTCGATCAGGCGGCGGCGCGACTCCGTCACCGTGAAGCGCCCCGCGATCAGGTCGCCCTTCCCCTGCTGGAGCGCGGGAACCAGCTGGTCCCAGGCGGGCTGGGGGACGACCTCGAGGGTCAGGCGGTGCAGGCGTGCGAACCCTTCGAGGATCTCGCGATCGAACCCGACCCCGGGCCTTCGGGAAAAGAACTCGTCCGACTGATTGGAGACCACGGCGAGGACGCGCAGGGAGCCCCGCTTCTCGATCTCGTCGAGGTCCCGGGCGAGGAGGCGGGGGACGAAGAGCAAGACAAGGACCACGAGTTCCAGAGCGCGCCGCGCCCGGCGGCATTCCCCTCCCCCGACCTGGGGAGGGACAAGGTGGGGGCTCCATGAACGAAGGGTCGGCATCGGCCTCAATCCATGTGGGCGATGATCGCGTCGCCGAAAGCGCTGCACGGGACCTCCGTGGCACCCTCCATGAGCCGGGCGAAGTCGTAGGTCACGGTGCGGCTCCCGATAGCGCCGTCCATGCCCGCGAGGATCAGCTCGGCGGCCTCCGTCCAGCCCAGGTAGCGCAGCATCATCTCGCCTGAGAGCACCACCGAGCCCGGGTTCACCTTGTCCTGGTTCGCGTACTTGGGGGCCGTGCCGTGGGTGGCCTCGAAGACCGCGTGGCCGGAGTCGTAGTTGATGTTACCCCCGGGGGCGATGCCGATGCCCCCCACCTGGGCGGCCAGGGCGTCCGAGAGGTAGTCGCCGTTCAGGTTCAGGGTGGCGATCACGTCGAAGTCGCGCGGGCGGGTGAGCACCTGCTGCAGCGTGATGTCGGCGATCGCGTCCTTGACGAGGAGCTTGCCCGCGTTCTCCTTGTCGGCGGCGGCCGCCGCCTCCGGGCCCTTCTCCGCCCTCACCTGCTCCGAGCGCTCCCAGCTCCAGGTCTCCTTCGCGAACTCGCCGTCCGCCAGGGCGTATCCCCACTTGCGGAAGGCGCCCTCGGTGAACTTCATGATGTTGCCCTTGTGCACGATGGTCACGCTCTTGCGCCGGTTGGCGAGGGCGTAGCGGATGGCGGCCCGCACCAGCCGCTCCGTCCCCTCCTTCGAGACGGGCTTGAATCCGATCCCCGAGGTCTCGGGGAAGCGTACCTTCTTGTAGGCCTGCGGAAAGGCCTCCTTGAGAAAGGCCAGCACCTTTCCCGCCTCTGCGGAGCCGCTCTCGAACTCGATCCCCGCGTAGATGTCCTCCGTGTTCTCCCGGAAGATCACCATGTTGACCTGCTCGGGGTGGCGCACGGGCGAGGGAACGCCCTTGAACCATCGCACCGGCCGCAGGCAGACGTAGAGATCGAGGAGCTGGCGGAGAGCCACGTTCAGGGAGCGGATGCCCCCCCCCACGGGGGTGGTGAGAGGCCCCTTGATCCCGACCCGGAACTCGCGAAAGGCCTCCACCGTCTCGTCGGGGAGCCAGGTGCCGAGCTTGTCGTAGGACTTCTGGCCCGCCAGGACCTCCATCCACTGGATCCTCCGGCGCCCCCCGTAGGCCTTCTGCACGGCGGCGTCGAGCACACGGACGCTGGCCCGCCAGATGTCGGGACCGGTGCCGTCGCCCTCGATGAAGGGGAGGATCGGATGGTCGGGGACCTGGAGGGTGCCGTTCTTCGCGACCTCGACCTTGCCGCCGGCCGCCGGGACCTTCGCGTGCTCGTACGCCATGGGGCGAACCTCCGCAAGCGGCCCCATTCTAGTTGAACTGAGGTCGGCCCCTCGCGGCCAGGGTAGAATCCCCCCATGAACAGAAAAATCACGGTTGTGGGAGCGGGCAACGTGGGCGCCACCCTGGCCCAACGCCTCGTGGACCGCGAACTGGGGGACGTGGTCCTCTTCGACATCGTGGAGGGGATGCCCCAGGGCAAGGGCCTCGACATCATGCAGGCCACGCCCGTGGAGGGCTACGACTCCCGGGTGACGGGGACCAACGACGACCGTGATACCGCGGGCTCCGACGTGGTGGTGATCACCGCCGGCATCGCCCGCAAGCCCGGGATGAGCCGCGACGACCTCCTGAACACGAACTACAAGATCGTCAAGGAGTGCACAGAGAACACGGTCAAGCACTCGCCGAGCTGCGTCCTGATCGTGGTCTCGAACCCCCTGGACGCGATGTGCCAGGTAGCCTACAAGGTCTCCGGGTTCCCCAAGCAGCGGGTCTTCGGAATGGCGGGCGTCCTCGACAGCGCCCGCATGCGCACCTTCATCGCCCTGGAGCTCGGAGTGTCCGTGGAGAACACCCACGCCTTCGTGCTGGGCGGGCACGGCGACACCATGGTGCCGCTGCCCCGCTACTCGACGGTTTCGGGGATCCCGATCACGGAGCTCCTTCCCCCGGAGAAGGTGGAGGCGATCGTGAAGCGCACCGCCAACGGCGGGGCGGAGATCGTCTCCTTCCTCAAGACCGGCTCCGCCTACTACGCGCCTTCGTCCTCCACCGCCGACATGGTGGACGCGGCCCTGCTGCTGCTATCTCGAGGGCGAGTTCGGGATCAAGGGGCTCTTCGTGGGCGTGCCCGCCCAGCTCGGGGCGAAGGGAGTCGAGAAGATCTGGGAGATCAAGCTCACGGGGAGCGAGCAGGCGGCGCTCCACAAGTCGGCGGCCGCGGTCAAGGAGCTGGTGGACGTCCTCAAGCTGTGAGGCGAAGCGGCTCCTGACCCAACCCTCTCCCTCGCGTTTCGCCCTCTCCGCCTGGTTCTTCCAGCGCCTGCTCGGTCTGACCTACCTGGTGGCCTTCGCGTCCCTGGCGGTTCAGATCGTGGGATTGGTCGGGTCCCAAGGCATCGCCCCCGCCGCGCCCGCCCTGGAGCGGATCGCGGGAGCGGCCGGCCCCGACCGGTTGCGCCTGGTGCCGACGCTGCTCTGGCTCGACGCCTCCGACGGCGCGATGCGCGCGCTCTGCTGGTCAGGGGTCGGGCTCGCGGTGCTTTTGATCCTGGACGTAGCCCCCGCGCTCTGCCTCGGCCTGCTCTGGGGGGCCTACCTCTCCCTGGTCACGGTGGGCCAGGACTTCCTGGCCTTCCAGTGGGACGGCCTGCTGCTCGAGACCGGCTTCCTGGCCGTGTTCCTCGCCCCCTGGCGGCTCCGGCCACGGCTCGCTCAGCCGAGCGAGCCGCCCGCCCCCTTCCGCTGGCTGCTCTGGTTCCTGCTCTTCCGCCTCATGTTCTCGTCGGGCCTCGTCAAGCTGCTCTCCGGCGACCCGACCTGGCGCGACCTCACCGCCCTGACCATGCACTACGAGACCCAGCCCCTGCCCCCCTGGACCGCCTGGTACGCGCATCAGCTGCCCGCCTGGTTCCACCGGCTCTCCGCGGCGATCGTGTTCGGCTTCGAGCTCGTGGTCCCCTTCCTGATCGCGGCTCCCCGGCGGTGGCGCCACGCGGGGAGCGTCCTCCTGATCGTCTTCCAGGCCTTGATCGCCGCCAGCGGCAACTATGCGTTCTTCAACCTGCTGACGGTGGCTCTCAGTCTCTTCCTCCTCGACGATGCGGCCCTCGGGCGATGGCTGAGGTGGCCGGCCCCGGAGGCGGGAGGGCCGACCCCGGCCCACCCGGGGGGTCACCCGCGGCGCTGGCTGGCCTGGCCCGTGGGGGGGCTCCTGGCCATCCTTGGCCTGGCGCTGCTGATCGGGTTCGCGGATCGTCGCATCCTGCGCACGGGGCCGGTCCGCTGGGCTTTCGCGGGGACCGCGCCCTTCCACCTCGTGAACTCGTACGGGCTCTTCGCGGTGATGACCACCATGACCACCACCCGGCCCGAGATCGTCGTCCAGGGGAGCGCGGACGGCGAGACCTGGCGCGACTACCCGTTCCCCTGGAAGCCCGGCGATCCCGGGCGGCGCCCCCGCTTCGTGGCCCCCCATCAACCGCGCCTCGATTGGCAGATGTGGTTCGTGGCCCTCGGGGACTGCCAGGGCAGCCGGTGGCTGCCGGGGCTGTTCCAGCGCCTGCTCGAAGGCTCGCCCTCCGTCCTCGGCCTCCTGGCCGGGGACCCGTTTCCGGATCGGCCGCCGCGCTACGTGCGCGCCCTCGTGCGCGACTACCGCTTCACCGACGCGGAGGAGCGCGCCCGCAGCGGCCGCTGGTGGAGGCAGGGCGAGCCCCAGCTCTTCTGCCCGGCGGTGACGCTGGAGTAGAATGAGCGCTTCATGCGCCATCGCACCGACGACCTGCGCATCCAGAGCCTGCGGCCCCTGCTGCCGCCGGCCATCCTCATGGAGGAGATCCCCCTCGACGAGCCGGGGACCGCCTTCGTGGCCGAGGCGAGGAGCGCGGTGGCCGGGGTGCTGCACGGCCAGGACGACCGACTGCTCGTGGTGGTGGGGCCGTGCTCGATCCACGACCCCCAGGCCGCCCTCGACTACGCCCGGCGCCTCCGCGCGCGCGCGGACGCCCTCCGTGAGGACCTGCTGATCGTGATGCGGGTCTACTTCGAGAAGCCGCGCAGCACGGTGGGCTGGAAGGGGCTCATCAACGACCCGCACCTGGACGGGAGCTTCGCGATCAACGAGGGCCTGCGCCTGGCTCGCCGGCTCCTCGTGGAGCTGACCGCGCTGGGGGTCCCCGCGGGGACCGAGTTCCTGGACCCCATCACTCCCCAGTTCCTGGCCGACCTCGTCTCCTGGGGGGCCATCGGGGCCCGGACCTCGGAGAGCCAGGTCCATCGCGAGCTGGCCTCGGGCCTCTCCATGCCCGTGGGCTTCAAGAACGCCACCGACGGCAACCTGCAGGTGGCGATCGACGCCGTGCGCTCCAGCATGCATCCCCACCATTTCCTGAGCGTGACCAAGCAGGGCCTGGCCGCCATCGTGGCCACCCTGGGCAACCGCGACTGCCACGTGATCCTGCGCGGGGGAGCCCGGGGACCCAACTACGGCGGGGCCGAGGTCGAGTCGGCCACGGCCTCCCTCACGGGGGTGGGCCTCGCCCCGCGCCTCATGATCGATTGCAGCCACGCGAACAGCGGAAAGGACCACCTGCGCCAGGCCGAGGTGGCGCGCGAGGTGGCCCGCCAGGTGCGCGAAGGCTCGGCCGGGATCTTCGGGGTGATGATGGAGAGCTTCCTGGTCGACGGTCGCCAGGACCACGAAGGCCGGCGCGAGCTCGTCTACGGACAGAGCATCACCGACGCCTGCATGGCCTGGGATCGCACGGAGCCCCTGCTCCAGGAGCTGGCCGAGGCCTCGCGCCAGAGGCGGCAGCGCCTGGCCGACACGGCCTAGCGAAGCTCCGCCTCGCACCGACGAGGCACAGCAACTCGCAGCGAGATCTGGCCCAACCGAAAACGTTACTCAAACATGAAGATGTTGGTCATTGAAGACGTCGACCATGTGCTGGATGGGCCGGAACCAGAGGGCGATCACATACCACCCGCCCAGGGCTCCCATGGCGACCAGGAAGAGGCCTAGGAGCGAGGTCTCGATGAAGCGCCGGCGCTGCTGGGCCGCCATCGCGCTCTTGCTGATCGCCACCTCCACCCCGCCCTTCTGGGCCTCGGCCCTCTTCTCCCGCGTGGCCAGCCTCATCTCGGCCACCATGTCGGGGGAGGAGGTAGTGACGGGGGCGCGGAAGAGGATGACCGGCTCCCCGTCGGCGGTCACCGCGTCCCGCTCCTCGGGGGCGGGGGCGGGGGCGGCCGGCAGGTCCCGGATCCCCCTCCCGGTCTGCGCCACGATCCCGCCCTTGGCGTCGCGGATCATGGCCCCGACCACCTCCGACCGCACGCTCCCCGCTCCCGCCCAGACCGCCCCCTCGAGCAACTGGGTGAGGAGAGGCTTGTCCTGGGTGAGCACGCCGTACTTGCTGTTGAAGGCGAGGTTGCTGGCGATGTAGCGGCCCCGCATCACGACTTGCTCCCGGAGCTGACCCTGGCTCGCCCGGAGGTCGTAAATCACGGAGACTCCGGCGACCACGAGGGCCACCCCGGCCACGAGCAGGATGAACTTGGTGCGGACCCACTGCAGGCTGAGGCTCATCGCGGGAACCCCCGCTAGCGAAGCTCCGCCTCAAACCGACGAGGCACAGCAACTTGCAGCCAAGTCTGACCCAACCGAAGACTTGACTTAAACGTGAAGCCGTTGGTCATTGGAGATGCCTAGGTCGGTCCGCCGCGCCCGTTGCGCACCGCCACCACCTGAGCCATCACCGAGAGCGCGATCTCCTCCGGACTGCGCCCCCCGAGGTCCAGGCCGATCGGCGCGTGCAGACGGCCGACCTGGGTCTCGCTGAGCCCGGCCTCGAGCAGCCGCTGGCGGCGCTTCGCCTGGGTAGTCTTGCTGCCGAGGGCGCCCACGTAGAAGGCCGGGCTGACCAGGGCCGCGCGCAGCGCGGGGTCGTCGAGCTTGGGGTCGTGGGTGAGGACGGCCACCGCGGTCTCGCGGGTGAGGCCGATCCTGCCCAGGGCCTCGTGGGGCCATTCCGAGGCCACGCGGTCGGCGTGGGGGAAGCGGGCTTCGTTCCCGAAGGCCGGGCGCGGGTCCACCACGATCGTGCGGTAGCCCAGAGCCTGGGCGATGCGGGTCAGCGCGATCGCGATGTGAACGCCGCCCACCGCCACCAGGGTGGGGGTGGGCCGGAGCACGTCCAGGAAGACCGGAGCCTCGCCCACCCGGGTCCGCAGGCTCTTGCCTTCCCCGAGCGCGCGAAGCGCCGCCGCGCGTACGGGCTCGCTGAGCTTCCCGAGCGTGCCTTCCGCCGGTCCCTCGGAGCGGGCGGCCAGCCAACGGCCCGCGAGGGGGCCCTCGACCACGGTGGCCAGGACCGCGGCCTGGTCCTCCTGGAAGAGCTTTCGTGCGCGTTCCAGGAACGACGGGTCGGGCTTCTCCACGAAGACCTCGATCGTGCCGCCACAGGCCAGGCCCACCGCCCAGGCCGCCTGGTCCGCCACTCCGAAGGGGAGCAGCTTGGGGGTGGCCGTGCGCAGGACCTCGCGCGCGGCCTCGATCACCGCGGCCTCGACGCAGCCGCCGCTGACGGAGCCTGCGATCCGGCCGTCGGCCCCGACCACCATGCGCGATCCCGCGGCCCGGGGAGCCGATCCCCAGGTCTGGACGACGGTGGCCAGGGCAAAAGGCTGCCCTTCCCGGGTCCAGGCCTCGATCTCCGCCAGCACGTCCCTCATCGACCCCGCACCCGCATCTGGGCAGGGTAGCACGGTCACGTTGACGCGAGAGCGTCCGCGGCGTAGCCTGAGCGGCAATCCCAGAAGATCCGACCGCTGGACGGCTGGCAACGAGGCGCGGGTCTGCGTGTCTCGGGTGCCGTCACCGTTTCGATGCGAAGGAGAGCACCATGCGTGGCACCATCCTGCCCCTGCTGGGTCTGCTGACCGCTGCCCCCGTGGCCGCGGTCGCCCAGACGGCCGATTCCGGCCTGCCCCCCGTCCTCGTCCTGGGCCGCGAGGAGGTCAAGCCCGGAAAGATGACCGCACACGAGAAGGTATCGACGGCGTACGCGGCCCTCTTTGCCAAGGCGAACCCCGAGGAGAGCTGGCTCGGTCTCACCCCCCTGTCGGGGGAAGACAGCGCGGTCCTCTTCCTCGAAGGCTTCCCGTCGTTCGCCGTCGCGGAGACGACTCACGTCAAGCTCGAGGCGGCCCTCGCCCAGAGCGTCGCCCTGAAGGCGGAGATGGACCGTCTCGAAGGCCAGAGCGGGGAGATGAAGAGCGGCTCGCGCACGGCCTGGTTTGTCTACCGCCCTGCCATCAGCTTCCACCCGCCCAAGATGGGCGAGGTGGCCAAGTCCCGTCTCGTGAGCGTCACCACCTACCGGGTCAAGCCGGGCCGCATCCCGGACTGGAACGACTACGTGAAGGTCCTCAACGCGGCTCGGGAGAAGGCGAGCGCGAGCTGGATCAGCTCGGCCGGCTACCAGTCCCAGGTCGGGATGGCGGCGGGGACCTTCGTCAGCTTCCAGTTCCACCGCACGATGGGGGAGCTGGACGAGAACATCGCGAAGGCCGACGAGCGCCAGAAGGCCATCGAGGCGGCCCTCGGGGGCGACCAGGTGGTGAAGATGCGGCGGGACCTGATCTCCGAGATCCTCGTGGAGAACCCCACCACCAACCTCTACGCCATCAGCCGGGGAGAGAGCCATCCCAGCGCGACCTTTGCCGCCGCGGACCCCGACTTCTGGACACCCAAGCCGGCGGCGGTGGCGGGCAAGACGCTCGCCACCAAGAAGGAGGCGCCGCCCACCAAGCCGTAGCCGGAGGCAACTCGTGCGGCCTGGCCCGCGCCCGCACCGCGGGCCAGGTCGCGAGGGCGACCGGGGATCAGGCGACCTTGAAGGTCTTGGTCACCGCGGGGACGGTGGCGTCGCCCAGGAAGATCTCGACCCGGTAGTCGCCCTTCGGCCAGCCGCTGGGCTTGGAGACGTGGAACTCGGTGACCGCGGGCGCCGTCGAATCAAGCTCGATCGTCGTCTCGTCGACCTTGGCGCTCTTGTCGCCCCTGACGAAGGACCAGAGGGCGCGCAGCTNNCCGGCGGTTTCCACCACGGCGTAGATCGTGTCCTTGGCGCCGAAGACCTCCGCCGAGGCGGTCACCCGCTTGTCCGCGCCGATCGCTTTTCCGAGGGCGATTCCCGAGACGCTCACCGGGGCGGGGAGGGTGGTGGCGGGGACGGTGACGGGGGGCGGAGGGGGCGGTTCGCTCTTCTTGCAGGCCAGGAGGCCCCCCGTCACGGGCAGGGCAAGCATGATCGCGGTGATTCTGTTCATGGCTCTTCCTCCAGATCGCAGTAGCCTAGCTCTTGGGGGGGATCTTCAGCTTCTGGCCGGGGTAGATCTTGTTCGGGTCCTTGAGGATGTCGGTGTTGGCCTCGAAGATGGTCTTCCAGAGGTTGCCGCTGCCGTACAACTGCTTCGCGATCCTGGATAGGCTGTCCCCGGACTTGACCTCGTAGATCTGGTAGGGCGCGGCGGCGGGCGCCGTGGACGAAGCGCCGCTTTTTACGTCGGAGAAATCGGGCATGTCGTCGTCTTTCTTGTCCTGTCCGTTGGCCATGGGAACTCCTCCTTGGAGGATGAGCGGGGCCGCACGTCAACCCCCGGATGATATACCCCAGTGCTGTCCCGCCGCGCCCGTCGTCTCTTGGGGAATCGGGTGCCATAATGAGGCGCCCGGTCGTGATCTCCCCCACCGAGCCCGTGGTCTGGAGGAGGTGGACATGTCGAAGAAGCAGAGGGTGGTCCTCGCGGCCGTCGCATCGCTCGCCCTGGCGAGCCTGGCGGCCGCGGCCGGGAAGACCTACCAAGTGACGGGTCCAGTGCTCGAGGTGTCGGACGCCATGATCGTGGTCCAGAAGGGACAGGATCGCTGGGAGATCGCGCGCGACGCGGGGACGAAGATCAAGGGAGAGCTCAAGGTCGGGGCCAAGGTGACGATCGAGTACCGGATGACGGCGACGACCGTCGAGGTCAAACCCGCGGCCGAGAAGAAGGCCGCCCCGAAGAGCAAATAGAGTCCGTACTGCGGACGAGGAGGCAATCATGACTCTTCTCGAGACTCTCGCGAAGGGGGCGGGCGACGCCTCCAAGTGGGCAACGAGCCACCCGGAGGCGGTGACCGGAGTGCTCGCGCTGCTGAGCACGCGTGATACCTCGGTGGGGGGCGGAGGCGGGCTGGCCGCCCTCGCGAACACCTTTCGACAGAAGGGGCTCGGCGACCTGATGGCTTCCTGGATCTCCACCGGGCCGAACCCGCCCGTCTCGGCCGGTCAGATCCAGGAGGTGCTGGGGGCCGACGTCATCGGCCAGTTCGCGAGCCGCGCGGGTCTCCCGCCCGCCCAGGCGGGGTCCGCCCTGGCCGCCCTGCTGCCCGCGGTGATCGACCACCTGACGCCGCAGGGCAAGGTGCCGGAGACGAGCGCGCTCGAGGGCACCCTCGGCGCGCTCCTGGGGAGCCCCGGCCGCTGACGCGCTAGAACGTCCTCAGCCGCCCTCCGGGCTCGCGAGGCGGGCCTTCCGCTTCTCCTGGAAGGTGACCCACGCCTCGCCGCCCTCGACGTGGATCGCCCCGTCGAAGGAGGCGCCGTCGGCGATGGCGATCCCCCGGGCACGGATCTCCGCCTTCACGTGCGAGCGCGCGCCCAGCTCGACCTTGCCCCGCGCCTCGATCTGGCCCTCGAGCTCTCCGTCGATGCGCACGTCCCCCGCGGAGAGCCGGCCCTGCATGCGGCCGCTGTCCCGGACGTGGCAGAACCCCTCCGTGGCGAGCGGACCCTCGAAGGTTCCCGCGAGCTCCACGGAGTCGGCGCCGGCCACCTCGCCCTTGACGTGCACGCCGGGGGGGATGGAGGTGCCCGGGGTGCGGGCGTCGCTGAAGCGCCGCGTCTCGGGCACGGGCGGAGCGGGGGGCTCCGGGGGCGGAGGAGGCGGCGGGGGGGTCGGCTGCGACTTGCCAAAGATTGCCATCAGCTCACCTGGTGCCTGGGCATGGGCCGCTCGGGGACGTCCTCGAGCAGGCCGCCGTGGCCGAGGGCGGCGAGGTCGGCCCGGCCCAGCCGATCGCCGGCCAGGAGCCGCGGGAGGACCGCGTCCACCACGTTGTGCTTCGAGCTGCGGGCACAGCCGGGGGCGCCGAGCACGGGCACCGAGCCCAGGTAGGCGAGCAGCAGCAGGTTGCCGGGATCCACCGGCGCTCCGAAAGCGGTGACCTCGCCCCCCGCGCGCTCGATGGCCCGCGGCGCGATGTCG
>WNFJ01598980.1_pt1 | contig 21451 bp, 17 predicted proteins | sample 5400461 | NCBI WGS metagenome assembly WNFJ01 (sample SAMN13153349, study PRJNA577476) | soil metagenome | isolation source: 115 cm saprolite on Douglas fir-dominated hillslope | place: USA:California | collected 2013-09-17
AGGCCCAAATCTTTGCATGTTCTTTCCGGTAGCGCTCAAGCCGCCGGATTTCCTCATTCACGTCTTCGAGGAAATTCTCTTGGCATTTCTGTGGCGACGTGTTCCCTTTTTCCTTGCGTTCCTCCTCAGAGCAGAGAGAGGTCCCGAGCCAAACCAAATAGGAATCGAAGAGCGTCTTCCGCCAGTTTTCTTCTTGATCCCACTCTTTATAACTTCCGTACAGCTTGGTTAAGATGGCCTTGTCAAATTCCGCGTCAAAGCCTTCTTTATCTAGGCTTTCCTTTAGCTCTTCTAACAGATTCAGACATCCCTGCAGAGCTTCGAGATTGGCGATCCACCGTATCAGGCCGCCATTGCAGCTCAACTGCGGCAATGTCGCAGCATCCTGTCGACCGCGCTCGTTTGCATCCCATTGGATAAACTCCGCTCCAGCGCGAATTTCCGCACCTTCCGCGGTCCACACTCGACGAAGGCGCCACCAGAGAACGGCGAGTTTGTTGACAAGGATCTCTTCCAGAGCTCCTTCAGGTTGACGATCTTGGTACAGTGCGCGGAGCAGGGCGTCAAAATCGTTTTGCGATTCGCCCTTTAGAACGACTGCTTTGGAAAATGTTCCGTGCGTGATCGCATTGTGCTTGCTGCGCTCTTTGCCCTGCGGGGTCCGCGGACCGGTGGCTTTGCGGACAAGCGAGGTCGAACCGGGACCACTAGCGGTTGGCACTGAACTCAACCCAATTTTTGGAGCTTGGCTCGCGGCAGATTCGGAGCTGCCAAGATTCTCGCCTGCTATCTCTGCCATGGTGCTTCCAGCATTTCGTTGGCTTCGTATGAAGCGTCGATGCTCAGATCAAAATCACCAGCATTCCTCCGGCACCTGGTCTATTAGATAGATGGAATTGGCTTGTGAGATGGTTTTCTGGTCCGAGCTCGCCTTGTGTCGTATTAGTACACGCCGGAGACGCCCACCGCCCCTGCAGCCGCTAATGACGTTTGCAGCTTAGGTGGGTTCTGTTCTTTCACTCTTGCCTTAGACCAACGGGTTCTAGCAGCCTTCCGTGCAATCTCCCTGCGCTGTTCTGGTGTGAGCTTACCCGGCTACAGTCAGTTGGTCAGAAACTCTAGTGAGCTTTTGGGGTGGATAGAATCGGCGGACGAACCTACTCGGGGGGCTCTTTCTTCCGGCGAGACAGAAAGCGCTGGAGAAAACTGGAGCCTCTTTTCCGGTAGCTTTTAATCCCGGCTCTCAAGAAGACCTCGCAGATTTGCGCCACACTGCGACCTTCGGTCAAAGCGATCTCTTCCAAATTACTCTTAAGGTTTGAAGGAATTCTGAACGTAAATTGAGTGTCCTTCTTCATTCGCAGCAGATTCTACCACGCACCTGAGCCAATCTGCCGAGTCGATAGCAGCTTGACAAGCCGCGGTTGCGTGCAGTACTATGCATTGCATTGCACTGCTTGGAGGAGCAATGAAAAATTCACACGCAGCCTGGCGCACCAACGCTCATGATGCACGATCGGTTTGGGGCCAACTTCCATCCCTTACGCTTGAGGCGCTACGGCAATTGACTGAAAAACTCGCTCTTTCTGTCGCCGCAGGAGATCTGCAGCTCTTGGAGAATCGGTGGTACGTCACGCATTCGGGCCTAATACATATAGCCCAAAGGCGCCGTTGCTTTGGAATAAAGACGGCTATTGAGGATCGTCTTTGCGATCCTGCTGCTAACCGCTGGGTATTCAAAGCAACCGTCTACAAGTCCCCTGGTTCGAAAGGGTTCGCTGGTTACGGCGACGCCGATCCCTCCAATGTGTCCACCTTGATGCACGGAGCAGAGATGCGCATTGCCGAAACGCGGGCCGTCAACCGCGCCCTGCGCAAGGCTTATGGTATCGGGCTCTGCTCGGTCGAGGAGTTGGGATCGTCATCGCGTAACCCTGGCCCCGGGGCGGATCGCGAGCCCTCGGCGAAACACGCCAGCAATGTTTCAAACAATGGCCGGCCGCGCCTACGGGATCAACTTTGCTTGCTGATCCGCCAGTACAATCTCGATCCCACTCTCGTTAAGGCATACGCGGCCGATTTCTGTGGCACACCATCCTTGAAAGAAGCGAACCGCGATCTAATCCAGTCCTTTATTGCGCACCTGGCCGCATGCGCAAAGGAAGACAGGGACATGTTGATTTGCCGACTCAATTCCTATGCGCAGCCGGTGGAGGCTAAGCCATGAGACATCAGATTCCCGGCTTGCATTCGCGACACCAAGATTCCGAAACCAATTTCGATGGCGTGTTTCTAGTTCGTGTGGAACGAGCGTGGTATCGGCGGCATCCCCAAAAGCCATTCGTGGAACTCCGATTTGTCATCTTGGAGCCGCAGTCCTTTCAAGACCGGTCTTTTTTCAGCCGGTTGTATTGCACCGAAAGAGCTCTGTGGAAGCTCCATTGGTTTCTTCGAGACTTTGGCTACGATGCCGACCTGCTCAACCGCGATCAAGTGGATGAAAAGGCCCTTCTAAGCCTCCGCGGGGTCGTTCGCACTTCGCACAAGATCTTGAATGGACGTTCTTACCAAAATCCTGATTCCTTCGCACCGCGTCAATCGATGACACCGCTGCGCAGGACCGACGTGGAGGTTCGGATGGTCTATAGCTACACGCAGATCAGCCAGTACCTCCGGTGCCCTCGCAGCTACAGGTATCGTTACCTCGATGGCTGGCGGGAAAAGGAAACTCGCGCGGCCATGGCTTTCGGCCGCTGCTTTGAGAACGCTCTGGGAGCTTACTTCCGTGAAGAGGATTGCGGTGCAGCGCTGTTCAAGGAATGGGAAACTTACATGGGAAACTTACCGTGATTCTCCCTTCGAATTCAAAAAGGGAGAGACTTGGGACCGGTTAGTACATCAGGGAATGCATTTGCTCCAAAAGTTCGCACAGGATAACCGGGTTCGCGTTCGCAACCCGGGCAAGGATCTCCAGATCAAGTTTCTTCGAATGCTGGCGGGAGGCAGCGAGTTTGTTGCCCATCTCGATGTAATAGGTGAAATCGACGGGGTGCGCTGCCTGATCGACTGGAAAACCACGACGAGTCACTACCCAGACGGCCCGGAAGGTTTGCTTTCACTTGATCCGCAACTCATTTGCTACTCGTGGATCAGTGGCATTACGGAGGTGGCGCTGGTCGTCTTTGTCAGGAAGCATGCTCCCGAGATTCAATACCTGAGGACATCGATCTCCGAAGAGCAGCGGCAGGAATTTGGCCGGCTGGTAGAGACCACAATCACCCAGATCGAGGCGGGTCACTTTAGTCCGCATAGCGGCATTCGCTTTCCCCAAAACGGATGTGTCAGTTGTTCCCATCTGGGACTCTGCCTGAACAACGAGCAGTTAGTAGCGGCGAAACTCATTCGTAAGCAGGGAGCGAGCGACCTTGATTGGCTTGACGAGCTTGTGGACTGACTGGCGGACCGTCGTGGCACCCGAACTAAATCACCGACGCGCAGTGTTCGTCCTAGGCAAGATCGACGAGATTTTGAGCTGGGAGAAGACCAAGGAGCAAGAGAAGGACGCGCGGTTTGTCGAGCTTGGGGAATATCTGTGTGAGGTGAGATCGAAGCAGTACTGGAGGCTAGAAAGACTCAACTCATTTGATGAATTCCTGGCCAAGCGTTTTCCCGACTCCCGTCGAAAGGCCTATTACCTGATGACGATTCACGAGCATCTCACACGCGTACCGAAGCCGCAGCTTCGAGAAATCGGCTGGACGAAGGCGAGGGAACTCGTCAAGGTAGCAAGGAGGGATGGGGAGAAGTTCGCTTGTGCACCCTGGGTGCACAAAGCCAAGGCACTCCCCAGGGAACAATTCCAACGAGAGGTCGAGCGGCATCTAACGGGCAAAGAAACGGAATCTTGGGAGATCATCTATTTCAAGCTTTTTAAGAGCCAACTGCCCGTGGTCGAGAAGGCGATCGAAACTGCTGGCCTGATGCTCGGGAGCGATAAATCCCGCGGATATTGCCTGGAGATGATCTGCGCCGATTTCTTAGCGGGCGCCAGCATTGATGACCCCTGACCATAGTTCTGATTGCCGCTCAGGAACAACTTAGTTGATCGATTTAGGACGACCCTGACTAAGTGGGGATGCATGATGTGTTTACGCCAGAAGCAACCCAGAATAAAACTGGACCCAGACGAGTACAAATCACTTCACCGCGAGGTCCTGGAGCGTGACGGATGGCGATGCCAAAATTGCGGCACTTCAAGGGACCTCCACGTCCACCATTTGAAACGACGAAGTAAGCTCGGTGACGACGCATCTTTTAATCTGATTACGCTTTGTGCCAGCTGTCACGGAAGCTTGCATAGTTGCCGCCGTTGAAGGGAATCTGGACCTCAGGATACGGTGCGCTCACCCTCCAGGTGCTCTCGAATTTAATATAACCGGCTATAATTCAGTGCATTACAGGCACCTGCCCTCTGCGAGATCCATTCGTCTTCGGAGCGTCTCACTCTGGCCCGGAATCCCTTCCTCTATGCTACACTCCGCTGCTTTTCCGAACGGCCAATGAAAGCCTATGAACAGATGCGTGGCCGCCAGGGCAATTCGGTGTCTAGGTAAGTAACTGGCCTTAATTTGGCATTCGGTCCAGTAGTTCCGTATCAGGTGAATCCCTTACGCTTTGGGTGCCAGCGGACTGCGCTGTACCCGACTGGAGACGGTGAGCCCCACCCTCTGGGCCCCCCTCGCTGAACAACACGCTCGTTGAGAGGAATACGGAATGCTAGCTAGACTGGTCGGTAGAATTCAGGGGTTCCCAAGCAGAGATATATTTCTTGTTCTGGCGCTTCTTGCGCTGGTCTCAGTCATGAACGGCTGCACTGGCTTGACATCGCCGAAGCCCCAGGCACAAACTCCTACTCCTACTCCCTCTCCCTCCGCTTTGAGCGTCACAACCACGTCACTCGCCCCAGGCCAGACTGGACAGCAATATTCTCTCACTCTCGCGGCCACCGGTGGCACACCAAGCTACACGTGGAGCATTTCCTTGGGAACGTTACCCACGGGGCTCGCGCTCGGGGCAGCCAGCGGCCAAATTTCTGGGACACCGACCGCCAGCGGCCAGTTCAGCTTTACCGTTGCGGTGAAGGACTCCACCTCTTCCCCGCAAACTGCTAGCAAGGCCCTTACGCTCGTTATTTCCAGCTCGACTGCGCTGGATCAGTACGGCGGTCTCGGGGGGGCTGCCTGTTCCGGCGGGGGGACAGGATACTTCCGTCTTGCCAAGCTAAGTAACAACCGCTGGATGTTCTGTGATCCCTCGGGCAACGTGTTCTGGAATGTGTCGATGTATAACCAGCAGTGCGGCACAATGGGCGGGAAGTATGCGAACGCAGGCCTGTGTTCGCAAGAGGAGGACGCTCGTCTGCAGTCCTGGAAGTTCAACGCGCTCGATGCCTACATGGACGTTAGAATGCTTCCGATAGCAACCTACGGCACCGGGCCGGGGGTCAGTTCGAACCAGTACATGCCGTTTTGGTTTTTTACGAGTCCGAACGGCTATGCGCTGCGGAACGCGAATCGTTATGCAACAGAATCCACCAAGGACATTGTATTCGGCGTGACGACCAACGCGATGAATGGTAGCGAATATCGCGGCTGGTTGCCGGACTTCTACGCTCCAACCTACGCGCAGACTGTTAATGGCACGGTTGGGTCGGCAAGCTCGAGCACCGGCATGGTTCAAGAGTTCGGCCTCAATGCGCTCAGTACAACCCCCTGGGCGATCGGCTGGGTTATTGACGACGCCGATCAGTGGTATGGCGTGGCCGGAGGAGGCGACCCCAATTGCCTGACGGCGACGCAGGGTGTTGTCTATCCGCATCCTGGCTGGATGGTGGCGGTCAATGCGCCCATCGAACACTTCTATGTTTACACGAATGATGGGTCGTACCACCTGTTTAACGATGGCACGAACTACTCGAAGCAGGCATGGGCCAATTACCTCCAAACCAAATATGGGACGATCGGCGCGTTGAACACGGCTTGGGGCACCAGTGGTTTCTATACGTCGTTTGGTTCAACCGGCACGTCGTTTACAGGGCTGACGTTGAGCACGTCGAACGGCCTGACATTCACTGGCACTCTTCCGAATACGCCAGTGGCGCCCTTCTCCTTAGCGATCAAGGCGAACGGCGTTCTAGTAGCCGGGGATTGTCCTTACGCGCAATTCACCGGCTATATTCAATGCAACGACGGGAATGCCGATGGCACTGGCGGAGTTGCGGGGGTCGGTATCAATGGAATAATCACGTATGCCAGTGGGGCCATCACGATAACTTTTGCGGTCGCTCCAACGCAGCCTGTGACGGTAGACTACGTGCAGTGTGGATTCACCTGTGGGACGGGTATCCTCGACGAGGACGGCCGCAATGCTAGTTGGATGGGTAGCTGGCAGAATCCCACGGGCGGAGCGGCGGCCGACGAAGATGCTTTTCTGCAACAGTTCACTGGTAAAGGCATATCAACTATTACGACTGCAATCCGCAATGTAGACAAAAATCACCTTATCTTCGGTCCGACGTCGTTCAACAAATTTGGCTGCATCGCTCGCCAGCCGGTCTACACAGCGGCAGCACAATACCTCGATGGGATGGTTATAAGTCTTGATATGTGGAACTATGCGAACAACCCGTCGGTTATGCAGAAGACTTATGACGAGTTCGGTAAGCCCTTTGTCGTGTGGACGAGTGTACAAGCGACACCGGACTCAAGCACAAGCGGCGCGGACTACGGCATCAAGCAGTTCACGACACAGGCCGCCCGTGCTGCGCAATACACGTCTTACGTCAACGGCCTCTGGACAACCAAAGGCACGAACGGGGATTCCCCGGTTGTTGGCCTCGCCTGGTGGGACTTCACCGATATGGGAGACGGCAATTGGGGCATCGTATCCTTCAAGGATAACGCCTACGATGGCCTCGAGGACCTCACCGGGAATCAAGCCTGTTCGCCGGAGGCGGTGCAATCCGGCTACTCCTGCGGGAACGAAGCGGCGAACCACGGCGATTTCGTCACCGGGCTCAGGCAGGCCAATCAGATCTGGTATTCGGTCCGCTCATCTGTCCCGTAGACGGACGGTTCTGCGCGGGCGGCTTGCCTTTGAATGCTACGCGAGGGTTTCGCGCCAGCGTTAAGAGGTCGAATCACCTGAGCGAGTTGTCAAGGCTCGGTGTGGAGAAAGGGTGAGGAACCGCGCCGCTTGGCAACGCACCTGCGGCCTGCTCGCGCCGCGGCTCCAGAATCAGGCGCCTCTGATTCAGCAGGATGATCAGCGTGAATCCTAACCAGAGAAAGCGCACATTTGACCCGGACACCGATAACCCAATGAGCGTGGAATTGAACAGGCCGAGCTGAAGCCCTCGGGAAACGTTTTTCAAGAAGATTTCCCCGCGTCTGCCAAACTCTCTCGTCTTGCGTGTCAGCAAGAAGAAGCAGGAGCCGATGAGGCAAAGATAGGCAAGCAAGGCTGGCACTCCGGATTCTGCCCCGAGCTCCAGGAAAGTGTTGTGGGCTATGCCGGATACCTTGTTCCCGGTAGTCGGAATGTATGCTTTGAAGTAGGCGCTTGACGGTCCGACTCCCAGGAGAGGATGATCAAGCATCATGTGAAAGGCCGCCTTGGCGAATGCTTTGTGAGCGAAAGTCGACTCCTCGTCGTTGATAGTAGGGTTCAGGAGCCGCTGGATGGCCTTCGGCGCAACGAAAAAGGAGCACAAAAGTAGGGCAGCCAGCACCGCTACCCTTTGCTGTCGACTCTGGCCGCGGATTACTTGGATGACTCCGAAAAGGAACAGGGTGATGAAACCGGCTCGCGAAGCACTCAGGATAACGCCAACGACAGTAAGTCCTATGCAGGCGTAGCAGCCCCAACGAGCCAGCTTGCTTTTCGTCTCGCCCAGCACTGCCAACGCGAGGGGCAAGGCGCTCATGGCGTAGAGGGCATAATAGTTCGCGTCCGAGAAGGGCCAGCCTGGCCGATCATCGCCCCCGAGGTAGTCGCGAATGATGTACAAGGCGGCGAGCCCCATTCCGGCAACCACTACGAAGAGCAGGTGACGAAGCTTATCCTTGCTGTCCACAAAGACCATAGTGATAAACAACAAAAGCAGCGCAGAGACGGCGTTCGCCACACCATAGGAGGTCCAGTCCTGTAATCCGGCAAGCGCCTGACCCGCAAAAACCCACGACAGTGCCCTCCAAGTCACGAAAAAAAATAGTGCTTTAGCTGGCAAGGACCCTAGATAATTAGGCATTCCGCGGACGGCCGCCCGCCCGAAGGCAAACAAGAAGAGCACGACTCCGAGAAGCTTGAAGATAGTGACCCCACCAATGGTCACGTTAACCAGATAGTGGTTCTGAAACGGGAGAAAGAAGATGAGGAGCATGAATAGAAGCCAGATCATTTGCCCGCACACCACACCGACCGCACGACCAGGAAGGTCGCTGCGGTAACGGCAATCCGTCTGCCAAAGCTGACGGCGCCAGAACGAGTTGCTGTTCCTATCTGACTGATATTATGAATCTTATTTCAGGCTGAAATCAAGAATGGAAACCGATGGGTGAATAGAGAAAGCAACTGCTGCAGATTGTGAATTGATTTCCCAAGCTGCGTTTCTGCGCTCCCTAAAGCGCCCAACTTTGCCTGTGGTCTACCTGCTCAGTTCCGCGAGAGAGTTGGCAGGCCGCTTGCTAGGTCCCAGGGCTTTGCTGTATCTTCTTCTTCGTTTTCGTCATGCACCTTCCTCCGAGCCACGGAGCACTTCCTGGGAAACTCAGGGGACCTTTGCCTGGGACATTACTTCCAAAGCGAGGTTCTTTTGTGCCGCGCCCGCTGGCGCGAGTGCTCTGGACGGGCATTGTCATTTGGTCGCTAGCCTTCGGACTAGGAAGAGGAGCACCCGAGCGGGGCCTAAGCGCGACGGAAAGCCGACTGCCAGGCTACGACTCCTATGGTGGTTATAATCTCAATACTGGCCGGAAGACCGGCTTCTTCCACACGGAACAGATCGGCGGTCGCTGGTACCTTATCGATCCGGAAGGGCATCCATTCTGGATGCGGTCGGTTTACAACATCGATCCCTATTCCAGCGGCCAAACAATAGGCAGAAAGTACGGTGGCATCCCGAGATGGGCGGTCCAAACCGTCCGGCGCCTGCGGGGCTGGGGCTTCAACACGATCGGAGAATACTCTGGAAACGCCCTGTTTCCTGTGGGCGTTTACGGCTCTCCGAGCGGGGATCCCGAGAAAATGCCGTTCATTGGTTTTCTTGCCCCGGGGATGGGGGCGCTCGCAAATTCACGTGGGCTGGCAAAGTCACAGACTCTGGACATCATGGCGGGAATCCCTCCACAGACCTACAACGACTGGCGCAGCCCCCTGGTCGATTTCTACGCGCCCCAATTTGAAGAATATGTGAAGAATGTCGTCAGCGGGGCCGAAGCGACTTTCACCGCGCCCATTTCCCGATCGCCTTGGCTGGTGGGTTGGACGATCGACGATGCCGACAAATGGTACGGCTTGGCGGGAGGGGCTACGTCCGGATGTCCCGTGCGCTACCCGCATCCGGGATGGATGGTGGCGGTCACAAATTTTGACCAGGGAAGGGGGCGCCCATCCGGGTCGCACGGGGACATGAAAGTCTATTCCAAGTACGCGCTGCGGGATTTTCTGGCGAAAAAGTACAGCACCATCCAAGCGCTGAATGCAGCCTGGAAAAGCGACTACACGACGTTTGACAGCGATGGCGGATATGGCTCCGGCCGTGGATTCCTCGACGAGGATGGCCGGCATTTTTGGATTGGGAAGGACTGGAAGACTCTCAGCGATGCCTCCCCCAATGTAAAGGGCGACCTGGATGCGTTCCTGCTCGAGTTCGCGCGCAAGGCTTTCTCCGTTATCGTCTCCCGCGTTCGTGCCATGGACCATAATCATCTGATCTTCGGTCCAGCGGCGCTGAACAAGTTCGGGTGCCTGGCGAGGCCGCAGGTCCTTCAAGCGGCCGCCGAACACGTAGATGTCCTCCAGGTTAGCGCGGACGTTTTGAACCTGGCGAACAATTCCGAAGTCATGGCTATGAGCTATGAGCTCACGCACAAGCCCCTGCTTGTCTGGGTTGGCTTCATGGCCAATCCGGATTCAACACTCAAGGGAAGCCCCAACATTTATGCCATGCCGCCTATAAGCACTCAGCAAGAGCGAGGCGCCTACTATGGCAAGATGCTTATGAGGCTGGTATCCGTGAAAGGAAGCGATGGTGTTTATCCGGTAGTGGGCTTGGACTGGTGGGACTGGATGGACTCGGGAGGGGAAGGCGCCAATTGGGGCCTGATCACTTTCCGCGACAATGCCTACGACGGCAGGGAAGCAATCATTGCTCCCGGCAGCGACCCGTGGGGTTTCCCAACCGGCGGCGAGGCCGCGAATTATGGCGACTTCCTGGACGCTGTTCGGCAGGCAAACTTCAACCTGCCTTACGCGCTTGGCCTGACGCAGGACGATCACTAATTCGCCTTCGCGGTTACTCAAGCCGCATCATTTGTACAGATCAGTGTGCTCTCGAAGATAGTGTTCAAGTCCCGGGCACGGGCCTGCATGTTCGACAAGTGCTCGACTCTAGTCGCCGCGGCGGAGCCCAGACGACCTCGCAGATCCTTATCCGCAGCAAGCGTCAGGATCGCCTCTGCGATCCCCTTGGGTTCACCGGAAGGTATGAGATCGCCAGTTTCGTTGCTTAGAACGATTTCGGAAGTGCAGCCGACATCAGTGGCCACCACTGGCTTGCCCAGCAACATCGCTTCAATGACAGCCAGCGGCCCCCCTTCCCAATGAGAGGAGCAGACAAAAATGTCCAGCGCAGCCAGGAAGCTCCCTACATCCTCTCGAAAACCGCACAGGTGGAAAATTCCTGCCAGGCCGAGCTCATCAATCAGCTTCGTCAGAGAAGCTCGGAGGGGTCCATCGCCTGCGATGGCGAATCGAACGCTCGGATTCGCGTCGAACACGAGCCGAGCCGCACGGATAAAGTCGGCGTATCCCTTTTGCGCGTCAAGACGTCCCGCTGAGCCAACCAGCACGCTGCCGGGAGCGCCGAGAGCAGCGCGGAGTTGAGATGAGATGCGCTCGTCCACGACGGGAATCTCCACGCTGTCATGACAAGTCCGCACGGCTACGGGAACCTCCCAGGATCTGAGTTCTCGCTCAAAGGCATTGTTCACCGTCACCACACAATCCGTGAGGCGCATCATCGCGCGGCTGAATGCGTTCGCGTCGATCGGATTCCGCATGTGCGCGACTACCGGAATCCGCGCCAGCTTCGCCGCCACTAGCGTCGAGACTTGGTAAGTGAAACTATTGTTGACGTGGATCAAGTCGTAGCGTGTGGAGACGAGAACCTTGCGCAGCCGCCGCGCAATGGGAAGGGCGCGGACAAGTCCTAACCATTCCCGAGCTTCGAGCAGGACGGGCGCCAGTCGGGAATTCCTCAAGCCATTTCGCAGCGTGCTGTGACTCGTCGCCCGCGTTCTTTTAAAGCTTGATGGCAAATTCGGGTAGAGCGTCATTACCTTCCGGCAAGAGGCGGCCAGCCGCTCCATTCCCGGAGTGGGGTAGTAAAGCAGAGCGTCGTGCTTGAACCTGCTGTGGTCGCTGTAGGCGAGGTACTGTTCCAGCGCCCGCAGCGAGCCGCCGTAGCTTCCGCCCACTTCGACATGTAGAATCTGAAACGGACCACGCGTGGGGCTGCCTGTTCTTTGAGGGTCTGGCTCGAGGTGCACGGTCGAAAAATCCATTCGTGAATTCGCGCCTGGCACTTTTTCAGCCTTTCGGTTCGTAGGCACGGGAGTGTTCGGCGGCCGCTACTCCGGGTTCCTGCAAAGCTCCTCTGGCGCGAGCAGGAACCTCGGCCGAGGAGATGTCCACCTGCATATTCAGATCCCTCCAATGGTACCCGCCGAATCCGAATAGGACGGCAACTGAAACGAGAAAGAGCAGCGCCAAATAGAAGAGATTGGTTGTAAGTCCCCAGAGCTGCAGCGCGCCCAGCGATAGCATGATTGCCGTTGAGAGGTAAAACTGCCTCGGGATGCGCAGCGCGACCCCCAGACGCTTCAAAACTATATAGAAACCGAAGATCTCCGCCAGGATCCAGGCCACGCCGCGTGCCAGCGCGGCTCCAAGAAGGCCGTAGCGATTTGTCAGCCAGCCAAACAGTGCGACGAACGCCACGATGCGCACAATTTGCGCAGCCGTCCAATAGCTGGGCTTGCCCAAGCCGGAGATGAGCATGGCATTGAGCCAAGTGAGCGCATCCAGACCATTCACAACGACCAGCACCAGCAGGATTGGATATGCCGCAGTGTACTGCTTACCGAACAACTCGAGAATTGGCCGGGCGAAAGCCAGCAGGAAACAGGTCAAACCAGTCATCACCAGGACCATATGCCGTCCAACGCCCTGATACAGGCCGGGGATCTTGTCGAGCCGGCGCGCCGCCACCATATTGGTGACACCGGGGAGCACGCCTTCTACAAAAAACATAGACATCAACGCGGTGATCTCCGCGATCTGCAGCGCCACGAAAAATTTGCCCAGCAACGAGACATTGAGCTGGCGCAGCACCAGGATTTGGTCCAACTTCATGTGCAGCAGTCCCAGCGTGCTTGCTCCCTGAACCCCAAGGGTGAAGCCCCAGAAACCAGCAGGCAAGTACCAGCTCCACCGTTCTTTAGCCGGCAGGACTTCTTTCCAGAGGGCGTAGAGGCCGATTACGGAAATTATGAGCATCAGCACCAAATAGGAGATGAAGATGACGTGTCCGGGAGCCTGGCGAAAGAGATCCCGGTGGCCTAGCCAAAAGTACGCGTAGATCAAGCAGGCTCCGACAGTGGTTGCCCGCATCAGCGATTGCGCCTGCGTTACTTTCATCAAACCTTTTAGCGCCGCCAGCGCTGAGAAGAAAAGCAATGGCAGGGGAGAAAGCCAGAGCAGCAGCAGGGCGATATGAACGTCTACCTCGCGGCCGATTAGGAACTTGATGGCTTGTGGGTACGATGCGAGGCACACGCTCGCGATTACCACAACGGAGAGGGTGAACAAGAAGTAGGATCCGAGGAATGAAAACCTTCTCTCTTTTGGCAAAGCTGGAAGGAAGCGGATGGTGACTGTTCCTCCGCCGAAATACAGAATGCCGGAAACGACGCCGAGGTAAATGCCCATAATGCTATACGCGCCGACTGCTTCGGGAGAAATTCGGGCCAGGATCAAGCTGGTCAGGTACCCGAAAGGAGCGGTCGTAACCGAGACGATGAAGCTGCCGCTGACCCCGCGGGCGATGCGCTGCTCCAGGCCGTCGTGACCATGCTGGGCACTTGTCGCTGCTGTCGGCACTTCAGCGGCCAACGCCACCGCTCTGGTTTCCGCGGCTCGGGATGGATTCTGGCTCAAGCGAACTCTCTGAACTTCTTGCTCCCTCTTTACGCCTTCTGCTCTCGCGGCCACTCTCGCCGGTGCGAATCTACAACTGCGGCTGCGTCCGGTGTCTCGCAAACCGGAACAGCATGCCGGGGCGGCACCTTTCCAGTTCAGCCAGATATCGCACCGTGGCTCGGTGAACGGGTGTACGCACGCGGCGAATCCGCCTGAGGCCTGCAATGCCGTCCCGCAGTCCTCTTAGGAAGGGACGGAAGCGTCCGGAGCGCAGCGTAAAATAGAGCATCATGGCAAACTTGGGCAGGAAGAAGCGGATTCCATTGAAGATGGCGTAGTCCTTGTATGCGATCCAGACGTAGTTGCGAGTGAAGAAGTAATAGGGTTTCTCCGCGGTGCGCGTAACCGGCGACATACGGTGAAATGCGCGGATCGCCGGAGCGTAGAGAATCCGGAATCCGCGGTCCAAAATGCGCAGAGCGAGGTCGTACCCTTCGCAATAAATGAAGAGCGGCTCGTAATAGAGTCCCGCCTGCTCGTAGACCTCACGCCGGCAAGCGCAGGCACCCTCCACGAAGAAATGGGTTTCAAACTCCGATTGGCCAAATTCCTGCCAGCTTCTCGGATGGCACCACTCGCGCAGCCGGAGCTTGCCCGTCTCAGGATCGCAAACCTGGAAGGCCAGAACATGAACCTGCGGACGCTCTTGAAACGTCCACACTGTTTTGTCGATCTCGAAGGGAGAAGCGAAGCTCATGTCGTCGTCCAGGGTGATCACAATCTCGCCGCGCGCCTCGCGGATTCCGGCATTTCGGCCCCCCCCTGCCCCGAGGTTTTCTCGGAGCTCAATCAGCTTGACGCCGGGGCCGCGAGCTTCCACCAAGTCTCTCAGGCTTTCCTGCGAGCCGTTGTCCACGACGATGATCTCGCGATTCGCGTACTGTTGGTGCAGCACGGAGTCCAGCGTCAGTTCCAAGGCCTGGCGCCTTTTGTAGTTCAGCAGGACCACGCTGACCAGCGGCGTGCCGTTGTGGGAGAGGCCAGCATTCATGGATCAGTTCTCCGGCTCGGCGGCTGCGGCGTCTTCGCGCTGCCCGTCCCCGGGCGGATGACTGGCGCGGATTCCTTCCCACCAGCCTTGCAGCCGCTGACGCTTCTGGAATAAGTAGCCATACGCCCGGCGCGCCCAGCGAGCGCTCTTCCAATAGCACTTGTGCCAGCGCTTCAGCGTGATCAGTTCGCCGCCAAATTTCTTCTTGAATCGGCCGTAGCCGCACATGTCGTAGCGCGTTAGTCCGCGCTCCGCCGCCAGGCGCATCGCGCTCCAGTGCAAGAACTCGTTGGGACAAAGATCGCGGCCATCTTGCCAGCTCGCTCCACCCCAGAAGTAAACGGTCTGGTGGTCGTGCGGAAACAGTCCCACGGCCAGAACGCGCCCTGTGTTGTCGCGCACCCGCAGCGCGAATAAGAGGTCTGCCTCCTTCAAGTGGCGGAAGAGCAGACGCGGGTATGCGCGCGGATACGGCGGCGCTCGGCGTTTGCGGCGCATCAGCTCGCAGTACCGGTCGTAGAATTCATCCGCAGCTGCCGGATCCCGTGCGTCCTCCACCGTCAATCCCGCCTTCATCGCTTTGCGCACGCGGTTTCTGCACACCGACTCCAAGCCTTTCCACATCATGTCCGGATTGTCGGGTGTTAGCTTGACCCAGTATGTCCAGCCGGTCACTGGCTCGTAGTGGGCTGCCTCCAGAGCGGCATCGCTCAGCACGCGGCTTTCCAGCTCCGCCACCGCCAAGCGCTCAGTACTGGCCAAGCCGTCCAGAGCCCCGAGGAAAGCGGCGGGATCGAAGTTGCCGTTCATCACCGGGCCCATGAAGTTCGTGCCCCAGCCCTTCAGAGGACTGCCGAGGATGCGGAACGGCCCCTTCCTCAAAATGCCGCCGCAGAAATAGCCCAGTGTTCGGGACCCTTCCGACAGCCGCCAGTAGCGGATCTGCATGCCGCGGCTCTGGGTTAGATAGTTCAGCCATGGCTTGCGGTGGAACAACTCGAAGGAAGGGTAGGAGGCGGTGAGCTCTTCCCAGCGGGCTGCTCCGTCCGCGGCCAGGGGCTCGAGTTGGTACCGGCTCGCCATTCCCGCTATCTCCACGCCCGGATCACAAGCTGCCGCCCCAGGATGCCATCTGTCGCGGGCTCGGCGGAAAAAACTGGGCCGCCCAATCGCAGTCCGGCGCCGAGCAGGAGCCAGAGCAGATGAAGAGGCACCTTGTAACGAAGGAGCCGCCGTCCGTGGCGGAACGCCCAGGTCGCCTCATAGGTTTGTGGCAGCCCGATTCGCTCTCTTCGTCGCAGCCAGCGGTACAGACGCAATGGCCACTCGTGAAGGAGTCCGTAGACGGCAGCGGCATTGCGACGCAGACGCACGGCAAAGATCTGCCAATCGTGAAAGCCGGCGGCAGCCAGCAATCCTTCGAGTTGTGCCAGGCGTGAAAAACACGTCATCCCGTCACCCGCAGGAGGAGGTACATTCGGGTACGAGAGGAAGATCTCCCCACCAGGACGGAGCACTGCAGCCACATTCCGCAAAAACACGGCGGGATCGACCACGTATTCGAACACGTCCAGGCAAAAGGCCGTATCGAATTCGTCTTGCAACATGTCCGCGAAGCTTAGCTGCGTGGCGTCAGCGCATACAACGCGAATGTTCCGAGTTTCTCGGAACCGCTCACGTAGCTCGGCGGTCGCCACAGTTCCCACTTCCACAAGGGTAAGCTGACGCACTCGTCTAGCCAACCGAAAAGCTGTGAACCCGCTGCCAGGGCCAATCTCGAGGAGTTTCATCGACGCTGAGAGAGGTAGGAATTGGTACAGAATTTCGTCGCGAAGGGGGAAGTCATGCAACGGAGCCTTCCAGATATCTGACCAGCCGAACGTCGGTCGAACGCGTTGGCCCGCGGGCAACGCTACCGCGCCTGCCGCCCCATTTCCACGGTGCACGAGTTGGTTGGAATTAGTCATGACCTCGTGTCTACTACAAACTCCGAATAATTCCAGAAAATCTCCGCGGCTACCCGTCGCCAGCTTGGATATCCGTTCTTCGGCAGCGTTGCGCTGGTTACCGGTAGCCTGGCGAGCAATTCTCGAAAATCGATTTCGTCGTCGGTTCTCTTTTCGATAATTGCGACCAGCGACGGGAGCAGGAAGAACAGCTCGCTCGCGGCGTCGTAGATCCAGTATCGGGGTGAGGCGTGCATTCCACGCCAGCCCCAGCGCGGCCACTCGCGCCAGCTCTGGACCCAACCTCGCCGGCGCAATGTGTAAACCCATCCTCGGAGGCATGAATAGACGGACTGGCGGCGAATCCAGGCCTTTAACAATTCGCGGTCAGAAGAATGAGCCTTGAGCCCGGTCAGTCGCTGAAGCTCCCACCGCCAGAGCTGGCGCAAGTAGGCAATCGCTTCCTCCCACAACGCCCAGCTCCCGTTTGGTTGGGTCTCAAGCTGAGATTCTTTTTCTTGTGAGAGCCCACGCAGCTTCGACTGAGTGCAGAAATCTACTCTCTCTGCAAACCTTCCGAGTGGGAAGAGTCCTGACTCATCTATACTGCCGCTATCCGCTAACGACTTCAGCCGCGCGGCACGCCGCTGATAGGTTGGTTCGTAGGCACCGACGAATAGCAGGAGCGAAGTCGCCATATCAAGGTACAACTTGAGCGTGTGGTAGTACAAGGCACGCGGGAGCCTCTCCGGCTTACCTGCAAAGGCTGAGCAGACGCCGACGTGCTCCACCATGCGGTTGCAGAGCAACCGCCAGGCATCTTCACGAGGTATTTGAGCCGCAGAAAATTCTGGGACCAAGCGCAAAATCTCTGGGTCACCCAACACTACTTGTCCGCAGGCCTTCAATTCATAGGCAAAGATGTTCGGCCGCATCCCACGCAGATAATCGGCGTGGCACGAGCTGAGCGAAATCTTACAGTGAATCCCTCTTTCGGCGAGATTGCCTTCGATACTCTGGCGAAGCAAGCTTTCCTGACGCAGAGAGAGTAACGGCGCGCCGTCAGTCAAGACCAAGAGGAACTCAGCGTCACTTAGAAGAGTCCAGGAGCCGCTTCCTTGGACGTCGGTCCCTTCGTCTCGTGCAAGACTGCCGGTGAGGACGAGGCCTGAAACCCTGCCGTTACATCGCGCCGCGCAGAGCCGAGACGCCTCCTCGTAGATGGCCGCCTTAGCTGCGCGTCGATCATCCGTTTTCGTCTTCGCGTACATAGGTTGGGTCCCACTCTGTAGCTTAGTCATCGTGGTTTCTCTGACCCGAAACCATCCGAGGAATCGTAGCCTCGCTCTGCACAACGCTCGGCTTGATCGCCACGTTCACCCCAACACGTCGACCGTGGTATTGCTCCGACGCCTGTAGATAGAGTTCCTGTGTCCGCTCAATCTGCTGATTTTGGTCGAACCGTTCTATTACCCACTGACGCCCTGCTCGCGCCATGCCTTCACGCCGGCCCGAGTCATGTAGTAAATTGCAGATCGCATGGGCCAGCAGCGCCGGATCACCAGGAGGAACTATTAGCCCGGTCTTGCCGTCCACAACCACTTCGGGTGTGCCGTCGACTGCCGTTGCGACCACGGGCCGGCCTACGGCAAGCGATTCGATCGCTACCAGCGGCAGGCCTTCGAAGAAAGAGGGCAGCACAGTGAAATCGGCGAGCGCCAGCCAGTCCTCCACGTTCGACTGGTGTCCAACGAATCGAATTGAATCGCACAGGCCGAGCGCTTCCGTTTGCTTTTCCAGTTCCTCCCGCAGGCGCCCCTCACCTAGGCATACGAGACGCGTCTTGGGAAACTGGCGCAAGACGGCCGGCATGGCCTCAATCAGCACTCGGTGTCCCTTCTGAGCCTCCAGTCGCCCAAGGACCATAAGAATGGGATCTCCTGGTGCAAATCCGAGCTTTTCTCTGAATCCAGCAGGAACGGGCCGACCCGGACTAAAGCGGCGAAGATCAGTTCCATTCACGATCACGCGTATCTTGCGCAAGGGGAGTCCCTTTGTTTTGGCGAGGTAGCGCGCATTCGCCTCAGACACAGCGACATAGTAGTCCACAAATCGACCCATGATGCGGTCCACCAAGTAGCTGGACTTCAAAAGACTCGTCCGCCAGAGTTCCCGTACGTGTGGCGTCTCGATGATGACCGGTACCCTGCAGAGCCGCCCGATCACTGAGGCGAACCGGCTGCTGTAAGACATATGCGAGTGAAGGATCTTAATCCGAGTGTCTCGCAGAATCTTTGCTAGGCGGAAGGCGTCCGCTGTGATGTAGGCTTTGCTCAGGGTGAGAGGAAATAGGTTAACATCGGGCGGGAGCTGAGGTCTAATCTTGTCAGCCAATTCAGTAGGGCACGCCAGGTGCAACCGAAAAAGGCGGCGATCCAGTCCCCGCAGTAGAGTGAGCATGTGCTCCTCTGCCCCGCCCCAGACGGGAACACGAGAGAAAAACAGAACCGAGATCGGAAAACGCGTCATAAATCTCCAAAAACGAGTTCGAGCTGATGATAGAAGGGTTCGAGCCGGTGCATTCCATTTGGCTCGCGCCGCCCCAGGCCATAGACCTGGTATTCCATTCCCAGCAGATACTCAGCCACGTGTCTACCGCCCTGGCCAGAAATTCTCGTAATGAGTGCCTTCTTCACAGCGATCTGGTCTTGAGTGATTTGGTGAATCCTGCCGCACTTTGCATACAGGGATAAACATCGGCGATGGTGCGCACCGGAACAGGCGGTTCACTACTGCTCAGAAAAATCGCATCCGAGTAAGGATCCCCCGGATGGTAGCCGTGCATTCCGTTAGGCATCCATCCTTTTCCGTTAAAATCGCTTTTCGACAGTAGCCAGCCGGGATGCAGCAAGAAGATCAGCTCGCCAAAACGGCGGTCGCTAAAGAAGACACCGAGCTGGCGCAACTCCTGGTCTGGCACAATACGCCCGCACGGCAAATTTTCCAGGTGCCTCCGAATAGCCTGCCTCGCGCGATCATTAAAAAACCAAAACCGCGCCATCGTTGAGTCGTACACGGCCAAGTAGTCAGCGGCCACCTTCAGCCCGAGATCATCGATTCCCTCAACGACGTCGTAGCGATGCTCCACAGGCGTCATTCCATGGTCGGAAATCACAGTAATGCTCGCGTCCGGGTCAATCTGTCGCGCTGCCTCAAACACCCGGCGCAGAGAAGCGTCGTACCATTGCAACCGTTTTTCTATATTTTCTGGTTCTTTGCAATGCATGTGGAGGAACATGTCCATTTCGCTGAGATACAAAAAGAAAAACGACGCCTCCCTCGACTGAATATCGTTGACGGCTTGGCGGAGGATTTCGGCATCGCTAAGGTGATGATAGGAATACACCCGATGAGCAATGCCCTTGCTCGTCAGCTGGTCGAAAATGGAAGAAGAACCGGTGATCCCACCCTGGTCGTAGATGTTCTTCTTCTCGACGTAGTTGAACCACGGCAAGAATCTCGGACTAACGCTACATTCAAACAGCGGACCCATACCCAGGACACGTCGTCCGAGCTCTTTGATAATCTTGCGGGTTACGCGGTGATCCAGCACTGCGTCCGGCAAGAATTGCGCGGACTTTAGCCAACGGAATGGCGAACCCTCTGGATCGTAGTAAAAGAGGTTCCAGTGACCGGTCACTGCCGGTGGCACGCCGGTCAGAATGGTCGGAATTGCGCCAGAACTGAATCCCAGCACCGTCCGCAACGGGCTGCGATAGGGCAAGAGATCGTTCAGGAAGTCGCGTCCCTCCACGAAACGCCAGCCCAGCGCGTCGATGAGCACAAATATCTGCATTTGCGGTCGCTGACTCATCCCTACTTCGTCACCACCTGAACACCCAATTGCGCCGGTTGAATCCTGAGAAGAACTTGCCTGGGGAGATAAAGCGCGGCGGAGCGCATCGAACGAAGAATGTAGGGCAAGGGATGGCGCGCCAACAGCCGTCGGAATTCCTCTGTGGAAGTCTGTCCAAGGATTGCTACGCGGTTGACGCAGCGGTTTCCCCAGGAAGCCGTCCATTGCCGGGAGTTACACACTCCACGATAACCCAGTCGAAAAGCTTCCTGGATTACTCTGCGGTTTAGCAAGCCGTACGGCGCCGCAAGAAAATCGACAGCAGAGCCAAGCTTGTCTTCCAATATTCCGCGAGATACACGAAGTTCCCGTTCTAGATGCACAGGATCAATGCGTGACAGCGCAACGTGGGAGTGCCCGTGAGAATGAAACGCCATCCCCGCCTTGCACATTTCCCGCACCTGCTCCCAATTCAAATAGCCTGGCTCCCCGATATTGGCGGTATTAAGAAAGAAGTCGGCTCGCAATCCGGCCTCGAGAAGGAGCGGAAACGCCTTCTCGTAATCAGAACTGCAGCCGTCATCAAAGGTGATGCCAGCCAATGAATTCAGCCCGACACCGCCGGCCACCTGCGCAATCTCCCTCACGGAAGTAACCTGGTAACCACCATTCCTGATTTCCGCTAACTGATCGCCAAACTGTCTGGGCGTTACCGCGTATTTCCCGTTTGGCGAACGCGAACCGCAGCCGCGCTCCTCGGCAATCTCGTGGTACAGAAATACCGGAGTCCCTTCGATCGCCGGCCAGGTATGTCGAACCGCCTCGCTGCCTATGGGACCCGCTGCCATACACCTTCCTCGCGCTTGGTCAAACAACGAAACATTCCCACCAGAAAGGCAACGTTCATCACCAGGAGGAAATAGGCAAGCAAAGCGAAGCGAACGTTTCGTATTCGTTCGCGAAACAGAAATCCAAACCCCGCCCACACGTAGAAAGAAAGTTGCAGCAGGCCGAATAACGCATAGCCGGAATAACGCAGCAGGGCAATGTTGCTGATCAGCAAGCTACAGAGAATCAGAGGCAGAATCCATCGCAGCAGCTTGTGGGAAACGAACGCGA
>WNFJ01299319.1_pt1 | contig 21450 bp, 22 predicted proteins | sample 5400461 | NCBI WGS metagenome assembly WNFJ01 (sample SAMN13153349, study PRJNA577476) | soil metagenome | isolation source: 115 cm saprolite on Douglas fir-dominated hillslope | place: USA:California | collected 2013-09-17
CCCTCCCCTTTGATCCCGCCTACCGCGAGATCTCCTCGACCCAGGTCCGCCAGCATGCCAGCATGCACCAGCATGAGATACCACACGAGGTACGAAGTTTCATGCGCGAAACTCGCGCCTATGCGCCACCGCTGCGCCTACCTGATGGCACAGAAATCGATTTCTATGCTGAGCGCGTAAAGCTTTTGGAGAAACTGCTCAGGAACGTGTCAAGCGAAAAATAAGCCCGTTCGAACCGATCTGCACCACATCTCCTTCATTCAGGCGGGAGCGGGTAACTGCCTGCCCATTCACCAATGTGCCCGTAGCAGACCGGTGGTCTTCCAGTTCGTATCCTCCATCGGGTAACTGGTGAATAGTCGCGTGCAGGCGGCTGACAGCCAGGTCTTCCAGAAAGATGTCGCATTCACGGCTGCGCCCAATAGTCAACTCAGGCTGTATTTCAAAACTGCGCACTGCACCTCGCATGCCTGGGAGCTCCAGCCTGGCAATAGCGCTGCTGCCAGGATCGATGGCTTTTTTAACGTGCAATTCACGGCCACGAGATGAAGGAAGAGTGATGGGCCTGGTAGCAGCCGCCTGCGAGTAAAAGGTGAAGTGTGTGTGACCGAAGAGCAATTGATCACCGTCGGTGAGCAACTGCTCTTTGATGGACCTGCCATTGACGAAACTGTCGCCACTGCCATGATCATCGCATAGTATATAGCCAGCGGCAGTGAGGACGATGCTGGCCTGTTTTCGATGAACGGCAATATCCTCTAGAAAAATGTCACATTCGCGGCTGCGGCCAATCGTGGTACGGTCCTTCCAGATCTCTATGCGCTTCCCAGCCTGTGGTCCCTGCTGGATGATGAGGTATGTTGTCGATGTCTGCTCGTACTGCTCTTGTGTCACATGCGCACCAGGTATCTAGAGTGGCTTATTTGCTGGTTTTGTGACTTGAGAGTACTGCAATATAACATCTGAAGATAGCTGCTCCTGAACTACACTGTATCTACTGTTCAGCATACTACGGAATTGATAAAAAAGCAACCTCGGCTTGAGCAGTTGTTATGCCATACCATCTTCTGGTATGTCAACGATGCCTGGCATAGATGTATACACAAGCCTAAACCCGTTTGGATACGCCTTGACTTCGGTAAGCTTTGCCTCGTAGTCTACCTCAGCACTTGCACACTCTTCCTTGACTTCAACCTCTGTGGCCGCGTAGAACAGCACTAGCAGACTGCCATAGCCTAAGCCTACATCTAGACTTGCAATGTGTAGCGTTTTGCGCATTCAGATACACCTTCCTTTGCCGATTGTGGTACTCAAATACTCCTAATACAACACTCTCATTACGTTAGGAGTTTTGTCAATCCGTATCCTGAGTTACAATCGCGCAAAAAGGTAGAGACATGGCGCGGCTAAGAGTGCAGGAAGTAGCGAAAGAAAAGGGTGTAAGCATGGGCAAGCTGTCACGTTCTGCGGATGTTTCGTACAGGACCATCCGGCTTATCTACAAAGACCCGTACCGTGATGTTGCCTTGAATACGCTTGAAAAGCTCGCTAAAGCTCTTGGTGTTTCAATTGCTGATCTAATCGAGGAAGAAACAGAGAAAGAGGAATAACCACATGCAGCGGAGAGCCAATTCCGACATCTCCCCAGTCCACAAACTACCGGTAGAATGGTCGTATGAGGCCCAGGAAACCGATGTGCGGGCCGAGACATTAGAGAAAGCCGCTCAACTGCTCGTGCTGCGCCGTGACACATTTCGGATCATTGATGGAGCAGGACCAAGCCTGGACGCCCCTCCATTGGAGTCCACAGAGCAAGGGAATGGGAGCGGGACGCAATCAGAATAGGAAGCGGAGCAGGCCGGGAGGCAGCAGAACACGACGGAAACGGGAGGAACTGCTCTTTCCCGCGAGCGTACAAGAGAGGCTCCTGGTAAATGCCCTACCAAGTGAGCAGGTTTGGCCATGAAATCGAATCCTGTCGTGTCAGGAGTTCTACTTTTTGAGTGTGATCATGTACAGCGAACTGTCGGGCCCAGCCGCTTGGTTTCGCTTCATTCCTTCTGCCCGTCAGACATCAGGCGCCGACACCATGCGATGACCACATTGGCAACCCTGTCCGGCTGCTCCGGGAAGAGCGCATGGCTGGCGTCAGTCACGATTTCGGTGGTCACCCGGTTGCCCAGCTGATGGCGTAGTTCTTCCCAGCACTCGCGAGGTTTGAAGGGGTCGGCATCCGGAATGATCTCCAACAGGGGGGCAGATCCAGCAGCCCAATACTCCGACATCCGAACCGTACCGGCGCTGCTCACCTGCATCTGCATCGTCTCCGGATACCAGCCCTGGAGCCAAATGCTGGGATCATGATTGGGTGCAAAGAAGCCTCTCCTGAGCGCAGCGAGGCGCTCCTCGACCGGCGCATTGAGGTCGCACGCCTGATGCGGTGTCTTGCTGATCTCCGGCGGCACCGAACTGCATTGCGCAGCAGCCAGGATGACTCCCTGTACGAGGGAGGGGTGATCCACCGCAATCATGCGAGCAACGCCGTTGCCGAAAGCATGGCCCAGCACGATCGCCTTACCAGCGCCAAGCGAACGCGTGACCAGCGCAATGTCGGCCGCCAGATCATGCAGCGTCAACCCGTCCATCTTTCCCTTTGAGCCGGCGATGCCTCGAGGCTGAGGACGCAGGATCGTGAAGCCAGCCGCGCCCACCTTGCTTGCAAAGTAGTCGAAGTCCGCTCCTCCATCACGCCCATAGGAGGGCAGAACGACCAGTGCAGGACCTGTGCCGTCGACATAGACTTCGAGCGTCACGTCAGTCCCATGAACCAATTCGCTCCGTCTGTTCTGTGCCATGTATCACCTCCTCCTCGGATCTCAGGAGTATCTTGAGCTCATGCAACGTGAAGCTTCTACACAACAGCGCTTGCTTGCTATGGGAAGGTGGAAAGGACGCTCTGACTGATCGCCTCCTCCACACGACGTCGGGAAACTTCCCCCCTGACGAGGTTGGCTCTCCCCAACTTTTGATGATGCAGGAAGGAGAGAGCTTAGTGGTGCCCATCGAGCCCGGCCGCAGAGAGAGCCAGTCTGCCAGGCGTACTCTTCCTGGCTTCGGGGCAGGATGGAGCGAGAGACTACCTCCCTCCATCACGACAGCTCTGGGCGCATCCTCGCTGTCCTTGTGATGCCGTGATCAGGCGGCATGCAACACCCGCAGGCGCAGCAGATCAATGTTGGCTCGTCCATACATCTGGCGTTTGAGCAGGCTTCTGGTCTGGTGATCTGTCCTTCTACCTGCCGGTACTCCAGGGTTCGGTGAGGGCGGCTAGAACCGCCGCTAACTCTCTCTGCAGACCGATGCCGCAAAGCGCCGCAGTTCCTCATAGGGACACCCTTTGGCCCTCTCCAGAGAGGCGAAGCAGTGCCTCGCTTTGGCGCTCACGGATCAGGCGAACAAAGTCCTGGCCGAGCGCGGAGAGAGACGAAAGGCACGGGGACAGACCAAACAATGCTTGCCGATAGGCCGTATCCTTGGCATTCAGTTCCTCTGGCTTGTGCAACAACAGCCATTTCACCTGCCACGGTGTTCGGGTGGCAGGTGCACCCCGACGAGTCGAGGCAGCCACAGAGGAAAAAGAAGACGTGGGAGTCATCCTTGCCGGAAGAGGCCAGTTGCGCTACGCTCGTCCACACACTTTTGTAGCTGCCCGTAAAGCCTTGCCCTTGTAATTCGTGCCAGAGGGTTGTGATCATGACCTCTCCTTGAGGCCCTCGCTCTTCCAGATAGGCCCGGTAGGGTTCGACAGGAGAGGGATGCGGATGGCAGTAGTGTGCCACAAACGTTGGCATCCGCAGATATGTGCGCACCGTATGCTGATGCAGGTGCAGACGGCTGATGATTTCTGCCTGAGTGTTCCCCTCTGCGGCAAGTTCATGCACGTGTTGATGCATCGCCATCTGCCAGGCCCGCCGAGGACTGGGTGCAGGGGGCTTGCGCCGCGGAGGCTTGCGCCGCGGACCATCGGGTTGGGCAGACTCAGGTGGAGCCAAGGACGTCTGCTGGGGGTTCTTTTTCACCCGGCCTCCCTGCCTGACGGAGCACATCGATCTGGTACGCCAACGTTTTCTGGATCACTTCCCCCAGATTCTTGAGCAAGTGCCAGCGGTCAAGCACCTGTTTGGCTCGAGGTGCTCCTTTCGTCGCTCCTTTGAGGTAACTGGCCCCACGATCACGGCTCATCACCTCGACGCCCGGATGCTCACCAAGCCAGTCGGCAAAAACCTCCTCGCTGCTACCCAACAGCACATCAACCGGTCGATGCCGCTCCAGATCAACCAGCAATGTCCCTGCTTGATGGGCACGAAAAGACCAATCATCGACGCCAAGAACTCGAGGCGTAGGGGCGGCTGTGGCTCCTTGGCGGCGCAGCAGGGAGAGCAAGGTGGAGGCACAGACCGGTGTGGCATGAGCCACACATTGCTTGGCCCCAGCCTCTCCACCCAGCGCCCATCCGATTGTGACTAAGGCATCTCGCAGCCGGTTCGTGCGACGGGCAGAAAGCTCCGTCAGTTCTGGAAGCCGTTCCGTAAAAATTTTCCGCCTGCAATTAGGATTCTGACAGAAAAAGCGATGGAGCTGCACACGCAACGTCAAGCGCCATGATCCCCAGGGCAGATCTTGGAGTGTCCGCATGTAGGTGCTATGCACCCGTCTGGTGCTTTGCCCACACACCGGGCACTGCCCCTCGGTTTGCAAGGAGACTAACACCAGCGTCAGTCCCTCCAAGGAAAGCCGGAGAGGCTCGCATCCGAAGCTTTCCTGAAGCGGGGATCAGGTGCTCAATCAAGACTTCAAGCCGATCCGTGGCGTCCCAATAGCATGATGTTTGCATCTTTTCATGGTACCATCTCCTGTCTTGTTCAGCTTTTCATCAAAAGTTGGGGAGAGCCACGAGGTGGGGAAGTCATACAAATTGCGCTACGAGGTTGTAGCTGAGCTAATTGCTGAGTGAAGGAACGCCAGCCGCCTGGAGCGAGACAAGGCTCACCAACGAGCTGGGGGAACAGCAGCAGATAAGAGGAGTCGGAGCAAAACTGAAGCAAGAAGCCATGAGGCTCCGCTCGGAGAGGCCTATCTGTCCGCAGGCCGAGGAAGTTAGCGAAATAGTCTGGCACTCCAAAGAGCTTGATGCTGACTTGCCCTTCGGCGGGCGCACGCGCATTGCGCGTCAGGCGCTCTGCCCATGAGAGCCGAACGTGCGCAGCGGGCGCACGCGAAAGGGTCGCAGGCGAGGGCACGGAGTGGCTCTGGCCGGGCTGGTCCGAGGTGTTCCTCATCTCAATGTGTTGATCACGCACCAGCTGCAGACAGGCACGTCGATGCTCTCTCCGGCTCCAGTCTCGCCAGAGAAGCGGCGCATTCCCGACGGCCAGTGGATGCAACAATACGCTGACCTGGCGTGGCTTCTTGGTGGCGCTGCCCTGCCATTGACACTGCTCACGCAGCGGACAAGGGCGGCAACTGCGAATGCTGGCCCCATACACGACGCGCAGGCTGCCATCGGCTTCTCGACGCCGCTCCTGGGCAGACAGCGACTGCCCGGCTGGACAGCGGAGCGTCCCGTCGGGCTGAAGAGGAAAGTCTTGGCCAGAAAAGCGCCCCGTTTTCCAGGAGGTGGCTATGGTGGGCGGGCCATACCCAGAGGCGGGAACGGATGAAGCAGCCTGCTCGCTGGGCGGCAGGATGGCAGGAGCAAACTCGGTTGTGCGCAGTGGGGTTGGCTCTAACTGATGCCCCAGCTCCAGACGCAGGTTCCATACCCATTGGCTCACGATGCACCATGTCTCTTGACCGCAAGCGGTGTGACTACACCAACGATCCGGGTCGATCTCCTGATCTTCGGAAGCCGAGCACCGGTTCAAAGGCACCACGATGCAGATACAGCTCGACGACATCGGAGGCGGTGAACACCTGGCTCTCGCAGCGTGGTGAAGAAGAGTTCATAGACGACGCCTGAACGCGTGACGCCAACGGAACTCTTCTTCTTGCCAGCTTGATGGGTTGCTACCACCACGCGACAGTGCATGCCCTCAGACCCTACAGGCACGCCAGGACAGTCGTAGAGACTGCGCACGACCTGACTTGTCTTCACGAGGCTTTAGCTGGTCTGGGGGGAGTTGCAGACGCGCTTGAATAAGTGGATGATCGAGCACGGTGTAGTCTTTGCCGCGGGTCACAAAGGCGAAGCCAGCCAGGTCGGAGAGCACGGCCCCCGTGCCATACTGTCCATCGAGCCGGAGCAGGGTGCGTTCCTGCGGGAGCTGGTACGCCGCGAGGTAGCGCGTGATGGCAGCTTCGCGCCTTTCGCAGTTCCGTTCGGTAGCGCCCGTTGCCTCGGTTGCCAAACGAGCCGAGCCATTGGAAACTGTGAGCCTGGCTGATGACGGTCCGGGTGTGCACCACTTGCCCTCGCTTGCGTCCTGTGTAGCCAGGAGCACAGACATCATCCAGTCGACGACGAGCCGGAGGCAGGTCTTCGGTCTGGGGTAAGGCGCGTTGGCGGGCGGCTTCCTGCGTGCCATCGAGATCAAAGATCACCCAGGTGTTTCCCTCGCGATCCACCAGTCCTCCCGTTTGCTTCTCGTTGGCGTTGGAGTCGGTGAAGAGTGGACGACTGAGTAGATCATCGAGAAAAAGCGTGCGCAAGGCTTCGACGGGCTCCTCGGTCAGCGCCGCCAAAAAGCGCGAGAGCGTCGAACGGGCGGGCAACCGGTCACGCTCAAACAAGGCCATGAAAGGAACTGCAAAGAGCTGGAGTCTTTCGTAGAAAGCTTCCAGGGTGCGTTCGCCACTGATAGCATAGCCGAAGAGGACCGTGAGAAAATCGATGACCTCGTAGCGCCCGAAACGGCGCCGCGCAAAGCGCATGTGCTCGTTCATGGCTTCGAGGACTCCCTGCTGCTTCAGATATCGAGCCAAGAGTATCACTTCTCCAAACCACGAAGGCGGCGACAAGACAGATTCCGCAGAGGTCTGGATGGTGACCGCTCTCATCGGCGTGACTGCTCATTCGTCCTCCATGGGGGAACCGTGCAAGAATCCGGGCTTCACCCAGCGGAGGAAGAATTCTTGCGCGGAAAACAGGTTATGACCGAAGATTGGACGCCAACCACGAACGCAGGATCGGCACCACATACCTTGCCTGCATGGCCTGCGTGTGGTCAAGTCCATCGAGCACTTGCACATCCCAGCCGAGTTCAGAGAGTTGTGCTTGTCCGCGCACAATTGGACCCGCTAAACTCACATGAACGTTCCCCCAACTTTTGCTGTACTGGATCTCGTCCTTCGAACCAACGAAGCAGAGACGAGGACAGGCGAGCCGCGCCTGGGCAGCCCGGTCATCGAACCCCTGCAAGGCCTGGTAAAGGGTGACAAATTGCCGGGTCTGATCCTTTGATAGAGAGATGCCAGACCATTCGGATTCATCTGCTGACGGCATTGGCCGCGCGCCGCTTGCCATCTCGTAGGTCGCAGTGGTGACGCGGAGCATTTCCTCGTATGGCCCGTTCAGGGGAGGGAAGCCTCCCATAATGAGCGCCGACAGGCGGTCGGTCCGAATGGCGAGTTGAAGGCCAATCAGCGCCAGCCAGGAGTAGCCGTAGTAGGCGAACCGATGCGCCCCCACAGCATCGGCCACGGCGAGGAGATCGCTCGCGGCGTTGGCCGGTGTCAGCGTTTCGGGTTTCGGTCTACGAAGGCACTGCCCTTCATAGTCGAAGGCAACCACGCGAAAGGCGTCGCTCAGCCCTTTGATCAGCGATTGGCCCAGGGCCGGATCAGTGCCATACTGGCGCATTTGCTCGGCCAGTGGCCCGGTCACCGGCTGTGGATTGACTGGCAGCAGCATAGTCGGCCCTGCGCCGTGAATCTCGATCTCGATGGTACTTCCGTCATGTAATGTCGCTTCAGGCATGTGAGTTCCCTCCATCATTCGCTCGCATTTCTACCTCGAATATCGGCAACAGTATGTCATCTGTTGCACCATTTTGAGGCAGCACTCCTATTCAGATGTATACATACGTTTTGATCCCCAGCTTTCCAGGCTTTTTTCTGGATCACCTTTCCACTGTACAACACTGATGCCCAACTGGAGGGTGAGGCGGCATGCAGAGCTTGCGTATGGGTACACCAGATCCCTAATCAGGCTCAATATGCTTGTTCAATGTGGTAGAAATAAGGGGACCCATTGAAAGAAGTCTCTAGAAGCACTTAGGGGTTTGACATGACAGATCGTCTCTATCTGCGTACCCGCGATCTCGCACTGGCTGGAGGCATCAGTGTTCAACAAGTGCGCAATTACGAGGCCAGTGGCTTGATCCCGAAAGCGCAGCGGAGTCCAAGCGGCTATCGCCTCTACACCCATCACCATCTGGCTGCACTTAAAATGGTGAAAAGCATGGTCCCTGGTTACGGCTGGCAGCGAACGCCAGCGATCATACAAGCGCTTCACCGAGGCGACCTTTCCGCTGCGCTTGCGATTATCGACGAGCGCCACGCTGAGCAGGCTCTCAAACGCCTCCAGATGGAGCAGACGCTCTCTGCTCTGCGTCTATTAGCCGCTGGGTCCGCCTCGCAGCCTCGCTCCTCCCATCCTCAACGGGTTCGAGTGGGTGAAGCGGCCAAACAGGTGGGCGTGCGTGTCTCCGCCTTGCATTTCTGGGAACAGCAGGGCTTGTTGCACCCGGTTCGCGAGCAGCACAGCCGCTACCGCCTCTATGACGAGCACCAGATGCGCCGCCTGCGCGTCGTGGCCTTGCTCAGAGGCGCTGGCTACCCTTTCAACGCCATCCAGTCGGTGCTCGACGAATTGGCGGCGGGTCGGCCTGAAAAAGCCATCGTGGCGGTGGAGAAAAGGCGCGAGGAACTCACGAGGACAAGCTGGTCATGCATTGAAGCCTTGACCAGCTTTCAGCACTATGTGAGCGAGTTTGGCCCGCAGCACAGTTTTGTACCCAGGTGAGAGCATGATGAACGTTGCTCTTAGGCAAGAAGAGGTATATTCCTGTGCTTTTTTGCCCCTCACTATGGCCTCGTTGCGCAATTCGTGGGTTGCTCCAGGCGTGCTTCCACCTGTTATCCGACAAACCAGAGCAAGAGGGAAGTTGTGCACATCTCTTCCACCGTATTGAAACCATTCCCTCTCATATTGTGGAAAACCTGGTGGATAAGGCAGTAGCTATTCCGCGCGACCTCGGGTATACTGAGAACATCACCACCACGCATATCGGCACGAAGAGGCACGCAAGCTCCGGGAATAGGCGGGCCTCCCTCCTTATTTCTCCACATGTTCGCTTATTTCTTACTGTCACAATCATTGTGTTCATGCATCTGAATAGGAGAGGGCGATATCGGCATGGATATCGCTGCGAAAGGGGAGCGCGCGTGAAAACCCAACCGGCTGCCGAAGCCGTCGAACACCTGATCAGAGCGTATGGAAGACTCGTTTTCCATGTCATTCATGGCATGATCCATGATTGGCAGGAGAGCGAAGACCTGACCCAGGAGGTCTTCCTCTCCGCCTTCAGAGGCGTCGATGCCGCACAAACTGCACGTGGAGCGCAGTTTCAGGCCAAAGCCTGGCTCCTGCACATCACAATCAACACTGTCCGTATGTACCGGCGCAGGCAGCGGCTCATGCACTTTGTGCCCTTCTCGCACTTGGAAACAGCGGAGGCTGGTGCTGACGTGATCAGCGAGCTGGCGGCCACGGTCCAACCAGGCGGGTACTCCACGGTGGAAGGAGGTGGTGATCCGGCAACACTCATCGCCGAACGCGATGCCGTTGGGCGCACGCTTGCAGGGCTGCCGGACCCGCTGCGCGTTCCGTTGCTCCTCTCGGTTGTGGGGGGTTTATCCTCGGCGGAGATCGCCGGTATCCTGGGTCTGGGGGAGGCAGCCATCCGCCAGCGGCTCTCGCGAGCCAGGCGGCAGTTCCGTCACCTCTACGCTGCTGAGAGTGGTGACGTTCTGGTCGATGTTTCCACTAAGATGGCGGCTCCCGGTCGGGAGAGAAGGGTGTCCGCACCTATCAGAGGGGTACCACTGAGTACGACAGCATGAGGGGAAGGATCAATGAAGATGATGGCTTCTGGCACGAAGATGTGCCAGCAAGAGGGAGTGAGACTGACCACGGACCTCCCAATCTGGGCCCCGCCTTGCGCTCCAGGTGACGATGTTGTTGGTCTAGCGTAGAAAAGGGAGCCGTGATACACGACCATCTCAGGCGAGTTCCAGGAGGCGACTCGCCTGTGTCTACCTATGCAAAGCAAGAGCCTCGTGAACCGACTAGCAGCATGAGCCTGGCCCAGTAGCGTTCTTCCAGAAGACTCACAGCTGCTGACACATAACCAACAGACCAACAACAGCCAAGAAAGAGCAAACCTATGCCCACCCTGGAAAAAACCGAAGGTGGCCTGCCCCGCAGTGCGTTACGGTATCGTCCTACGACTGCCGACACCATCACCGTCGATGAATATGTCACGGCGCCAAGACACCAGTGCTCCAGGTGCGCCGTGCCTCCTGGTATCGCCAGTCAGAAGCCATCGACGAAGATGCAGAATCTGTTGGAGACGCTTCAAGGAACAGCCTGCTGGCAAGCGATTCTAAACGTCTTTGCAGCAGGCGGAGTTGTGGCAGGGTGTTCCGCAGGAGCGATGGTCCTTGGCGCTGCCCTTCTCGACTTTCCCCGCACCTGGCGTACACTTCCCGCGCTTGGCCTTGCCCCCGGCATCGCCATCATCCCCCACTTTGACGAGATTCCCTCCTTGCTTACACACGTCATTGCTGCTGCCAGGCGCAGCATAACGGTAGTCGGTATCGACGGCTCAACAGCGCTCGATGGTTCGAATGGACAGTGGAGCGTCCAGGGGAAAGGTGGAGTGACCGTTTTCACGAGCAAGCAGAAGACACGCTATCTCGCAGGCGACGAGGTGCCACTTCCGCAAGCTCTCCATCCCTCGGGGTGAAAGTCCAGTAGGGGCGGGAGTGGAGGGGTGCGGGCAAGGGACCCTTGGATCGCCCTCCGTTCCCCTAAAGGATGTAGACCTCTTCCGCAAGCAGAGATATTGCATTCATCAACCCGAAATCCCAGTTTTAGCAGCGAAGTGGCTCTCTGGTACTTTGCCCTCTTGAAGAGGGCAAACACAGCTATACAAGCACAAATTTAATAGTTAAGGTATTGTCAACTTAAAACATAACGTTGATGAGCTTTCACCACTGGTTTGCTATTTTGAGCAGTGAGAAAGGGGAGATAGAGCAGAGAAGTATGGGCGGAGTCCCCACTTTTGGGTGATGTTCTCCTCAATTGGCTCTACAATGTGTATCAAGTTGACAATACCCATCGTAGAGTAGTCCTTAAGCTCAGTTTTAGCAAAGTGGTAAATGCCCTGAAGAGTAAGCCGCTTTTGCCCAGAAACAAGAGCACGTGACGCCAATCATGAGCGACTTCAGTGAACGTGCCTGGGTAAGCCGCTCTTCATCTGGCCAATTTCTCCTGAGCGCTGTAAATTGGTGTTCTTCTCTGGACGGCTTCCTTTGCCTTCTATCATTCCAGTCCTCCCTCACAGAGGATATGTGAGGGAGTATTGAGCACCTGTGTTGTGCAAATCGCACTCGTATTCACTCATCATTTCTGACAACCATATCAAAAGACAATGGTGGACAAATATGGGTGAAGTAATATTCTTCCGCAGAGTCCCAGAGCGCATGCCACCTCTGCATAAAGCCTTGACCTTCCCGAAGGACAAGGCGCTTGCGCCGTTCTTCATCGTTTGCCTCAACAAGGACAGCTAAATCGACGAGATCAGCCAACTCAGGTCGTGCGGAGTAGACACCATCTACGAGAATCACCGGGGCAGGTTGAAGGATGACGGTTTCGTTTTTCCAGCCAACCCAGCCGATCCCGGGTTGGAAATCAAGCGGATGCCAGGACGCCGTTTTGTTCGCCAATAAGGGTTCTAGGACTTGGGTACGCATCCGTTGCCAATCAATCACTTTTTCTACTTTCTCAGCCGCGCTCACCCCTTGCCAGACATCATCGTTGCCTGTGCTGGCTATATGGGCCATCCGTTCGCAAAAACGGCGTTTGAAAGGCGGAGTCGTCATTGTCAAACAGGCTCTTGTTGAACGGATGTCCTTTGTAGCCAGCTCACACGGCGTTGCAACAGCGAGAAGTCTGCTTTTCCATACGAGCTTCGTTTGATCCACTTCACGGCTGGCTGATGAACCCTTCGACCATGCCGTTGCTTCACGACTCGCTACAGCCATTGGCGACAGCCTCTGTATCGTCGGCTAGTCCGTCTATAAAGTTCATCAGTTCCGCGATGCCACAGTTTCGGACGTCTGCTTTCCAGTGTGCCAATCGTTGCGGACCTTCCAGCCCTCCCAGAAGCTGCCCAAATACCTGAGCCAGTGTGAATACGGCTGAAACCGTCGGAGCGCTTTAGCAGTGTTGATCAAGCAAAGCTGCTTGGTCTGGTGTTCGGTAGGACAGTCGTGGTTAAAAAGAGCATGATAAAGAGTATGGCGGGCGAGACGCTAGCCTGATGCAGGAAGCAATTAATAATGAAGAGATGGCTCGCGCTCAGGCTCCTGTTACAGCGAATGTAATAGGTCTGAATATGGTCGGCCCCACCATCCTGGCTGTCGACACCCCTCAACAGAAAGCCCGTTACCTGCCTAAGATCTTGAGTGGCGAGGAAATCTGGTGCCAGGGTTTTAGCGAACCGAATGCTGGTTCCGATGTGGCCTCCCTCCAGACCCGGGCGGTGCGAGAAGGTGACCATTTTGCGGTGGACGGCCAGAAAGTCTGGACCAGTTACGGCTACGTGGCCGACTTCTGTATTTTGCTGGTACGCACCGATTTTGAGGCTCCTAAGCACAAGGGGTTGAGCTACCTGATCGTGGATATGAAGTCGCCTGGAGTGAGCAGCAAGCCACTCGTCCAGATGACGGGTGAGGCTGAATTTGCCGAGCTGTTCTTTGAAAACGTCAAAGTGCCGGTAGAGAACCTGGTCGGCCAACTTCTCGGCGTCGAGCAGCAGTGTGACATTGAGCGGCGGATCGCTGAGATGACGGAACAGGAACTGCTCGAAGAGTGGGGGCTCAAACTGGTAGGCTGTTGCCCAGAAACAGGTCCATCGAGGCGCAAAGAGCTCGGCCGGTGCAATCCTCATCTGAACAAGTGGTGTGAGTGCGGGCTGACCCCCGTCGGTTGCCCAGAGCCCGAGGTCCTGGCTCATTTGAGCGACAGCGCGGTGGCGGATGCTGGCGAGCTCGAAGCGCTCTAGCCCGTTGTCATAGAAGCGCAGCAGTCCATTTTCCCAGCGAAAGCGGAAGGTGAAATCAGGAAGCTTGGAATAGGCGATGCGCTCGTGGGACTTCATGATATAGCGGTTTGCTACCCATTCGAGCGTGTCGGCAAGCGTCTCTCCAGCTTGGACGTGATCCTGCAGGAGGCGCCAGAGGACGAGGATGCCCGGTTGAGTTTCAGATCGCTGCTGTGCGATTTCTGTCCAGCCAACCGACACGGCCGCGGGATCGGGAAGGCGGTCGAACGTCGCGAAAAGGAGCACGAGACCAGCGAGTGCCGACGGCTGTTCGACCGCCCAGGAACGAAGGGCTTCCAGACTCGCTGCCCTTGTTGCTGCGGCGACCGCGTCCCGGAAGCGCGATGGCGGCAAGTCTGGTGCGACCTGGATCGCTACACCCTCAACGTCTATGACGTCTGCTGGCAGCATGCGAACGCGGAGCAGAGTCTGCACTTCGTCCCGCGTCATGCCGTCGGGTCCCTGGTCCGCAAACCCGGTACGGCAGAATTCAGTCCATATGCACGAAAGGGCCTCCTGCATGTACTCCTTCATGATCAGAGCGGCCCAACGCGTCGAGGCATCGCCTTCCGGTGTGTCGTCGGAGAGATGTGGCCAGGCATAATCGATGACGGCTTGCCGGAAGGCCGCTTCGTTCTGGCTAGCGGCTGGGAACGCCGCCAGCACGCGAAGGAACAGTGCAAAGCTCCGTCGACGCTGTTCCACCGCATCCTTGATCCACTCGGCTCGCGCCATAAAGAGCGTGTTCCGGATGGCCTCCTGCTCCGCAAGAGACTCTGACAAACGGCAGAGGCACGCCGCCTCGGCGTATTCGCGGAGCACAGCCACTGGGATCGGACCCGTACCCCAGAAGTACTGCCTGTAGTAGACAGTGTCGCGGATCGCGCTCCCAAAGTGCCTGGCCAGCGCGGTGACCCACTCGTCTTGACGAAGCACATCGACAGGAGTAGGGGTAGTGGCGAGTTGCGTGCCGAGGGGTGCCACGACTTGGAGATCGATCAACGGGCTGCGGTAGTAGAGGCCATAGCCGCCGAGGAAGCTCTGGACCGACTCACCGCGAGGCAGGGGATCTATGCCGCTTTTCACGGCCGGTTCAACGCGTTCCTTACCGACGACCGCTGACCAGCGGGAACCGCATCCCTTTGGACAGAGCTGGACGGCAAGCCCGTACTCGTACTCTCTCGCTTTGACGAACGTCGAGAGCGCGTTGTTGGTCGGGTGGAGCTTGTGCGCTTGATACTCGGCGAGGAGGAACGGGTAGAATGAGAAGTACCTTGCACGCTGTGAGAGTGCAAGGATGCCGGGCAGGAGCTGCGGCATGATCCGATCGATCGTAATCGTCTGCAAGCCGAGGGGATCTCGGCCAGCCTTGACGCTGAGCCAGGGCTTAATCCATTCTGGGAAACCGGCAACGTCGCTCGAAAGGTTCTCGGGAGTGGCCATCCCGATCGACTCTACCAGCGATAACCGGCGGCCGATGAGCCCAGCATCTGCAGGGCCTATGACTGGCGCGTTCGATGAGGATTGACGCAACACGCCGACATGGTTCCCCATGCTGACGGCTGCCTGATCCGGGCCGGGCTCAGACATTGCAGATTACTCCTTGACAGAGAAAAGTTGCTGAGATGGCCTGCGCCGACTGGAACGAGACCGACTCCAATGTCCTGGCCAGTGAGGCATCAAGCTCCACGACTTCTGCCCCAATCAGTGGGTGGGGATGACCCTGGACGATGCTAGAAACATCGGCTGGAGGTCCAGTTTCCCCCTCAGTCGGTCTATCGGCCTTACCACTGCGTACCGTCACGGTACCGGCCGCGAGATCAAGATTTCGAGATACTGCTCGTTAGAAAGTGCAACTCGGTACTCGTTTGTGATGGCCTGCCTATTTTACCACAACCATGCAGATTCTGCGACATGATGGATTGAAGGTGTAATTGCTCCGCTCATGCACCTTCTCCGGTACATTGGAGTGTTTTTGTTGAGCAACCGTCGGAGAAGGGTAATTCTCCTGCATGTTTCTGCCATTACTCAAAGAGCAGTTCCCAGCGTTGAATCTCGCATAGCTAGCCGTGTGCCCTTCGCGTCGATTTCCCGTTTTTCATGTCGAAAAAATGCCCACCTTTCAGGCAAATTACCACTATTGTCCCGCTTGTATAAGATCAATTACGGATTACCTTTCTTGCTCAAGCTTTGTAAGGCTTCATCGGCTAATTCTTTTGCACTTCTATTCATCTGGCCTTCATTTTTCGGCAGGAGGCTCTTATAAAACGCATCCAGTATCAAAGGGTTACTGCAACGATTGTTGTAGATTTGATCTTGCAGCCCCCTTGATTTGCGTTCTATTTCTTCTACGGGCATCTGTTTTATGATAGCGTCAGTCCATAGTTCCTCAGCATACCGTTTCATGATGTCTTTTCTTCGGATGGCCTCATTTTGTCCTCTGAACTCACGGATAATCCATCCAATTGCCGGAAGGAGAGGAGCTACAACGACGAGGAGAAAATTACTTACCGTCAGTCCTTTTACGAGTGCAACCGTCATTACGATAACACACAGAATGAAGAACATTATCCCCACAACTTGCAGGTACTTACGCCTAAGCTGAACATCCCATAAACAATTAATTCTTTGGCAGACGAGCCTCGCTAGATACAAAGGAAGCGTGTCAATTTCCGATGGGTACCAATTTTTCAGTGCTTTATAGGCTGGATCAGATCGTTTGTATTTCTCCGCAGCCTCCATAATCTCTACCGTATCCGGTATATTCCGCGCTATTAAGTCCTGGCGCGGCAAACCCAAAAGTTCACAATCGAACAGTTCTTGAACACCAGCTGCTTGTTCTCGTTTTGACGACTGGAGACTTTCCAGATAGAAGTCGCTCACCAATATCAGCAACGCAATCAACGCCCCGTATATCCCGAAACCAGGAAACAGCGCGACAATAACCGCTAGCGCTATTGGAGATACAAGATCGAGAAACAGTTGTCCGGTGAGAAAGTGTTTTGCCGCCGAATAGAGATATCTTTGCGCTGCCAGACGCTCAAGTTGTCGAGGCGTATTTTGATCTTGGGAAATAGTGTTTTGCATAACTTATCCCTGCCTTCCTTCTCTAAGTAATGAGGAGAGCGCATCTCATCTATTCGTATGATGGGAACTTCCTGGCAAACACCAAATCCCACCAATCGAACGCCTCGCTAATTTTTCCTGCTGTTTCCGCTTCTCGTGCTTTTTCGGCTCGTGTGAAGGCAAATTCAAGCTTCGAGAGTGCATGAGACTTTTGAGCCTTCAATGAGCAGGGTGAGATATACTGAGAGATACCTTTGGGTCTTTGAGCGCAGCAAGTTGGGTATCCCAGAGCAACCTGAGGATTTTCCTGACATCATTTGCATAGGCTATAGACTTTTTTTGAGAAGCATAGTGTGCAACATATATTTCCAAGTAGAATGAGCGAATAGGCACACCGTGATATTATTTCCATGCCTTCAAAAGTCTCACAAGTGGTTTGACCTTGCCACCCAACTTCCTATCAACTTCATCAACATAGTCATTGTGGGCATCTGGGCTGGATCGTAACCAGCCACCGGCACCGTCGGCAATCTCGTAAATGAGATTGCCACTTTTATCTCTTTGAATGAAACCTGCGGGGACAATCTCTATAGACTCAGATGCATCGGTCCCAAAACGCACCCGCACAGCCGGTGGCCTAATGGAAATATCTGCATTCTGAAAACGGCCAAGAAGCGCCTCTCGAACTTCCTGTAATGTCGTGAATGAATTCTGTTGAAGATTTTCTGTGGGAATGCAGGCAAAGTAGTCGACATCGCTGTAGCCTCGGATACTGGTTCCATTTCCAAAAGAACCGGTGTGAACGAACCGTGTTATCTCGAAGCTCTTTTTTAAGCATATCTCAATGGATATCCTATAGCTTTTCGCTGCTTGAGATTCCCCGCGCGTTGGTGTAAGCGTCCCATGAAACTCACGAAATCCTTCATCAACCGTTTTTTCCATGTCTTACCCTCACCTTTTGACAGACCCTTAACTCAGTGAGCTATCCGAATGCAGGGAAGTAATAGTCACCGAAGATATACCGCCAATTCGTGAAAGCTTCCTGTAGATTGCCCTGAGAAGCCAATTCTTGGGCTTTTTTAGCTCTCGTAAATGCCGTTTCCAACCGGCTTAGAACAGCCTCTCTCTTCTTTTGAGTGTTTAAGTAGGCTCCCACATTTGAGTCGAATACAGCGGGATCGCGTACAGTGAATAGTACAGGGTAACGAAAATAGCGTCTCGCCTTGCCAAACGCATACTGAACTGCCGAAGGGAAATCCGTGATTGACTTCCCTTTCAAAATCTGAAGCAAAAGACACTCGAGATGGAACGAGGTGAGCAAATTGCCATTGGTCTTGTTCCAGGCTTTCATCATTTTTATCAGTGGGATGAGGTTGCCATCGTGCTCTTGATTTGCCTTGCTCCATATTTCAATATGTTCTTTTGGGTTGGTGATGATCCATGTTTTCGTGATCGTATTCGCAATAAGATATCCTGGAAAGAAAAAGCGGAGCATTCTATGAAAGGCTGGAACGACGTCTACTTTGAAATCAAGAAATGAGATGGTTATGGCTTGCCCGTCTCGACTAATATCTGCTGTATTGGGGTAAGCCTTCTTCAGGGTGGATTTCACTTTATCGAGGAGTGAAGCTTGATCATATTTATAATAATAGCTCCGATCCAGCACGAAGAAAATGTCAATATCAGCATCTTTGAGCGGGGCAATCATCGTATTGCGTACATACGACCCTGTTAAGAAATCGCCGTTATCTTCCAATACAGGCAGCTCTTTCTTAAGAATTTCCCGTATATTCTGATGACGTTTGGAAACAGCGGATGATTGAAGATTTGTAATTTCAAGCCTTGAACGAAGTTCCTGAAAGCCCTGTGCCACTGTTTTTGCCACGAGAGTTAGCTCCTCGCAACTTCATAAGCAACGTTGCCAGCCCGACTACATCGCCGGGATACTGCACCAGGTAGTTGCGCGCGAAGGTATGCCGTAATGTATGCGCACTCGTTTGCGCCGGCACTAATCCGCGTGCCGAGGCATCTCGCACCAGCACATCAATCATCTGCCGCATCGCCGAGGTCGTCAGCGCCCCTTTCTTCTGGCTCTGCCAGAGAGCGACCTGCAGACCGCCAGGGGAGCGGCGCGGCCAGGCGAGGGCGACCGCTTTCACTGTCGGGTCGCAGTTCAAACGAGTAGCCAGATACTCCGCCAATGCCTGTCGTGCTGAAGCATTCAGGGGAACCGTGCGTGCCTTGTTGCCTTTGCCCTGCCGGATCGTTACTCGTCCGCTGCGCTCCCCGAACTCAATGTCCTCCAGGGTGAGTCGGCTGCACTCATCCAGGCGGATGCCGGTCTGTAAGAGCATCTGAACGATCGCATAGTTGCGTAGCGCATCACGTGACATCTGGGCCTGACGCAGCAAGGCATTGGCCTGGGTATCTGAAAGTCCCTCCCGCTTCGAGGCCTCCTGTCGGCCCACCAGCTTAATGCGCCTGGCGGGATTGACCTCCAGGTAGCGCTCTTTAGTCAGCCAGGCGCACCAAGCCCGCAAGGCACTCAGGTGCCCATTGACGGTACTGGTGGCCCGGCCCTGCGTCCGTTGCACCTCATTGCGATAACCAACCAGAGCAATGGGCGTTAGGGCCGCAAAGGTGAGCGGGCGTTGCTCTTCACGGATGTACCAGGCGAGGAAGCCCTCCACAGCGCTTTTGTAGCGACGGATGGTGCCTTTGGCACGATCACTTGCTTGCAGCTCATCGAGCCAGAGGGGAGGATCTCCTCAGGAGAAGGGGGAGGAAACACAGTGAGTGCCATGTTTTTTCACCTGTTTTGGTTTTTTCACCTGTTTTTTTCGGGTGTTAGCAGTATAGCACAGATGGAGGGTGAGCGAGAGTGCAGAAATTGCCAGGAGGAAAAACAGGTGAAAATCCCTATTTTCGCTTGTCTTTCGCATACCCTAAAAATGTATGTTGATGATTTCTGTGGTTTGACTCGATTAATCGCCAAATTAATCGCCAAAACGTTCTTTAGAGAAAAGATCGTTGGTCCAGCCTCACATCAAGGTCGATCGTTGTTACTCTTCTGAAAGAACGAATACTGAGCCGCTTGAACAGAAGTTGGTAACAGCAGTGGTCTGAGCGCATGCACGGACCACTGCTGGTCGGAAATTTTACGGCATTTTTACCAGCGCGCGATTGATGCTGGCTATTGTGGGGCAACCTGCCAGTTTCATCGCCCGTTCGAGTTCGGTGTGCAGGATTGAAAGCACCTGCTGAACACCTGAAGCACCATCGACAGCCAACCCCCAAAGAATAGGGCGACCAACCAGCACGGCGCGCGCCCCCAGAGCGAGGGCCTTGAAAATGTCGGTGCCACGACGGATGCCACCATCCAGATAGACCTCACAACGCCCGGCCACAGCATCGACAATCTCTGACAGTGCTTCGATACTCGTCACGGCACCATCGAGTTGGCGACCTCCGTGATTGGAGACGATGATGCCGGAGACGCCGTGTTCAAGCGCCAACAATGCGTCTTCGGCAGTCAAAATGCCCTTAACCAGGATAGGCAACCCGCTTTCGACATGTAACCAATCGATGATATTCCAGGTCACAGGAAACTGTCCCAGGTCCTCCTGCGCAATGCCCACAAAATTGGCTTCAACCAGTGGTGGAGGCGGCATGGGCACTGCGTGCCGCTTACTGCGCTCACGATTCCCCATGACGGGTAGATCCACCGTCAGCACAAGAGCTTGATAGCCCGCCGCCTCAGCTCGCCGTACCAATCCGCCTGCGATCTCTAGCGAGCCGTAGATGTAGAGTTGGAACCAGAGTGGACTGCTGGCAGCCTGAGCAATCTCTTCGAGTGGACGTGTCGCGTCGGTGCTGGCGATCATGAGCGTCCGAGCCGCTCCTGCGGCCTGAGCGGTTGCGCACTCTCCCTCAGGATGAGCCAGACAGTGCATGGATGTAGGAGCGATCAGGATAGGCATCGGCACTGGCTGACCCAGCACACTGGTGCTGGTATCACACTGGGTGACATCGACCAGCATCCGTGGGCGCAGGCGGATGCGTGCGAAATCGGCCTGGTTGGCCCGCAGGGTGACCTCGTCATCGCTACCGCCTGCGTAAAAATCCCAATAGACCGGGTTCATTCGTTCCTTCGCCAGGAGTTCATACTCAAACACGTTGAGTGGTTCCATACGAGCTTTTTCTCTCCATTGCCTTTTTTCAATCCATCACCAATGAAGAAAGTGTAACACATCCATTACTTCTCCTGCTCGGCCAGGCGTGCTAGCGCTTCCGCGAGAGCGTGCTGCATCTCTGCATCAGTGAGAGGACTGGCCACCGCGAGTTTTCCGTACAGCCGATCAATTTCTCGCTGTTTCTCTCGCAGTTCCTGGTCTTTGGCTGTGAGCTGCGGCTTCATTTCATCCAGCCGCCGACGTAAAGCGGCAATCACCTGATCCTTCGCTTTGTCGGCTGCACCCACTGAAGGAGCAAGCCGGTGCTGTTGTTCTGCTGCCTCAATAGCTTGAAGCAGATCCGAGTGGCTACGGAGAAACACGACAGACACGCCAGCTCTCCTGGCCACAGCCGCTTTTGTCACTGGATGCTTTTCCTGCTGAAGCTCTCGAATAGCGGCAAAGGTGGTCTGGCGCTTTTGCTCTGACTTCACCTGGGCGTTGTGCTGGCATTGTTCAGTTCGTGTTCGCTTTGCTGTTGTGGATACGTCCATCGGCATCCGCCCTCCTCGTTGATGGTTTTGCTGACTTTTTCGGCATGAGCGAGTTCTTGTTCATGCTTTTGTCGGGCTCGCGCGTAGGCCGGATTAGCTCGCAACGCTTCTACGGTAATGAGTAAGTTCGTGGCTTTGTTCTCCCAGACCGGAAGATGGCGCTTGTTGGCGCGGAGCTTGGGGCAGGTGGGGCAATGCGGCGAGTCAGGACACCCATCATGCATGGGCAGATGCACACAGTTGCCAATGCCATCGGGTAGCGGGGAAATA
>WNFJ01590916.1_pt3 | contig 21433 bp, 24 predicted proteins | sample 5400461 | NCBI WGS metagenome assembly WNFJ01 (sample SAMN13153349, study PRJNA577476) | soil metagenome | isolation source: 115 cm saprolite on Douglas fir-dominated hillslope | place: USA:California | collected 2013-09-17
GTTCCGACTGCGCTGCCGAGGTAGGCGCGGGCGACGTGGACGAGCGGGGCCGGGTCGGCGGCAACGGCGGCCGGGCCGGGGTAGGCGCTGTAGACGATCCAGGTGAAGAAGATGTAGATCGCCGCGGCCCCGAGCAGTGACCAGCCGATGGCGGCGGGAATCGTGCGGGTGCTGCGCCGGGCCTCCTCGCCGAGGGTGGCCGCGCCCTCGAACCCGGAGAACTGGCCGAACGCTGGGGCGGCGGTGCGCAGGAAACGCAGGCTGCCGCGCCGCAGCGACCGGCCGGGGCCTGCGCTGGCGGTCGCCTCGTCGACCTGACGGGCCAGTTCGCCGGCGGGCGTCAGCGCGCTGGGCACGGTAACTCCCGGGCTCCGTTATGCCGCGGGTTCCTCACGCGAAGCGGGAGCGGCGCCGTGGCGCTGGCCTTGGGCGTGGGCCACCGCCGCGGGATGCCCCCGGGTTCGGCGGGGCGTGGGGCCCGCAGCAGCCGCAGGCCGTTATGGACACGCTGTACGGCGGTGACGGCGACGGCGGCGGTGAACGCCCACACGATCGCCGTCGCGTGCTGCGGCAGGAGGAACAGCAGGATGTAGACGGCGATGGTCTCGGTGCCCTCGGCCAGGCCGCCGACGAAGCGCAGCGACCGCTCGTCGCCGAGGCGCTGCCGGCGCCGTTCGGCCAGCGAGGACAGGGCCAGGAACGCGGTGCCCGAGATGTAGTACGCGGTGAGCAGCGCTACGCAGGCCAGCCTCGCGCCCGGCACGGCGATCGCGAGGCCGAGGATGATCCCCGCGTAGACGCTGAAGTCGGCCACGATGTCGAGAAACCCGCCGGCGTCGGTGGGCGTCCCGGCCCGGGCGACCGGGCCGTCCAGCCCGTCGAGCAGCCGGTTCGCCAGCCACAGTCCCAGCGCCGCCGGCCAGGCCCGCAGCGCGGTCGCCGCGCACGCCCCGGCCCCGGCGGCCCACCCAGCGCCGCCGGTGCTACCCCGGCGGCGGCCAGCCGCCGGCCGGCCGTGTCCAGGGCCGGGCCCAGCATCGCTCTCAGCCGCGAATCCAGCATTTCCGGCTCCTAACGCGCCCGCCCGGCGGCCACGCACCGGCGCGCCGGGCTGCCCGGCACGGCGCCGCGGGACCTGGGGGAGCGGCAGCAGGACGCGCAGGTCCCGGTTTTCCTGCGGGTCGAGCACGCAGTGCTGGACGCAGGCCGGGACCAGGGTGCCGTCCTCGGGGTGGGCCATGGCGTAGTGGCAGGCGGCCAGCCGTTCCTGGGTGGCGCGGATACGCGGGTCAGTACTGGCCTGGCCACGTTGCATGAGCTCCCACGCGGGCGTGACGTCGACTGCGTCCATGAACTGGTGCATCACGTAGCTGACCGGCCGCACCCGGCGGGCCAGCAGCCGCCGCAGCCCGACCCGGCGCAGCGCGCGGGCCGCCCACGCGGCCGCCAGCGTGATGACCCGCGGGTGCCGGGCGGCGATCAGCGCGATCCGCACCGCCAGCAGCCCGGCGGGGGTGCCGGTGAAGTTCACCGGCCCGAAGTAGCGGAAGAACGCGTCCCGGACCGCCAGGTCCCCCGGGTCCGAGCCGTCGAGGAAGGGGTACCAGCGGTCCCCGGCCCAGAATCCGTAGGCGGCCCGGTTGCAGCGCACGTCCCCATGTTCGAAGACCCGGTAGTCGAGCGTCGTGCCCGCGCCGCGCTCAATCTGGGTCCACACCTGGTCACCGGTCACGTCCCGGTAGTCCTCGTGCCAGCGCCGCTGGTCCCCGACGAACGCGGCCGGCTGGAACGAGAACATCCCGTACCCCATAACGCGGCAGTCGCGCACCACGCCGGCGACCTGGCCCAGGTTCGCGGGGGTGACGGTCATGCTGTGGGCCAGGAAGTACCGCACACCGTGCTCGCGGCGCAGCCGCGCGAACATCGCCGCGAAGGCCTGCCGGTAGGGGTTGAGCGAGGCCTCGTCCGGCGGGCGGGGGAGGCCGCGGCGGCCGAACATCAGCGAGTCGAAGTGGGCGGCGAACGACACCCGGCGCAGCCTGGGCCGCCCGCCCGGGCCGAGCACCAGCATTTCCAGGTAGTCATAGTCGATGTCGCCGTGGGTGAAGCTCATCGGCTCCCGCCCGTGCGCGCGCATGATCGCCAGCGCGGCGGCGTGATCATCGGGGTCGAGCAGGGTCACCTCGCCGCCGATCAGCTGGGCGTGCGCCCGCGGCCCCCGCTGATCGCGCAGCAGGCCCATCTGCGCCCGTACCTGGGCGAGGGTGTGCGGGCCGTCGACCCGCACCTGGTTGGCGTCACGGGAGTGGTAGCAGGGGGTGCAGGCCAGGTCGCACTGGGGGAACACCCCGTGGGTGCCCTCGCAGCCGACCGCGTGCCGTCCCAGCAGCTGCCCGGGCGTGCGTGCGGTTTCGGGCAGCTCGGCCCAGCGCCGTGCCAGCGCGGCGGCGAACTCCGGGTCCGCCGGCCGCGCCGCGCGCACCACCTCGCGGATCCGCGTCATAGCACCCACTCGCGCCTCCCTTCCGCATGACCGGCCCTGACCCGAGCCGATTACCCTGGCCTTCCCCGCGGCGAGCCACCCGCGCTGGATCATTGCACCGCAGGAACGGCGGGTACCGGCCGTTCATGTCAGCTTCATGACACTGTCGGCCGGTGTCACAGGCCGGTCCCCGCCGGAGGCGCCGGAGACGCGTCCCTTTGGGCTGGCTCGGCGGGCAGGAACCAGGCCCGCCTGCGGCGCTCGGCCATCCGCCATCCCCACGCGGCCGCCACCACCGCCAGCAACACCTCCTCGGCGGGCACGCTGCCCAGCCCGATCAGGGTCGGGCCGCGCAGCCAGTGCGCCGCTATCGCGACGCCGAGCGCGGCCATGGCGATGGCGAACCCGCCGAACACCGCTGTCAGCGCGATTGCCCGCCGGGCAGGACGGCGCAACCAGGCCCGCAGCACGAACGGCCACGCCGCGGCCGCCAGCGGCGGTCCGAAGTGGTAGGTCAGCGCGGGGTGCCAGCACGACAAGGCCAGCCAGGCCAGCGCCAGGAAGATGCTGACCGCCGCGCCCTTCACGTGGCCGCGTACCGGGGTCCGGCCAGCGGCCCGCCTCTCGCTGCTCACCCGGCGTCCAGGTCACGAAGCGCGTCCTCGATGGCGTGGTGGAAGCGCGGCAGCACCTATCCAGCGTATGCACGTAATCCGGGCCGCGCGGGAAGTGTCAGCAAGGCGACAGCATCGACAGCGCGCTCGCGGCCGGAGACCATGATGGGTCATGACCTACCTGCCGTCCCTGCCGTCCGACGCGGTGCTGCTGGATGTGTTCCGCGCCTACCCGGGAACCGCCCGGCCGCTGCTGGACTACCACCAGGCGCTGCTGCGTGGCCCGTCGCCGCTGACCGTGGCCGAGCGCGAGCTGATCGCGGCCTATGTTTCCGGGCTGAACGCCTGCCGGTACTGTCACGGTGTCCACACCGCGACGGCACAGGCGTTCGGGATCCCCGAAGGCACCCTGGGCGCCCTTCTCGAGGACATCGGCACCGCCCCGGTGGCGGAGCGGATGAAGCCGATGCTGCGGTATGTGGGGAAGCTGACCCTCACCCCGGCGAAGATCACCCCCGGGGACGCCGAGGCGGTGCTGGCGGTCGGCTTCCAGGAGCAGGCGCTGCACGACGCGGTGGCGGTCTGCGGACTGTTCAACCTGATGAACCGGCTGGTCGAAGGGCTGGGTATCACGGCGGGCGAGGACTACTTCCGCACTGCGGCAGGCCGGCTCAGCGAAACCGGATACACGGCGCTGAAGGACCTGCTCTGACCGCAAGGCCCGTCCCGCCGGGCTCAGGTGTCAGCTTGCCATCTGCCATCCCCTTGACGCTGCGAACTGACCGGTCCAGCATAGGGAGCCGGTTCTGCAACCCGTAGTCCAGAACGGTTCTCACAAGGCGGTGAGATCAATGGCCATTCCGACCGAGCCCATCGGCAGCATCCCCCGCGTGCCGCGGCTGGTCGACGCCGGGCACGACCTGGCCGCCGGCCAGATCACTGGCGTGGACTACGCCCGGGTCGCCGACGCTGCGGTGCGCGAGACCATCGAGCAGTTCGAGGCGACCGGTTCCCCGGTGATCACCGACGGGGAGCAGGGCAAGCCGAGCTTCGCCACCTACCCGCTGGCCGGCCTGGCGGCGCTCGCCCCGGACGGGGTGGTGATCCCGTTCGCCGACGGGCACACCCGGCAGCTGCCCCGGCTCACCGCCGGCCCGTTCCGATACGCAACTCACGCCGGTAGCTACCTCGAGCGGGCGCTGAGTTACGCTCACGTGCCGGTCAAGCAGGCGGTGATCGCCGCGTCCGCGCTGAGCCTGATCTACCCGCCCCACGGCATCGATGGCTACCCGCGGGAGGCGTTCCTGGCGGACCTGGTGCGCGAGGCGGCCGCCGACATCCGAGGCGCCCTGGACATGGGCGCGCACGGCGTGCAGGTCGACTTCACCGAGGGCAGGCTCGCGGTCAAGCTCGACCCGTCGGGGCAGCTGCTGCGGTCGTTCATCGATCTCAACAACCGGGTGCTGGCCGAGTTCTCGCCCGCCGAGCGGCGCAGGATCGGCGTGCACACCTGCCCGGGCGGCGACCAGGACTCCACCCACAGCGCCGACGCCGACTACGCCGCGCTGCTGCCCGCCCTGTTCAGCCTGAACGCCGGCGCCTTTTACATCCAGCTGGCCAGCGAGCCCGACCGGCCCCGCGTCCTGCGTGCCATCGCCGAACACGCCCAGCCCGGGCAGCGGATTTTCGTCGGCGTGACAGACCCGATCGACGCTCGGATTGAGACGGCGGAGGAGGTCAGAGACCGGGTGCTGGAAGCGGCCGAATACATCGAACCGAACCGTCTGGGCACCTGTGACGACTGCGGCTTCGCGCCGTTCGGCGACGACACCTCCACCACCCGCGAGACCGCGTTCGCGAAGATCCGCGCCCGGGTGGCCGGCACCCAGCTCGCGGCCACCGAACTCGGGCTCTGAACCGGGCACCGGATGGTCCCGGGCCGTCGGCGTCCTGGCAGCACGCCGGCAGCCCGGCGGCTACCGATGTCGCCGCGGCTGGCCGGAAGCGAGGCATGCCCGCGGCCCAGGAGGAGGAACGCCCGCCATGACACCTCAGGCCACGCCTGCGGCTTCCGGGGCGCGGTGCCCGCCCTGGTCACGGCCGGGTGAGGCGATCCGGCTGTTCGCGCGCGGGGTCACGCTGCGGCCCTGCGTGCCGGTGGCCGCGGTGGTTGGCTGCGTGCTGTCGGCGATCAACGAGGGTGCGCGGATCGCCGCCGGCCTCGCGGTGTGGACGACCTGGGTTCAGGTCGGGCTCAACTTCGTGGTGCCGCTCCTCGTCTCCAGCTACGGCTACCTCGCCGCCGCCCGGGTGCCGGGCGGCGGTCACCGGGACAGGGCCGGCTGAGACATCCCTACCACGGCGGAGTTTGCGCATGCGGGTGTCCGGCCGTTACCGCCGCCGCTCGGCGCCGACCAGGGCGCCCGTGCCCGGCGGACCCAGAGCAGGCCGCGCCGCTGGCCGGCGACCGCGCCCCGCAGCACCACCGCAGCCCTGCTGACCGGCGCTAATCGGCCTTCCGGCGGCGGTAGGCGGCGGCGGCCGCGCGGTCGTTGCACTGGTCGCAGCAGTACCGGAGGGTCCGGGCGCGGCGGCGGCGCGGAGCATCGGGTCCAGGACGCCCACGGCCGCGCCGATGGTGCCGGCCGCGAAGACCGGCTTGAGCTGGGCCCGCAGCGCGCGCAGCCCGGCCAGATCCTCCGGGCCCAGCTGGTCATGGCCGGTGCTGGCGGTCGGCGTCGTCGCCCTGGCGCTCTTCGCCGGGCACGAGAGTCGCCTGTTCCGAAAGGGACGGGAGCCGCTGATCGATCCCGCCCTACTGGCCCGGCCCGGCGTCCGCAGCGGCCTGGCCGGGATCTTCGCTCTGCACGCCAGCTACGGCGGCCTGGTGTTCACCACCGCCGTCTACCTCCAGCACGCCGTGGGCGAGAGCCCGCTGGCCTCCGGGCTCACGTTCGCGGGCTACGCGGCCGGGTTCGCCACCGCGTCGGTCACCTGGAGCAGGCTCCCGGCCGCCCGGCAGCCGCGGCTCCTGCAGGCGGCCTTCGCCGTCTTCGCGGCCGCCAGTGGCCTGCTCGCCTGGCTGACCAACGCGGGCGCATGGCCCTGGCAGGCCAGCGCCGTGCTCGTCATCGCCGGGGTGGCGCACGGCACCGGGTTCGACGCGCTGGTGCACCGCACCACGGCCGGTGTCCCCGCCGCCCGCGCCGCCTCGTTCAGCGGCGTCCTGGCCACCGTCAACCAGCTCGCGATCGTCACTGGGATCGCCATCGCCGGGACCCTCTATCTGTCCGCAGGCCGGGCCACGGCCCTCCCGCCGATGTCGGTGGTGCTGGTCGCCCTCGCCTCTGCCCAGGCGATGACCGGCGCCGGCCTGTCGATAGCCCGCGCCCGCGCCCGCGCCCGCGCCTGCCGGCACGCGAATAGCGCGTGACCACCGCGGAATCACGCAGTGCAGCGGGCCGGGCGTGGCCGCTCATGGCAGCGCGGCGGCGAACAACCGGGCTACGTGGCGGCGGGCCCGCTCAGCCCCGTCGCCGAGGCTGATCACAAAGGTGCCGGGATGGGCGGCGGTCCAGCGCTGGGCGGTGGCCGGGCTGGTGAAGTGCAGCACGTAGTGGCAGAAGGTGGTCATCGCGTCGTCCCAGGGCTGGTCCGGGCGCAGGAACGACAGCACCGCGCCCGGGTGCGAGGCGCTGGCGATGGTGCCGTCGCGGCTGATGCGGTAGGTGATCTCCTCGCTGGTGACCGGGTCGGCGGTGGTCACCTCCAGGTCGCCGATGACCCGGGCCAGGAACAGCGGGTCCCACGCGCACCAGGTGCTCAGGTCGGTTCCGGCGCGGCGGATCCGGTGCGGCATCCCGGGCAGGGCCAGTCCCCAGAGGCCGGTCAGCCGCTCATCGTCGTCCCAGAACACCGCCGGCCAGGACCGCAGCACCTGCCCGGCGAGCGGTTCAGGCCGCCTGGCCGCAGCGGCCGCGGCTGGGATGCTGACCGGCGCGCCGGCCGCCAAGAGGCGGAGCACGGCGGCTGCCAGCCGCTGCTCGTCCTCGCCCCGGCTGCGGGCGGCGATGGCGAGCGCGGTGTCGATCGCGTCGACGGAGGCGGTGGTGGTTTCTGCGGTCATGTCTGTGCTCCTTGATCGAGGGCCGGTCGTAGCGGCGGCGCGCGCCCCGGTGGTTGCCGCCGGGCGAGTCCGGTTGCTACGCTTAAACGTTCTAGTCAGCTGGAATGTCAAGGAGCCTGGATGAAGATCGGCGAGATCGCCGCCCAGGCCGGGATCCCGGCCAAGACGATCCGGTTCTGCCGGCCCGGACCCCGTCGGGCTACCGCGACTATGACCGCGCGGTCCTCGACCGGCTGGCCTTCATCCGCCAGGCTCAGGCCGCCGGGCTCACACTGGGGCACATCCGCCAGGTCCTGGACATCCGCGACGGGGCGAACCGCCATGCGTGCACGTCACCGACCTGATCAGCCAGCGGCTCGGCGGGGTCGAGGCCCGCTTGGCCGAGCTCGCCCGCGCCCGAGACCAGCTCGCCGCCCTCGCCCGGCGGGCGGTGGCGCAGGACCCGGCCGACTGCCGGGGCTACTGCTCGATCATCGCTGCCGAGCTGGCATCATCTGCCGCCCCTTGACCTTCCAGCTAGGGGGAAGGTCTACGGTACGGGGGAGACCCTGAAGAGGAGCTGGTTTTCATGCAGCTGATCCTGCTGACGGTGCCGGCCTGCCCGAACGCGGCCGCGTTTGAGGAGCGGCTCGCGGCCGCGCTGGCCGGCCATCCCGGCGCCGTCGTGGGCCGCCGCGAGGTCGCCGACGACCGGCAGGCGGCACAGGCGGGGATGCACGGGTCGCCGACGCTGCTGATCGACGGCGTGGACCCGTTCGCCGGGCCGGGGCAGGCGCCCAGCCTGTCGTGCCGGCTCTACCGGGACGCGGCCGGGCGCACCGGCCCGGCACCATCGGTGGAGTCGCTCCGGCAGGCGATCGCGGCAGCCAGCCAGACTGAGCACGGCCCGGCAGGACACGGCCCGGCGAAGGAACGGCAATGACCCGCGCTGACATGAACGACGACGGCTGGCATTATGCGAGCTTGGCCGCCGTCCCGGGCGGGGAGCCTGCGCCCATGCCGCCACAGGCTCGCGAGCCGGGCTGCCGCGGCGACAATCGTTCTGGGCTGGCCGGGCTGTGGCTGCTGCTCGTCCCGCTCGCTTGCTGCGGAGCTCCGCTGTTGATCGCAGGCCTGGCCGCAGCCGGGGCGCTGGCCTGGGGCGGGATCGGGCTGGCGGTCGCGGTGCTGCTGGCCGCGGGCGTGCTGGTCATCCGCCGCCGCAGGCGCGCCTGCCTGTCGGCGGGTGCCGCTGACCCGCAGCCGGGGGTTGAGACCGCGGCCCCGCGGAGCGGGACCCGGTGACCGCACGCGGCATGCCAGCGCAGTCGGCAGGGATGGCCGGCCGCGCAACGCCCGCGCGGCGCTCACGCTCGGCCTAGTCGGCGGGACGCCGCGCTCCCGGAATCACCGGCCCTGGCCATCATCGGCGGCAGGCGGGACGCCATGTCAGCCACAAGATCAGGAGGTGCGCAGGTGGACCGGTTCGACGTGGTCATCATCGGGATGGGCCCGGGCGGGGAGGCTGCCGCCGGGCGGCTGCTGGACGCCGGGAAGCGGGTGGCGATCGTGGAGCGGGAGCTGATAGGCGGGGAGTGCGCCTACTGGGCGTGCATCCCGTCCAAGACGCTGCTGCGCTCCCCGGAGGCGCGGGCCGAGGCAGCCAGGGCCGCGGGCGTGGCCACCCCGGCCCTGGACTGGCCGGAGCTGCGGGACTACCACGACTACATGGTCCGCCACCTCGACGACACCGCCCAGGTCCGCGGGTACGAGGAGCAGGGGGCCACCGTCATCAAGGGCGGCGCGCGGCTGGCCGGCCCCGGCCGGGTCGAGGCAGGCGGGGAGCTCCTGGAAGCCGACCACGTCGTGATTGCCACCGGATCGCAGCCGGTGCGGCCCGAGATCGACGGCCTGGACCAGGTGCCGGTGTGGACGAACCGGGAGGCCACCAACGTGCGGGACATCCCCTCCCGGGTGCTGCTGGTCGGCGGCAGCGCGGTCGGCGTCGAGCTCGGCCAGTTCTTCGCCCGGATGGGCGCGCAGGTCACCATCGTCCAGCGCGCGGGCACGCTGGTCGACCGGGAGGACCCGAGGGTCGGCGAGCTGGCCCGCGACGCGCTGGCCGCCGACGGGGTCACCGTCCATACCGGGCGCACCGCCGCCCGGGCCCGGCCAGCCGGCGACGGCGCGGTCATCACGCTCGATGACGGCACCGAGACCGAGACCGACGTGGTGATCCTCGGCGCCGGGCGCCAGCCGGTCACCGCGGGGCTCGGCCTGAAGGCCGTCGGCATAACGCCCGGCGCGCGCGGCGAGATCCCGGTCGACGAGCACTGCCGCGCGGCCGACGGCCTGTGGGCCATAGGCGACGTCACCGGGGTCTCCCTGTTCACCCACGTCGCCTCGTATCAGGGCCGGGTCGTCGCCGACAACATCCTCGGCCGCGAACGGACCGCCTCCTACCAGGGCATCCCCCGGGTCGTGTTCGCCGACCCCGAGATCGCCGCCGTCGGCCTCACCACCCGGCAGGCCCGCGACCGCGGCATCGACGTGGCGGCGAGCGAGGTGGCCATGGCGGACGCGGTGGACCGGTCGTGGACCTACGAGCGTGACCCCCGCGGCGCCCTCGGGCTGCTCGCCGACCGGCAGGACCGCGTCCTCGTCGGGGCGTGGGCGGTCGCGCCGCTGGCCAGCGAGTGGATCCACCAGGCCGCGCTGGCGATCCGCGCCCAGATCCCCATCGACACCCTGCTCGACCAGGTCGCCCAGTACCCCACCTACAGTGGGGGCTACCTCGCCGGGCTGGAAAAGCTCGCCCTGTAGGCTGCCGGGGGCAGCCATGGCCCCGGGCAGAGGCGGCCGGGGCACCCGGTGACCGGGCGGCCGCGCGCGGGCCGGGACAACAGCGCCGCCGCGGCCAGTGCTGAGCATTCCTGCCCTTGCGCCTCAATAGCGCGAGGATGCCGCGGGTCTTGGCGGTCCGCTCGCCGAGCCGGAACGCCAGGATCCCTGCGGCCAGGTAGGCGGCGGCGGTGACCAGCAGCCAGACCAGGCCGCCCGTGCCCCACAGCGCGGTGACCGGGCGGTGGCCGAGCAGCACGCCGTACAGGCTGGCGATCCCGGCCCTGAGGGGGGAAGACCCGCCCGGCGCCGGCCATCCAGCCGGGCACGGCGATCAGCGGGAGCGCCCCGGCGCTGGCGAGCATCACGACGATCATGACGCTGTCGTTGAGCAGCTGGATGCGCTTGAACACCAGGGTCAGGCCGCCGATGATCAGCGAGAACCCGGTCGCGGTCAGGGCCACGAGCGCGAGCGGCAGCAGCGCGGATGCGGTCCAGCGGTAGTGCAGCGGCACGAACGCGCTGACGATTCCGTAGGTGCCGGCGGCCACCAGCACGTCCTTGAGCATGTCCGCGGCAGCGGCGCCCTGGCCCGCTGGCAGGACCGGCTAACCTCGCTGTGGTCCCGACTGAACCCCGGGTGCCATCTGGGCCGCGACACCGCCGCAGCCATCGAGCGCGCCGCGTTTACCATCCAGCGGGCCGAGGTCTTCGACCCGTTCCCCCGCTGGGTCCCGGCCCGGCCGCCCCTGCAGGCCATCGCCGTGCCCACACCCTGAGATAGCTCAACCCCTAGAGCTGGTCATGCCCGTTGAACTTGGCCCCATCGGGATCTGGAACTGGTCATTCGGCGGTGAGCGCGAACAGATCCGGGAGGTGGCCGCCGAGCTCGAGGAACTCGGCTATGGAGCGCCGTGGTTCCCGAACCGCCCGGACAGCTTCGAGCTGGCCGCCGACCTCCTCCACGCCACGCGCCGCGTCGCCGTCGCCACCGGGATCGTCAGCATCTGGCAGCGCCCGGCGGCCCAGGCGGCGCGGGCACGCCAGGCCATCACTGATGCGCACCCGGGCCGGTTCCTCCTCGGGCTCGGCGTAAGCCACGCCCACCTGGTCAACCCCGGCCAGCCCGGCCGGTATTCGCGGCCTGTGACCTGGATGCGCGACTACCTCGATCAGCTGGACATGGCGTCCCGCTCGGTTCCTCCCGCTGGGCGGGTGCTTGCCGCGCTGGGCCCGCGGATGCCGGCGCTGGCACGAGACCACCCCACCGGGAGCGCACCCCTACCTGGGCACAGTGCAACGCACCCGGCGCGCCCGCCAGGTCCTCGGCCCCGGACCCCTGCTCGCCCGGAACTGACCGTCGTGGCCGAGACCGACAAGCACGGGCCCGCGCCATCACCCGCGACCACTTGTCCTTCCCGGCACGATGGGGCTTGCCCGACTAGTCCTGCTCGGCGTCGAGCTTCTCTTTCAGTTCTTGAGCTTGTCGCGGACCTCGGTCTTGGTCCGGCCGTAGACCCTCTTGCGGATCCGCTTTCCGTCCGCGTCGAAGCCGCGCGAGACCTCGCCGACGAAGCGCTTGCGCGCCTCCCAGAGGTAGATCGAGTCTTCGCCCCAGCCGCGCCGAGCCACGCCCTGATGCCAGCGCTGACGATCTTGGATGGCCCTCACTGCAGTCATCGGCCTTCCCTGCCTCGGAGGCAGAGAAGGCCGATGACCTGCGGAAACTGGTGGGCGGTACAAGATTTGAACTTGTGGCCTCTTCCGTGTCAGGGAGATCCGCTGGCTGCCTGGACATGCCTCTGAGCGCCCGGGAGAGCACTTTACCTGGGCGAACAGTCGCCCAGGGTGCCTGGAGATGCCTGCGGCCCTGCGGAGAATGGCTCCCGTCTGTGGCTCCCCCTTGCAGCGGTGACAGTCAGGCGGCCCCGTGCTGGGACTGCGCTCTAGCAGCTCGGGTTCGAGGCTGAGCGTGAGTTCCGGGAGAACCCGACCGCACCGCTGCCCCGCCACGCCTGCCTGTATGAGGTCCACCAGGAGAGAGAGCCATGCTTTAGAACGCCAGCCGCCATGTCGGCAATGGAAATCCTGCACCTTGAACAGCTGCGGGAGTTCGTCGAGAGACCAGCGGCGCAGCCCGGCGCCCACCCTCGTCACCCGGGGATCCTTGCGCATCTTGAACAGTACCCCGGCCCTGTCGTCGAGGGGTACCTGCTGGGCACACCCTGCGAATATCGGCTACATGTCCGCATCGCATGACGCTGACCTGCGGCTTTGCGGGTGAGCACTAGCCTGACCTGCTGGTAGACGCTTACGAACGCTGGCGGTCATTGACGGCCGTGGACGGCGTGACGGAACAGAAACGGAACAGTGGGCGACCATGGCTCGTCGGCTAGGTGTCGCATCCCCGCCTGGTCCCCCGGCGGCTGATCCCCCACCGTCTCGGCACGAGTGACATCGGGCATGCCGAGGTGTTCGCCAGGGCGGACGAGCCGGATCCCGACCCAGCCAGGGCGTACGCCGCCACCGCAGCCAGGGCGTACGCCGCCACGTGTCGCGCAACCATCCCGCGATGCGGATAGCGTCGATGCGGTTGCGCGCTTGGCCAGGTAGGCCCGGTGGGTGAGGCGGTCCTTGGCCGCTTGGCCGGCCCCCATGGCTGCGCAGCGCACGGTGGGCAGCTACAGCGGCTGGGCGGCGGCGCTGACGGCGGCTGCGGCGGCGCTGGTGGTTGCCGCTTGCCTGTTCGGCAGGTCGCGGTTCCGGCCAGCTTCAGGGATCCTGTCGCGTCTTCACAGGGCGAGACCAGCCTGTTCTCGTAGCCGAGCGCGAACCCGGTCAACGGAAGACCTAACGGCGCTGCCGTCAGTGGCACTGCCAGGTGAAGGAGGCTGCCTCGAATCTGCGGGCTGCCAGGTCACCGGGCCGTACCAGCCAGTACAGGGTTCCGCCGTCGCCCCACATCATGCCGGCCCGGTGGTCGCTGTCGAACTGAGCGAGCAGGGTCCAGCGCAGGGCCTGTTCATGCGCGGCCGGGTCGTCGTAGGGCACCGCGCCGCCAAGCTGGGTGTGAGCAACGTCCAGCTCGACCGCGTCCTGGACCGGGCGGGCGTGACCGCCGATCCGGTGGCGCGGAATCAGGGGTGGCACTTCCCCCGGGATTTGGGGTGGCGCGTCCCCGGCCTCCTGCTGGAACGCGTCGTAATCCGGCCAGTCAGTCACGAACGCGCGGTCGCCCTCGCCCAGATCCGCGACTGCTTCACGGAAAACGGGACCGTCTAAGGCCGGGCCGGTGGCGTGCAGCTCACCGGTGAGCTCGACAAGGTCATACGGACCGGTACCCGCCGGGGGGTCGCGTTCGGTGACCGGCGTGCCGGCCGGCGTGTAGACCACGCGTGCCGCGGCAAGGTTCTCCGCCCCCAGCTGTCGGCAGCTCGTCCTGGACAAAGAACGACAGCGTGCCGGTGCGCGGCAGGGCGAGCGGGTCCGACGGCAGCTGGCCGCAGGCGATCTCGGCGATGAAGGTCAGCGGCCCATAGCGGTCCCAGCGCGGCCAGGCCAGGTCGTCCGGGAGAACGGGAACACCGCCGAGCTGGCCGGCGACTGGCTCGTCGTCACCTGGTGCCCGCAGCCAGAAACTGGGCCGCAGCAGGCTGACCCACCGGTCGGCAACCGCCGGGGGAAGCTGCCGGCGCGCCAGCCGCACAAGAGCCGGCCGCCCTCTCAACACCATGGCACCCCGGTGCTCTCATAGCCGCGATCCGGTTCACGGTCGCTGCCATGGATCCATAACGATCAATCCCGGAGTGATGGCAGGCCGCCTTCGGCAAGCGCAAGCCCGCCCAGAACGGACGGCTCGGGTGCGTCAAGCGCACCTAAGGCTCGTGACGGAGCGTGACCGACCGATCGAATCGCCTCCGAGGCGATCGGCGTCTCCCTGCCGATTCTGAGCGGGGTGCTGCCGCGATCATCACTGAGAGGCCGTTTGCCCGGCTGGCCCCTGCGCCGTGCTGTGGGCACTGCCGGATGGGAGGTTCGCTTCCGCGAGCGCACTCGCCCCAGCCGGGTGGGTGCTGACATCCTCGCATCGCTCTTTAAGCCGGTGCAGTGACTCGCTGTCGCCGAGCGGGAACGCCGCCTCCAGGCGTGCACATTCTTGCACTTCGGGAAGGGCGAGGACCGCATCGACCAGTTTTGCGCGGCTGCCCGGAGTGATGTGCCCGGGCTCGGCGCGCAAAGACGCCCGAGCGGTTCCTTCAGGTCCTGGTGAGGTGGTCACGTCGGCGGCGGCGACTGCGCGGCCGCCGTCGCTGATCTCGACGTGCTGATGCAGATCATGCTCGGCCATGCCATGCCTCCTGCCCCGGCTGGCCGCGTAGAGGCGGGCATAAGCGGAGCGAGCCCGTCTCTTGCGGAAGAGCGGGTCCGCCCAACACACACAATCTGGCGGGGGTAATGCGTTCTCCGACGGGGAAGCCTGACCCGCTGGCCCAGCTTGGCGTATGGAGCAGTTTGCGGTCGCGGGGCTGCCTCCTCCCTCCTGGGCAGCCACGTCCCACCCTAGGAGCCGGTGTTCCCCCGCTTTCCCGGACCCCCGCCTGGGGCGACGGCGATGGCCGCCTGAGGGGAGCCCCGGGCTGCCGGTACCCAGGCCGCCGGAGTTTCGCCGCCGTGCCGTTGAGCTGGCCCGGCTGCGGAACAAGCCGATCGCCCAGACCCCTGGGGACCTGGGGATCGCCGAATCATGCCGGCACAACGGGATGGCCCGGACCGGCGTCGACGAGGGCTGGTCCGCGAGCTCGCGGCGTTCGTGATGGAGATGACCCTGCCGGCGATAGCCGTGAGCGTCATTCGCGCCGCGGTGACGGGCTGGCGCACGCCGGGAACGAAGGTGATCCAGCGGGTCCTGCCCGTAGGTTAGGAAGGTACTGCGGCCGATCGCGCATTTCCTGAGGAATAGCACGATGGCCGGATCCCGCGGTGGGCACGGGCCGCGCGCCTGCCGACGCGGCCAGGACGGGCCTGGCCGGGTTCTGCGGCATCGAGCAGCAGCTGTGCGCGGGACTGGCGCTGCGGAACGGGCGCCGTTCCGCTCCTCGCGCAGCAAGATCGTCGGCACCGGGTCGGCCCCCGGTTGATGAGGGCGGAGGCCGGCCCCGCCCCGTACCCCCCCTGTCGAGGCATGCCGAGCGGCAGGCCGCATTCAGATACCGCGGCCGCCCGCCGGCCCCGGCGACGCTTCTCCGCTAACCGAGGCTCCCGATGACCTGCCGGAAGGCGACGGCGATCACCTGGTAGCCGGTCGAATCGGCATGGATGTTCGGCCCGATGGGAGACGGAGCGCACATCCAGGTCCACTCGCAGATCCGGGCGGCGTTAAGCGGCACGGTGCCCACGCCTGGGAGCGTGGCGGCGTCCGCGAAGTCCGTCGCGCTGAAGGCGGCCTGCACGTCAGCGGCCGGAACGCCGACGGCCCCGAAGCCGGCGTCGAGCAGCGGATTGAAGGTGACGTCGAGGTTGACGCTTCAGGGCCTGCCGGCACTTCCGCTGGCGCCATCCGCTCGGGACCCGCCCGTTCTGCGGGCGGCAGCAGCCGATCGGCTCGGCCGGGCCCTGCCGGTCCTGCGCCGCGCAGGGCCGGGTGCGAGGCGGCCCGGGTAAGGTCCAGGCATGAAGGACGCGGCGCGACGGGAGCGGCAGAACGCGTTTCGCGCGGATGTGGCTCGCCTGCGGGCTGTTCAAGAATTGGGTGTGACGGCCCGGTGCGCCTTTCCTCCGGTTTGATCATCATCTGGGATAATTGATGCATGGCGAAGCGATACCGGCCGGTGGACCGCGACCAGCCGTACCTGTTCCCGCCGTCGCTGCGGGACTGGCTGGCGGAGGATCATCCGGTGTGGCTGGTGATCCGGGTGGTGGAAGACCACCTGGACACCTCCGCGTTCCACGGGCTGCGGCGCACCGGCGGGGCGGGGACGGCCGGGTATGACCCGGACATGCTGCTGACGGTGCTGGTGTGGGCGTACGCGCACCAGGTGACCTCGTCCCGGCGGATCGAGCAGCTGTGCGAGACCGACGTGGCGTTCAGGGTGATCTGCGCCGGGAACACCCCCCAGCACGTGACCATCTCCGAGTTCCGCAAGGCGTTCCCCGGCGTGATCGCGCAGTTCTTCGCCGAGGTGCTGGCGCTGTGCGCCCGGCTGGGCATGGGCAAGCTCGGGGTGGTGGCGCTGGACGGGATGAAGATCGCCGCGAATGCGTCGAAGGCGGCGAACCGGACCGAGGAGACGCTGCGCAAGATGGCGGCCGAGACCGTCGCCCGGCACGCCGCCGACGACCAGGCCGAGGATGACCTGTTCGGGGCGGGGGCGCGCGGGGATGAGGTGCCCGAGGACGCCTGGCGGCCGCGGTGCCGCGGGGAGCGGATCGCAGCGGCGCTGGCGCAGCTGGAAGCCGAGCGCGCCGCTGAGGCCGCGGCGCGCGCGGCGAAGGAGGCTGAGTGCCTGGACGCGGCGGCCGCGGGCACGCCAAAACCGGGTCACCGGCCGGCTGGGGCCGCCGTCGAGCTGGCCCGGATGAAGATAGAGCGGCTGATCGCCGCGCAGCAGGCGAAGATCGATGACTGGCAGGCCCGCAACGAGCAGTCGCTGGCGGCCGCGGGCCGGCCGCTGCGCGGCAGCCCCCTGGTCTCCGCCCGCGAGCACTGCCGGGTGCAGAAGGCACTGGCCGGGCTGGAGCGGGCCCGGGCCCAGGCCGCGGCGGCCCAGGCTAAGGCGGCGCAGAAGGAGAAGGACCGCAAGGCCCCGGTGCGCAACATCACCGATCCCGACGCGCGGCTGATGCCGGTGCGCGGCGGCGGGTGGATCGAGGGCTACAACACCCAGAACGTCACCAGCCAGGACGGCCTGGTCATCGCCACCGGGCTCACCGACGACCCTGCCGATGCCGCCTGGTTCGAGCCGATGCTCAGCCAGGCCGAGGACGCCGCCCGCCTCATCACCGCCCACCACCCCGCCCAGGACGCCGGCCCCGGCCCGCAGGCCGCCGCCGGCCCGGCCGCCCCCGGCCCCGGCCCCGGCGACAGCGCCGGCCCGGCCAGCCTGATCACGCTGTTCCTGTCCGACGCCGGCTACTTGTCCGAGCACAACCTCACCATCCCCGGCCCGGACCGGCTGATCGCCACCGGCAAGACCCGCGACCTGGAAAAAGCCGCCCGCGACGGCGACACCAGCGACGGGATCCCCTGGGCCAGCCCGCACATCGCCGCCATGGCCTCCCGGCTGGCCACCCCCGAAGGCATCGCCGCCTACCGCCAGCGCGGCCACATCGCCGAGACCCCGCACGGCCACATCAAGCACTACATGCGCTTCCGCCAGCTATCGGTCCGCGGCAAGCCCAAAGCCGCCACCGAATGGACCTTCACCTGCGCCGTGCACAACCTGTTCAAGGCCATCACCACCGGCCGCCTCGCCACCGCCGCCCTCGACCGCCTCGCCAGCCAGCCCGGCCACCCGCCCGCACCCCAGGCCGCCTGACCGGCCAGGCCCCGGGCACCAGCCCCAGTCAGGCAGCCACCGGGCGTAACCCGCACCCACATCCGCGGCACCCAAAGCCCACACAGCTGCTCAGACACCCGAACCCCGCCCGATTCTCGAACAGCCCGCCTGGTCCAGGCGATGCGTCATCATCTGCCGACCCGGGAGGTGGAGCCCGGGGTCACGGCGTTGCTGGAACCCGTGCAGCATCTGGCCAGCCTTCTGGCGGCCGATGCGCCGGCTGCGCATCTGCAGGAAGCGGCGCTGGCGGTAGTGGACTCCTACGACTGGCCAAGCCCGGAGGCCAGCAGCGGCGGCGAGGGCCCGGTCATCGACGCGGCCATTCTCGCCGCGGTGGAACGGCTCCGCGACGCCATGGATGCATTGGACGTGTCGGACGACGACGCCTGACGGGCGATTCGGCGACGCGTTCTGACCGCCGCCGCGGCGCGGCGGCGATGGTAAGGAAATCGTCCCGGCCGTGTAGGGCAGGCCACCCGCGAGCATCAGCACTCTCGGCGCGAGACTCCGCCACGCTCGGTGGCCGGCTGGCGAACGACCATCATCGCGGCGGATGAGGATGCCCAGCTAACCGCTGGCGAGGCGGCGCACGGTCTCAGCCTTGATGGTGGTGAGTGAGGGCCGGACCGCCGTCTCCCACGCCGCCAGGGCGAAGGGCGGTGCTGCGCCAGCTGGTTCAGCACGTCACGTGCAGGACGGCGCTGGTGTCCCTTTCCGGTCCCGGCCAGCACGCCGATCGCCTCGGCCGTGGGCAGGACGACCAGGTCGACCTCGCGACGGCGGGCTCTTCCTGGACTTGCTTCCTCACCGCAACGCGCCATCAGCACCGGTGCCGATCACCAGCCGGCGACATCGATCGGATCCATGACTGTCATCCGCCAGCGGCATGGGACCAGGTTGAGGGGTTTTCCGCCATGAGCATGGGACCACCCGGTCGCCCGTAGCGGGACCAGCGGCGTGGTGCGTCGCTTGTCCCGCGTCATCCCGGTTTGATCTTCGCCAGTCGAGCGGCTGGAGGTCGCCGGGATGGTGTTCCGGGAGCGCTGCGGGCCTGGCTGGCGGGGAAGAGCGAGCGGGCGGTGGCCGCGCAGGCCGGCGTTGACCGCAAGACAGGCAAGCGCTATGTGACGGCCGCGGTCATCGGGCCCTGCGCCAAGCGACAATACGTCAGTCACGTTTACTACGACCACACGTCGGTCCTAGCCATGATCGAGCGCAAGTGGAACCTGCCCGCGCTGACCTTGCGGGACGCGAACGCCAACGACCTCACCGATTTCATTGACCTGAAAGCTCTCGCCAACAAGCGGCCAACGTTCCCCTCCCTGCCACGCCTCGCCGCGCCCGGAAACACGCCCGCCGCCTTGACGTGCTCAACCACAGGCGCCGGCACCATCCCACCTCCAGGGTCGATCAGCGGCTGACCAGCGAACCCAGATCTCCGCCGTCACCCCGGCCTGGCGGGCCGTCACCGCCGCGGACGCCCGCACCAGGACAAAGCCGCCGCTGGCTTGGCGAAGCGCCCGGCGATCGCGGTCAGCGGTAAGACCGCCGGCGCCGCGCCTGCAGACCGGCACGCGGCACACCCAGCGAGCACCACCCAGGGAAAGACCGCAACCACATGCCAGCGCCACATCCGCGCGCACCTACGGCCGGGCGGCCTTCACCGTGTACCTGAGCCCCCACTCTGACGAGACACCCTATGGACGGTTTGTCGCTTCCCGGCGGTTGCACGCCGAACGAAGGATCCGGAACACAGCCGCCAATCCCTGCCTGACCCGGCCGGTTCCCCGCCACGCAGAACGTCCACATCTGTATGCCAAGAACTTTCACCGGCAACACACCCATGCCCGCGCCGAACGGCGGGGCCTGTGCGCACCGGCCCGGCGGCGACGAGACGGCTCGCCGCCAGGCAGGGCCTGCCTGATGCCGCAGCTCAGGTGAGGTGCCCGCGCTTCCGGTCTTCAGGGCGCGGGCGATCCCGCGCGCCGCCCGCCTCGTGTTGACACCAGATCGCCCGCGAGTGAGCCTGGATCCAGGCGATCAAGCTGGCATGAGGAGCACACCATGCAAACCGATGCGTCGCCGTCCCCGTCGAGGCAAGTCCAGGTTGGCTCGGTGGCTGCGCTGTGGCGCTATCCGGTGAAGTCCATGATGGGCGAGGAGCTGAACTCCTCCGACGTTACGGACCGCGGCCTGCTCGGGGACCGGCAGTTCGCCGTCGTGGACCGCGCCACGGGAAAGGTCGGGGGAGCGAAGAATCCGAGGAAGTGGGGAACTTCTTCGACTTCCGGGCCGCCTATGCCGAGCCTCAGAAGACGGGAGCAAGGATTTCCCCGGTTCGGATCACGCTCCCTGATGGGACGGTCCTGACCAGCCAGCAAGCTGATCTGGAGCAGATCCTCTCGCGCGCGCTCGGGCGGAACGTGGCCTTCGAGGAAGCACGACCCGATAACAGATCCGCGGGCGGCACGGCCGAGGAGTACTCGCCGGACATGGCCGGCCTCGACTACAGAGACACCGTGACCGACTTTTGAGATGCCGGCCGGGACGTTCTTCGACCTCGCCGTGGACCTGCTGACCACCGCGACGATCAATCATCTCCGGGCGCTGTACCCGCAGGGACGCTTCGAGCCTCGGCGCTTCCGCCCCAACATCGTCGTGTCAGCCGGCGGCGACGACGCGGGCTTCGTGGAGAACGACTGGATCGGCCGGACCGTCGCCACCGGCGACAATGTTCGCCTGGCCATCACCGAACCCTGCCCCCGCTGCGTGATGATCACGCTGCCGCAGGGGGATCTGCCCAAAGATTCAGGAATCCTCCGGACCGCTGCCCAGCACAATGCGGTGAACGTTGGGGTGTACGCCTCAGTGGTCAGCGGCGGGACCATCCGCCGCGGCGACCCGGTCACCCTCACCTGAGTCCGCCAGGCTACCGTGCCGCAGCTGCGCCAGCGAGCGAGCCGCCGGGCATCCGCGCTGAGATCGACCCGACGGCTCACGAGGCGACGAAACCCGGGCCGACGAGCCGCGGGACTGCGGCCAGGGACATGACAGGCGAGCCCGCGGGAGCGTGGCGCTTTGATCAGGCGGTGTGCACGACGCAGGCTGGGCAGGGCGCGTTGGGCACGACCTTGCGTGGCACGTTCCCGGGACGGCCTCGTCCGGATTCGGCGGCATAGCCTGCGAAGCCGGGCTGGGCAAGAAGAACCGGGCCAGGCTGGGGAGGGCACGTGCCCCGTTCATCGAGGCTGGCCGGCGAGCGCCGCGCAGCGGCTCACCGGACGGTCGCGGCGCCGTGCGGGCCTGGCCAGGGCAGCTGGCCTGAAAGGTCTGTTAGCGCGGCCGATCAGCGCCGGCATCATGCGGCAGTACGACGCAGCCCGCTAGGCGGCGCCACATCCGGCGTCCGGAGCCGGGCCATGCCGCCAGGGACATCCTGACCGCCCGGCAGACCCGCCAGGCCATGTCCGGCTGACGTGCGCGCAGCGCCTCCGCCAGCCCCCAGCGGCATGGGCAACGTAACGCGGTGCGATCCGGGCGGGCGCTCCGCCGTCTCCTCGTGCCCTGGCTGGCCCCGGTCCTGGGTGATCGTGGCTGGGGTGGTCTGAGGCCGTGGTCTGAGGCCGTTTTGCGGCAAGGCCCGGTCTCAGTTCAGGTACCGAGGCGTGCCAGCGCCATGGTGATGTTGTCCGGGCCGCCGGCCTCGATCGCCGCCTTCCACAGCTCGAACACCGCGCGGCCGTCCTGGTGCCGGCGCAGCACCTCGCCGAGCACGCCGGCGGGCACGAGATCGGTCAGGCCGTCGGTGCAGACCAGGTAGCTCGCATCTTCGGAC
>WNFJ01473676.1_pt1 | contig 21418 bp, 19 predicted proteins | sample 5400461 | NCBI WGS metagenome assembly WNFJ01 (sample SAMN13153349, study PRJNA577476) | soil metagenome | isolation source: 115 cm saprolite on Douglas fir-dominated hillslope | place: USA:California | collected 2013-09-17
ACCATCCACAAAGAACCGCCCGCCCACGCGCCCAATGCGGCGCTGCTGATCGACTTCGACAACGTCACCATGGGCATCCGCTCGGATCTGCAATCCGAGCTGCGGCGGCTGCTGCAGTCCGACATCATCAAGGGCAAAGTGGCAGTCCAGCGCGCCTACGCCGATTGGCGCCGCTACCCGCAGTACGTCGTTCCCCTGGCCGAATCGTCCATCGACATGATCTGGGCGCCGGCCTACGGGTCCAACAAGAAAAACGCCACCGACATCCGCCTCGCCGTCGACGCACTCGAGCTGGTGTTCACCCGGCCCGAGATCGGCACGTTCATTCTCCTGTCGGGCGACAGCGATTTCTCTTCGCTCGTCTTGAAGCTGAAGGAGTACGGGAAGTACGTGATCGGCGTGGGCATCCGCGAGTCGTCCTCCGATCTGCTGATCCAGAACTGCGACGAGTACTACTCCTACAACGAGCTGGCGGGCCTCACCAAGGAAGGCGACGTCGAGCTCAAGAGCCACGACCCCTGGGAGCTGGTGATCGAGGCGGTGAAGCAGATGACGGCGCACAACGACGTCATGCGCTCCGACCGCCTGAAGCAGGTGATGCAGGAGATCGACCCCACCTTCGACGAGAAGAACTACGGCTTCTCGCGCTTCTCGAAGTTCGTGTCCGAGGCGGCCTCGAAGGGCCTCATCCACCTCACTAAGCTCGACAGCGGCCAGTTCGAGGTCACACTGGGCGCGGGGGTGGCCGAGCCGGCTGCCGACCGCGACGGCGGCCAGCGCGCCTCCCGCGAGCCGCGCGAGCGCGACAAGCCCCGCGAGTCCCGGGCGCCGCGCGAGCCACGGCGCGGCCTGGGCGAGGCGTTCGGCCTGCTGAAGCAGGCCCTCGGCCGCTTCGGCGGCGACAAGCCGGTCCCGGCCGACGAGCTGCGCGATACGATGGTCGAATTGAAGGGCGGCGAATCGGCCCAACTCGAGCCGGAGAAATTCCCCGGTCTGCTGCGTAAGGCGCACGACGCCGAGATCATCGACCTGTCCAAGGAAGACGACGGCGCCTACGCCGTGAAGCTGCGCGAGGAGGCGGCCCGGCGCACGGAATGCCGGAGCCCGTCGTGGACGCGGAGTCCGTGCGAGCGGCGCCTGAGGCGCAGCCCCCGGCAGGCGCGGCGCCCGTGGTGCCGGCGCGCAGCGCTCGGTTCCGCCGCGGTTCGCGCGGCGGTGCCCCCCGCGCCGGGGCCCCGGAGATTCCGAAGATCGGGGTAGTGGAAGTGGATCCGAACTATACGCCGCCGCCGCGCCAGGAGTACGTGCCGCCGGCGCGCCCGGTTGTGGAGCCGATCGCCCGGCCGGCGCCAAGCGCGCCGGTGCTGCCGTCGGAGAGCGAACGGGGAGAGCGTCCGGAGCGCGGTGATCGCGGTGAGGGCCGCGACAGCCGGGGCCGGCGCCGGGGTGGGCGGGGTGGACGCGGCCGGCGCGCCGACGGCGGCGACCGCGAGCGGGCCGATCGCCCGCCGCGCGCTGATCGCGGTCCGCGCGAAGAACGGCCCGAGGGTGAACGGGGCCGCAGCCGTCGCGGGGGCGCGGGCCGGGGCCGTGGTCCGAGCGACGAAGCGCCGCGCAGCGAGCCACGTCCCACAGCGGAGCCCAAGGCAGCGCCGGCGCCGCCGAAGGCACCGGCCGCTCCCGAGGCCGAAGGCGAGGGCTTCTGGTCGCGGGTGAAGCGGGGTCTCACCGGCGGGGCGTGAGGCCGCTCGCCGCGCGCTTCTACGGGGACAGATCCTCGTGAGCGACGTGGGCGGCCGGCGCACTGCCGGCCGCATCGTCGAAACCGAGGCGTACCTGGGCCCCCACGATCCGGCCTGTCACGCCTGGGGTGGCCGCCGCACGCCGCGGCTCGAGGCGTTGTACGGCCCGCCCGGCACCGCCTACATCTACTTCACCTATGGCATGCACTGGTGTCTCAACGCGGTGACCGAGGCGCGGGACTATCCGGCCGCCGTCCTGATTCGCGCGTTGGAGCCGCTGGAGGGGTTGTCGCTGATGCGGCGGCGGCGCGGTGGCCTGGCCGATCGGGTGCTATGCGCCGGTCCGGCGCGGCTGTGTCAGGCACTCGGCGTGACGGGCCGGCTGGACGGCACGGGGCTGCAACGCGGCGGGTTGCGGATTGTGGATAACAAAGCGCGGCGTGACCGCATCCTGGTCACGCCGCGCATCGGGGTGTCGCGGGCGGCTGATTGGCCGCTGCGCTTCTGCGTCGCGGGCTCGCCTTGGCTGTCGCGCCCTACTGCCGCTCGGTAACGCCCTCTTTCGAGGTCCCGAACGAGTAGCGGATGCCGCCCTGCAGTGTGTGGGTGTTGCCGTCGAGCAGGAAGCCCTGCGCCGCCGACGTCATCGTCCACTGCCCGTACAGCGTCATCTTGCCGTAGTTCATCTGCAAGCCACCGGCGAACCAGAAGAACGCCTTGCTCGAGGCCTTGTGGGCGAGATCATCGGCGGCCGTCGCGGTGGCGAGGGTCGTGCAGTCGCTGTTGGGCGTCGTGCCCGAGCAATCCACCACCGGGTTCAGAACTTCCATCAGGGCGAAGCCGCCGCCCACGTAGGGCTCGACCACGCGCTGCAACGGAAACGCCATCAGACCCGCCATCACGCGCCGCATATCGTGGAACGTGACGTCGCGCAGGCCTGAGCCGGAACCGGGGTCGGCGATCGAGGCTTGGTCGTCCCCCAGGAAGATCGCCTGCTCGTAGGCGACATACAGCGCGGTGCGCCGGGCCGTGATCAGCCAATGGCCGCCGACGATGGGGTCGTAGGTGTAACCCATCTTGTTGGTCTTGGAAACGAACGCACCGCCCTGCGCGCCCCAATACCACTGGTACTGGGTGGCGGGCCGGCCGCTGCGCTGCGTCGGCTGGCTCAAGAAGTAGGACAGGCCCGCTGTCCCGATCACTTGGCCGCCCCACGTACCGGTGGGGAAGTTCGTCTTGGGCGACCAAATCGCCCGGCCCTCGAGGCGGAGTGCCAGCTTGTCGCTCAGGAAAATTCGATCGCCGACGCCGCCGTGCAGGCCGTTGTCGATGAAGTGGTACGGGGGGTCCTTGCCGAACACTAGGCGCGAATAGCCGCCCAGGATGTAGAACATGTTCCGGCCCGACCCGTAGTTGAGCACCAAGCTGGCGGCCGCCACCTGCATCGTGGCGGGCTGCGCAGAGATAATGTTTGTGGAACCCGCGTAGTTGCCCTCGATCTCGAGGCTCACGCGGTTGGAGAGGAAATACCCGAGGCGGGCCCCGCCACCGAACTTGTTCCCCAACAGGAACGCCCGGTCGAACCGGGTAAACGAGGCGTACCCGCCCAGCTCGAGCTGGTCGGACCGCTGGGCCAGGGCCGGGCTGGCTGCAAGGGCGAGCGGCAGCACGGCAGCAAACACACGCAGGACCGGCTTCATCGGACTACCTCCCACGACCCCTTGGGGCCGACGATTTGAGGCTCCGAAGATAAGGGTCTAGGTTATTCTGCACAAGCAGGTTAAGACGCCAGTTTGCGAAACTACTTGAAGTCTGGCTGTGGATGGTGTTAGTGTCGCGATGGTGGCGACAGTTTGCCAGATCGCGAACGGGCTCCCGGGGTCAAATCAGACCCAGCCGCGTCCCGACTTTCTTGAACGCGGCGAGGGCAAAGTCCAAGTCCGCGCGAGTGTGGGCCGCCGACAACTGGCACCGCACCCGCGCGTGGCCCTGCGGCACCACCGGGTAACCGAACCCCGTGACGAACACGCCTTCGGCGAGCAACAGGTCGCTCATCTGAATCGCCTTGGCCGTCTCGCCCAGGATCACGGGGACGATCGCGGTCTCCCCGGCGAGCGGCTGGAAACCCAGCGCCCGCAGCTGCTCACGGAAATACGTGGCGTTGGCGTGCAGCTGGGTCACGAGCTCCGGGTGCGCCTCGGCATGCCGCACCGCGGCGAGCGCGGACGCGGCAACCGTGGGCGGCAAGGCGTTGGAAAAGAGCTGCGGCCGGGAGCGCTGGGTGAGATAGTCGGTGAGGGTCGCGGCCCCCGCCGTGAATCCGCCGGCCGCGCCACCCAGCGCCTTCCCCAAGGTCGACGTGATGATGTCCACCTGGCCCAGCACGCCGCAGTGCTCCGCCGTGCCTCGGCCCGTCTTGCCGAGCGCGCCGGTCGCGTGCGAGTCGTCCATCGCGACCACCGCGTCGTATTGCTTCGCCAGCTCCAGGATCTCCGCCAGCCGGGCGATGTCCCCCTCCATCGAAAACACGCCGTCGGTAAACACCAACCGCAGCCGCGCCCCGCGCGCCGCCTTGAGCTTCTCCTCCAGGTCGGCCATGTCGGAGTGCCGGTACACGGCGGTCTGGCACTTGGTGATGGTCTTGGCGAGGCGCACGGCGTCGATGATGGACGCGTGATTCAGCTGGTCCGAGATGACGATGTCCTGTTCGCCCAGCAGCGTGGGGCACAGGCCCTCGTTCGCATTCCAGCAGCTGACGTAGGTGAGCGAGGACTCGCACCCCACGAAGCGGGCGAGCGCCTGCTCCAGATCGCGATGGACGGTGAAGGTGCCGCAGATGAAGCGCACCGAGCCCGTCCCTGCGCCGAAGTGGTCCAGCGCCCGTTTCCCCGCGGCCACCACCTCCGGCGTGTTGCACAGGCCGAGATAGTTGTTGGAGGAGAGGATCACCACTTCGCCCCGGCCTTCCATCTGGACGCGCGCCGCCTGGGGTGAGGCGAGATAGTTGAGGCGCTTGTAGACGCCGTCCCGCTGGAACTGGTCCAGCTCGGCCTGCAGGCGAGCCGTGAGACTCATGCGATCTCCAGGATGACTTTGCCCGCGTCGCCCGAGCGGATGGCGGCGAGGGCGTCGTCGATTTTGGCAAGCGGGAAGCGGTGCGTGATCACCGGGCGCGGGTCGAGCAGCCCACTCGACAGGAAGCGGCGCATCTGGTGCCAGGTCTCGTACATCTTGCGGCCGATCACGCCGTACAACGTGATGCCCTTGAAGATGATCTCGCTCGCGAAATCCACCGACACTTCGCCCTTGGGAAGACCCAGCAGGTGCACGCGCCCGCCCATGCGAATCGTCGCGAACGCCTGATGCAGCGCCGCCGGGACGCCCGACATCTCGCACACCACGTCCACGCCCTCGCCGCCCGTCTCCGCGAGTACGGTGCGGACGACGTCGTCCTTGGCGGCGTTGATGACCACGTGCGCGCCCATCTTCTTGGCCAGGGCGAGGCGATTGGGGTTCACGTCTGACGCGATGACCTTGGCTGCGCCCGCTGCCCGCGCGATCCCGACGGCGAAGCAGCCGATCGGCCCGCACCCCACGATGAACACGGCGCTCCCAGGAATGTCAGCGGTCAGCACCGTATGGAAGGCGTTGCCCATCGGGTCCATGATGGCCCCGATTTCCGTGGGAATGCCGTCGAGCGTCATGACGTTCGTGGCGGGCATCGCGATGAACTCGGCAAAGGCGCCGTCGCGGTCGACGCCGATGATGCGGGTGTTCTTGCAGATGTGGCCGTTCCCGGTGCGGCACGCCTGGCAGTGGCCGCAGATGATGTGCCCTTCCGCGGTCACCAGCTGGCCCACCTGAAACTCCGTCACCCCCGGGCCGAGGGCGGCGACCTCACCAGCGAATTCGTGGCCCACCACCAGGGGGGGCTTGATGCGGCCCTGCGCCCAGGCGTCCCAGTCGGCGATGTGCAGGTCGGTGCCGCAGACGCCCGCATGGCGGACGCGGATGAGGACTTCGCCGGGGCCCGCGACGGGCTTGGGGACGGTGGACACGGTGAGGCCGGGGGCGCGCTGCGCCTTGACGATCGCTTGCATCGGCACCGGGGTCGGGGTGGGGAGAATCTACCTACGACCCGCGCGGTGGGTCAGGCGGGGGACAACGCCGGCGAGCGGGCGGCTTCGACACGCACGGCGCAGCACTTCAGCTCCGCCATTTTCGCGTACGGATCGAGGATGGGGTTCGTCAGGAGGTTCGCTGCGGCCTCCCGGAAGTGGAACGGCACGAACACCTGTCCGGGCGCCACGCGCTCCGACACCCGCGCGGCGCTCACCATCGTGTTGCGACGCGATGTCAGCCGGATCAGGTCGCCCTCTCCCACGCCGAGCCGGGCGGCGTCGTCGGGATGAATTTCGACCACCGGCGTGGGCTCGCGGGCGTCGAGCCCGCTGGCGCGCCGCGTCATCGTGCCGGTGTGCCAGTGGTACAGCTGGCGTCCCGTGTTCATCACGAAGGGGTACTCGTCGTCCGGCAGCTCGACGGGCGGCGCGTACTCGACCGGCACCATGAGCGCTTTGCCGTCAGCCGTGGGGAAGCGATCGGCGAACAGGAAGTCGGTGCCGGGGTGCTCGCGGGTCGGGACGGGGTATTGCAGGCCCCGCCCTTCGAGCCGCGGGTAGGTGGCGCCCGCCCAGGACGGCGTGACCTGCACGATCTCGTTCATCACGTCTTCGGCGCTGCGGAACCGCGTGGGCAATCCCAGGCGCTCCGAGAGCTCGATCAGAATCTCCAAGTCGCCGCGCGCCTCGCCGGGGGGCGGCACCGCCTGGTGCGAGATCTGGATGCGCCGCTCCGTGTTCACGAACGTCCCGGTCTTCTCGGCGAAGCTCGAGGCGGGGAGCACCACGTCGGCGTAGCGGGCGGTCTCGGTGAGGAACAGGTCCTGCACGACCAGGAATTCGAGCTCGCGGAACCAGTGCTCGGCGTGCGCGATGTCGGGGTCGGAGATGATGGGGTTTTCGCCCATGATGAACATCCCCCGCACACCGCTCTCCTCCTTCACGACCTCGGTGACCATGAGCCCCTCTTTCAAGGAGAGGGACTCGGCCGGCACGCCCCACACCTTGGCGTACTCAGCCCGGACCGCGGGGTCCTTCACGCTGCGGTAGTCAGTATAGACGAACGGAATGGCGCCCATGTCCGATGCGCCCTGCACGTTATTCTGACCGCGCACCGGCATCATGGCCGCGCCCCAGCGGCCGATCATGCCGCAGCCCAGCATCAGGTTCAAGAGCGACGCCACCAGGTCGGTGCCGTTGGCGTGCTGGGTGAGACCCATCGCCCACAGCGTGCTGGTGTTGGGGCCCTGGGCGTAGATCTCGGCCGCGCGGCGGATCAGGTCCGCCGGGACGCCGGTGATCTTGGAGGCGCGCTCGGGATCGTAGGGCGCCACGGCCTGGCGCACGGCCTCGAAATTCGTGGTGCGCGTCGCGATGAACTGCTTGTCCTCGAGGCCGCGCGCCAGAATGTGACTCAGCATCGCGCTGAACAACGCGACGTCGGTGCCGGGAAGCATCTGCAGATGGATATCGGCGCGGTCCGCCAGCTCGGTGCGGCGCGGATCGGCGACGATGAGCTTGGCGCCGCGCTCGCACGCCCGCTTCAGCGCCGCGCCGAACACCGGATGCGTCTCGGTGGTGTTCGCGCCGGCGATGAAGATCACGTCGCATGCGGTTTCCACTTCGCGCATCGAGCCCGACGCCGCCGACGTGCTGAGCGCGCGCTGCATCGCCGCGACCGACGTGGAATGGCACAAGCGGGTGCAGTGGTCGACATTGTTCGTGTGGAGCGCGGCGCGGAACAACCGCATCATCAGGTAGTTCTCTTCGTTGGAGCACTTCGCCGAGGAGAAACACGACAGCGCGTCGCCGCCGCGCTCCCGCTTGATGCGTCCCAACTCCTGCGCCGTCAGCTCGAACGCCTCGTCCCAGGTCGCTTCGCGGAACGGCTCGTACCAGGGACCGGGCGTCGCCACCCGGTCGCGGATGTCGAGATCGACGCGTTCCAACAGCGGCAGCTGGCGCACCGACTTGCCGGTGGCGCGCGGCGGCGTCGCGGGCTTCGACTCACCGCCCTCGCCCTCGATGCTCTGCCACGGCCCGCCGCGACGCTCGGTGCCCCGCGCGCCGCGCCATACCCAGCGCTCGCCCTCCTTCTGCCAGCCCCGGCGGATCAGCGGCTTGAGCAGGCGGTCCTTGTGCTGCGGAAAGTCGTAACCAAAACGCCCCTTCACGCAGGTCGAGCCGTAGTTCGGGGTGTCGGCTTCGATGTCGGGCGACGTGACGCGCGAGATCTGGCCCCCCGCCACGTGGAAATCCACCTGGCAGCCGACGCCGCAATATGGGCACACGCCGCGCACCACGCGCTCGGGCCGGCGGATCTGGTCGGCCGTGAAGCGCTGGCGCGGCATCACCTCGAAAATCGCGCCGGTGGGGCAGACACGGACGCACTCGCCGCACCACGTGCATCCCGCTTTGTCCGGATCGCCGTCGGCACCCACGATGATCTCGGCGTGCTCGCCGCGGTAGGCAACGTCCAGCACGCCCACGACCTGGATGTCCTCACAGGCCCGCACGCAGCGGGTGCAGAGGATGCAGGTGGTCATGTCATGGCGGATCATCGGATCGCCGGGGCGCTCGTCGCCCGAGCGCAGCGGCAGGTCGCGGCTCGTGAGCGGCGTGGGCGTCACGTCGTAGCGCGTGACGTAGCGCTCGAACTCGTTGCGCGGGTGGGCTAGCGCTCGAGCAGCATCCGCAACACGCCGCGGCGGTTCTCGACGGCGGCGTGTGATTCAGTCGTCACCTTCATCCCGTCGGCCACCTTGGCGGCGCACGCGGGGAGCAGCTTGGGCTGCCCCTCCACCGAGACCAGGCAGATGCGGCAGTTGCCGACGACCGGGAGCTTGGGATACCAGCAGAGCGTGGGGATGTCGATCCCTGCCGACCGCGCCGCCTCGAGGATAGTGGCGTCGGCGCCGGCCGTGATGGCCCGTCCGTCGATCGTGATGGTCGGCATGAGACTGAGGATGATAGGGCCCAGTTCGGTCGGCGGCAACCGTTCTATGTCGCTACGGCCCTTGGACTTGAAAGCACGAAGGGCCGGCACTGGCGCCGGCCCTTCGAATTGCGTGACTTGCTGCGCTTACACGGTGTGGTCGACCGGCAGATGCCGATGGGTGTGATCCTCGCCCTCGGCCTCATCGGAGAACCAGCAATAGGCCCAGATCTTGGCCGGGCGCAGCACCCGCTGTCCGGCGCGCAGAATGATCCCGATCGGTTCGTCGTCCAGGACCAATGGTAGGCTCGTCATGCTCCCAGTTCCAAGTTGTAAGACACCACGTTGTAAAGCAGGAATCCTGCCACGCGGCGCTTTATTGCAACTTGTTATCTGGCAACTGGTTACAGACTGAGCCGTGGTGGGGGATCAGGCCGCGTACCTAGTCCGACACGTTCGCGGCTGTGTCCAGGCGACGCTCTGAGCGCGTCGCGACGAAGGCGCCGCGGTCGCTTTTCTTGGCCCGCTCGATCTCCCACCCGCGATACAGCGATTCCAGCGACTCGGGCTCGAGCCGGATGACTGCGGGTGTCTCGGCCGGCGGCAGCATCACGTGCACGCCCGAGGGGCGGGTCCGCGCCTGGAGGTCGCCCACCAGGGCCCGGCGGTCGCGGGTTTTGGTCGCGGCCAGCGCGGCGGCGTCGAGCACCGCGAGGTCAATGGTGACGTCGGGAAGCCACGCGCCGAACTGCACGACCAGCGCCTGGAACCGCGCGGCGAGCTGCTCGCTCACGGCGCGACCCTCCGCGGCTTCGACGGCGTGCAGGTCGGGGTCGAGGAGGAAGACCTCGGCGTCGTGCGCCGCGAGAAACAGCGCGGCGGGCAAGGCGCCCGCGCCGACGACCAGGGTGACGTCGCCGGGCTCGAGGCGACGCGCGAGGGCTGCGAGCGGGGTGCGCGGCTCGAGGCCCCAGTGCGTCGGCTCGCGTTGGGCGGTGCGCAGTGCGCGGTGCTTCTGGGTCCAGCGCCGGAACGCCGGCAGCTTGAGCCGCCGGAAGATGATTTCGTCGACGTGCTCGAGCAGCAGCACCTCGGTGAGCAGGTACTGGCCCTGGGCGCTGGCGGCGAGCTCGCGCGCGGCCTCGTCGCCGATCTCGAGCAGCCGGTCGCGCGGCAGGCGGTCCTTGTACTCCTCCAGGCGCTGCAGGATGAACTCCTGATACTCCTGGCGCAGCGAGCGCGGCGCGCGGCGCGACGGCCGGGCGGAATCGCGGGGCGAGGTACTCAGCATGGCTCGACGTGCACCGTGACTTCGCTCAATGCGAGGTCCCTCTTGAGCCGGTCTTCGACCTGGTCGGCGATGGCGTGCGCGGCCTGCACGTTGGCGTCGCCGTCCACGGCGATGGTGACTTCGGCGTAGCGCACGTTGGCGCTGCCGCGTGAGCGGATGCCGTACGCGCTCTTCACGCCGCGCACGTCCTGCGCGGCGTTGCGGATCGCGGCCGTGTCCACGGCGCGCTGGTCCACCAACTCCGGGATCGACTCCTGCAGGATGCGGTAGGCGACCCGCACGATCAGCCCCGCGATCACGATCGCGAACGCGGGGTCGGCCCACCACCACCCCTGCCGCGCCAGCAGCAAGCCGATGAGCACGCCGACCGTGATGAAGACGTCGCTCCGGGTGTGCGACGCGTCGGCGATCAGCAAGTGGCTCGCCAGCTCGTGGCCGCGGCGGTTCTCATACCAGGCGACCGCGGTGTTGATGCCGAGCGTGGCGACCAGGATGGCGAGCTGCATCGTGGACGGCGTGGGGGCAGGGTGACTGCCCGTCAGGCGGCTGACGGCGCCCCGCACCAGCTCGAAGCAGGTGATCGAGAGAAAGCCGACGATCAACAGGGCGCCGAGCGTCTCGAATTTCTGGTGGCCGTAGGGATGGTCTTCGTCGGGCGCCTTGGCGGCGACCCGCACCACGACGAGCGCCAACACGTTGTTGAGCGCATCGACTGCGGAGTGGAGCATGTCGCCCAGAACGGCGAGGGAGTGGGCCGCGAGGCCGACGCCGAGCTTCGCCCCGACCACGACCAGGTTGGCGAGGAGCAAGCCGAGCAGGACGCGGCGGACCTGAGTGGTCCGGTCGGCCGTCTCGGGCCGGGGCATCGCCATGGCTGCAAGCTTGTAACGGCGGCCGATTTAGTCAACGGCCGCGCCGCCCGCGGCGCGGAGGAGGGCCCCCTTCAGGTACCCGGTTTCGGGGATGGTCACGACTTCGGGGTGGTCCCGCCCGGCGCCCCGGAGGCTCAGGAGCTGCAGGCGGCGCCCGCTGTCGGCCGCGGCGTTGGCCAGCATCTTCACAAACGGCTCGCGGTGCACGTGGAACGAGCAGGAGCAGGTGAGCAGCAGGCCGCCGGGCGCGAGCAGCCGCATCGCCCGGAGGTTGATCTCTTTGTAGCCCGCGAGGGCGCGGGGCACGCTGGTCTTGGTCTTCGCGAAAGCGGGGGGATCGAGCACCACCGTGTCGAACTGCTCGCCGCGCCGCTCGAAGTCGCGCAGCAGATCGAAAGCATTGGCTTCCCGCCAGACAATGTTAGTGAGACCGTTGAGCCCGGCGTTTTCGGCGCCGCGCGCCAAGGCGTCGGAACTGGAGTCCACGGCGATGACCTCGCCGGCGCGCCGCGCCAGGTGCAGCGCGAAGGACCCGTGATAGGTGAAGAGATCAAGCGCGCGGCCGCCAGCCCGTCCCGCCGCGCCGATGAGGGCGCGATTCTCGCGCTGATCGAGGAAGGCGCCGGTTTTCTGACCGCTGAGCGGGGCTGCGAGGTAGCGCACGCCGTCCTCTTCTACTTCTACCGTATCGGGTACGGCGCCCGCCACGGTGACGACCTCGAGCGGCAGGCCTTCGTGGCGGCGCACGGCGGCGTCGTTGCGCAGCACGATCCCGGCGGGATCGAGCACCTCCGCGATTCCGGCGAGCACATCGGCCCGCGCGTGCTCCAGTCCGGCCGACAGCAGCTGTGCCACCACGTACGGGCCGTAGCGATCCACCACCAGCGATGGCAGGCCGTCGCCCTCGGCGTGGACCACGCGGTACGCGCTGGCCGTGATCCGCTCGCGCGCGGCGAGCGCTTCTGCGATACGGTCGCGCCACCAGTTTGCCGTGATCGGCGCGGGATCCCGCGTGAGCAGGCGCAGCCGGATTTCCGATTTGGGCGAATACAGCGCTTGTCCCAGGAAGCGACCGCGGCGATCGCTCACCGGCACGATGCCCGGCGCGTCGCCCGGCTCCTTGGCGACGTCGCTGCGGTAGATCCAGGGGTGGCCGTAGCGCCAGCGGTCAGCGCCGGTGGTGCTGACGACGACGCTCATCCGCGGCGATCCGGCCGCAGCGCCGCGGCATCGCGCAGATACGTATGTTTCAGCGCGCCGGCTGGCCGCTCGGTATAGAAGTGCAGCAGCACGCGCACGCAGCGTGACAGGCCGCCCGGCACGGCGACTTCGCTGGCGCCGAGCAGCGGCACGCTCGTCCAGCCGAGCAGCCGCGCGGCGCGCGCCGGATAATCGGCGCTCAGGTCGGGCGACGACGTGAAGATCGCGCTCTCGATGTCGTCGGGCGCGAAGCCGTTGGCCTGCTGCAGGGCGCGCAGCAGCTCGGCCGTCGCTTCGAGAATCGCATCGCTCGTGTTCGCGGTCGCGGTGGTGGCGCCGCGCAATCCACGCAGGATCTTGGCCATGACGCTCGACTCTTGGGTTCGCTTGATGGTGCTCACGGACGACGCGCTTCTCAAGGGCCGTGACGCCGTGGATGTGTGCCGGCGCGCCGTGGCGGGAGGCGCGACGCTCGCCGTTCGAGGTCGCAGGGCTCGCCCGCGCGCTGGTCGCTGCACTGCCGGTCCCGGTCCTGGTCAATGACCGGGTGGACGTGGCCCTCGCCGCCGGCGCCGCCGGCGCGCACCTGGGGCAGGACGACCCACCGCTCGACCGCGTGCGGCCCGTGGTGCCGCCCGGCTTCCTCCTCGGAATATCGGTCGGCAGCGCGGCGGAGGCCGACCGCGTGCACGACTGGCCCGCCGACTACTGGAGCGTCGGCCCCTGTTACGCCACCGGCACCAAGACCGACGCGGGCGCGGCGCTGGGCGTCGCGGGATTCGCCGGGCTCGCCCGCCGCGCGCCCGCCGGCGTGCCGGTCGTTGCCATCGGCGGGATCACCGCCGCGAACGCCGCCCCGCTGGTGCGCCAGGGCGCCGCCGGTGCCGCGGTGATCGCGGCGGTGCTGGGCGCTAGCGACCCGGAGCGGGCCGCGCGGGAGCTCGCCGCGGCGCTTGCTTGATCCGCCGGATCGCCGCCAGGTGGTCCGCGTAGGTCGCCGAGAATACGTGCTTGCCGTCGGCCTGCGCCACGAAATAAAGGAAAGGGTACGGCGCCGGGTACAGCGCGGCGGCGATGCTGGCGCTGTCCGGCGAGCAGATCGGTCCCGGCGGCAACCCGGCGTGCAGATAGGTGTTGTAGGCCGACGCTACCCGCAGGTTCTTCTCCCACACGCGGTGCAGCCGCCGGCCGTAGGCGTAAATCACCGTCGGATCAGCCTCGAGGCGCATGCCGAGCCGCAGGCGGTTGTGATAGACGGCCGAGACGAACGGGCGGTCGGGGCCGTAGCGCACTTCGGCCTGCACGATGGATGCGAGGGTGACGATTTCGCTGCGCGTGAAGCGCAGGGAGTCGAGGCGCGCGTCCCATTCGGGACGCCAATGTGCGGTGAACTCTCGTACCATCGCGCGCACCAAGTCGTGTGCGCCGATGTGGGCGCGGACGAGGTACGTGGTGGGATACAGGAATCCCTCGAGCGTTTCCGCGCGGCCGCGGATGTCGAGCTCGTCGCGCAGCTCGGGATCGCGCACCGCGGCCAGGAAGGAGTCGCGGGGCACGCCCAGGTTGGTCTGCGCGCGCTGCGCGATTTCCCACAACATCAACCCTTCGGGCACCGGCCAGCGCACCAGCACGCCGCGGCCGCGCTGCAGCGCGTCCACCACGTCGCTCCAATCGTCGTGGAGCGGGAAAGCGTACGTGCCGCTCTTCAGGCCGCCGCGCAGTCCGCGCAGCCGGGAATAGATCGAGAAGCCGAAGGAGTGGGCGATGACGCCGGCGGCGGCGAGCGAGTCGATCGCGGCGTCGAGCGTCGCGCCGCGGGGGATGATTACGTTCACCGCTTGCTGCTCCCCGGCGCGCGGTGTGCCGGAGCAGGCGAGCAGCGCCCCGAGCACCAGGACCGCCGGCCGCTTCATCGGTTTGCGTCGAGGTAGTGCTGCAGCAGGATCGCCGCGGCCATGGCGTCCACGTCCGCCTTGCGGCCGCGCGTGCTGCCGCCCAGCTCCTGCACGGTCTTAAGGGCGCGCGCCGTGGACATGCGCTCGTCCCACAGCGAGACGGGTAAGGCCGCCAGGCGGCCGATGTCCGTGGCGAGTGCCCGCGCGGCGAGCGCGGACTCACCGTCGGAGCCGTCGGCCTCGAGCGGCAGGCCGACCACGACGCCGGCGACGGCGTGCTGTGCCACGAGAGTCAGGAGGTCGCGCATGGGGAAGCGTTTGCCGGTGCGGCGGGTGAGCGTGGTAAGGGGCTGGGCGATGCTGCGCGATTCGTCGCTCAGCGCGATGCCGATGCGCTTCTCGCCCCAATCGACACCCAACAGCCGGCCCTGGGGCGCCGCACTCGTCATCCCTGCGACATGGTCTGGAAGAATTCCACGTTGGTCTTCGTCCGTTTGAGCCGCTCGAGCAGGAACTCGATGGCTTCGACGGGCGGCATGTCCGCCAGGAAATTGCGCAGCAGGTAGACCTTGTTGAGCTCTTCTTTGCTGAGCAGCAGCTCTTCCTTGCGTGTGCTGGTGCGCTGCACGTCGATGGCGGGGAAGGTGCGGCGCTCGGCGATGCGGCGGTCGAGGATCACCTCCGAGTTGCCCGTGCCCTTGAACTCCTCGAAGATCACTTCATCCATGCGCGAGCCGGTATCGATCAGCGCCGTCGCCAGAATGGTGAGCGAGCCGCCGCCCTCGATGTTGCGCGCTGCGCCGAAGAACCGCTTGGGCTTCTGCAGCGCGTTGGCGTCGACACCGCCCGAGAGGATCTTGCCCGAGTGCGGCACGACGACGTTGTGGGCGCGGCCCAGGCGCGTAATCGAGTCGAGCAGGATGACCACATCTTTGCCGTGCTCCACCAGACGCTTGGCCTTTTCGATCACCATGTCGGCGACCTGCACGTGGCGGTCCGCCGGCTCGTCGAACGTCGAGGACACGACCTCGACGTTCGGTCCCTTCACGTTCTCTTCCATGTCGGTCACTTCTTCGGGCCGCTCGTCGATGAGCAGGACGATGAGGTAGACCTCGGGATGATTCTCGATGATGGAGTTGGCGAGCTTCTGCATGAGGATCGTCTTGCCGGCCTTGGGCGGCGAGACGATCAGGCCGCGCTGGCCTTTGCCGATGGGGGAGAGGATGTCCAGCACCCGCATCGACACGTCGCCGTCTTTGCGCTCCAGCTTGAGCTGCTCTTCGGGGTAGCGGGGCCGCAGGTTGTCGAAGGCGACGCGGTGCTTGGCCTTCTCCGGTTCTTCCCCGTTCACGACTTCGACCTTCAACAGGGCGAGGTAGCGCTCGCCTTCTTTGGGCGGCCGCACCTGGCCCATGATCGTGTCGCCCGTGCGCAAATCGAACCGCTTGATCTGGCTGGGCGAGACGTAGATGTCGTCGGGGCCGTACAGGTAGTTCCAGTCGGGGCTGCGCAGGAAGCCGTAGCCTTCGGGCAGGATTTCGAGCACGCCCTCGCCGCGCAACACCGTGTCGGAATCGAGGAGGGATTGCTCGATGCGGAAGATCAGGTCCTGCTTGCGGAGCCCCGAGTAGTTGGTGATGTTGAGGCTCTCGGCCATCGCGTGCAGTTCGGCGACGGATTTCTTCTTCAGTTCAGCGATATCCACGTGTACGTGTGCTCCGGTGATCTACAGGAAGGCGGACCCCGCCGAGGGGGCGTGAGCGCGTCGTCGTTGAAGGGATGCTTGGGAGTCTGAAGGCGTGCGAGAGTCCTATAGTAGACCCCGTGCCCGCGAGCGTCAAGGCCATCCATGGACTTGACGCCGTTCCTGCTTGCCTGGCGCACCGTCGCCCTGCGAGACCGCCAAGTCGTTGATGCACTTGTACATCCGTCGCACGCCGGACCCTCGCCCGCGCTGGCCGAGGCGCTCGCGCGATGGGTCGGCACCTACTACTGGTCCGACGAGCCGGACGGCCGGCACCTGATTCTCACCCGGCCGATGCGGCTGCCGCGGGAGCGTTGGCTGCTCAACGGCGCGCTGTTTCTCGCGACGCTCGTGACGACGACGTGGGCGGGAGCGGCGTTGCGCGGTGTGATCGACCGCGAACATGCACTCGCGTTCTTCACTGCGGGGTGGCGCGCGTGGCAGGCGGGTCTCCCATTCTCGCTGCCGCTGCTCGCGATCCTGTTGTCGCACGAGCTCGGCCACTACGTCACCGGCCGACGCTACCAGCTCGATGTGTCGCCGCCGTTTTTCATTCCCGTCCCGTCGGCGCCCTACCTGCCGTTCATCGGCACGATGGGCGCGTTCATTCGCTTGCGGACCGTGCTGTCGGATCGGCGGCAGCTCCTCGACGTGGGAATTGCAGGCCCGATCGCGGGATTCGTCGTCGCGCTACCGGTCCTGTGGCTGGGGCTGCGGCTGAGCCACCCGCTGCCGTTCCAGGACGGGCAGGGTCTGGCATTGTCCGTGTACGGGCTCGACATCCGGCTGGGGAACTGTGCAGTCACCTGGCTGCTGCGACGCTTGGGCGCGCCCGGCACGGGTGGGCTAGCGCTGCATCCCATGGCCGTCGCCGGTTGGGTCGGCATGTTCGTGACGATGCTCAACCTGCTGCCCATCTCGCAGCTCGACGGCGGGCATATCCTGTATGCGGCGCTGCCGCGCCTGCATCGGCGCTTCGCGCTCACCGTCTGGCTGGCCTTGCTGGCGCTGGGATGGTGGACGTGGATCGGGTGGGTGGTCTGGGCGGTGGTGGTCCTGGCGCTGTCGCGGGGCCAGCTGGGGCACCCGCCCGTGCTGGACAACCAGCGGCCGCTGCCTCCCTCGCGGCGCTGGCTCGCCTGGGCGGCCCTCGCCCTCTTCCTCCTTACGTTCATGCCGGCGCCGTTCGCGAACTGAGGGCCGGTTTGCTATTGCGTAAGTGACCGCTGTCTATATCTTTGCACAAACCAGCCCGACGGCTTGGCATGAGCGCACAACCCGCGCGATATCGCGTTCTCGAAGCAGGCGAAGCAGTCGTTCACGAACTCCCCGCCATCAAATTCGAAGGAGAAGATATCCCCGTCCGCTTGGCCGTGCGCCGAGCCGACGACGCCAGTTGGCGGGGCCGGATTTTCTTCGGGGCTCCCGATACCGAGCACGAGCGCACCACCGCCGAGATCTTCTGCGCCAAGAGCGAGCAGGATCTGTGGCAGTCGGTGCGCGATCTGCGCGACCATCATCTGCGCGATTTGTACCGCTCATTGCGTTGATGGCCCAGACGCCGGACTCCCTGGCCCAACTGCGACACGACCTGGCTAACCCTCTCGCGGCGATTCTCGCGGAGACGCAGCTGCTGCTGCTCACCCCCGAGAAGTTCGATACCGAGACCGTCGCGAGCCTCAAACAAATCGAGGATCTGGCGCGCAAGATGCGCCAGTTGCTGCAGTCGCCAGGCGCGTGAGCCGCCGGCACCGTCCCCGGTACTGCCCGCCCGCGCGTTGGTGGCGCGCGACCCGCCAGATGGCGCGACGGTGCGCGTGGTGGCGCTGGCCTCCCGCCCGCCGTTGCCGCTTCCCGCGCTAAGCAAGATGTGACGCACGTCCTAGCGGCTTCGACGGTCTCGGCGCAACTGTAAACCGTTCGCGCCCTTGCGGAACCTCCGTTCCGGGGCACATTACCCCGCTTCCCTGTAGCGGAGTTGCACCACCTGGGCCTCCTGCGGTCTTTCGTGCCCGCGAAATTCGTATTGCCTTTTGCGGCGCTCGCCCTCGGGGCGTGCGCCGGGCGGGCGCGCACGACAGCCGTCACGCCGGCAGAGATCCCAGCCCTCGTCCAGCAGGCCCACGCCCAGCCGGGCAACGCAGCGGTGCGGTTTCGCCTGGCCGCGGCCTTGGCGGCCGCCAACCGCTGCGACACGGCGGTGGTCGCGGCGCAGGCCGGGCAGTTGCTTGCCCCCGAAGACGTTATGGGCCCGTTGGTGTTGGGTCACTGTCAGGAAGCTGACGGTCGGTTCGATCTCGCGTTCCAGACCTATCGCGACTTTGCCGACGCCCACCCGCAGGCGCGGGGGGTCGCAGTGCTGCGCGCCAGGCAGCAGCTGGCGCTGCGCGCGGGCGCGATCCAGAACGCGCGGGCGGCGCTGACGCACGAAGCCGAGCTGTCGACTCAGCCGGCCCAGCCCTCCACGCTGGCCGTGCTGCCGATGACGGTGTCGGGCGACTCGACCTACCAGCCGCTGTCGCGCGGGCTGGCGGAGCTGGTCACGACCGACCTCGCGCTGGTCCGCTCACTGCGGCTGGTCGAACGTATGCAGGTGGGCGCCCTGCTCGACGAGATGAAGTTGGGGCAGAGCGGCCGGGTGGATCCGGCCACGGCCGCGCGCATGGGGCACATGCTGCGTGCCGAGCGCATGGTGCAGGGCGTCGCGACGATCTCCAAGAACGCCCCGGTGCAGCTCTCGGCGGCGCTCGTCTCGAGCGACGGCACGGTGCGCGCCGGCAGCCAGGTGAGCGGGCCCTTCAGGGGGCTGCTCGATCTCGAGAAGCGGCTGGTGTTCGACGTGGCGGCGGGCTTGGGCATCCAGCTCACCGAGGCCGAGCGCCAGCGCATTCTCGCCCAGGGTCCCAGGAATCTCACGGCGTTCCTTGCCTACAGCGACGGCATCACGGCACTCGACCACGGCGACTATCAGGCGGCGTCGCGCGCTTTCAGCGCGTCGGTGCGCGCGGACCCGAGCTTCGGCGCGGCGCAGCAAGGTCTCCAGACGTCGCAGGCCGCGCCCACGGTACAGGGCGGCGCCGGGGAGCTGACGACGGTCGTGCAAACGGCGGAGCAAGCGGCGACGCCTGCGAGCGAGTCCACGAGTGGCGCACTGACGTCCGGCGCGATCGCCACCACGCCCACCAGCGGCGACTTGACCGCCGCGGCCACCACCGACCCCGGGACGAGCACGACGGTGCGCCAGGTGGTCCCCGACGCCAACGGCATCGGGACGATCACGCAGGCCTCGGGCGTTGTCCGCATCATCTTCCGTCGGCCGCCGTGAAGCGCGCCTTCTTCCTTCTTATAGGAGTCATCGGAGCGGCGGGGCCGCTGACGGCGCAGTTCCCGGGTGCCGGCGGTGCCAACACGACCCTGCGCAGTGGCGTCGTGTTTGAGGGCTACACGTTCGGTAGCGGCCTGGCCTTCAAGAGCGTGCACGAGCTGACGATTCCCGTCGCGGTGGTGCAGCGCTTCGGCGATCGGCTCACGGTGGACGTGAGCTCGGCCTTCGCCAGCGCGTCGGTCAAGACAACGTCGGGCAGCACGCTCGATCTCTCGGGGTTCACCGACACCGACATTCGCGCCGCGTACGGGGCCATCCCCGGCCGCCTGCTCGTGACCGTGGTGGGTACGGTGCCCACCGGCCGGGCGCAAGTGGCCGACACGCTGTTGCCGTTGTTCGGCGTGCTCGCGACCGACGTTTTAGACTTCACGACGCCTTCGTTCGGCGGCGGCGGCGGCGTCACCGGGGGCGCGTCGACGGCGTTCAAGCTGGGCAACAACTGGGCGTTGGGCGCTGCGGGGAGTTTCCACCACGCCGGCAGCTTCGTCCCGGTGGTGGGGCAGGGCGCGCTCACTCCGGGCAACGACATCCGCCTGCGGCTGGGCGTCGAGGGTCCGTTGGGCGGCAAGTACCTGCGCGGCGCGCTCGTTTATATGCTGAGCGGTCGCGACACGTTGAGCGGCCAGTCGTCCTCGTTCTCGGGCGATCGCCTGCTCCTCTACGGCACGCTGTCCCTGCCCGTGGGCCGGAGCAACCTCTCGTTCTTCGGGTTCAACCTGCTGCGGCTCAAAGCGCGCGGCGTGCCGACGACGGCGACGGGGGCGGTGCGCGTGCCGCGCGGCGACGTGTTTACGCTGGGTGCGCGCCTCGACCGGCCGCTCACCCCACTACTCACGCTGTCGCCGCACGTCGAGCTGCGCAGCGAAAGCGCGGGCGACACCACCTTCGCCCAGCTGGGAGTCCTGGTGCGCCCCGGCGTCGATCTGCGCTGGCGGGTCGGCAACCAGACCGCGCTGGTGTTCCAGGGACTCTTGGCCTTCGGCAGCCTGCATCAGCCTGGCCTCACCATCTCGACCACCGGACCCAAACTCGCCGCGTACGTGGAGTGGAGTAGGTGACACGCCGCGCCTGGTTGGTGGTGGCCGTAGGCGTCGCGTGTGCCTGCGGTGACGCGCTGGCGCCACACAACCGCGTCTCGCTCGCGATCATTCCGTCGTTCTCCGAGAACGTCTACGAGCTGTTGTCGGGTGACCTGGACGCACTGCACGTCAAGATCACGCGCTTGCCCGACACGACCATGGTGGTCTACGACAGCACGATTGCGGTGGACACGTCGGGGAACGTCGATTTGCCGCTCACGCTCGCCCTGCTATCGAATCCCGAATCGTTCTTCGTGCGCCTCGAGGGTCTCCGCTTGAGTGACGGGACAACGCTCTACTCGGGCGCCGACACCATCACGATCGCGTCCGGCACCACTGCGACTCCTGTTGACACTGTGCGTGTGAGTTACGTGGGGCCCTGCGGCGTGAGCTCGGGATGCACCGTGACCGTGGCGCCGCAGGACTCCACGCTGTCGCAGGGCGACTCCATCGCCTTGCGGCTGAGCGTGGACTCGGCCGGTACGCCGGTGGCCGGCGTGCCCATCGCGCTCACGAATCTCAGCACCGGTCTCGTGACCGTGTCGTCCACGCGGCACGTGCGGGCGCTGACGGGCTCACCCGGCGGCCTGGCGCGCGTCGCGGCGATGATCCGCAGCAGTGCCGACACGCTGCGGGTCACGATCGCGGCGCCGGGATCGCCCGCAATCGGGCTCAATCCGACGAGTGCGACCTTCACCACCACGGCCGGCGGATCCGACCCCGCACCGCAGACCGTCAACGTCACCAACGCTGGCGCCGGTACTCTCTCGGGGCTCTCGGCCGCGGTCACCTACGTCAGCGGCACGCCCGGCTGGCTGACGGCGGGTGTGTCGCCGACCACGGCGCCAGGCACGCTGACGCTGACGCCCACGCTCGGGACTCTCCCCGCCGGCACCTACACGGCGACGGTGACTGTCAGCTCGTCGCTTTCGGGCGTCGCGCCGCAACCGGTGAGCGTCACCCTGCAGGTGAACCCCGGCCCGGCGATTGGTCTCGCGACCAAGACTACGACCTTCACCGGCACGGCGGGTGGCGCCGATCCGACGCCGCAGACAGTGAACATCACCAATACAGGCGGCGGTACGCTGTCCGGTCTCGCGCCGTCGATCACGTACACGTCGGGCTCGGGCTGGCTGGGCGTGAACCTCTCCACC
>WNFJ01037761.1_pt1 | contig 21415 bp, 19 predicted proteins | sample 5400461 | NCBI WGS metagenome assembly WNFJ01 (sample SAMN13153349, study PRJNA577476) | soil metagenome | isolation source: 115 cm saprolite on Douglas fir-dominated hillslope | place: USA:California | collected 2013-09-17
GTGCAGATCGAGCGTGTCGATGAGCGCCGCCAGATCGTCGGCGTAGTGGTCCATGTCGTTGCCGTCCCAGGGCTGGCTGGATCGTCCACCGCCGCGACGGTCATGCGCAATGGCGCGATAACCCTGGGAGGCCACGAAGAAAGTCTGGTCGTCCCAGGCATCGGCATTGAGCGGCCAGCCGTGGCTGAAGACGACGGGCTGCCCCGTGCCCCAGTCCTTGTAAAAAATCGTGGTGCCGTCCTTGGTGGTGATTGTGCCCGTACTCATGGTATGAATTCCTCCCTCTTCTTCAATGCTTAAACGACAGGAGTTGATAGGGAAACGACTACATGTTTGAAAAGAGAAGTTGCCATAAGCTAGTGTACATGGTAAATACAGCAATTGCAACAAACGAACAGCCTTTCTGCTGACCTGGGATCGCTCTCTGCTTGAGAAATGCCAGGTAGTCGTCAGACCGAGTCACAGTGGTTCTGCCATGCCAAATTCTTGCTATCATATCTGCTCCTTCGATGATGCTGCGGGTCGTGAGTTGCGGATGGCGGTGACGAAAAAGGTACGTGGCACACCTGGCACCGAGCGTGGGATGACAGGGAACGGCCAGCGCCCAAAGTGCGCCCCTTCTTCGCCCAGCTGAACGGCAGTTGCGCTCCAACCACGCTCAGCCAGGAAAGCTTCAGGGTTGTCAATGCTCGAGATCCAGGGGACTCCCTCCTTCTCCAGTGTTTCGATCCAGGAGTGCGTCTGGGATCTTTCCTTAGCTTCTGCCCAACAGCGCAATATCAGATCCCTTTGCCCTGGACAGGGAGAACCACTCCGTTAACTCCATCTCCTGCAGGCGTCACCAGGAAGATCGCTGCCTCGATGATCTGTTCGAGGCTGACCCACTTATCGCGGATCTCCTCTGAGGAGGGTTGCATCGAAGCCACATTCGATTGGGTGACGATCACGCCGGGACCAAGCGCATTCACGGAAATACCCCACTGCTTGCCTTCCCTGGCGAAGGTCGCTGTCAACGCATCAATCCCCGCCTTGGCACAGTTATAGGCAAGCATCATCGGCCTGGAGCTTTGCGCGCCTCCCGCTCGACTAAAATTGAGAATCTTGCCCCCGCCCTGTTGCTTCATGATCGGCCAGATGGCACGGGTGCAGAGGAACGCTGTGCGCAGGTTATTGTTCAGTTCTGATTCCCAGTCAGCCAGGGTCAGTTCGTCGGGGTGGCCATACTTCGTAAGACCACCTGCAAGATTGACGAGAATGGTGACGCGTCCATAGGCAGCCAGCGTCTCCTGGACGAGCGTCTGTGCTCCCTCCTCGGTGGTCAGATCAGCAGGAATGGCGATAACTTCCGCTCCTTCAACGCGCAGTTCCTCGGCACGTGCGTTGACTCGCTCAGGATTACGAGTGCTGATCGAGAGCTGCGCCCCCTCGCGAGCAAACGCAGCCGCGAGCGCATACCCTACTTGCCCGGCATGGCTGACGCCGGTCACAATGGCTACTTGATTGTGCAGACGCATATTGTCTCCCTTTCTTCTTCGTACACTTCAGAAACTGCCAAGCCTGGCACTATCTCTTTCAGGATATATTATTGTAATTATTTTGTAAAGTCAATGATTTACATGACTTATTGTACAAAGTGGGTAACAGTGGTACACTGGACACCGGGCGCCTGGGAACTTCCCCCAGGCGTTTACCCATCTCTCGCTGATCAGTGCCTGTTACAACCTGGACCGGGCGTTAAAAGGGACGTTGCACGGATAGGGATGTTTTTGGAGACGTGTTCTATCGCGCTAGAGGCTGTCACGGTTCGCAGGAGCGATAATCGAAGCTGCATTGGGATGGTGTTGATTGGCACGCCAGGACTGGAGAAACTAACCTGGTGATTGCCCAGAAGTCCGCCAGAGATCCTTCGCTGCGCTCAGGATGACAGCCAGGGGTTTTGTCATCCTGAGCAGCGCGAAGGATCTCTGGCGCGCATTCGTCCAGCAAATCTGCCTCACGTGGCCTTGCGGACTTCTGGGCAATCACCAGAAACTAACATCCTTGACATCCTCCTTTTTATAATGTATCATTTGGATGAACATTCATTCACTGAAATGAATGGAAATTCAATAACTGTTAGACCTTGAAAATGGAGAGCACATGGTAGAAACACGTGATCCCATCCAGGAGCTACTTATCGCCGCCAGGCGAACGCAAATTCTGGATGCTGCCGCCACAGTCTTTGCTGAGAAGGGCTTCCATCGCGCCACCATCAAAGACATTGCGCGTGTCGCTGGCATAGCCGATGGCACCATCTACACCTACTTCTCGAGCAAAACCGATGTGTTGCTTGGCCTGCTCAACCGCCTGAACGAATCGACGGAGCGTCAGGAGCAGTTCGCATTGGGCAGCGAGCAGGATTTTCGCGCCTTCTTCATTGCCTACTTGCGCCAGCGCATGTCCCTGCTGTGGTCCAATGCCGAAGTCTTCCGCGTATTACTGTCGGAAATGCTGGTCAACGTGGAGCTACGCGAACTGTATTACCAGCAGGTGATTATGCCTACATTCAAGGTTGCTGAACAATACTTTCAGGCGCAGAGCGAAGAAGGACACCTGCGCCAGGTCGACGTGCCCTTAACAGTACGTGCTATCGCCAGCATGCTCCTGGGCCTGCTGACGACGCAGTTACTTGGCGATCAGGAGATTGCCAAGCGCTGGGAGAAACTTCCAGAAGTGCTCGTAACGCTCATGTTCGATGGCTTGAAGCCAGGTGAGGACACAACACATGATAGAGGTCAATGATCTGAGCTTCACGTATGCCGGTAGCACGAAACCTGCATTGAAACATATCGACTTGCAGATAGCGCGTGGTGAGATTTTTGGCTTTCTCGGTCCCAGTGGCGCGGGTAAAAGTACCGCGCAGAAAATTCTCATCGGCCTGCTCAAAAGTTATCAGGGCACGGTCACCGTATTCGGGCGCGACCTCAAAGCATGGCGCTCGGATTACTATGAGCGCATAGGCGTTGCCTTTGAGCAGCCCAACCACTATCTCAAGCTCTCCGCGCTGGAAAACCTGGCCTATTTCCGCTCTCTCTATGCAGGAGAGACGGAGGAGCCGCAGGCGCTGCTGGAACTGGTTGGGCTGGCAGACGATGGCAAAAAACCGGTTTCCCAGTTTTCTAAAGGGATGGGAATGCGTCTCAATGTTGCCCGTGCCTTGCTCAATAAGCCAGAACTGCTCTTCCTGGATGAACCTACCTCCGGCCTTGACCCGGTGAATGCCCGCCAGATCAAGGACCTGCTGCAGCGTAAGAGGCAGGAGGGCATGACCATCTTTCTCACAACTCACAATATGACGGTCGCTGACGAACTCTGTGACCGGGTCGCCTTTCTCATCGATGGCATGATAAAGCTGGTAGATGCCCCTGAAAAATTGAAAATCGAGCGCGGGAAACGCCTGGTCGAGGTGGAGTACGGCCTGTATGACCACTCACAGCGCCAACTCTTTCCCCTGGATGGTCTCGCTGAAAACAGCGCTTTTTTAGCTCTCCTGCGTACTGAGCCAATCCAGACGATTCATACGCAGGAGCCGACGCTTGAAGATATCTTCATCAGCGTTACCGGAAGGAGCTTAGTATGACCCGGCTTCTATCGACAGTGCGCTGGAACCTGGTACTGCAATTCCGTTATTGCTTCTACTTCGTCAGCGCCTTTTTCATCCTTGTGTGGGTAGGATTCTTGAGACCGCTGCCCCACGATGGGAGGATCAACTTCGGCCTGGTGCTCGCCGGTCTCATCGTGCTTGATTTGACGATCACCAATTTCTACTACATGGGGGCAATGGTGCTATTTGAAAAGGGAGAGGGTACGCTGACCAGCCTGGTGGTAACGCCGCTTCGTGCTGCTGAATATTGCTGGCAAAGATGCTCTCGCTGATGCTGCTGGCCCTGCTGGAGGGTACGCTGCTTGCCATCCTGATCAATGGTTTCAACTTCAATCCTCTCCCATGGTTCGCAGGGCTTCTGCTCTTGAGCGGCTTCTATACGCTGCTGGGTTTTGCTGTGATAGCGCGCTACCGCTCAATCAACGAAAGTCTCCTACCGTCAGCCCTCGTCGTCGCTGTACTGGTAGCGCCCATTCTCAATCATTTCGGTCTCTTTCGCAGCTTCATCTTCTATCTTCACCCGGTCCAGCCTGCATTGATCCTGCTGCGTTCGGCCTTTATGCCGGTTGCCCCCTGGGAAATCGTCTATGGGCTGCTGGGATCGCTATTCTGGCTGGCAGTCGCTTTCGCCCTGGCGCATCGCGTATTCAACCGCGCTATTGTACAGACGGTAGGTGGTTAACTGGAAGCAAATAAGGAATGATCACACACCATGAAAACGCTGACCATCTTTAAAACACTGGTGCCGATCGACATTAAAAACGTCCGGCGGGATTCGCTCCTGCTCTGGCTGCCACTCATACCCATCATCCAGGCGCTCGTAATTCGCAGCGCTGTGCCAATCGTAGCTGCCGCGCTCCAGCAGCATCTTGGCTTCGATCTCACGCCCTACTACCCACTCATCATGGCTGCCTTCGTGCTGGAAAGCCCCATAACGACCGGCGTGATTGTTGGCTTCCTTCTTCTTGATGAACGGGACAGCCATATGCTGACCGCCTTGCTTGTGACGCCGATGCCACTCAGCGGATACTTCCTGTACCGTATCAGTATACCGGTCCTGCTGGGCGTTACCACCACGCTCATCGGTTTCCCCATCGCCGGCTTGACGCCGCTGCCATTCGGCCACCTGCTTGTCGTGGCTCTGCTGGGATCGCTCATCGGCCCGCAAGTGGCCCTCTTCCTGGCAGCCTTCGCCGAAAACAAGGTAGCAGGCTTTGCCATGTTCAAGTTCCTGAACTCCTTATTGTTCATACCCATCGTCGCCTTCTTCCTGCCAGGCAACTGGCAACTCCTGGCCGGTTTTCTGTCCCCCTTCTGGCCCCTGAAAGTCTTCTGGCTGGCCGCGCAGGGACAGAGCTACTGGGCCTTCCTGCTTGCCGGTTTGTTCGTCAATCTAATCACACTCATGCTGCTTTTGCAGCGGTTTCAGAAAGTGGTACATCGTTAGCACAACATGAGCCATCCCGAAATTTTTGCTGAGAAGGGGGCTCTTAGGAGAGGGCATCGCCAAACCCGTAGGGGCGGGAGAGGTTTTACAAAGGTAGGTTTTTTGGGGGAGATCGTCCAATCCGTAGGGGCGGGAGTGGTGCGGGGTTGGGTGGGGACGCTTGCGTCGCCCTGGCCGGGGGAAAAGCGGGCACAGGAGAGGGACGAGGGCGACGCAAGCGTCCCTACCCCTACGGGTGATCGGGCGGTACAGCTGGGGAGAGAGACGAGGGTAAGACGGGAAGTCAGGCAGGAGGCCGGGCGAGCCGTAGGGGCGAGGGCGGTGGATGAGCGGTTGGGTGGGCCTTGAGGGCAATACATTTCAAATAAAGAGAATGAGAAGGGGAAGACTGGACCAGAGGCAAAACGGGCGTAGGGGCGCAATTCATTGCGCCCGCCTGGGGAGTCAATCCCTGCCACAGGGCGCAATGAATTGCGCCCCTACGCCCATTTCGTCTCTTTCTTTGAAATGTATTGGACGCAAGCGTCCCCCTATGGGTACGAAGCCCCTTCCGAGGCGACGTCACCAAATACCTACCCTTGTAAGCGCCTCATCCACCCCCGCCCCTACGGGTACGAAGCCGCTTCTCAAGCCTATCGGTACATTTCGGGATGGCTCATGTTGATTTCTCCGGTCCCTACGAAGTGTTTGGTTGATTGCCTGGCGCACGCCTACCGTTCATCATAAAATCCCTCTACACCCTCCCAGGAGGTGACGCGCCACACTCCAGGCGCATCCGTCTCTTGAATCTGCTCTGGCGCGCTTAGCCGGACTTTGCCTTTCCCCTGAGGCAGACTGATGACATAGTAGGGTAAAGCCAGTCCGGACGTACGGCCGCTCAGGTGCTTGATAATCTCCATCCCGCTTTGCAACGGAGTTCGGAAATGCGTGGCACCATCGATACTTTTACAATGGAGCAGGTAGTATGGTTTGACGCCTATGCGCACAAGTTCCTGGTTAAGACGCATCATAATATGTTTATCATCGTTGATGCCCTTTAGCAGCACCGATTGATTGAGGATGGGCATGCCATGGCTCATAAGCATCAAACAGGCTTTTGCCGATTCGGGTGTAACTTCGATGGGATGATTAAAATGAGTTACCACCCACAGGGCACCATTGCCGCCCATTAATCCGTAGCGACTGAGCATTTCACAAAGTTCTGGCGTGACACGCTGTGGTAACGTCACTGGTAAACGCGTACTCAGGCGAATAATTTCGACATGTGGGATGGCCCTCAGGTTGGAGAGTATCTTTTCCAGGCGGCCATCAGAGAGTGTGAGAGCGTCCCCCCCTGTTAAAAGGACATCGCGAATGGTGGGCGTTGCACGGATATACTCAATGGCTCCTTGGATGTCAATGGGATTGTGTGTCTCCAATTCTCTTGGAGAGAGGTTATGCCGGCGCTGGCAGAAGCGGCAGGCGACAGGACACGTGCCAATATCATTGACAAGCAGAATGCCTCGATCTGGATAGCGCTGCACCCAACCTGGTACAGGTGAGGAATAAAGTTCCCCTGAAGGATCAAGCATACCTGGCTGTGAGGTGTACTCCTCTGCTTGAGGTAGCGCTTGCAGGCGGATGGGGCAGGAAGGATCCTGCGGGTCTATAAGTGAGAGGTAGTAGGGACTCGTTGAGACGAGACTGTCAACTTTCGCTCTTTGATAGGTCTCGTATTCCTCTCCGGTGAGAGAAAAAATCTGGGCAATAGTTTCTATATTTAAGTGCCTGTGATGCATGTGCCACTTCCAGTTGCTCCAATCTTGTTCCGTCCCTCCTAAGATGGATAGAATGCGTTGCCTGGCAGACTGGATACGGTTTTGGGCAGTAAATCCGGTTGGAATGAACTCTCGTACCTCCTGGTACTCGCTCGTGTAACCCTGCAATTCCTCTGCTCTTCGTTGAGCTATTGCGGAGGGGTCAGTTGCGTTTGTCGAATCTGGATGAATGATGGCCATGAATCCCTACTCCTTAATACTATTTTGTTGTGAAGGTCGCTCTATCCTGGTTGAGCTTGATGGCGAAATGAGTGTGAGGATACTGAACATACAACATCATTGTTGTGGGGTGGAGGCGGGAGCTATGTTACAAATCAGAGAAAGCACTACGAGTACTGCTTAAAAGACTGATGGCTCTACGCACGTATCACAACGCCGATTTCGGCTCTAAACTCACACCATATATGTTCCGGTCACTCTGGGAGGAGGTTCTCTTCCAACATCACACGCCCGAGTGACTTGTTCTTCTGTAACCACAAATGGGTCAGTCCCATGAGAACCTTGTACTGTGTGCCGTCCGGCCCACTTGTAATCACATCCTTATCAATAAGATTCTGTACGGCTTGTATCACCCTCTTACGGTTAAATGCAAGCCCAAAGTGTTTAAATGTGTCTTCGATCTCTGTTAGTGATACCATCCCTCCTTCCTGCTTTCCTTCTTGCGCTATAACCGAGAGTACGAGGCGTTCCTCGAGCGAAATTTGATCCCAGATCCAGCCAAAGTGCGTTTTGCCCGTTTCTATCACACTATCCAGAACGACGTTCACATCGTTGATCGTCGTGTAGCTTTTTTGCAGCAGATTCGCGTGCTCTACTAATGACCGGCACACAAGATGAATGAGATACGGTTGGTCAGCAGTCAATTGGCGGATTTTTCTCACAGCGAACGAGTCGTACTCGAGGTACCCTTTCACAGGCTGAACTATGAGTTGTGTAGCGGCATCTGCACTCAGTTTCTGAAGTCGATAGTGACGCGCTATGTTGAAGAAAACCGACCAGTAGTCGGCTGTGAGCTGTTCAATTGAGTGCGTTCCCGCCACGAGAAAGTTGACACGATGACGATGTTGCATCAAACTACGTAAGTACTCAAAGATTTCCGGATCTAGCGCATGTTCTTTGACTTTTTGTTCGAGTACCTCGAACTCATCAATCAAAATGACGAGTTTCCTTTTTCCCAGCAGCGCTTCTGCATCATCTAAGAACAGATTGAAAGAAAAAGTAGGATCCACGTCAAAATCTTTGATGCCTGGCCTCTCCATCACTATATTTCTCCTCTTCAGCTCCCTGTGAATAGCAAAGGCCATGCTGCGTAACAAGGTACTGGCAGTGATTTTATATGCCTCGTTTTGCATATCTATGTAAACCGGAATATGCGGTTCAAGTATAGGAGTATTCACAAGCTGGTAAAGCAGGCTGGTCTTCCCCGAGCGGCGCTGCCCATAGAGAACCACCACGATATTGTTGGAGGTACTCGTCAGATTCTCTTTGAGAAACTGTAAGTCATCCTCGCGCCCATAAAACATGTCTGCATCATGAACAGGAGTTCCCGAAGTATAGGGATTTTTGATGGGCTTGAATTCTGATGTCGTCTCAAACAGATTAACGTGATCTCCGAAGTGCAAAACCTTGTCCCTGGCTTCGGCATCACCATAGACAATTTTAAATTCCAGGTGGAGTGAGTTTCTCTTTGGTCTGATGATAAATTCGGCAGTCACCTCACCTCGCGAAGGCACCTCTTCAATCTCGACTATGGCATCCCCAACAATTTCAAAGTTCTTCCCTCTAAGCAGTTCCACTCTCATATGGTCGGCGGGACTATGGCCTTCGTTGTGGATGCACAGCCACGTCGCGACCTGTTCTTCTCGACGAACCGCTTTCGTCTGCAACTCCGGGGTTATCTTTGCTTTATCCCGCAATCTGGCAAGTTCAGCCGAGATGATAGCACGCCAATTCGTGAGCAAAAGATCGAGTATCAGGCGGTCTGAAAACATCGATTTTTGCTCAGACAGGCGAGACTTATCCTTCCGTATCTCTGTCAGTATGCCCTCAATAGTGGTAATAGCCTCCAATAAGCTCGCCAGCCGATCTCCCAGCCCTTCGCGCTTCTGATATATTTTCAGTATATTGACTATCCGGTTAAGTCGCTCAAGGATATCCAGCGTCTCTTCAAAGTATGCTATATTCTTCAGATGAACCCGGTCCATAGTGAACTTATAGCGCGCGATTTCGTGGATGGTGTGCATGCGGTGCAGGCGATAGAGTTCATGATATAACTGCCACATCTCCTTACCATACAGCTGTGGACTCGTTTTCTCGAAAGCCTCGGCGGCATCGCGCAACCTGCTCTCAACATTTGTCTCATCAAGGTCATAGAAAAGGTCATAGAACACGTGGAAGACATTGCGCACAACTTCGTTCGTCGTGTAATGTTCAATCAGTTTCATAGCAGAGAAATCAATTCCTTGTGCAATAAGCGAACGCGTACCAATGATTAGCTTGTCAGAATGCACGTCGAAGTATCTGGCCAGTGATCTTGCCGACTCCTGGCGTACCCAGTCAGCTTTGTCCTGCGCAGTGATGAGCAGCAGGCGAAATACCTGTTGCGGATATTCTCTGGCGAGGTAATAGAGTTTTCGTACGACAGCACGGCGTACCCATCTATCGATGTTCTTTGTAAAACGATCAAGATACTCAAAACCGACTTCCTGGTTGACCTTTATTACATCGGGCAGGCCATCCATGAAAGCCAGGCGTACATCGCGCTCGCGGTCTGCGGATAAAAGATCAAGGAAACGTCGCATTCTATCGGGGTAGGCTTGATAGAGAGAGGCCACTCTACGAGCGAACTCCCGTCTGACTTCTTTAGAACGATCAGTGAGGAGTGTTCGCAGCAGGTCGAAGTCTTTCTCTAGCAGATTGGGGGAGGCGGCGAGTTTCTTGAGGGCGAATGCGCGCAGGTGCGGATCTTGATGTCGCGCTAACTCATACACCCTATCCGGCATAGGTTCACTTTGAAGAAGTTCCTCCCAACACTGTTCGATGAGCCTGCTGATGCGCTGCTGATCTAACACTCGCAGGAAGTATACCGTATCTTCCGAGGCAATGACTATTTCGATGTTCCCATCCTGATCAAGATCCCCTGCCCGTACAACACGTACCAGCAGGTCTCCCTCTCCGCTGAGTACGTAGATGCTTCCATCTCCATCCCCTATCAGCACCTCCACATTCCCGTCCTTGTTAACATCCAAGGTAGTGACATCAAGCACGCGATGAGGCGTATAGTAGAGCCATTTTTGATGACCTGCGCCATCAAAGACATAGACATTCCGATCCTCTGAACCAACGATAATCTCGGGCCTGTCGTCATTATCAATATCACCTACGCTCAATCCGCGCACACGGTCAAAGGTTTTTTTTGTCCATAACTGCTTTCCGTCTTTCTTATACGCATAGACACCATAATCGTCGGTCCCGGCAATAACCTCTGTTACTCCATCTCCATCTATGTCCGCTGCAGTTGCGACACGCAGGCCCTGGGGTGTTTTCATAGGTTCCGCGCTCAATGACAGATATTCATCGAAGATACGTACCTTCCCTTCTTGCCCCTTCACGCCCATTACCATTTCGAATGGCCGATCTTGCGTCGGCTCTATGATAGTGATACTCGTAATCCATTCCTTGTCTTCGCTACAGGCTTGCCACTTCACATCTTCCCCTGTGTTACTCAGTGCATAGACGCAGCCATTGGCACAGCCGATGATTACCTCAGCCGCGCCATCGGAGTCGATGTCGCTTATCTGAACCGTCCAGATGCGCTCCTGATCACTCAATGCATATGACCAGAGCTCCTCACCCTTTACATTCAGCACATACACTCTTCCTTCGTGAGTTCCAAGTACAATTTCCTGCTGAGCACTATTAACAAGATTACCAATACAGGCGCTGCGTACATGTCCTACCTGTTTGGCCCAGAGATGTTGTACCTTCCTCTGCTCAAGTAGCAATAGCATCGAGAGAGCTTCGAGGTACTGACCGGATTTCAGTACTTGCTCAGCCTGCTCCAGCAAAACATCATGACCGTATAGCCCATCCATACCGGTGATATCGCGTAATAGCGTCTCTTCTGTAGTGGAGAATTTGAGTTCTTTTGCTGCTGAACGCTTTAAAATCTCGTGGAATGAAATAATTTTACCGTACAAGTTTCCAGTTAACTCAACGCGCAATACATGTACGCTGTCGTCTTCTGTTGCGGCCAGAATCTCCAGAATTCCGTCATGATCAAGGTCGATCACATATACGCTGAACACACGATGCCATAAATTATGCTTCCAGAGCACCCTTCCCTGGTCGTCCAGGATATAGATATGATTATCTTCAGAACCTGCAATTACCTCGAGGTGTCCATCATTATTCAGGTCGGCCACAAAGATAGAGAGTACGCGATTCGCGGGAGTGAACCTCCATTTTTCCCGCAGGTCAGGCGTTAAAGCACACAGGTCCTTTGCATCCGAACCTACTAAAATCTCCACCACGCCATCGCCATCGATGTCTCTCGCAAAAAGCGCATAGATGCGGTTCTCGGTAGCGTGCTTCCACTTGAGTTGCCCCTTGCTATCAAGCACATATAAGTATGTATCCCCCGAACCGGCCAGGATCTCTACCTCTCCATCGCCATCTATATCTGCCGCGCATAACGCGCGAATCCATCCATTAGTTGGATACCTCCAGAGCAGCTTGCCAGTCTCACATGCGAAAACATAGATATAGTGGTCTTCGGAACCTGCAATTACCTCGGCTTTACCATCCGCGTCAATGTCCTGTACGAGTATTTGACGTATCACCATACCGGTAGCATACTTCCAGAGCAGCTTCCCTGTTTTATCAAGGGCGTAGACAGTGTTATCTCTTGATCCCGCCACGACGCGCACATCATCTGGCGCCGCAAAATTGTCGATGCCGAATACGGTTCCAACCCACTCTGTGCTCTGCTCAAACTGCCACTTCGGTCCACCGCGGTTCGTTAAAACATGGACCTTGTTGTCTCTTGAACTGATGAGTACCTCTATATCACCATCACCATCTATATCGGCAGCATGTACGCTTGAAACCCAGTCATTCGTGTCATAGGACCACAATTCAGTTGCGACGGCTAACCCGACTCTGAGCGCTTCCCGCAAGTGCTCAACACGAATTTCTCCTTGCGCACTAGTGGCCTCTGTTGACATGTTATACTCCTTATGATGAGGTCTTTGTACTTGATAGCGCTGGTGTTAGATGGGTTCGCTTATGTATCTTTGCCTGTGTAGTTGCTTTACGCACCTGCGTTACATTGGATGAGGAGGAAAACGCTTTCTGATACAGTTTTTTCAGGCGACTGAACGTCAATCCCGTTACCCTGATAATACCATCTCCCATGCCGGAAAAGTGACTTGAGAGTGACATATTTCTGACATATATTTTTACGAATGGATGTGCCATAATTGTAGTAACGGGGGTGCATTTAGAAACCAGACTCAAAAACACTTGCTGAATGTAGGCCGGAAAGCGTTAAGGGGATTCCTCGAGCGAGCATTTTGAACAGAGGGAGCAATATGTCATCGGTGCCCTTGAACCAACTACCGCAAAACCCTTATGGCTCTAAAGGCATGCTGCGCGACCATAGCATGTTTTTCGGCCGTGTCGACACGCTGAGGCATATTTACTCTGAGATCCGCGACAGGCAGTGCCTCTCACTTATTGGGTCACGTCGTATAGGGAAATCGTCCATACTCGGTCTTTTGTCATCGCCGGAACTCCAGAAACGCCTGGGCTATGATTTAAGCCACTGCCTATTTGCTTTCATTGACCTAGAGGAGCGCGTTCAGGAAACTGTCGAAGACTTCTTTGGCTATGTTATGAAACAACTTGTGGCTCAAAGTCAAGCTAAGGTTTCTCTGCAAGCTCCTCAAACAAAGGATGCAGATACCTTTCGCACCTTTCTCGATGAAATCGTGTCCGCAGGGCGCCATCCGGTACTGCTCCTGGACGAATTTGATAGCATAACGACGAATCCGCGTTTCGATTACAGCTTTTTTTCTTTGCTCCGCGCGCAGGCAAACGCCGGCAAGATCTCCTATATTACAGCCTCTCAGGATCCACTGGATAAAGTCTGCCATGCAGATATTCATGGCTCACCGTTCTTTAACCTTTTTAGTTCTCATGAACTTGGTCCACTTTCACAGCAAGAAGCAATAGAACTCATTACACACCCCTCGCACAGAGCCGGGAATCCTTTCACTGCTCCTGAGGTGGAGTGGATTCTAAAACAGGGAGGACGACATCCTTTTTTTCTGCAGCGTACTTGCTACTACCTCTTCGAGCAGAAGAATAGTGATGGATCGGCAGTAGATTTGAAACATGTTGCACAACAGGTTTACACGCAGCTCCTTCCACATTTCAGGTATACGTGGGAGCATACGGACAGACATCAACAAGAACTACTGCAGTGGGAAGCACGTAGAGAGCAGGTCTCACAGCGCAGGTTGCCTGCATACAGCGAGAGTTCGTTATTCCGTGAGTTTGTCCGTAAGGTGGGCAGCGCTGATCTTGCCGGCATTACGATCGATGACTTGTGTGAAATTATGGACGAATTGAACGATTTGCGCTTTCTTGGCGAAAGCAAATTAGGATATTTGAACCTGGTCTATATGCAAGTTCAGGATGGAGATAGTGTATCAACGATTGAGAAAGGCGCAATCGTTGATAAGCTGTTACAATCAGCAGTTGAACAATTACGCCCCACAGGCGCCCCACAGAACGCTGAAAGCGATTGGCGTTTATACAACATCCTCATCTGGCGCCATAGAGATAAGATACAAAACGAGGAAACTGCAGCCCGCCTGGGAATAGGGATACGCCACTTCTACCGGGAACGTAAAAGAGCAGCAAAAGCTCTTCTACAAGTGTTGATGAGAATGGAAATCGCATCTAAACAACAGATGGAAACATAGCAGCTTCAAAAATTCATCTAATATGTCACTTTTTTGGCATTCTTTCTACCCCCAGAGCACCCCTAAGCTGGTAAACTTTAGACAGCAGAGGTTCGACAAGTAGAAAACGCTCTTTGGCGTCGCTCTTCACTAACACACCTGCCCTGGTGTCTTAAACTAGTAATTTGTACAACAGGAATTGCGGACATACATATGAGATTCGATTTCTTACACCTGGGTATGCAGAAACACAAGGAGAAAATCATGTCGAGTTTACAATTCACAGGTCCAACGAATGATAGTAGTGATGGCGATATAAATGAGATGTTGGAAAAATTTGATCCGTACATCGTAGCTTTAGCGCGAAAAAAGGCCCCTCGAAGTGTTGCGCAACCAGAGTTGTTTGGCGATGTGGTAGATGAACTTGCTCAAAAAACCCGCATCAAGCTCTGGCAAGCAACCCAAAGACAGCGCATCAAGAACCCCAGGCCTTATATCAGGTGCATTATTCGTACAGAGTCCATTGACATGGTGCGCAGCTATAAGCACATCTTGCCGTTACCTACAGATGAAGATGGTGAACTTTATCAGGGCGATCTTTTAGTTTCAGCGAGTGAGGGAATGGATGACCCGGCGCGTGAGTTTGAACAGAAAGAGGCTGCAACTGATCTCATTGAAGCTGTAGCTGATACATTACGAGCGCTTCCACCACGTCAGAATTTCGCCATGACTTGTTACCTTTTAGAACGAGTGTGCGACATTCGTCAGTTCACCAGGGCTTTAAAGAAGCGTGAAGTAAATATCGAGATGGCACAGTGGCCATATGATAAAGCCGAAGCGCACCGGCTTAAAGCTTTAGTAGCCACTGCCAGGCGTAAGCTTGCTCAACACATGGCTCTAAACGTGCCTGTTCGTAAAAAAGTGATTACCCAACGTGTCCCATACTAAGCAGGAGATCATAGATTTCTCAAGCCATGAGAGGAGGAACAGTCCTTATGAAAGTTGAGAGAAGCTTTTTTTTCGCAGCGGTAATAGTGGGAGGCATCTGCCTGCTGCCCGTCGACGTCTTTGTGCTGGTATCGCTCTGGCCGCAACGAGTGTTAGTGTCCTGGCTTTTGCTGGGTCTTGCCGCACTGGTTATTCTCGTGAAGCTTGTTTTATGGGTGATCAAAGCCGGAACGATTGCGAAGGTTCGCCTGTCTGAAGAAGCGCTTCGACCAGGGCGGCTCTATGCACATGAGCGTTTGGTTGAGGACGAAGGGCGGTACAATGACGAATGGACAGCTCAACAACAGCAGGAGATGATGAATGGGCCACATAAGCAACGCGTGTATGTATATTCCCCCCATCGTCAAGAGCCTGATCCTACTGATGTCGGTTATAGTGGCTTACAGCCTCTCAGCATAGATAGCTATGACTGGGTAGAAGAGAAATAGTAGGTCGTGAGCAATATGCTTTCGTAGGGGCCTCGATAGTCGAGGCCCCTTTTGATGATAGCAATCCACTTGTAGCTTTTGCGTGTCGGATGCAATTGTCAGGATGCTTAGCAGATGCGCTCTACTTCTATGGCTGAGTACTCATTCTTCCGCCGCTGTACTGCGCAGCGGCGAAGCCGGGTCGTGGCGCATGAGATCTACAAGTCGCTCGCTAGCATCGGCCGGGATGGCAGCGGCATCGTCCAGGATCTTTTTGAGCTCTGTTTCTGTGAGATCGCGCGACGGATCCCAGCCATAGCGCTTGAGGTCCACACGCTCGTCTTCAGAGAAAACAACGCCTTCGGCTTCCAGTAGTTTGCGCATCCTCCCTTTTTGCCCGAACGCCCAGCTTCCCGATAATTCGCCCTTACTATTGATCACGCGCTGCGCCGGCACTCCCTCCGGCGATTCATTCATAATCCAGCCGATCATGCGCGCACCACGGGGGTAGCCGAGCGCTTTCCCGACCCAGCCATAGGTTGTGACGCGGCCAGCAGGACATGCCCGGACTAAAGCGTAGACTTGAGCCGCGAGTGTATCAGCCTGCTCGTTAGTAGGAGATGTTTCATTGGACATAGAGTTCACCTCATTATGTTTTCAAAGAAAATGCAAAGCTATCTGGCTTCACCTAGCCGTTTTCCAGTGATGACTGATCTATCTTGCAGGGTGATATCTGTATCGGAAGCATATTGATCCCGTTTTTTGATCAGTAACCAGGCCTTCTCTCCCAGCCGTTGCTGTCGGATGAGCGCGAATTCCCCGCGCAATTTTTCTCCGAACAGCAGAAAACGGAGATCTCCCTTGTTCAGCTGCTCTCTTACCTGCTTCTGCATGGCGTCTTTGGTTTTCCCCGCAAGGGGCCTGTATGTTCCCTGATCCCAGACGATGACTTCTGCTGCGCCATACTCGCCCTCTGCAATCACCCCTTCGAAGGTTCGATACTCCAGAGGATGATCTTCAACCATGATCGCCAGCCGTTTCTCTTTTGGGTTCAGCGATGGGCCTTTCGGCACTGCCCAGCTTTTCAAGACGCCATCGAGTTCCAACCGAAAATCGTAATGAAGACGAGAAGCCTGGTGCTTTTGCACCACAAAGACGAGAGAGTCTTGCATGCTTTCCACCTCCCCTTCTGGTTCTGGCTCTACCGGGCAAGATTGCATTGTCCACATGGTATATTGTATTATTGGCTCTGTCAATGATTCATGCGTCGCATTAGACATTTGGAGAGAAGACTTCCCGTGAGCGGGCTTGAGAGATGTCCTGCATGTCATCCTGAGCGCAGCGAAGGATCTCTCTGTCCGTCTCGCCAGACCCTTCGCTGCGCTCAGGGTGACATGCATTCTCTCCAAATATCTAGTGTTGCATTTAGAGACAAGGATAAAAAGCCCGAGGATGCAACTATAGTTAAGGAGTTGATTGAAATGTCCGAAAGTCAAGGAGGCGAGAGAGAAAAATGAATAAGGTCTCACCACCCACGTATGCAGGCCCACCTCCTGGATCGCCAGAACAGGTAACAGCTATTATCGCAGAACTGCGGCGCCTGTACCCTGATGCGAAGACTTCGCTCAACTTCTCCAATCCGCTTGAATTGCTGGTGGCCACGCAGCTTTCGGCACAAAGTACCGACGTCCGTGTGAATATGGTCACGGCCTATCTGTTCAAGAAGTATCCCCGCGTGGAGGATTACGCGACGGTGAGCCAGGAAGAACTGGAAAAGGATATTCAATCAACCGGCTTTTACCACAACAAGGCGAAGAACCTGCGCGCCACCGCCCAGCGTATCATTACCAACTACGGCGGCGAAGTGCCACGCACGATGGAGGATCTGGTAACGCTGCCCGGAGTGGCACGCAAAACTGCCAACGTGGTGCTGGGCAACGCTTTTGGCATCGTCGAGGGGATCGTAGTTGATACCCACGTGGGTCGCCTGGCGCGGCGATTCGGCTGGACGACGAGTGAAGACCCGGTAAAAGTTGAACAGGATTTGATGCGCATCATACCTCGTAAGGACTGGCTCGACCTCTCACACATGATGATCTATCACGGACGAGCGATTTGCCTGGCTCGTAAGCCGCTCTGCGCGCGATGCCCGCTGGTACCCCTGTGTCCTTCGGCTTTCCTCGTGTCATAATGATCTGAATTTCTTTTGATTATGCCGAGATCAATGGGATTGCCAGGAGCGCGAGCAGAATGCCGATGGCCTGGATGCGTGTGACGCGCTCTCGCAAAACGAGCGCCGCCAGCAGGACAGTGGCCGCGGGGTAGAGGGAGGAAAGGATGGCTGCGACATCGAGACGACCACTATGGGCGGCGAGCACGAAAAAGGTATTCCCGATGGCATCCAATATCCCTGCGAGCACCACGAGAGGAGCTACTGTCATCCCGGGCAGGATAGGCATTCGCCGCAGTCGCATCATCATGAGCAACAACAAGACCGAGGTGAAGCGCGCTACGGCCAGGGGCCAGAAGGTGGTGGCGGGATTCACTCGACTGATGAGGATGAAGAAGCACCCAAAGCCACACCCGGCCAGCAAGGCCAACCCGATTCCCTTTGGTGGTCCTTTGGTTCGTTCCGGGCGTGATATCAGCCCAATCGCGAGCAGCGCGAGCATGAAGCCCCCCAGTTGAAGCAGCGTGGGGAGTCCTGCAGTGAAAGCACTGAAGAGGACGGGGAGCGTTGCCGTCAGCACTGCTGAGACAGGGGCAGCAATGCCCATCTTGCCTAGGGAGAGGGCCGAGTAGAACGATAGGAGACCGAGCACTCCCGCCACACCGGCCAGCGCTCCCCAGAGCAGGTCCGCTGGCAAGGGAAATGGTTCTTTCCAGATCAGTGCCAGCGTGACCAGCAGGACAAACCCCACCGTATAGGCGGCTATCACCACGCTTGAGGCGTTGGCGCGGCGGGAGGCCAGTCCACCACTAAAATCGCCGCTTCCCCAGCACAGGGAGGCGGCTAGACCAAAGATGATAGTGGCGAAGATGTGATTCATAATCTCGTTCTGCCTCTCATTTCGGCAATTCTAGCGAATGGGATGGGCACCTTCTAGTCACTTGACCATCATAGCATACTGAAAAGAAAAAAACCTCTTCCTCCAACAGAACTTGCTTCACAGATCTATTCTTTTCAGCCTGATCTGAGACGGCAAACCAACGCGAGCCGCTCCTGTTTAAGATGTAACCGGGTAGGGGCAAGCCTACCCCTACATTTTTTCCTTCCATTCAACGGCGTTATAGTAGTGTGTCGCTCGTGGATCATCGGCCGAAACGCGCCCGGCGGCAATCCAGACATAACGCAGAATCAATCCTCCAATGAGTACCAGCAGCGATGCGCCTATATTCAAGGCCCGGGGAGTGCGCTTCCTCGTCAATCTCCAGCCCAGCCGCACAATCAGCGGGAGGAGCAGCCCGCCACCAATCGTGCCATTCTTGAAGAGCGCTCCTATCTTTCCCTTGAAGAGTGGGTTGGCCAGTGGTCCCAGCACAGCAGGGATCGCTGAAATGAGGCCCAACTCGGTGCTCAAAGCCACCAGCTCAGCGCGCTCCAACCGCTCCAGCGGTTCCTCGTTGCGGCGTCCCAGCGAGAGGATGAGCGAAAGGCTGGCAAAGCCTGAAGAAAGACCTGAAGTTAGGAACAGCGGCCCCAGGATATGCCGCGCGCGCGCCCACACGGGAACGGCGGTCGACGCCAGCAGCACTCCTGTATACGAGGCAACAAAAAGGCCAAAGAAACTGCCTAGACTCTCGATGATTTTCACCGGCAACGCCTTGAAAAGTCGCGGAAAGACCGGTAGCCAGTTCAAAAATCCATCTTTTGCCATCTGGTGGGCCGCTGTCAAACCACAGAACATGCCAAATAGCGAGAGTCCCCATGTTCCCAGCGACATGGGCGAGCGAAATTTCAAAACACGCAGCATATGCAGAAACCGTTCGGGCCGTCCCAGGTCTTTAATGAGCAGGATAGGGCTGACGATGATGCAGGCAAACGAGAGGTAGCGACCGGTGCGCACCAGAGGGGCATCCCTGGCCGAACCAAGCAGGTCTGCCAGGCTAGCAGCCAGGTAAGAGCCTCCGGCTAACCCGCCGAGGAAGAAGTAGAGGACTACCTCCCATTTCCAGTGGGCCTTCTTGATCACCGGCTGGTTATAGTAAGTCTTCTGTCCGCTGATCAACTGTTCCCCCCAACTGGTCAGCGCCCCACCCTCCTCAGGAGTAAGAAGATTGTCGTCGCTCTGAGTGCTCGGCCGCTGGCTTGTGGTATCAGTGTTCATGGTTGTTTTTTCTCCATGTGCATGTTGAGAGCTTTGTAAATAAATCTAGTCAGGGTAGGGGCAAGCCCCACAGGCGTTAACTTCAGCACTCCTGTCATCCTGAGCGCAGCGAAGGATCTGCGTTCGGCCCAACGAGAGATCCTTCGCTGCGCTCAGGATGACAGAGGACAAGCCCTGGCTCCTACTTTTTTCGGCTCCAAAGAGAGAAGGCGGTGGCAAGCGTTAGGACCGCCGCTGTGGCCAGGCTCGCCATGAAGCCGGGCAGGACATTCTCCTGTGGCAACCTGGGTTTTTCTGGCAGGTTATAGACGGAAGGGCGGTCCATCAGCAGGAAAAAGGCGTTGAGGTTCCCAACCGTTGTATCCTCGTCGACGCCATAGAGATACGCCGCCTTCTCGCCGCGCTCGTGCAGTACGCCTACGCGCTTTTTGGCCTTTTCTCGCAGTTCATCTATGTCGCCAAAGGTAATCGAGTCGGTCGGACAGGCTTTGGCGCAGGCAGGCTCGATGCCATCCTTCTGCCGGTCATAACACAGGGTGCACTTAAAGGCTCGCCCATCGTCGAGATTGAGATCCACCACGCCAAAGGGGCAGGAAGGCACGCAATAGCCACAACCATTGCAGATATCCGGTTGCAGGTACACGTCCCCAAACTCGTTGCGGATCAAGGCTCCCGTCGGGCACGCCTCCATGCAGCCAGGATTAGCGCAGTGTTTGCATACATCGCTCATCATCAACCAGTTCACTGACTTGCCCGTTCCATCTGCTGTCCGCGGCTGCTCAATGAAGGCGACATGCCGCCAGGTTGTGGCGGAGAGCATAGTGGTATTGTCGTAGCTATGTCCTGTAAACCTGTAACCATCGGCAGGCAACTGGTTCCATTGTTTGCACGCGACCTCGCAGGCTTTGCAGCCAATGCAGATCGTCGTATCGGTGAAAAATCCCATCTTGCCCATCAGCGTTTTCCTTTAAGGTAGGTTAGGGTAGGGGCAAGCCCTACCCCTACATTTATATTTATACTACGGCATTTCTCGTGCCACGATACTGCCATCCTCGCCCTGGTGCGAGCGACGCCCTGGACGCATGTTGCAGGTAAATGCTTTGGCTTCATGCATGCTGACATTGCGCTCGGCAACCAGCAGGAGTAAATCGTTGGCGACATCGCCGGTCACTTCACCTTGATAGCCCCAGTGGTACGGTAAACCGATTTGATGAATGGTGCGACCCTCTATCTTCAGGGGTTTGATGCGCTGCGTGACCAACGCCTTTGCCTCTACCTCGCCGCGCGCCGTCCAGATGGTGATCCAATCGCCGTTGTTGACGCCCTTCTCCGCCGCCAATTCCTCGCTAATCTCGGCAAACAGTTCCGGCTGTAGTTCGGAGAGCCATGGCAACCAGCGTGACATGGCGCCACCCACGTGATGCTCGGTGAGCCGGTAAGTAGTAATCGCGTAAGGATAGTCTGGATTGGCAAGGCCATTTTCTGGATTATCTGGCCGGCGCCAGTGTTTCACGACCGGGTTGATCGGCGTTTTGGGGTAGAGCAGATTCGTGACAGGTGACTCTACTGGCTCGTAATGTGTAGGCATTGGACCATCGGTCAATCCACTCGGAACATAGAGCCGGCCTCGACCTTCAACGTTCATCGTAAACGGATCCGTACCCGAATGAGCATCCATCCCATAACCATTTGGATCAGCTTTGGCAGTAGGTGGCTTCGTCTCGGGAAAGTCTGGTACATCGTAGCCAACGCAGCGGCCCCTGGTGCCATTCCCATTGTCGTGCTCGGGGTCCCACC
>WNFJ01635615.1_pt1 | contig 21414 bp, 22 predicted proteins | sample 5400461 | NCBI WGS metagenome assembly WNFJ01 (sample SAMN13153349, study PRJNA577476) | soil metagenome | isolation source: 115 cm saprolite on Douglas fir-dominated hillslope | place: USA:California | collected 2013-09-17
TGATGCCCTTCTTGGCTCAATGCGGTCAATTCACTTTGACGTGCAGGGGTTCAACCGCACGTATTGGGACCTCTTTGTGGCGGCCGGATTCTCTGTCGGAGTGTTTTATCTATTCGCGGCGATATTGGCATGGGAGCTAGGTGGCCTTCCGGCAGCGACTTTGGCGCTCATGCGCGGCATTGCGTGGGCGTTCGCCCTTTGCTTCGCCGCCATCACGGTTGTGAGCTGGAGATACCTCTTTATCATACCCATCGCTTTCGCAATCGTGATTACATTATGTTTGACTGCGGCGGCATGGCTTTCAGCGAAGCAGGTTTCCACGCCTTCATTGCGATAGTAAGGTGAGAGGATTCAAACTGCACACTACCGGTCAAATCCAAATATGTCAAATCCAAATATTGCAGGCCATGACGGAACGCGAGACAATGCACCATGAAAATTCGCCTCTGGCTTTTGGTCACTTCCGCGTTGGTCCTTTCCGCTTTCAATCTGGCACTGGCACAAAGTAAAGCCGACCCGGCAACGTCCAAACTAACCTCACTCGAGACCAAGTGGAACGACGCTTACAAACGCGGCGACGCCGCTGGCATGGCGTTTCTGCTGGCTGATGATTTCATCATCACCGTCGAGGATGGAGCCACATTCAGCAAAATGGGATACCTGGCACACACTGCCGACTCTGAACTGCGCGTGCAAATTTCGGACATGACCGATCTCCGAGTTAGAGTGCATGGCAACGTTGCGATCGTTACCGGCGCCTATCACGAAAAAGGCACCTCCAAGGGCAAAGCGTATGAATCACACGACCGCTTTACTGATGTCTGGATGAAGACCAACGGCGGCTGGCAAGTGATTGTCTCGCACTACAGTATTCCGGCTAGCCAGTAGTGAAGACGAGGAAGACAAGGTAGACAAGGTAGGGACAAAGTCGGTCCTCGACTAGATTGCTTCTGGCTTACGATTGGATTGCTTCTACCCAGGGACAGAAAAAAAGGCGGACAAGAATGTCCGCCCCCACACGTTTCGTTAAGGTTCTATTTCTGGGGTTTCTGTGAATCGCTCGCAGGGGTGCCCTGATTTTCACGCTGCTGCTTGGCCTTCTCTTGAAGTTGAGCAAGCTTCTGCAATTGCTCAGGCGTAAGGACGGCTCTGATCTTCGGCGATGCGTCTGAACGGATCTGATTTGCCTTCTGAATTTTCTGATCCGTAGTCAGTGATGTGTCACTGCGCACCGCGTCCATTTGTTTGTTCTCATCCGCAATGATCGGCTGCAATTTCGCTTTCTGCTCATCCGTGAGATTTAACGGATTGTCATTGTCCTGGGACTGCGCCGGAGCGCGACCCTGAGCGGCATCCCCAGAAGGGGCGGTTTGGCTCGGAGCGGGTTGACTCTGCGGGGCAGTTTGGCTCTGCGGCGAAGCTTCTGGTGCTGGGGTTGTGGTCGAAGTCTGGGCGCTAGCAGGCAAGCTAATCGCCAGTGCTAAAGCGAACGACACCAATCCGGTCATGATGCAGCTTTTTCGCATTTCGCTCCTTTGCTGACGAAGTGGAACTTAGGATTTAGTGCAATGGAGCGGCAACCGACCACTGCACAAGTCCCTTCAGATGACCACGGCAGGTCGGAGGTTGGTCGCCTGCATTTCTGAATTCGCAACAAAACTTTTCGACTATCGTCACTGGGAACACGTACCATGAGTCCTCCGGGAAAAGGTAAGCGACGAGAAAATCAATTTCGGCGGCAGTATATGAAATATTGAGACCCGTCCCATTGGACGCTGTCCATCCTCGCAAGCGATGTCAGGGTCTGAGACAAATCCCCGCCCTAGTCCCAACAAACGCGACTAGAACGGGGCACCCTCTCGTGATTGAATCGAGACAATGAAAAACCCCGCCTTTCGGCGGGGCCTTTGTCGGACTGTCCGACCCACACGGTTCTTGTTGTTCGCAGGGTGTCCCTTTCGACTTCGCTCAGGGAGCTTTCAGTCGGCAGGGTCCTTCGCAAAGCCAACGTTCTCGCGAGTAAGGAGCAATACTAGCCGACTTGAAACACTCAGCAGCAGTCACGCAGTAATAGAATCGGTTTCAGGATGATCACTTCCGCACCTCACCTCAATGACACCTCTGAGAGATTCGACATTTGGATAGAAAGTGTCTCCGTACTGGTAAATCCCCGGTTCCTTCAGAACCACGGTTCCTGTCTGCCCTTTCAAGAGGTACTCGGTCTTCAGGCGCGCGCCCGTCTTCATGCTTGCGCCTTCCACAAGAAATTGGTGTGCTGGGTCGTCGATATTGATCCAGGTCACGGGTGTTCCCGCTTGCACTGTGAGGTGGGCTGGGTTCACGGCAAAGCGCACCACCGTTGCGACGACCGCGCCTGTAGGAACGGGAGCTGGGTTGGTTTCGACTCTCTTGCCAGCCATCGCGAAGTAGGTTTTTACATAGTCAAGATGGTCATGAGGCTTGTGGCACGCCATGCAAACCTGAGTGGCAGGGGCTTGAGGGTTGAACTTGCCATCTGCCGTGAAGGCAGCGAACTCCCCGTCGCCATTCCGTAGACTCTCCGGATACTGTGCTCCGGCGCCCAAGCGTTTTTGCATCACAACAACCCTCGCCAGCTCACCCGCCACAAAATTGCCTTTGCCATCTCTTATCGGATTGCCCTGGGGATCAAGCAAGGCTTTGTAGTTCGCGCTCGTAATCACCGTTCCAGCGGGCAGAGGCTTCCCTGCCTTTGGCGGCTTCGATGGCTTCACGGCTGGTGTATTGCTGGTGAACTTCCTTTTGGTCGTCGCGATCGACCACGTTGTAGAGCACGCCGGACTTGAAGTTCGCTGGGAAAGCGACTCCTTCAGACCCTGCGTCAACCTGTGCGAGCGGGATCACGACTAAACCCACGAGTGCGATAGCTGTGCAGCGCAGTAAGTTCATCAGATCCTCCTTGCGGAAAGGGCGCAAACAACCAGCGTACGATTGGCAACAACCTGAGCTGGCTGTTCCGGCATTTGAAGACCGCCTGATCGAGGGGGATTTCCGTTCCTGGGTTCGGATGCATTGTACAACTGCTTCCCCTTCTTCGGGTGCCACGTTCAAGCTTTGCTTGGGCGGGACAAGACAAACCCCCGCCCTAGTCGCAACAAACGCGACTAGAACGGGGCACCCTCTCGTGATTGAATCGAGACAATGAAAAGCCCCGCCTTTCGGCGGGGCCTTCGTCGGACAAGAATGTCCGACCCACACGGTTCTTGCTGAAAGCTGAGAGCTGATAGCTGACAGCTTCTTAGTACATATCTCCCATGCCGCCGCCGTGGCCGCCTGGCATTGGAGCGCCCTTCTTCTCTTCTGGCAGTTCGGCGACCAGCGCTTCGGTGGTGAGCATCAACGAGGCAATGGATCCGGCATTTTGCAGCGCGGTGCGGACGACCTTGGTGGGATCGAGCACGCCGGCCTTGACCAGATCTTCGAACTCGCCAGTCAAAGCGTTATAGCCGAAGTTGTTGTCCTTGGAGTCGTTGACTCTGCCCAAAACAATTGCGCCTTCCTCGCCGGCGTTCTCGGCGATTTGACGCAAGGGCTCTTGCAGGGCACGCTTCACGACGTTGATGCCGATCTGCTCGTCTCCCTCGACCTTGAGCTTGTCGAGAGCGGAGACACAGCGGCTGAGCGCCACTCCGCCGCCGGGGACGATTCCCTCTTCAACGGCCGCCCGAGTTGCATGCATCGCATCTTCTACACGGGCTTTCTTCTCTTTCATTTCGGTTTCGGTAGCAGCGCCGACCTTGATCACCGCCACGCCTCCGACCAGCTTGGCCAACCGCTCTTGCAGCTTCTCGCGGTCGTAGTCCGAGGTGGTTTTCTCCACCTGGCCGCGAATTTCCTTTACCCGGCCTTCGATCTCGTTGTGCTTGCCTTTGCCTTCGACAATGGTGGTGTTGTCCTTGTCGATGGTGATCTTCTTGGCCTGGCCCAGGTCGCTGAGCTGGACGTTCTCCAGCTTGATGCCCAGGTCTTCGGTAATGGACTTGCCGCCGGTGAGGATGGCGATGTCGTCCAGCATGGCTTTGCGGCGGTCACCGAAGCCAGGCGCCTTTACCGCACAAACGTGCAGCGTGCCGCGCAGCTTGTTGACGACCAGAGTGGCGAGCGCCTCTCCCTCGACGTCTTCAGCGATGATCACCAGGGGCTTGCCGCCTTTGGCAATCTGCTCGAGCAGCGGGAGCAGGTCCTTCATCGAGCTGATCTTCTTTTCGTGGATTAGGATGTAGGCGTTTTCGAGCACGGCTTCCATCCGCTCCGGATCAGTTACGAAGTAAGGAGAGAGATATCCGCGATCGAACTGCATGCCTTCGACCACTTCCAACTGCGTCTCAAGCGTCTTCGATTCCTCGACTGTGATTACTCCGTCTTTGCCGACTTTCTTCATGGCTTCGGCAATGATGGTTCCAATCGTGTGGTCGTTGTTGGCGGAAATCGTCCCGACTTGCGCAATCATTTCGCCGGATACGGGCTTCGAGAACCGGTCTAACTCGCCCTTGCCGCGATCGCCAGTCTTCGGGTCGATAGCTCCGCAAATGGCTGCGACTGCCTTCTCGATGCCGCGCTTCAACGCCATTGGATTAGCGCCGGCAGCGACGGTCTTCACGCCCTCGCGATAGATGGCCTGCGCCAGAACGGTCGCGGTGGTGGTGCCGTCCCCCGCAACGTCTGAGGTCTTGGAAGCAACTTCTTTGACCATCTGCGCGCCCATGTTTTCGAGCGTGTCTTTTAGTTCGATTTCTTTCGCTACGGTGACGCCGTCCTTGGTAATGGTCGGCGAACCGAATTTCTTGTCGATCACGACATTGCGGCCTTTGGGGCCGAGTGTGACCTTTACGGCGTCAGCGAGTATGTTGACGCCGCGAAGAATCGCTTGTCGCGACTCTTCTCCGTGAACAATTTGTTTTGCCATTTCTTTTTCTCCTAAGATTTGATTGCAGACTGGCTGCACATTCTTATTTGGGCCGTTGCTAATCAGCTTTTAGCTACTAGCTTCTAGCCTCTAGCAAGCTTCGGCCAGAGCCGATGCTGGACGGGCGAGACGCCCGTCGCTCCACCTATCTCTTCGCTCCGACGGTTTCCTTCTTTGCAGCGCCGCTGATGATGCCGAGAACTTCCTCTTCCCGCATGATGACGAAGTCTTCGCCATCCAACTTAATCTCCGTTCCGGCGTATTTGCCGAACAGGATGCGGTCGCCTTCCTTCACTGCCAGCGGGAACACTTTGCCGTCTTCGTTGACTTTGCCTTTGCCGGCGGAGATGACTTCCCCCTCCTGCGGTTTGTCTTTGGCGCTATCGGGGATCAGAATGCCCCCGCGGGTGACTTCAGTCTCTTCCACGCGACGGACCAAAATACGGTCGTGTAGCGGTGTGAACTTTGTAGCCATTTTCAGACTCCTTTCAGAAATTGGTGGGTTTTAGTTAATTGCGGTTATTTGAAAAGTTGATTGTTAGCACTCAACTTGCACGAGTGCTAATTGTAGGAGGTCCGTCATCCTGATGTCAAGCTCCAGGGGCGATTTCGGCCTTTCGACATGCCACCACGGGAACAGCCCTAAATCACTTGCCGACAATGGGTTAGCACCCCCGTACAAAAACATATTCGGCGAACGTGACAGACCTCCCTCCGGGCAATTAGAATTCCCGCCGAAGGCTCTGTGAACATGAGAATCGCCGTTCGTCTTATCGCAATCTCTCTAGTTGTCGTTGCTGTGACGGCTACGGCCACGGCCAAGAAGAAGGCCGAGCCACTCGCTAGCATTAATGTCCTGGTGCTGCGGGACGAAAATGGCGAGCCGATAAGAAATGCTGCTGTCGTTCTGCATCCCGTGAACGATCACGGCAAGCAAGAACGAGGCGGGCTAGAGTTAAAAACCGATCCCGAAGGCAAAGCCAGCTACGACGGAGTTCCTTATGGCAAGCTGCGCATTCAGGTGCTGGCTCCAGGCTTCCAAACCTACGGCGACGATTACGACGTGAGCCAGCGAAATATGGACATCACTGTCAAGATGAAGCGGCCTGGAAGGCAGTATTCGATCTATGAGGAGCATCCGGCGGAAAAGAAAGAAAAGAAAGAAGAGAAGCCGGCGGACGAAAATAAGAAACCGCAGTGACCGATTGACGAATTGTTGAATTGGAGAATTGACGAATTTGCTTCCAGGATTGTTGATTCAACAATCCTAAAATTCTGCAATTCGTGGATTTTTATGCCCTACCTTCTCAAGACCGAGCCGTCTGAGTACTCCTTTGCCGATCTTGAACGCGACAAGGAGACTGTCTGGGACGGCGTATCGAATCCCGTCGCTTTGAAGAATCTGCGGGCAATGAAACCTGGCGATCGCCTGATCATCTACGAGACCGGAAACAACAAGAGCGCAATCGGAAGCGCGACCGTAATTTCTGCGGATGTCTCCGACCCTAAGAATCCACGCGTGAAGATCAAGGCTGGCAAGCCGTTGCCAAAACCCGTGACCTTGGCGGAGATCAAAGCTAACAAGCTTTTCGCCGACTCACCACTGGTGCGACAAGGCAGATTAAGCGTCGTGCCGCTGAGTGAGGTGCAATGCGGGTTCTTGCTCGGAGCTTGACCGCTCAGTTGACCGTGAGGCTGCTTCCTCTGGGCTTTTCCTTCCTGTGCAGCACTACTTCTTGGCTGAAATGTTGGCAGACGTGTTCTCTGCCGACGCCAACTCGGCGCGAAACTTCGCCGCCTTCTCTGGCTGGTTTAAGGCATCGTAGTCGGCAACCAGATCTTTCCGTGCAGCACGAACAAAACTGGTGGACGGACTGGTCTGCCTAATTTGATTCTCGTAACCGGCCAGCGTCTCGACTTCTGCCTCTTTATATTTCCTTTCCCGGAGCAGTGTCCTCCCCAACTTGATCTCCGCAATACCCGTGTTCACATTGTCGGCCGAGAGGGTTTCGGTTAGACGGCGGACCACATCGCGAAAGATCGGTTCGGCGTGGGAGTACTCTTTCTTGTCCATGTAAATGCCGGCCAGATTGGACAGTGCAATGGCGACATAAAAATGATGGTCGCCATAGATTGTGCGATAGATGTCAACCACGCGCCGGAATTGCGCTTCAGATTCATCCAAATGGTCGCGCATGGAGGCTATGTTTCCCAGTTCATTCACGGTGTCAGCCACCGAGGGGTGTACCGGACCAAAGACGTGCTCCTGAATCGCGAGCGCCCGCCGAAGCACGTCATCCGCCTCGTCGTACTTTTTCTGGTACTGAAGTGCCCGTCCCAGTTTGGTCAAATCGGTGGCTGTTTCAGGGTGATCTTTGCCGTAATACGATTCGGTGATATCGAGCGCCTGCCGATCGAACCGCTCGGCTTCGCTGTAATAGCCAAGGTCTATTTGAACTGCACCGAGGTTCCCCAGATCTTTGGCGACTAGCGGATGTCGTTCACCGTAGAGTCTTTGGTGCATATCCAGCAGCCGGTGGTACAAAGAATTGCAAATCTCATAGTGACCAGCGGAGTATTGCGCGTCCGCCAATTCGGCCAGGCTAGCGGCTAAATCAGCAGGAGCGACACCTGGAGCAGACTCGATCCGCACCGCCTCATTGAGCGTCTGAATGGCTTTGTCGTACGATCCACGCTCCGCGAGCACTCTCCCTAAAGCGATCATGGCCTTCGCTACTGCAGGATGATCGGGTGGTAGGTGCCGCCGATCCATTTCCAGGCCCTGGCGAGCCAGATTCTCGGCGTCTTCCAAATGCGCCTGGTCGGAGCGCAACAGGCCAAGTGCGACCAGACTCTCTGCCACTTCGGGACTGTCCGCACCGAAGAGCAACTTGCGCTGGTCGAGGGCCGACCGCAGCAGCGAATCGGCCTGATCGAACTTGCCTAGCTTCTGGTAGATGCCTCCCAGGTTTTGATAGAGCTCGGCTTGCGCTTTGGGGTCGCTGTTGAGGGATTTCGCTTGCTGTACGCCGCGATCAACAATCGTCACCACTCGTAAGGAATCAGACGGTCCGGCCGCTTCATCGCCGCCCTGAAACAGGGTCGTCATGAATTGCTGGATGCGCTGGGTTCGAGCTGCTTCAGCCATCGCGGTATCGCGCGCTTTTGCCAGTCGCACCGTGAAGAAAGTGACCAAGGTAATTATGACCGCGAACACGAAGGCAGCGGTAGCTACCGCGTTGCTATTGCGCCGGACAAACTTGGCGGTCCGGTAGTGTAAGGTGTCCGGCCGGGCTTCCAGAGGTTCACCTTTCAGGTAATGGTCAATGTCCCGCACCAGGGCTTCCACCGAGCGGTAGCGACGCAGTGGATCCTTGTGCATGGCAGTGAGGCAAAGCACATCGAGATCAGCCCACGCCGTCTTGCTAACTGACAACGCGTGCGCGTTCGCTGCCTCAACATTTGTGTCCCGTTTGACGGTTGCAGATGGTTTGCCGGGTTCGTGCTCCACAATGATGGTGGCTGCCTCAGCCGGGGTTAGATTGGACAAATCAAACGGAAGCTGTCCGGTCAAGAGTTCATAGAAAATGACTCCCAAGGAATAGACGTCAGTGTTGACTCCGATCCGATCGCCGCGAATCTGCTCGGGCGCGGCATAAGCTGGGGTCATCAGCCTAAGCCCAGTCATCGTCTGGTCCACTTGCAGGTCCAGGCTCTCTAACTGTTTTGCGATGCCGAAATCGAGCAGGCGGACACTGCCATCGCTTTTCACCAGGATGTTGGACGGCTTGAGGTCGCGGTGAATCACTGCATGACCGTGCGCGTGCTCGACCGCCTCGCAAACCGATCGAAACCGCCGCAGGCGCTCTTCGATCGAACATTGATGTTCCCGGCAGTACTGGGTGAGCGGAACTCCCTCGACGTACTCCATCACGAAATATGGGGTTCCGTCGGGAAGAGTTGCAGCGTCGTAGAGCCGCGCAATAGAGGGATGATTTAGTTGCGCCAAAGTCCGCTGCTCACTGACAAAGCGCTCGCGGCGGGCCGGAGAGAGCCAGGCATCGCGTAGAACCTTAACCGCGACTTCAGTGCTGAGATCGGTTCGCTCCGCAAGATAAACCACTCCCATTCCGCCTTCGCCGAGCAGTTTCAATATCCGGTAAGGCCCGAATTCCTTAGAAGCAAGATAAGCAGGAACGGCTCGCGCGACCGTGAGTTGCGCCACTTCCGCCAGGCCGCGGTCAAGCAACGAGTCGCCTGAGGCGTCCTGATGCAGCATAGCCATCACTTCGGACAGGAGCGCAGCGTCGTCGCCGCACGCGGCCTTCAGAAAGGCGTTGTGCTCAGACTCAGGCAGATCCGCTGCATCGTGAAATACTCGCTGGATTCGCTGCCAACGCGTGTTGTCCATGGTTCGGTCCCTAATTCGTTTAAGAAACTGAATTCACTCCGTCGGGCGAAGCGCCTGTCCCAGCCACGCCTTCGCCGCACGCCAATCGCGCAGGATCGTAGCCTCAGACACGCCCAGGAGGGTTGAAATTTCGCTAACCTCAAGCCCTCCGAAAAAACGGTTTTCCACGATCACGGCCTGGCGAGGTTCGAAACTAGCAAGCTCGGTCAAGGCGGCGTCAAGTGCCAGCAAATCTTTTTCGCAAGTCGTGGCGCCGTCCAGAGAATCGTCGAAGGTCACGAAGATCGCTTCGCCATCACCGCCTCGTTTGTGCGCGTTGCGACGCCGCGATGCCTCGATCAGCAATTGGCGCATGGCACGAGCTGCAATTCGCTTGAAGTGAAGCGGCGACTCGGCCGCGATGCGCGGCGACTTTGCCAATTTCAACCAAGCCTCGTTGACCAGGGCAGTTGGACTGAGGGTGTTACTGGGATCGCCGCGCTTCACGCTGGCGGCCAGGCGTCGCAATTCCTCGTAGGTCAGACTGAAAAGTTGGTCGAGGGCTTGCCGCTGTTCGGGTTTGTCGTCTAGTTCGCTATGTCCCCAGACGGGCACATTCGAAAAATTTTGAAGTGGCATGACGGTTTTGCCTCGCCCCCGACGCAATGTTAAGTGAGAGCACGGTTCGGAAGGCCGCGAAAGCGGCCAGAGCGGCTTCCCGAATGGCCAGAATCCTAGCACTCGGAACGTCTCCGGACAACTGCTTTTGGCTTGGTCTGTGGGAGCTTGGGCTTACTTGGAGGAACGAACCATGAAAATGCGAGGCAAAGTCTTGCGTGAACCAAACGCTGGCCCGGGCTTGCTGATGGTCCAGGGGCAGCAATACAAGTTCTCCCTGGAAGGCTTATGGACATCAGAAGTGCCGCCCAAGCCCGGCTTGGATGTGGATGTTGACCTGGATCAGAACCTACAAATCCTCGCCATCACTGCCATACCCCCATCGCAGATCGCTAGAGAGCAGGCAGAAGAAGCTGCGGGGAGGGTCAAAGAGGAAGGTGGGAAGATTCTTCGCCAGCTTATTGCCAGGTTCGGCTTGCCCATCCTGGTAGCCACCGGGCTTTTGATCGTTGGCTGGTTTTTCATGACCTCACTTTCCATACCGGATGCCAGGGCAAACTTCACGTTCTGGCAGGTGCTGGGCGTGCTGAATGCCAGCAGTCCCTACGAAGCCATCATTGATCCGCATAGCGCCCCCGGCCCTGGTATGTATGGCTTCCTCGCGATCGTCGCGCTGGCCGGGCCCCTGGTTCATTACTTCTGGAAGGACAACCGCGCTGTCCTTGGAGGATCGTTGCCGCTCTTGTTCATGCTGGTGATCGGGCTCATGGTGCGCGGCAGCATTGCCGGTTGGGGAGGCGCTAATTTGGCCAACATCCCGCCCGACGTTGCCCAGCAATTGCGGGAAGAAGCTTTGAAAGGGATCTCGATGGGATGGGGAGCATATTTATCAGGACTGGTCGGCCTTTACTTCGCGGCTATTGGAGCGAAGCAGTTCTTGCTGGCAAGAGCGGTAGATACCGAGGTTCCGGCAAGATCTAACCGGACGGCAGCATGAGCCGGATCGATGCGCAAAAATACTGGTGCTCGCTGCGGCGAAGGGGTGTACAATCGCGGCAATTTTCGCGTTAAGAATCCGGCGACGTGTATTCGCGCCAAGCGCCGCCGCGATGGGGAATGAAATGCGCCACTCAAATTTTAGCAGTGTGTATTGGTCCGCGTCGCTGGCTGTCCTGCCCGGAACCACTCCCGCGAAAATGCCTGCTCTTTTGTCAGCCAAAGCAATTGTGAAACCGAGGCAGAAAAGCACTCACCGGGCGGCTGCTCAGATTTGTTCTCAATACCGCAAGAGATGAATTTTCTATCAAGGAGATAAATATGAAAAACGCCACTATCGTCAAAATGCAAGTACTGGCTCTGGCCGCTGGGATGACATCGTATACGCCTGCCATTCTTGCGCAACGAAGCAAGCAGCCGAGTGCCGCCCAGGCGCAAACCGCGCCGAACGCAACTCAGATTCAAAATGCGCCGACTCCGGCCCCGATGCAAGCTGCGCCGGCCGCGGCCCAAAACTCAGTCTGTGGGAACCAGGCGCTGTGCTACGAGACCACCGACTTCGCCGCCACCATTACTCAATTTCGCGTTAGCACGGATGCCTGGCAAAACAAGGTCCTCGATGTCATGATGCACTTCCAAAACAAGACCAACCAGCTTCTCAGTCTTGGATATGTGGAGGGCTCCGCCTCGGGCCTGGATGATCGCGGCAATCGCTTCGGGATGAACACCGCCAACGGCGGGGTGCGCGGCATCGGCGTAGTCGCTGGCAACAATATGGATCCAAAATTCACGCTGCAACCCGGCGGTGCCGGCGATGCGCGCTTTGAGCTGTATTGGAGCCCGCGCGGGCAGATCGCAGGCGTCCAATATGAAGTGGAACTTTCTATCCGCGAAATCAACCGCGTCGAAGGCAATCAGTGGATGTTGGGCAATGAGAACTTGCTCCATTACGACAACCTCTCCAACGGAGTAGGTGTGGCGAGTGCGTCCGGTTCTGTGGGAATGGGGTCGGCCTTCTCTGGCGGAGCAGGCACGGTTCCTAGCGGAGCGGTTAGTGCCCCCGGCGGCGCGGGAACGGTTTCGTCAGGCATGGCCACGGTTAATTCTGTCAGTTCTGTGATGGGCGGTCAGCCGACGACCGCAGTTGCCGGTCAGCCTTGCCCGCCGGGAACGGCCGCAAAGGTTACAAACGTTGCCAACGCTGCCGGCCAGCAGAATGCGACCGCCAACAACGCAGTCTCCAATGCCACAACTGCAATTTCCAGTCTCGGATCGCTTTTTCACAAAAAAGCGGCAGCCCCCGCTGCAACGGCTACAGCCAGCGCTACGCCCTGTGTAGCCACGACCAACGCTGCCGCTGTGCGTCCTGCCTCGACGGCAAATCCGCTCGCTGTTCCTCAGCAGCCAACTGGCACCGCGATCCCCACGGCTGCCTCTGCGGCTGCCAGCCAGGCGACCGCGACACAGCGGACGGCGGCTGTAACCAGAAGTGCCACGACCCAGCAGACGACAGCTGGGGTTACGAAAGCTTCGCTCAAACAACCGGTCGCGGCGGCAAACACGGCGAAGACGCCGACTGCGACAACGACACAGGCTCCGGCGGCGCCGGCAAAGAAGAAGCCCGCAGTTGTCCCGGTGCCGGCTCCGTCTGGCGGTGGCTCACACTGACGTTAAAGCGATAAACACCGGCAAGTGGCAATTGACGTTGTGGGTTTGGGTGGAGCAGGGCTTCCAGCCCTGCAATTAGAAACCCACAACACGGGCTTCAGCCGCTGAGGTAACGCACCTCAGGGGCTAAAGCCCAAATGTTTGTCGCGTTAATGCAGGCCTTCAAGGCCTGCTCCACCCATCATGAGTCACAAGGGCTACCGGTTGCGCGCAAAAAGGGCCGCGCAATTTGCCGCAGCGCGACTAAACATCTCTACTACTACTCTAGAATTCGCATCAAGCCGGTCGCTGGCAGATCTGAAGCCAGAAAACTCTTCGCGGAACCTGAGGTCTTGGTCAGTGCTTCCGCTGCAAGATAGCCGCTGCGTACGGCGCCCTCCATGGTTGCAGGCCAACCGGTGGCCGTCCAATCTCCAGCAAGGAAGACGCGCGGCCAGGGGGTTGGTTGGGTTGGGCGATATTGGTCGATTCCCGGTGTGGGTGAAAACGTGGCGTTCACCTCTTTTATCACAGTGGACTTCAGCAACTTGGCCTCGCGCGCGGCGGGAAAAAACTCGCGCAACTCTTTCAGGGCGAGGTCAATGATTTCCTGCCGCGACTTTTCGATTAGCGATTTCGAAGAGCTGATGACCAGTTCGACATAGCTTCCTTCCAAGTTTCTTCCCAGCAACTTCGACTTGTGAAACATCCACTGAATTGTGCGGTCAAGCAGGACGGCATGATCGAGATCGGTGATCTGGCGGTCGAACCAGAAATGGACGCCGGTGATGGGCGAAGTTTCGAAATGCGCAAGCTTCGCCCGCAGTTCGCCAGACTCAGACGACTCCGGTAGCAGCTTGGCCAGCGAATCGAAAGGGACGGCTAACACCCCATAGTCGAATTCGTCGTTGGAATCTGGAGGTGAATCCTGAAGCTTAAGACGCACGCCGCGTGCAGTTGGAATAGCAGTTGGAATAAATGATTGCACGCTGTTGCGGAACCGGACTGTCCCGCCGCGGGCAGTAATGTAATCGCGCGCCGAGTTGTAGAGTTCGGTCAGCGGGACGGTTGGAATTCCCATGCGGCGCGCGACTCGCGCCTTCATCGACTCGCGCACAACCTGCGCCGCGTAAGGTACGGAGATGCGGTCCAGGTCCTCACTGAGCGCGCTAACCAGAATGGGTTTCCAGAAACGCTCAATCGCACCTGGCGTCTGCCGATGCCGTAGCAGCCACTCCTGGAAATTACCCTCGTCCTTCGGGGGCGGACCGATCAGCGCCATCAGCCCCCGGGCAACCGAAAGCTTATCCCGAACCCCGAGGAACTTGAATCCCAGAAATGAAGGCATGACATGCAGTGGCGCAGGCAGAAAAGTCGACTCCAGAATGGACTGTCTTCCACCCGGCTCGATGAACGTCATGCGATCGAACCAGCGGATTTTGTCTTCGATTCCGATGGTGCGATAAAACGCGATCAGGTTGGTGCAGGAGCCGAAGAGCACGTGCTGGCAGTTGTCTACGATTTCCCCTGTGCCCGGATGCTCGTAGGAAGAAGCGCGGCCGCCAAGATAGGGGCGACGCTCGAACAAGGTCACTCGAAAGCCACTATCAGAGAGCGCGCAAGCGGCAGCCAGTCCAGCCAGACCCGCTCCGACGATTGCCACCGTGGGCTGTGAGGAGCCGTCGGCCATCAGACGATTCGTTTCAAGAATCCTTTTCCGAGGATGGTCAGCTTCTCTCGGACGCTGAGGCTGACCTTGCGGGAGAAGACATCGTAATTGAGGCGGGCAATTTTTTCGAGCAGGCTGCGGTAGATCGTCACAAGCACCCAAAGCGCGGGCTGGCTGTCCTCCGCGATCAGAGAAATTAAATCATCCCCGGCCCGATAGTTCTCGCGAGCACGTTGCGCTTGCAGTTCCAGCAGCGGACGAATGCGTGCAGGGTCAGCGCCAGTCGCCAGCTCTGTCGCGGAAATCCCAAACTGCGCCAGATCCTCTTCCGGCAGATAGACCCGGCCCAAAGCGGCGTCTTCTTTTACGTCGCGAATAATGTTGGTGAGCTGGAATGCCAAACCACAGCGCTCGGCCAGCGGCTCTGCGGCTGGGTCGGTGTATCCAAAGATGCGAATACAGACCAGTCCCACGACTGAAGCTACGTTATAGCAATAGCGTTCAAGTTCCTGAAAGCTGCCGTACTGGATTGGCCGGCTCGGAGCAGATTGATCTGGATTCGCTTCCACGTCCATGGCGGTGCCGAAAGCTAGCGCATCAAGCAGCCCTAAAGGAATATGGAACCGGCGCTGTGCGTCGGTGACCGCAAGGAGTATGGCGTCGTCGGTGGGATAACCGGCCTGGGCGGCGTGGAATGCGTCCACCCAGGCATCGAGCTTCGAGCGGCGGTCGCGCACCGGAAGAGACGGATCGTCTGCAATGTCATCGCAGCGCCGCATAAATGCGTACACAGCGCAAAGCGCCTGCCGCTTGCGCTTGGGCAGTACTAGAAATCCGTAATAGAAATTCTTTGCTCGCGCGCGCGTGATTCCGCGACACACCGAATAAGCCATGTGGAGCTGCGAATCGGTGGGTACAAATTGTGGCGGGCTTTGCACGGCGGTGCTCATATTAGTTTGCTAAGCGCGGCGCGGGCGACTAATGCAAGCTTACGAGTTTTAGAAATTGCCGGGCGCCGCCCCAGAACGGCGTAGCTTTGCCGCTCGATTGCATTCAGAATCTCCTGACCACCACGACTGAAGAGTTCGATATCAATCGCTAACTGCTTGCTGACTTTGCCCACCAGGGGAAGGCCGCGATCAAACCACTCTCTTGCTCGCTCTACTTCGAAACGCATCATCTCGCGAAAAGCGGGAGTGTTGCGCTGCCCGGTAATGGCGTCTTCTGAAACTCGAAACCGTCGCAGATCTTCGAGCGGCAGATAGATGCGTCCCTTCTCGTAATCCGCGCTGACATCCTGCCAGAAATTCGCGAGCTGCAGCGCTGTACAGGTGAAGTCAGAAAGCTGCTGGCGTTCGGCATCGCGATATCCGCAGAGATATAAGACCAAGTGGCCGACCGGATTTGCGGAATAATGGCAGTAGCCGAGTAGATTGTCGAAGGTTTCATAGCGGGTGACGGTCTGGTCCTGGCGGAAAGCGGCCAGCAGATCGGCAAACGTCTGCTTCGGAATCTCGAACTCTCGCACCGTATCTGCTAGCGCGACAAACACCGGATGGCGCGGACTTCCCACATAACAGGCGTTGAGTTCCGCTTCCCACTCGTCGAGCAGAAGGAGCGATACCTCGCGATCGCCGGCTTCATCACCGAGGTCGTCGGAGATGCGGCAATAGGCATAGACATTGAAGAAATGCTGTCGCAGCCGCTTAGGCAGAAACCAAGTTGCGACAGAAAAATTTTCATAATGCGTGCGCGCCAGCCGCTCACAGTACGACTGTGCGTCCCGCACGGAAGGAGCCAGCGCGGGGATCGCGTATTCGGCAGCAACGCGGGACCAGACTTGATTTGCGGTGCTCATACGCTGTTAGCTTCTAGCTGCTAGCTTCTAGCAGTCACTTCCTGCGACTTCGGTTGCTAGCGGCTAGCAGCTAGAAGCTAGTAGCTGATTCTGATTCACTGTCCCGGAATAATCGCTGTCTTGATGTCCCCGTTTCGATTCATCATGTGCTGCAGGACCTGCTGCAGGCGCGAGAGCGGCGCTTCGCCGGTGATGTAATCCGTCGGACGGATCTTCTTCTCGGCAATCAGGGCGAATGCCTTGCGTACGCTGTCCGGTGTGTGATGGAACGTGGCTTTCAGAGTGACTTCCGAATAGTGCAGCCGGTTGGTATCGATCTCAACTTTGGTGCCCTTGGCGCAGCCGCCGAAGAAGTTGACCGTCCCACCTTTGCGGACCATTTCCGTGGCCCACACCCAAGCTTCGGGACGTCCCACAGCTTCGACGACGACATCGGCGCCCCGACCGCCGGGTGACAATGCCCTTACCGCTTCGACCGGATCTTTCTCGGCGCCCAGGTGTACAACGTCATGGGCCCCCATACGCTGGGCCGCGGCAATCTGGGCGTCACGTTTGACCACAGCAATCACATTGCATCCCACCGCCTGGGCTACATGCACGAACATCAGCCCGATTGGGCCTCCGCCGACCACAGCCACGGTGTCGCCAATTTCAACTCCGGTCTCATGGAGTCCGCGCAGTACGCACGCCAGGGGTTCGACCATGGCTGCTTCTTCAAAACTCACATGGGGAGGAATAGCCAACGTATTCAGGTCGACGATCCGGCGAGGTATGCGGATGTATTCGGCGTAGGCGCCGTTATTGAACAGCAGGTCCTCGCACAGATTCTCCTGATGGCGCGAACAATAGAAGCACATCTGGCAAGGCGCCGAATTCAACGCCACCACGCGCATGCCCTTCTTGAATCCGCGTACGCCCGGCCCAGTCTCTTCGATCACCCCAGCCAGTTCGTGTCCGAAGAGCGCCGGGGGCACAATCATTCGCGCATGATATCCGCGCTGGTACACTTTGAGGTCTGTGCCACAGGTGAGCGCCACCTGCACTTTGACCAGAATCTCTCCGTCCTCAACGTGAGGAATCGGAACCCTCTCAATCTTCACGTCCTCTTTGCCATAGAGGACGGCTGCTGTCATCTTTCCGTTCACTGCTACCTTTCTTGCGAACTCCCCGGCTGAACCACAATTTTCATCGAATCCGGTTGCGGATGCGCCGCCAGCTCTAAAGCTTCCACAGCGCGCTCCAGCGGAAAACGATGGCTGATCAGTCGTTCCAGCGCCATCTCCCGCCCCATCACAAACTGGACCGATTCATCCTGCAGGTCGACCGAGGCGCTGTACGACCCGACCAAAGTCTTTTCGTCCACGCAAACTGCTGCAGGGTCGAATGCCGCATCGCCGTGCTGCGTCTGGGCAAAAAGTAATACCTGCCCGCCGGGACGAACTGCATCCATCGCTGTCCGGATCAGGCTGTTGCTCCCGACCGCCAGAATCGCGGCGTCAGCGCCGCGCCCTTCAGTCTGTCGGCGTGCCTCCTGAACTGGATCAGCTTGCGAGGCATTGATTGAGTTTTCGAGTCCGAAGTCTCTGGATATTGTAAGCCTCTGCTCATGCAAATCGGAAGTGATTACCCTAGCCCCTGCCCGTTTGGCCAATACACTCAGTATGATGCCGATTGGCCCCTGTCCAATCACCAGAACTGTGTTGCCCGGTTTAAGTGCCATCCGCTCAATGCCTTTCATGCAAGTGTTCACGGGTTCCACGAACGAGGCTTGTTCGAACGACACTCCGTCCGGGATGCGCACCGTTCCCTTTTCTACGATCCAATCCATCACCCGGACATGCTCCGCAAACCCGCCGCCGGAGGGCGCAAATCCGGCTGTGCATCCCACTTTCTTATAGGTCTCGCACTGGGCGAAGGTCTTGTGGCGGCAGTAGTAGCATTCGCCACACGGAATGTGGTGAAAGACCATAACGCGGTTGCCGGGAGCGAAACTTGTGACGCCCGGACCGACTGCCGCAACTACTCCTGAGGTCTCGTGACCAAAGATTCGCGGGGCCGAGTGCGATCCAGTTGCGATTTTCTTTAGATCGGTACCGCAGATGCCGCAGGTGTGGACTTTGACTAGAATTTCGCCGGGGCCGATTTCGGGGACCGGGACGGTTTCTAGGCGGACGTCGTTTACGCCGCGATAGACGGCGGCCAACATGGTGGACGGGAGCCTGTCTGGGATTTGTTCGGAAGTTAGTTGTTGTGCAATGGCCATCTCAGAATTTTGGTCTAGCGACGGTGCCTGGAACTATTGTATTGGTCAGCGCGCTGTCGCGCAGCCAGGCGCAGAGATTTTCGGAGGCAATTCGGGTGTTGCGCGCTAAGCGAATTACCCGCAGCCAGAGCCAGGGCCGGACGGCGATGTGAAGCAGAAATCGCGTTGTGTCGAATTGTCCGCCGCGAATGAAACGGGATATTTCGGGCAATTCGAACCTCAGTTCATCAGAGATAGCCTTTACGGCCAGAAAGGGGAGGCCATGCACTTGGGCGGCGCGGGCGACTGCGGCCGCTTCCATGTCTACCGCGTGCGCAGCATAGGATTTCGCCAATTGTTGTTTTTGGGCGACGCGGGCGACTTCAGGATAGCTTGCGAGTATCGTCCGCCCAAGAGCCGTATTGCCGACTGGTGCATCGTGAATGGCAGTTTCGTGGCGGCTGCCGTCCCTAGTATCGATTACGGCCGCGGGAAAAATTGCGTCGCCCACCTTTAGCTCTGAAACCAATGCGCCTGCGACTCCTGCAGAGATGAGGAGATCTGGAGAGTAGTTGGCGATTACAGCTTCCGCGGCGCGGTGGGCGGCCTCGCTTCCAATCCCTCCACAGACCACGGTTGCGTGCTCAGCTTCGTAGAAAATAAATTCGCGGCCTTGGTGGGAAGCCTTCACCGAAGGCCAGCTCTTCACCAGAGGCCGGACTTCACGTTCAAGCGCAGCGATGATGGCGAATTTTCTGGGCACGGGCTGAGAGAGCTTTGATCATACAAAACTCGAAGTGCTGGTGCACTTGGTAGAGGCTGCTCGAAACCGCGATCTGTGGATACTGCGGGAGGCACGACTTTTCAGTCGTGCCGTTAGATTGTCATTAATCAACATCGGCACGGCTGGAAGCCCGTGCCCTCCCGGCCTCTCAAGTCAAGCTCACGCGGCCATCGCTGGCCGCTGAGGCTTGGAAATTTCCGCAATTGTTTTCGATACTCGCTCCGGCTTGTCTCGCAGCGCCATGTCTGCTTGCGAAACAATTCCAATCACCCGATCTTCGCTGTCCACAATGGGAATGCGCCTGATCTGGTGTTGCTGCATGGCCCGCTCACATTTCTCAATATTCTCTCCATCGCGGCAGGTGACAGGGTTTGTAGTGATGAATTTCTCAATTGAAGTTGACTTGGGATCCAATCCTTTTGCCACGACCGAGCAACAAAGATCCCGATCGGTAATCATTCCCACCAGTTTGCGCGACTGCTGGTCGATAACGACAGGCATAGAACCGACATTGCGGTCGCACATGAGTTTGGCCACCTGCTGCGCAGTGTCACTCGGCAGGCAGCAGGCAGGGTTCGCACTCATTGCTTCTTTAATCTTCACGAGGAAAACCTCCTTTGCTGAATCTATGCGTGTTCACGCACTTTGATTTTGTCGACAATCTGCCGATCGCCGGCATAGGATTTCGCGATTCGCATGGCGAGATCATGCTGCCCTCGCGTGTCGACGGTTCCGGTAAGCACAACCGACTGGTCGTCGGTCTTGACTCTGACATTGGTGCTGGTCAGCGCAGGTTCTGCGTTCAGGTGCTGCTCAATCTGCTGTTGGACTTGGGTACTGGACGTCCGCTCGGCTGGCGGAGCTTCCTGATCAGGCGGCATTTGACGTCCGGGCGTCTGCCCCTGCGGAAACGTGGGCGGAGTGCTTTGACTTGGCGGTAATTGGCCCGGTTGCTGGGCCAAGCCCAAGCTGCCCAGCAACAACACGAGCCCGCATAGGATGCTTTTCATAACAGCCTCCTGTTTTTCTGGCTTTTGGTTAATTTGGATGCGGTCGGAGGAATTGGTGAGGCTTGTGTATCTTCTTGCATCCCAAAGGCTTGTAAAAAACTCAGAGAAGAAGTCTGAGAATTTGCTCAGGCGTAGCCGTTACCGCAGAACCAGTCCACCGCACGCCTGAGCGCGTCGTCCACCGGAACAATTTTCCAACCTAGTGCTCGCTCAGCCTTGGCGGACGAAACAAACATCTTCTTTCGCCCCATGCGGACGGCGTCGATGGTAGCGCGGGGCTCACGTCCTAGTATGCGGCCGGTGACTACTTCGTCCACGACGCCGGTGGCTAGGGCGACGATGTAGGGGACACGGATTGTCGGTGAAGGCAGGCCGGTGAGGGCGGCTAGCTTGTCGAGAATTTGCTTCAGCGTGAGGTTCTCGCCACCGAGGATGTAGCGTTCGCCGCTCCTTCCCTTCTCCAGCGCGGCGAGGTGGCCGCGGGCGGATTCATTTACGTCAACCAGATTGAGGCCGGTGTCCACGTAAGCGGGGAATTTCCTCTTCAGGAAATCTACTACGATGCGCCCGGACGGCGTGGGTTTGATGTCGCGTTCCCCCACCGGCGTCGAGGGATTGACGATCACTACGTCAAGACCGCTGTGTGCGGCTTCGATGGCAACCTGCTCGGCCATGAACTTCGAGCGCTTGTAGGGGCCGATCATATTCGCGAGCGAAACCGGAGAGTTCTCATCAGCAACAGAGTCCCGGGTGAATCCCATGGTGGCGACGCTAGAGGTGTAAACCACGCGGCGGATGTTGTTTTTGCGGGCGGCTTCAAGGATGGCGCGGGTGCCTTCGACGTTGGCGCGGTACATCTCTTCGGGATCACGCACCCAGAGGCGGTAGTCGGCGGCGACGTGGAAGATGACTTCGCATCCGGCGATTCCCTTCTCCAGAGATGCGGGGTCGCGGAGGTCGCCTGTGAAGAGATCAGCTTTGAGGTCTTGAATATTTTTCAGGTTGCTGTTGGGGCGGACCAAGAGGCGGAGGTCGGCGCCGTTGTCAGCCAGCGCGCAGGCGACGTGGCTGCCAACAAATCCGGTGGCGCCTGTGACGAAGGCGAGCATGGGAGATCAGAGTATAACGGGGCGCCAGTGCGGCGTCCCATTCGACTTTGCGCAAAGGAAGAATTTCCGCCGAAAAGCATCGATGAGTGTAGTTGCGATTTTGCGACAGTTATTGAACTCAAGGGAATCGACAAAACACTTCTGAC
>WNFJ01197169.1_pt1 | contig 21401 bp, 21 predicted proteins | sample 5400461 | NCBI WGS metagenome assembly WNFJ01 (sample SAMN13153349, study PRJNA577476) | soil metagenome | isolation source: 115 cm saprolite on Douglas fir-dominated hillslope | place: USA:California | collected 2013-09-17
AGAAGGCGCCGAACTCCTTCTCGATGTAGTCGTTCGCGTCCGCCTGCATGAGCCAGTTGTGACCGTCGGCCGACAGCGTGCCTTCGTCGTAGAAGTTGTCGAACAGCCCGAAGCGGTTCGCCAGGGCATGCGCGTTAGGCGTGACCTTGGTGCCGAACTGGGCAAGTGACGGATCGCTGTTGCCCTTGCCGATATCCCCGAACACCTGGTCGTAGGTGCGGTTCTCCTTCACGATCAGGAACACGTGCTTGATGGGGGAGTGCTCGCCGAGCCGCGCGGGCACGGCCGCGGTCGCCGCGCTAGCAGCGGTGGCCGCGCTTGTGGCCCCGCCGGACGCGAGCAGGTGCTCCCAGTTGTTGTTGACGAAGACCTGGTGGGTGTACCGGCCCAGGTCACTGTCGCTCGGCGGGGTGAAGATCGTCAGCGAGCCCGTGTCGTCGTAGGTGTTGTGCCCGGTGGCGGGCGCGGTGGCGGGCGTGACGCCGGGGCCCTGGTCGATCGTGCTGGCCGGCCCGCGGGCGCCGATGCCCTTGTCGTTGGTCACGATCAGCTTGCCGAGCTTTGCGTCCATGGTCACGTTGACCGGGTACCAGTCGGTCGGCAGCAGGCCCGCGTACTGGACCGGCGCCACCGGGCCGTTGTAGCGGAAGACGGCGATCGCGTTGTCGCGGCCGATGCTGATCAGGATGTGGTCAGGGTCCGGCATCATGATCGCGTTCGGGTAGCTGCCGACCGCCGAGCCGGGCAGTGGGTTCACGTTGAAGGTCTGCGTGACCCGCCTGGCCGCGGTGTCGATGACCGACACGCTGTCGTCGTTGGAGTTCGCCACCAGGAGCGTGCTGCCGTGCAGGTACAGCGCCGTCGGTTGCAGTCCAACCGCGATGCTGCCGGTCTGCTGGCCGGTGTTCAGGTCGACAACCGAGACGGTGCCGGAGGTGGCCGCGCCGGTGGACCGGTCGGACACGACGGGCGTGCCGTCGGACAGGTTGGTGAAGTCCCCTGGCTTGGCCGGGCGGCCGCCCTCGTTGGACACGAACGCCTCGCCGCCGGACAGGGCCACCTGGCGCGGGGCGTTGCCGACGGGAATCTCCTTGACCAGGGTGTTGGTGGCGGTGTCGATGACGCCGAGGGCGTTGCTGCCGTTGAGCGCCACGTACAGCTTCGCTCCGTCGGCGGACAGGGCCATCCCGGACGGCAGCGCCGGCCCGTTGGGCCCGGACAGGCTGATCGACACCGGATTGGCGCCCACCAGGCCGTCGGGCTGCACGGAGAAGCGCAGCAGGTCGCTGGTCTGCGGCACCCACAGCGTCTTCCCGTCCGGCGAGTACAGCGGCCCGTCGGCGGCGACGGTCCCGTCGCCGATGTTCGGGTCACCGGCGCCGCCCGTGCCCACCTGCTGGACGACCTGGCCGGTCGACACGTCGATGAGTGACAGGTAGCCGGTGAAGTTCCGCCAGCTCAGCGCGGCCAGGATGGTTCCGGCCGGGCTGAGCGCACTCGACGGCAGCCGACCGTCGCTGACCAGGACACGGGTGCCGATCGGCTTGATCCATTGATTGGAGGGCAGCAGGATCCCGTGCGGGGTGTCCTGCCCGGTCTGGCTGCTGCCGAACCCGCCGAACAGCCCGCCCGCACCGGCGCCCGCGGCAACGCCGCCGGCGAGGATGACCAGGCTGGCCGAGACGCCGACGACCAGCGTGCGCCGCGGCACACCCCTCGGCACACCCCTCGGCACACCCCTCGGCAAACGCTGCGGCAGGCGCCGCAACAGGCTCGGCGGCAGGCGCCGAGGCAGGCCAGCGGCGGCGCTTAAACCGCCGAGCAGTATCTTCCGCAGCCGGGCGGTCGCTGTCTGCCCGTTCTTGTGAGCTGTGCGCATGTGCCCCTCGCTTCCCTGTTGGCCGTCACGGCCGGACGGCGGGCAGGCATAGGTTGCGGCCCGCCTTGCGGAAGCTACGCAGACCCGGTGTCGCCCACAGACATGCGGCGTGAACGCCAGCGCATGGGTTCGTGAAAGCTGACAGCAAATCGCCGGCGACGTGGGCGGGGGCCGGCCGGTGGTCACCGCCAGGGTGGCGGGCGGTAGGCCGCCGGATCCGCCTGGCCGCGTCCGGCACGGCGTCGCCTGGCAGAATGCCGTCCGTGCCTCGCCCACACCGCGGACCGTTCCGCGACCTGCCGCGCGAGGTGGCAATCCTCACCGCGGTCTCGTTCACGGTTGCGCTCGGCTACGGGATCGTCGCCCCTGGCATCCCGGCGTTCGCACGTCACTTCGGCGTCAGCGTCGCCGCGGCGGCCAGCGTGATCAGCGCTTTCGCGCTGCTGCGCGTGGTGGGGGCGCTGCCCGCCGGGCGTCTGGTGGACCGGTTCGGCGAGCGCGCGGTGATGGCGGCCGGCATCGCGATCGTCGCGGCAAGCAGCATCCTCGCCGGATTTTCCAACTCGCTCGCGCAGCTCATCGTCCTGCGCGGCGTCGGCGGGCTCGGCTCGGCGATGTTCGGGGTCAGCGCCCAGACCCTGCTGCTCGTCAGCGTGCCCCGCGAGCACCGGGGCCGCGCCAGCGGCGTGTTCTCCGGCGGGTTCCTCGTGGGCGGGATCAGTGGCCCGGCGATCGGCGGGCTCGTCGCCGCCTGGTCACTGCGCGCACCGTTCTTCATCTACGGCGGCATGCTCGTCGTTCCCGCGGTCATCGCCGCGGTTGCCTTGCGAGCCGGGTCTCGCCGGCCCAGCCGGGGCGATCCCCGCGCGGCGCGGCCGTTCGCCCAGATCGGCCGCGCGCTGCGAAGCCGGGCGTATCGCGCCGCGGCGGCCGCGAACCTCGCCGACGGCTTCGCCGCCATGGGGGTGCGCAGCGCCATCGTGCCGCTGTTCGTCCGCGACGTGCTGCACAGGTCGGCCGTGTGGACGGGCATCGGGTTCCTCGTGGTCGCCGCGCTGAACGCGGCGGCGCTCCTGCCCGGTGGGCGGGTGGCGGACACATTGGGCCGGCGGCCGGTCATCGTCGCCGGCTGCCTGGTGTCCGCGGCCGGCCTTGTCATGCTGGCGGTGCTGCCCTGGCTGTGGGGATACCTGGCTGCGATGGCGGTATTCGGCCTCGGCTCGGGCCTGCTCGACGTCGCGCCCGCGGCGATGATCGGCGACATCCTGGGCGGGACGGGCGGGGGCGGGACCATCGTCGCGTCGTTCCAGATGGCTGGTGACGTCGGCACCGTCACCGGCCCGGTGACGGCCGGCCTCCTGGTTGACACGGCCTCCTACGGCGCGGCCTTCGGGCTGGCCGCGAGCGTCCTCGGCCTCGCGGCGGTTCTCGGGCTCTTCGCCAGGGAAACCCGATGGCGCGACCGCGCTGGCCCGGCGGACAGCAAGCCCGCGCGGGCCAGCGCCGACACACCCTAGTGGTTGAGCAGTCACACCGGCGCGCCGGCGCGAAAGCGTGGCGCGCGCACGTTGACCAGGCTGTCGAGCTTGTGACGGCGCTCGTCGTGGCCGATCTGCCTGAGCAGGTCGGCCACCGAGTCGTAGTGACCGTACTCGGCGCCGTACGTGCCGGGGGCGGGCCGCGACTCGAGCCCCGGGTTCCCCGCGACGTAGAGCATGTACTCGTGCTCCGCGTGGTCTTCGAAGTCGGCGTTCAGCCGGTAGCTCCATTCCGGCCGGATCAGGAACATCAGCCAGGACACGTGGTAGTAGCAGAAGGCGATGAGCCAGGGCGCCAACCGGTGCAGCAGGAACGACTGCCTGAGGCCGCCGCGCTGCACGAGGTCCTGCAGGATCAGCAGGTGCCATTGCTCGTTGTCCTGCTCCTCGCGAGTCTGGGCGATGCGCTCGAAGACACGCTTGGCTACCGCGGAGCGCCTGCGCTGCCTGCTCAGCGCCAGGTAGCCCATCCGCTCCCAGGCCTGGTAGGGCACGCGGGCGATGAACTCGAGCACGGTGAACTTGACGATCGTGCGCTCCTTGCCGTACGCGAGGTCCATCGTCTTGAACAGCGCCCTGGCCAGCAGGCTGTAGCGCAGGCGTGAGGTACGGAGGGTCTGCTCCTGGGCCGCAAGCAGCGCCGCGGGAGCCAGCTTCGGCGGCCCGGGCGGCCGCCCGGACGCAGTGAACCTGGCGGGGGCGGTCGTGGTCTCGGTGTGATCGAGGAGATCGGCAGTCATGGTCGGCTTTCCCGTCTGTCTGGATCTTCTGGTGCCTTTCGATCGTGACGTGCGGTCCCTCTTGCGTCGTCGTGCCCGCAGATGCACTTGCCGTACGCGCTGAGCGGTAGCCCGGGCCCCGGCCGGCCCGCACCGGGCGCACGCATCACGGACGCGCCTGCTACCGCGGCTACCCCGCCGGTTGTACGCCCACAAACGCCGCGGTCGCGTGCGCGGCTCACCTACCCGGACTCACGTGGGCGCCGTAAGATTCGGTAGGCGCGTGAGCAGGGGTGGATATGAAAGTCCTGTGTGCTGAGCCGGGGGCGCCGGGGCCGGCCGCACCATGCGCCAGGGGGTGCCGCCTGGATGAAGGGTGACCGGGTCCGTCAACTGGCTCGCGCTTACTGGGTGGACATCGCCTGGGTGGTCTTCGTCGCGCTGAACCTCATCGCCATGCGCCTCGTCCTCGCGTGGCAGACCGTCCCTTTCCTGATCATCTGGGTCAGCCTGACCGCGATTTATGGCTTTCGCCTGTGGCGTGTGGGGTCCACGGTTCTCACGGTCGCGGTGGTGACGCTGGCCACCGGCGGCTTGATCGGCTGGCAGGTTCTCCGGGGGAAACAGGACGCCGACTACCTCGCCGAGGTCCCCCTGCTCGCCGTGATGTTCGTGGTGATGGCGTGGCACGCGCGCAGGCGGCTTTCCGCCATGGAGGAGATCCGGCGCGTCTCCGAGCACAACCTGCTTTTACTTGATCAGCAGCGTCAGTTCATGCAAGACGTCTCCCACGAGCTTGGCACGCCCATCACCATCGCCCTCGGCCACGCTGAGCTGATCAAGCACGCCACCACCGATCAAGGGATCGCGAAGGACGCACGGGTGGCCGTGGACGAGCTGCTCCGGATGCGCCGGCTGGCGAACCGGCTCATCCTGCTGGCCTCGACGGACGGCCCGGACTTCCTGCGGCTCGCTCCGCTCGACGTGTCCGAGCTCGTTGTCGACACCCTCCACCGGTGGAGCCAGACGCCGCGGCGATGGTCGCTTGGCGCGCTGGCGGAGGCGACGGTGCAGGGCGACGCGGACCGCCTGACCCTGGCCCTGGACGCCCTGATCGAGAACGCGGTCGATCACACCGACCCGGATGGCCATATCGAGCTGAGCGTCCGGCGCGAAGGCGAGCAGGTCATCCTCGCCGTGGCGGACTCAGGATCCGGCATTCCGGCCGCCGAGACGGGCCGAATCTTCGGCCGGTTCTCCCGCATCGACGCCGGCCGCAACCGGGAGACCGGCGGGTTCGGCCTCGGCCTGGCGGTGGTCAAGGCGATCGCAGAGGCTCACCAGGGCTCGGTGCGCGTGCGGAGCACCGTGGGCCAGGGCTCGGTGTTCGAACTGCTGCTGCCCGTGACGACGGCCCGCGACGCCGCCCGGGCCGACGCGAGGCAGCCGCTCGACAAGCGAGCCATGCCCGGATAGGACCGCCGGCGAGTCCATGACCGCGGTAAGAGGGTATTACGGGCAAAGGGTCCGCCCCGTATCGGGACGGACGCCTTTCGTGTCTGTGGCCCTATTGCAGTCGGCCGGCCCTGACGTCGCGTACAAACGCTCGCCATGCGGGGCGCCGGCCGACGCCGCGGATCGCGGGGGCCATGGCACCTGTGATCCGCGGCGCTGACGAGCTGCGCGGCGGGCCGCGGCGGGGCCGCCGCTGTGGCCCGGTGGGTTTCGGACACGCGCTGGCGTGGGGCGTGGCGTGGCCGATATCACGGTAGTGATGTCCAGAGCCGGAAGCAGCGAGTTATTTCGCGGCGCGCGCCCTGTGCAGGCAGAGTTCCACAGAAACGGATCATGAGCGCGAGGGAGCGGCGGGGCGTGGATCGCGCCGCGCCCGCGGCTACCGCAGGCTCGGGTCGGCTCCGCCACGCAGCAGCGCGACGGCCTCCCAGCAGTAGCGGGCGACGACGGAACGGTAGGGACGGAACGGGTCGCCGAGCGGGCCGAGCACCTTGGCGGACGGCGGCGGGTCGATGCCCCAGGCCAGGCCGTAGCCCTGGCGCACGCCGAGGTCGTCGACGGGCCAGACGTCCAGCCGCCGCAACTCGAACATCAGGTACATCTCAGCGGTCCACCTGCCGATGCCGCGGACCGTCACAAGATTGGCCGCGATCTCGTCGTCGCTTCGCCTCGACGACGCGGTCAGGTCGACCGAGCCGTCGAGGACCTTGGCCGACAGGTCCCGCAGCGAGGCCAGCTTGTTGCGCGACAGCCCGGCGGCGCGCAGCGCCTCGTCGGGCACGGCGGCCAGCGCCTCGGGGCTGAGCACGCCGCCGGCCGCGACCACGACCCGCCCGAGGATGGCCTGCGCGGCACGCCCGGCCAGTTGCTGGAAGACGATCGAGCGGACCAGCGCGCCGAAATGCCCGTCCGGGCTGCGTGGCCGGTAGTGAACCGGACCGGCCAGAGCGACGAGGTTCGCCAGCACCGGATCGCGCGCCGCGACCTCATCGATGGCGGTGGCCAGCGACGTTCGTGCCATCGCACCTACATTCCCTCGGTGTACCGAGCCCGGCTCCGGCAGCGCCGCACCGGGGCCGGCCCGGCCGCGGCCATCAGCGCGCGCCGCGATGCGCATGTGCCTTGCCCGGCAGGGCTCCTGCGGTCGATACACAGGACCGTACGGCATCGGCTCCGCTGGAGAAAGCGAGGCGGAGCGCGGCGCGGGCGCCGATGAGACGCAGCACGTTGGCGGGAGTGAAGTATTCGCCGACCGGGGTGACGCCGGCGAACGCACCGAGGAACCGGTCGACTTCCGCGGGCCTGCCCGCCAGCGAGCCGAGCAGCAGCCGTTCCACCCGGCGCGGCGTGAACTCAGCGAGCCGGGTGGTGAAGTCGTACATCGGCCGGATCGCCCGGTCCCGCTGACGCTGGTGCGCGGCGAGCGCGACGCGGAGCGGCCGGGTGCCGCCGAGCCCGGCAACGATGGCGCCGGCGAGCAGTTCGGCGTCACGGAAGGCGTTCGTAATGCCCTGGGCGGAGATCGAGTCCATCACGACGCCGGCGTCTCCGACGAGCGCCCACCCGGGTCCGTGCGAGGTGCGGAACACGTTCGGTTGGTCGGGTGTGGTGCGCAGCCGCTCGGCCCGGACCGCGCTGCGGACCCGGTCGCCAAGGTCCCCGCACAGATCGAGCGTCTTGAGGTAGTGGCCCTCGACGTCGCCGCGGAACGCACCGAACTCGGCCAGCGGCGCGGCCAGGTACACCATCACGAGGTCGTCGTTGGTGGGGAAGACGGCCACCGCGCGGCCGGGGCGCTGATACAGTTCGCCGCCGGTCACCGGTACCCCGGACCAGTACGTGTAGCACGCGAACGACGCCGCCGGCCGGTGGCGGTACCGGCCGGCGCTGACCGCTCCGGAGACGAACGAGTGCTTGCCGTCCGCGCCGACCACCAGCGGCGCGGTTTCGGTCACCGGTGCTCCGCCGGGGCGGGCGCCGCGAATACCGGTGACCCGGCCGTCGCTCCAGGTCAGATCCACGGCGCGGAAGCGCTCACGGACCTCGGCGCCCGACGCGCGCGCCGCGTCGACCAGTACCGCGTCGAGCACGGTGCGGCGAGGGCTGTACAGGGCGTCGACGCCGTCGAGCGACGGGAACCGTCCATCGAGCACAACGTCGCCCGAGTCGAACCGCACCCGGCGGGTCGGCGGGGTGCTCGCGGCGCGCAGCCGGCCGAGCAGACCCCAACGGTGCAGCCGGGCGACACCAGGCACCTGCACCTGGTGGGAGGAGATCGTGTCGCTCGGGAAAGACACCCGGTCCACCACCAGTACCCGCAGGCCACGCCGGGCGAGCAGCATCGCCGTCGCCGCGCCGGCCACGCGGGCGCCCACCACGATCACGTCGTAACCCACCACGCCACCCCTTCCATACGCTACCGTATGGTCTTCCATACGGTAGCGTATGGTCATGGCGGATCGCGTGGCAAGCCCACGGCGGCGGCTGACCCGGGACGACTGGGCCGACGCGGCCCTCGCCGCGATCGCGGCGGGCGGGCTCGCGGCGGTCGCCGTCGAACCGCTCGCGGTCAGGCTCGGCACCACCAAAGGCAGTTTCTACTGGCACTTCGCCAACCGCGAGGAGCTACTCCAAGCCGCGCTTGCCCGCTGGGAGGAGCAGACCACCACCGCGGTCATCAGCGAGATCACCGGCGCCCCCGATGACCCGGCAGGCCAGTTCCGGCTGCTGATCATCCGCGTCATCCAGGCCGCGGAACAGGATCCGATCGGCCCCGCCCTGCTGGCCACCGCCGCGCACCCGGCGGTCGCGCCGGTCCTGGCGCGGGTCACCAGGGAGCGGATCGCCGTGATCGCCGGGCTGTTCGGGAAACTGGGGTTCGGGCCGGACCAGGCGCGGCAGCGGGCACTGCTCGCCTACAGCGCCTACCTCGGCCACGCCCAGCTCGCCCACTCCACCCCGGACCTGCTCCCGCAGACAGCGGACGAGCGGCGCGCCTACCTCGATCACGCCGTGCGCACCCTGGCCACGCCGCCACCCGCCTGACCCACCGGGCCAGCTGATCACACGTCTCAGCCAGGCGCTTCATAAGATCCCTTACGACTCCGGTGGAGGCTTCGTCCATTGAAGGTGACACGCCCGGAGTCGTTGGGGACAGCGCGTGGCGGCCCTGGCCTTGCGCGCGCTCGACCGGACGGGGGGGCCTGCGCGTCGGCCGGGCGGCGCGCGCCCGGTCAGCCGGCCAGCCTGCGCCACAGGAACTCGAGCACGAGCGCCCACTTGAAGGCCCGCTGCTCGTTGTCCGCGGCCGCGCCGTGCCCGCCCTCGATGTTCTCGTAGTAGCTGGCCTCGTAGCCGTGCTCGCGCAGCCGCGCCGTCATCTTGCGGGCATGCCCGGGGTGCACCCGGTCGTCCCTGGTGGACGTGATGAGCAGCACCGGCGGATACGGCTGGCCGGCCGACACGTTGTGGTACGGGGAGAACGGCCGCAGATAGTTCCACTCGGCCTCCTCGCGCGGGTCGCCGTACTCGGCCATCCAGGACGCCCCGGCGAGCAGTTCGTGGTAGCGCCGCATGTCGAGCAGCGGCACCTGGATGGCGATCGCGCCGAACAGCCGTGGACAGCGGGTCAGCATCACGCCCATCAGCAAGCCGCCGTTGCTGCCGCCCTCGATGCCCAGCCGGCCGGGGGTGGTAATGCCCCTGTCCACCAGGTCCGTGGCCACGGCGGCGAAGTCCTCGTACACGCGGTGGCGGTGCTCCTTGGTCGCCGACATGTGCCACTGCGGCCCGTACTCGCCACCGCCCCGCAGATTGGCCACCACGTAGGTGCCGCCGCGAACCAGCCAGCCGCGCCCGATGATGCCGCTGTAGGAGGGGGTGAGCGAGATCTCGAAGCCGCCGTACCCGGTGAGCAGGGTGGGCCCGGAAGCCGGATCGCCCGGCCCGACGACGAAGTAGGGCACTGACGTACCGTCCGCCGAGGTGGCGAAGAACTGCCGCACCGACAGCCCGGTCGCGTCGAAGAACGCCGGCGCCTGCTTGACCGTTTCCGCCTCGCCGCCGATGTGCCCGTGCCGCAGTGTGTCCGGCTGGGTGAACCCGCTGGATACCAGCATGTACTCGTCACTGTCGTAGGGATCGGCGTCCACGATGTCGGTGTGGGCGAAATCCGGCACGCCGGGCAGAGCGGCGCGCCGCCACCCGCCGTCGGTCGGCGTGAGCACGGCAAGCTCGCTGCGCACATCGTGCAGCATGTTCAGGATCAGGTGGCTGCGGGTCCAGACGTGATAGCTGAGCGAGGTGTGCGCGTCCGGCTCGAACAGCACGGTCAGCTCCCGATCGCCGGCCATGAACGCGTCGAACCTGGCGGCGAGCAGGGCTCCGGCCGGATACGTGGTGCCCCCGACGTCCCACGGCGACCGGGTGCGCACAAGCAGCCACTCACGGTGGATGTCGATCCTGGCATCCTCGGGCACCGCCACCTGGACCAGATCGCCGCTCTCGGTGCGCAGCCGCCACTCGCTGCGGTAGAACTCGATGCTGCGGACGACGAAGTCGCGCTCGAATCCCTCGGCCGGGTCGTGGAACGCACGTACCGCGACGTCCTCCGGCTTGCCCTCGTAGACAAGCGCCGCCTCGGCCCGCGGGGTGCCGCGGCGCCACTGCTTGACCTGCCGGGGGTAGCCCGACGAGGTCAGCGATCCGGGGCCGAAGTCGGTCCCCACGTAGATCCGGTCGGCGTCGATCCACCCGACGTCGGTCTTGGCTTCCGGCACCTCGAAACCGCCGGTGACGAAGCGCCGCTCCCCGACGTCGAACTCGCGGACCACGCTCGCGTCCGCGCCGCCGCGGGACAGTTCCACCAGGGCCAGGCGGTAGCCGCCCGGACGCAGCATGGCCGCGCCGTGCCAGACCCAGTTCTCGCCCTCCTGCTCGGCGAGCGCGTCGATGTCGAGCAGGACGTCCCAGTCCGGCTCGGCGCGGCGGTAGTCCGCCAGCGTGGTGCGCCGCCACAGACCCCGGGGATGGGCCGCGTCCTGCCAGAAGTTGTACAGGAAGCCGCCGCGCCGGCCGACGAAGGGGATGCGGTCGTCGGCGTCGAGCACCTCGCGGATCTGCGTGCGCAGCTGCTCGAACCGGGTGCCGCCGGACAGCTCGCCGACCGTTTCCGCGTTGCGGGCCCTGACCCAGTCCAATGCCACCGGCCCGGTCACGTCCTCGAGCCACAGGTACGGGTCCTCGCCCGGTGCGTCATGCGCTTGGGTCATTCGGCCAGTCTGGCATCCCGCCCGGGCCCGCATCGCGGGGTGCATCCCGATCCGCCTGCCGTATCACGTCTCTCGTATCAAGGTCATATGATATGGTATCCGTATTATACGTTCTACAGATGACGTTCCGCAGATGACAGCGGGTTCTGCAGATGACACCGAGCAGCGGGAGGCAGCAGATGAAGATGACAGTGTTCGGCGCGAGCGGCGACACCGGCACCCAGGTGGTGGCGCAGGCGCTTGACGCGGGTCACGACGTGCTTGCCGTGGTCAGGGACCCGGCGCGGCTTGCCGTCCCGGCCCGGCCCAACCTCGAGGTGGTGGTCGCCGACGTGATGGACCCCGGCTCGATCATCGGGGCGGTGACGGGCCGCGACGCCGTGGTCTCCGCGATCGGCGCGCGCGGCCGCGCGCGCCAGCCGACGGCGGTATGCACCGACAGCGCCCGCAGCATCGCCCTGGCCATGCGGGCGGCCGGCTCCCGGCGGCTGCTCGTGGTGAGCGCCAGCGGGCCGTTCACCGAGGGGGACGGCCCGGTCATGCGCTATCTGGCCAAGCCGATCGGCCAGCGCGTGCTCAGGTACAACTTCGCCGACTTCGTCGCGATGGAGGCCGTCGTGCGGGACAGCGGCCTGGACTGGACCATCGTGCGTCCCCCGGCCCTCACCGACAAGCCGCTCACCGGGCGCTACCGTACCCGCCGCGAGCTGAACGTCCGCCGCGGATTTCGCGTTTCACGGGCCGACGTGGCCCACCTGATCCTCGCCGTCAGCGGCGACCCCGGCACCTACCAGGCAGCGATCTTCCTCGCCAGCTAGGCTAGACCGTCGGCCCGGCGCCTGATCGGGGGCACGAAACCGCATCGTGCCCGCGATCAGGCGTCAGTAGCTGCCGCCGTGGGTCAGTACCCGCCGCCACCGCCTCCGCCGGTGGAGCCGGATGACGGGCTCGAGGCGGGTGCCGCACCGCCGGAAGCGGTCACCTCGTGCCACACGCCGCCGGACAGGTTGAGGCCGTTGCCGGTGGCCTTGCCCGGGGCGGTGTCGCCGATGTAGGTGTACAGCGGGTGCCCGTTGTAGGTGGCCTGCGCCGAGCCGTCCGACCGGGTGATGGTGCCGAGCGTGCCGGTGACACCCGAGCCGGCGGTCACCGGCCCGGGCACCGGCGGCCAGTAGTGGGCGCAGGTTCCGTTGCAGTTCGACTTGGCCGAGGTGTCGGGGGCGAACCAGTACAGCGTGAACCCTTTGGCGTTGGTGAGCACCGTGGCGCCGCCGATCGTCGTGGTCTGCACGGCGTTGGACGCGGCCGCGCTCGAGGACGAGGTGGCGGCTGACGGGCTGCCCGATGCCGTGCCCGAAGGCGAGGAACTTCCGCACGCCGCAGCAAGGAACGCAACCGCCGCCAAGCCGGCCAGTGCCAGCGATCGGTGAAGCATCGCCGACCTCCGTTTCGCAGGGGATGAATGGACCGTGTATACCCACACCACGTAGCACCTGCCTGGTCCGTTCACGGCGGGCCGCACATGCCGGGCGGGCACGGCCTTCCCTTGTCGCCGGCCTGGCGCCGCCCGTGTTGCCGCGGCGCCGCTGAGGCCGACACGCGGCAGCAATCGAACAGGTGTTTGACAGGTGGCGGCCGGTGCGGCAAGGTGGTCGTCGCGTTCAGGTCCGCGGCGGCGGCAGGCATCCCGCTCCCCGCCTGCCGGACACTTCACGGCGATCAGGAGGACGTCCACGTGGGTCAGAAGACGGTCCGGTTCAGCGACCTCAGCGGCCAGCTGATAACCGAAGACGACGCGCCCGCCCGGATCGTGGTGCGTGAGCACCCCGAGCTCGCTGACGGTCCCGTCGAGATCGAAGCCCTCGCCGCTGAGGCCAGGGCAATCGAGCAGGCGGCTCTGCGGGTGGCCGTGGTCGATGTGTGCCTGCCCGGCGATGACGAACCCCGCCGCGTGGTCATTGACGTGGAGGAGTTCGGCAAGCTGGCTACCGACACACCCATGAGCGAGCTGCTGACCACGGCCCGGCCAGCCAGGCGCGCGCCGCGGCCCGCGGCTGCGGCCACGGTCCGGGGTGACCGCCCCGGCTATGCCACCCTCGAGCACGCGGGAAAGCCGCACAAGGGCAAGACCACCGAGGCGGAGCAGCGGCTCGTGCGCGAGCACTTCGACGAGATCAACCACCGGCTGGCCGCGCAGGGGCACCGGCTGATCAGCCTTTCCGACCCCGATCACGTCGAACGCTACGGGCTCGCGCAGCTCGCGCGCGAGCGCGGCAGCGACCCGGACTGACCACCGGCCGCCCCCCGGCCGGGCACGCCATGTCAGCGCTCGCCGTCGTAACTGAACGGCACTGAAGCTGCCACCATACCCGGGCCCTCGCCGAGCGGACCAGCTGTCCCGCGTTGCCCCTGGCGCCAGGAAAGGGCTGGCGCCAGGGGCAACGCAGTTTGCTGGGTCCCGCGGGCGTCAGTACCCGCCTATAGGGTGTGGTCGTGCAAGGTCACACGGCACCGCTGGACACAGCAAGCTCGGCACGGCACGCAGCCGAGCAGGTCGCTGGCACGCTTTCCAGGTTGCCCGACGTTCACGGCGTGCTCCTGTACGGGTCGGTGGCACGACAGACGGGTGTTGACCCCGACAGCGACATCGACCTGCTCGTCGTCGGTGCTAATCCCAAGGTCACAAGCAGAGGGCTGATTTCGGCGATTCCGGCGCGGCTACGGCGCCTGCGCCTGTCTCTTCGGTACTTCACGGAAGATGAGCTGAGCCGGCTTTTCGAGGCCGGGGTCTCGTTCACCGAGCACCTTCGCAGGGAAGCGGTCGTCCTGTATGACCAAGACGGCGACCTGGGTAAGATCGTGAGGTCGCCGGCGCTGCCCACGATTAGCCTTGATGAGGAGATTGCCGCGCAGCTCGACCGCTTGCGCCCGCTTGAGGATTGGTCGCAGTACAACGGAAATTTTCTCTTCTGTTTCGCTCAGCTGTACGCGATTGGCAAGGCGGTGGTTATCCTCGTCTTGCTCCGGTCAGGCGAGGCCGAGTTCGACCACCGCAGGCTGTTCAAGGTTTACCGGACGCGGTACCCGAATCGTGGAGCCGACGTGGATACGATCATTGATCTAGAGCCCTTTGCCCGTTTGGTCGCAGGCCGTCCGAATGAGCTCCCGTTCTCGTATCGGGACGCTGAGCAGCATGGCCGTGCGGCAGTAGCGGCTGTCCGCCGCCTCGCAGCGCCGTGAATGCCGTCGTAGGCCCAATCGCCCTGCCGCTGTTCGACAGGGTGCAGGAATATGCCGCAGCTATCACCTCTGGGGAGGTGACAACTGACAGCCCGCTCAAACAGGACACGCCTATAATCGTCTTTTGCCAGAACTTCTTCGCTCAGTTCTTCGACAACGTCCTTACTCATCCGATTACTGGCTTCCACCAGGCGGCGCAGCGGGAGGCGGTCCGGCTGAGAAGATCCCTTACTGGACGGGCGAAGGCACCCATACGCAGGGTGATCGTGCAGTTCGAGAAGTTCTGCGAGACGTGGTCGAATATTGGGGCCGGAGGATACGCAAGCTCACGGCAGGATTTCTTGGAGTTCCACCAGGTTTACATCCCGCGGCTGCTTGGCTACATCGCAGCTTGGGCTACTTCGGCAAAGCTTGACGCGATCGCGGAACGCTCCCGGCGCGCCACCGATGACTACGAGGAAGCCACGGGTTACCTTGAGGAGTCATGATGCCTGACGATGAGGTACCTCCGGCGACGGATGAGGTACCTCCGGCGACGAAGGAACTTGTCAGGATTGTTGAGCTTGACTACGAGCGCACGGCCAAGTTCATCGAAGGCGTCATCGGCACGTCGGCCGCAATCCGAGGTCTTTTGGTTACCGCTTGGCTCGCGGTCGTCAGTTTGGCCGTCAACACGGGCCGCTGGCCTCTCGCCGCAGTCAGCTTCGCAGTTGTCCTGATCTTCGGGCTAATCGACGCGTACCATTCATGGCTCTACGACCAGGCGCTCCGCCACGCCATCGAGCTGGAGAGCGTTTCAGGAAAGTATTACGCCGCACTTGCCCGGGGAGGTGACGACCCCGACGCTGAAGACGATCTCCAGGTCCATCTCCAGGCGCACCGGTTCGGCGTATACCGCAATCTTCGCCGGTTCCGCGTCCGCGACCTCCGATTCGCTCGGCCAAAGATCTTCTTTCAGATTCTTTACCCCGCGCTTCTTCTGATCAGCGCGATCGTGGCGGTGCTTCTTGGCGTCACAGGGAACACGGCGAAGCAGACGCCCTCCGATCATCGTGACCGTGGCGGTGCTTCTTGGCACCACAGGGAACACGGCGAAGCAGGCACCCTCATCTGCCACCGCCCAGACATCCGCCGCCCAAACATCCACTGCGCTGACGACATCGTTTCGTGGTCACGTACCGTGACTACCTGGTCCGGGTGCGGCTCAAAGCGGGCGCCGGCGTCGCGGTAGCCGGCCCTCGACCCGCCACTTCGAGCCTGGGCGCCCGGGCAGCAGCGCGACGATCAGCAGCCCCAGGGCCGACAGCAGCAGGCCGAACGTCAGCCCGACCCGCTCGCCGTAGCCCTTGCGCTCCGACATCCACGACGCGGCGGCCGCCGAGATCAGCCACACGAACAGCAAGTACAAAGCTCTGGCACCGATCACGCCGCTCATCGGGTCGCTCCGTAACCGCTCATGTCCCCAGGTACGCTTTCTGAACCTCGGGGTCGCCCTGGAGGCTCGCCGAATCGTTGGCCAAGGCCACGCGCCCCGTCTCCAGCACGTAGCCGCGGCCGGCGGCGTCGAGCGCGCGGTTGGCGTTCTGCTCGACCAGCAGGATCGCGACCCCAGAGCGGTTGATTTCGCCGATCGTCTCGTAGATCCGCTGCACCAGGTTGGGGGCGATCCCGAGCGACGGCTCGTCGAGCAGCAGCAGCTTCGGCCGGGCCATCAGCGCGCGCCCGATCGCGAGCATCTGCTGTTCGCCGCCGGACATCGTGCCCGCTTTCTGGCGCTCGCGCTCCTTGAGCCGGGGGAACAGTCCGTAGACGCGATCGAGGTCCTCGGCGATCTGGGAGCCGCGCCGCCGGTGGGCGCCGAGGTCCAGGTTCTCGCGCACGGTCATCCGGGGGAAGCAGTGGCGGCCCTCGGGCGCGAGCGCGATTCCGCGGATGACCACCTCGTGCGCCGGGACGCGCGTGATGTCCTCTCCGGCGAACGTGATCTTCCCCGTCCTGGCCGGGGTGAGACCCGAGATAGAACGCAGGGTGGTGGACTTTCCGGCACCGTTCGAGCCGATCAGCGTGACCACCTCGCCCGCATCGACGGTCAGCGAGACGCCCTTCAGCGCCTCGATCGTGCCGTAGTAAGTATGGATGCCGGTGACCTCGAGCAGGGATCACCCGGGGGTCCGTCCGGACCTTGGCCGGCTCACCCTCGGCGATCTTCTCGCCGTAGTCGAGCACCGTGATGCGCTCGGAGACGCCCATCACGACCTTCATGTCGTGCTCGATCAGCAGAATCGTCAGCTTGAGCTCGTCCCGCAGCTTGCGCATGAACTCCGTCAGGGCCTGGGATTCGTTCGGGTTCATGCCCGCGGTCGGCTCGTCGAGCAGCAGCAATCTCGGCTCGGACGCCAGCGCCCGTGCGACCTCCACGCGTCGCTGGTCCCCGTATGACAGCTGCGAGGCGAGGTGGTCGAAGATGGTCTGGCGCAGACCGACGTACGCCAGCAGTTCGCGGGCCCGCTCGCGTGTTTCCCGCTCCTCGCGGCGGACCCAGGGCGGGCGGAAGATCGACCCGAACAGCCCCGCCCGCATCCGGGTGTGGTGCCCGATCATCACGTTCTCGACGGCGGTCATCGCGCCGAACAGGCGGATGTTCTGGAAGGTCCGGGCGACGCCGTACCTGGTGATCACGTCCGGCCGCGCACGCGAGATGTCTCGCTCGCCGAGGAGGATCCTGCCCTGGGTCGGCCGGTACAGCCCGGTCAGCATGTTGAACAGGGTCGTCTTCCCGGCGCCGTTCGGCCCGATCAGCGACACGATCGAATACCGCGGAACGTCGATCGAGACGTCGTTGACGGCAACCAGGCCCCCGAACTCCTTCGTGACGTGCTCCGCGCGAAGCACTGCGACGGCGGGCGGTGCGGGGGCCTCGACCGGGCTCACGGCGCACTCCCGGCTGCGTCAGAAACCTCCGCGAGCTGGGCGTCCCCCGCCGTGATCTCGGCCGTGAGCTCGAGCCGCCGCCGCCGCTCGGGGATCAGTCCCTGCGGCCGGAGCACCATCACGATCACCAGGAGGAACCCGAAGATCCCGAACTCCACCTGGGTAAGCTGGAAGTGCAGCCCGAACGTGGCGGGCAGGCCGTTCAGGACGTCTGGGATCAGGTAGTTGTTGATGTAGCCGAGCGCCAGCCCGCCGACGACCGCTCCCCAGATCGACCCGAGCCCGCCGATGATCACCATCGCGAGGATGAAGATCGAGAACCCGAACTGGAACTGACCGGCGTTGACCACCGTGTAGTAGGTGCCGAAGAACGCACCCGACATGCCTCCGAACGCGGCACCGATCGAGTACGCGAGCAGCTTCGTCTTGACCAGCGGAATGCCCATCGACACCGCCGCGATCTCGTCCTCGCGCAGCGCGACCCAGGCACGGCCGAGCCGTGAGTCGCGCAGGCGCAGGTTGACGAACAGCACGACGAGCAGGATGGCAAAGATCAGCCAGTACCACGGTCTCAGGTTCAGCAGGTTGAACGACCCGATCCCGGGGAAGTACGGCGCGTCGACCGCGCTGATGCCGAGATTGCCTGCGGTCAGCGTCATGCCCCCGCCGAGGTGGACGCTCTGGCCGTTGACCGCCACCACGCCGATGATCTCACCGAACGCGAGCGTGACGATCGCGATGTAGTCGCCGCGCAGGCGCAGCGTCGGCAGGCCGATCACCGCCCCCGCCGCGGCGCAGATGATCGCGGCGCCGATCAGGATCAGAATGAAATTGAGGTGAACGCCTGCGAGCGTGCTCGCGACCGGTGAGACGAGCACGTGGACGCGAGCCTTGAAGAAGAACCCGGAACCGAGCCACCCGAGCGAGTACGCGCCAAGCGCGTAGAAGGCGACGTACCCGAGGTCGAGCAGCCCGGCGAAGCCGACGACGACATTCAGGCCGAGCGACATCACCGCGTAGGTAACCGCGATGATCGTTGCGTTCATGAACCCGCTGGACGACGAGAACAGGAACGGCAGCACGATCCCGATCACGATGAGCGATCCCGTCAGCGCCCGGCTCCACCACGGCGGGAGCCGCTCCGCCGCGGCCGCGCGCCACTCCCGCAGCTGCGCACGCAGCTCGTTCATCCCGCCTCCCTCGTCTCCTCACCGAGCAGCCCCCGCGGGCGCAGGACCATGATCGCGATCAGGTAGCCGAACACGACCGCCTCGGTCCACTGCGGGCCCATGCGCGAATCGGCCAGCGACTGGATGACGCCGATGATCAGTCCGCCGAGCACCGCGCCGCGGACGTTGCCGATGCCTCCCATGACCGCCGCGGTGAACGCGATCAGCCCGGCCTTGAAGCCCTGGAAGTACCAGACGTTCGTCTCGTAAAGCGCGTACACGAGCCCGGCGGCCCCGGCGAGCATGCCGCCGAGCAGGAAGGTGAGCGAGATCGTGGCGTTGACGTTGATGCCCATCAGGCGGGCCGCCTCGGGGTCCTGGGCGGTGGCGCGCATCGCCAGGTGAGCGCGAACACGAGCGGGATCATCACCGCGAAGGCGAGGATGTAGGCGCGCAGGATGGGCACGCCGGCGATGGTGAACACCGGTCGCTGCCCGTGGATCAGGTCGGGCACGCTCTGCGGCGAGCCCCCGCGCCAGAGCAGGCCCACGTTCTGGAGAATGAACGAGAAGCCGACCGCGGTGATCAGCGGTGCGAGCTTGGGCGCGCCGCGCAGCGGCCGGTAGGCGACCCGCTCGATCAGGACGTTGAGGGACCCCGTCACGATCATCGTGATGATCAGCGTCACGAGCAGGCCGCCGGCCACCCCCAGGGCACCGGTGGTGAGTCCGAGCCCGAGCGTCCCCCACAAGCCCACGGCGGTGAAGGAGCCGATCATGAACACGTCGCCGTGGGCGAAGTTGATCAGCTCGATGATTCCGTAGACGAGCGTGTACCCGATCGCGATCAACGCCCAGATCGCACCGTTGGAGAGGCCTTCGGCGAAGTTGAAGCCCAGCTTCGAGAGGTCGTGATGGATCACCGCATGACCGGCCACGAAGCCGGCCTGGTAGCCGTGCGTCAGATCGTCGATGCCGTAGTAGATCGGCAGCGCCGCGAGCGCCGCGATCAGACCCCAGCGGCCGACGTAGCGGCGAGCCACGGCCAGCGGGCGTACCGGCGCCGCGGGCAGGCTTGGCGAAATCGTTCTGGTTTCCACTGGCTCCGTGAGAAGTATGGGCGAAGTGTTGATGCAGCTTAGTGGACGGGGAGGGGGCGCAGTCGCGCCCCCTCCGCTTCCGCTAGCTGTGACGGTCTGCGTCTAGTGGACCGTCTGCGTCGGTGTGAGCGTCTTGTAGAAGACGGGCTCACCGTTGGATCCGACCTTGTACAGGCCGTAGGACTTCAGTGTCGTGTCGCCGTTCTTGTCGAACCCGTAGGTGCCGAGCACCGACGAACGCGCGGTGGTGGCGAACAGCGCCTGCAGCACGGCCGACTTGCTGTTGCCCTGAGCCCCGAGGGTCTTGATCGTGTCGAGCCCGAGCTTCATCACCTCGTAGCCGTAGATCGCGTACGGGTCGGGGTTCGACGTGCCGTACTTGGCGCTGTATGCGGCGAGGAACGTCTTGCCACCCGGATACGCGGCCAGGTCCTGTGTCGCGACCGTGCACTGGAGCAGCGGGTAAAGCGCGGCGGGGACGCCGCCCTTCGCCGCGCTCGTGTAGGAGTCCGTGCAGACCCCGTCACCGCCGAAGACCTTGGCCTTGGGGATCGCCGAGTTGACGTCCTTGGTGATCTGGACGGCGCCGTTGGAGACGATGCCGGCGAAGAAGAAGCAATCGGCTCCCTGGCCCTGGATCGTCGAGGCGTAGGAGCGGAAGTTGGGCGAGGTCGGGTCGATCCCGGTGTTGCTCACGATCGTGACCCCGTAGAAGCCCTTCTCCAGGTCGAGCAGTTTCGCCAGGCCGCTGCCGTAGGCCTCCTTGTCGTTGGCGACGGCGACCTTCGTGCAGCCGGCCGCCTTCATCGCCATCAGGTCGGAGGCGGCCTGGATCGAGTCGATCGGCACGATCCGCAGGTAGGTACGGGTCCCGGTCGGGTAGTACTTCTGCGGCTCGCCGGGGGCGCTGCCCGGCAGGCTCGTCGTCAGGCCGACGTACGTGTTCGCCGGGCTCACCTGCGGGATCCCGCCTTGGTTGAGGATCGGGATCGACACCTCGCTGGCGCCCGAATTGAACTCGCCGATGTAGTAGACGGCCTTGGGGTCCGTGGCCACCTTGCGCGCGTTGGCCGCCGTCTGGCCCGGGTCCCACTTTCCGGCCGCCGCGGTCGAGTCGTCGAGTGACTGGTAGTTCACCGTCCACTGCCCGGCCTTGCCGCCGGCCTCGTTGAGCGCGAGCTTGATCCCGTTGACCAGCGGGTTGGTCTGCGCGGTCGAGGCTCCCTGCAGGGGGAGGCTCGAGTAAATGTCGATCGCGCCGCCGCCGCCGGATGAGCTGCTTGGTGAACTGCTGCTGCTGCTGCTACTGCCGCCACTACCGCAGCCGGCAGCTGCGAGGGCGATCGCAGCAAGGGCTGCGATCGCAGGGGTCCGTCTCATTATCTTCCTCTCGTCGAGTTGAGTTGTCCGGCTGCCACGGAGCACACTGGCCGGCCCGGTGTGGCCTGCATAGCCGCACGGCAGCCGAGGGATGAACAGGTTGACCACGTCCTTTACGGCCGAACGGTCTGGGCGTTCGGTTCCGGCCCGGGATCCCGGGCCGGGCGAACGAAGCCGCGAGCACGTCGATCGGCCATTTTCCCACCCCCGCGCAGCAGCCGGGCCATGTGCCGTCGATCCGCCGAGTTCCGGCTTTGATTTGCCAGCACCTGGTCGGCTGAGCCCATCGCCGGATTCTGATGGGCAAGGATACCGACCTGCGCCTCCTTAACGATCTCGTCCAGGGCGGCCCGCACCCGGGCCGATCCCGCCAGCATGCCACCGCGCGGCGTCCTGGCACGGGAAGAGCCTGCCAGATTCCGGTATCGCGCAGACTAACCGCAGGGTTACGAAACGATCAACGGCGAAGCTGGCTAACAGCAGTGATTCGATCACTCCGCGTCGACTTCCCGGCGGCCAGGCCCGTGCCACCCCAGCGTGAGCCGTTATGGAAATTTATTCAAAACGGCTGCCGCGGATGCGGGATCCATTGGTGCGGGGGGATCCCGGGGGGTCGCCCCCCCGGGGGAGCACAGTCCCAAACGGCTGCCGCGGATGCGGG